>Ga0208975_1000112_pt1 | contig 40791 bp, 24 predicted proteins | sample GreLakmeER78MSRF_FD_187700 | JGI IMG/M metagenome (GOLD analysis project Ga0208975, IMG submission 187700) | Freshwater lentic microbial communities from great Laurentian Lakes, MI, USA - Great Lakes metaG ER78MSRF (SPAdes) | ecosystem: Environmental > Aquatic > Freshwater > Lake | place: Great...
TTTAAAACAATTTAATTTAGATGATAAAATTTATAAACCCTCATTAGTTTTAAATAGAATTAGTGATGCAAAAAATAAATTAATTTCGCCTCAACATTACCAAAACAACATCTTAACCCAACAAGAAGATCAAAATAGCAGAAAACCCTTATTAGGTCAAATATACGCCACGTATCAAAAACGTAATTTTAAAACTGGTGCAATGGATTTTGATGATCTATTATATCAAACAAACGTTTTACTGCGTGATTTTCCTGATGTTTTATTAAAATATCAAAATAAATTTAGATACATATCGGTAGATGAGTATCAGGACACTAATTTTTCTCAATACTTAATTATAAAACAATTAGCTGCTAGATTTCAGAATATTTGTGTGGTTGGAGATGATGCTCAAAGCATTTATGCCTTTAGAGGTGCTAATATTCAAAACATTTTAAATTTCGAAAAAGATTATCCCGACCTAAAAACATATAAACTCGAACAAAATTATCGAAGTACAAAAACAATTGTTGCAGCAGCAAATCAAATTATAGCAAATAACAAAGAACAATTTAAAAAAACTGTTTTTACCGAAAACGAAGAGGGCTATCTGTTAAAAGTTATTAAAGCAAATACAGATAATGAAGAAGGACAAAAAATAGCTAATCATATTTTTGAAACAAAAGCACAAAATCAAATCATGAATAGTGATTTTGCAATTTTATATAGAACCAATGCCCAATCGAGATCCTTCGAAGAAGCTTTAAGAAAATTAAATATTGCCTATAAAATATATGGTGGCATTAGTTTTTATCAAAGAAAAGAAATTAAAGATTTGTTATCCTATTTCAGATTAATAATCAATAATAGCGATGATGAAAGTATAAAACGGATTATTAACTATCCCGCCCGAGGAATTGGACAAACGACAATAGATAAACTTACAGTTGCTGCTCTTGAACACGACATTAGCCTTTGGACGGTTATTAGCAATTTAAAGGAATTTAATTTAGGTATTAATGCCGGTATTTCAACTAAAATTAATGATTTTGTAACTCAAATAAAATCCTTTAACCTTTTACTTGCATATAAAGACGCTTATGAATTAGCAAATCAAATAGCTGTTTCATGTGGAATAGTAAAAGAATTATATAACGATAAAACACCTGAAGGAGTTAGCCGATATGAAAACATACAAGAATTATTAAATGGAATTAAAGATTTTGTTGAACAACCACGTACCCCTCAAGAAAACGAATTAAATGAGGTAATCAAATCTGTAATTGATCCGTCAAACTCAACAGAATTTAATGAGGAAACAGATTATTCATTAAAAACATTAGATGAATTTATGCAAGAAATTACTTTATTAACTAATGTTGATAAAGAAGATGATAAAGATGGGGATAAAGTAAGTTTAATGACGGTGCATGCTGCAAAAGGATTAGAATTTAAATATGTTTATATTGTTGGTCTTGAAGAAAATTTATTTCCTTCTCAATTGTCGATAAGCAGTAGAAGTGATTTAGAAGAAGAGCGGCGATTATTTTACGTTGCAATTACCCGCGCCGAAAAGCAGGCTATTTTAAGTTTTGCAACCATGCGATATCGGTTTGGAAATATTACTTATTGTGAACCAAGTCGATTTATAAATGAAATTGACGATAAGTTTTTAGATTATCCTAAAGAAAATATTCAAAAAAAGTTTTCAGATGATTCTTTTGGAGGATATAGAACTAATTACTTAAAAAATAATCAGCTCGATGAAAATGCTTTAACTAATAACGAAAAAACAAAAGTGATTACTTTTAATCCTTCAAATAAAAAGCTTATTAAAATAAATTCTAACTTATCCACTTCATCTTCAATTTTAGATACCAAATTAAATAAAAATTTAATAGCTGGAGATTGGGTTTTGCACGACAAGTTTGGTAAAGGTCAAATTTCTGTTCTTGAAGGAAATTGGCCGGAAACAAAAGCTAATATTATTTTCGAAAACGTGGGCCAAAAGAGTTTACTTTTAAAATTTGCTAGGTTAAACAAAATAAACTAAAAAAAAATTTTATATTGAATATTTTTAACTTAAATTTATTGCACCTAAATTTTTATTTATGAATAAAATATTAAATCTGTTAATTGTTTTTATTTTTGGCTCGGCCATAATTTCTGCTCAAAACATAGAAAAGCATAACATCAGTGGCACACAAGCGCCACCTCAGCAATGGGATGAGTGGTTTAACAAACAAGTAGAAATATTTACAAAAAATCTACAGACAAACGGAAAATCTCAAATAGTTAATTATACCATACCTATTATTGTTCATGTTGTTCATTTTGGAGAAGCTGTTGGAACATTTCCTAATGTTGATTCCAATCAAATTTATTCTCAATTAACAGTCTTAAATAACGACTTTGCTGGCACTGGATTAAACATAGGTAATGTGCCTGCTGTTTTTTCTAATTTAGTTGCTAATACTGGAATTAAATTTTGTTTTGCAACTAAAAATCCAAACGGGGCCGCCTTAACTGAAAGAGGTATAGATCGAATTAATGCCCAAACGAATGCATGGCAAAATCCAACAACTGCAACCTTAAACATTCAAAATTATATTGAAAATACTGTTAAATTAAACTCAATATGGGATCCTGTTCGTTATTTGAATATTTGGATAAGCGATAGACCACCAAGTTCAAGTTTAAGTTCTTATGCCACATACCCTGCAGGAACAAATTTATCTGGTTTAATTGGCGGAAGCATCGGAACTGCAGTTAATGATGGCATTTGGATATGGACAAAAAATTTTGGTACAGTTGGAACTATTTTAGCACCAAGAGATAAAGGAAGAACTGCTACGCAAGAGATTGGACACTGGCTAGGTTTAAGGAATATTTGGGGTGATGGAAATTGTTTGTCGGATTATTGCAACGATACGCCTTGGTCTAAACAAGAAAATACCGGTTGTTTAACTCACCCAATTTATATTGATCGTTGTGGAGTTAGTCAAAGCCCAAATGGAGAAATGTTTATGAATTTTATGGATGGAACAGACGATATTTGCAAAAATATGTTTACAATTGGTCAATCCATCCGCATGCAAACCGCGATGAGTCAATGTACAAATCGTAATTTATTAGGAACTCACTCTTTATGTACACCTTTTGTATTACCAACTAGTTCAGCATATGCTAGCTTTAATGTTAATGCTATCCCATGTTTAGGCCAAGCTTTTACGCCAAATAACACTTCTACAGGAGGTCCACAGCCATCTTTTATTTGGAGTTCAATACCACCAGCTTCATTTTTCCCCTCTCCATCAGTTCCAAATCCTGCTATAACTTTTAATTCAGCAGGTAACTATACCCTAACTTTAGTCGCAACTAATAGTTTAAATGCTTCTACCTATACTGTTGTTGTTAATTCAGTTACTAATTGTTCTACGCCAACACCATGTATTGATAGTTTACGAATTATTAGAAAAACTGACACATTAACAACCTATAAAGCTCCAAATAATAGTTTAGTATTAGGTTGCCAAACAGGATTTGCAGGTTTTTTAACAGGTACAAATTGTTATAAGGATAAAGAGTTTGCTCAATTTTATTCAAGCAATTCTTTTTCTGCAACCCCATTCCCTCAGGTAAATAGTGTAATTGTTTTATTTGATAGCATAGGTACAAAACCTTCATCTCCAAATTCTGGCACACAAATTTTATGCAGAATTTATGGCGGCGCAGTTAGTACTGGACCTGGAGCTCAGTTAGGTCAGCAAAGTGAAAGTTTAGTTAATATTGCAGCTACTACAAAAACAAATACTATTAAATATTGCGGTAGCCCTACTTACACATTTACAACTACAAAAATTATACCGTATAAATTTAATTTTCAGGCACCTATATTAATCAATAATATCTCTGGTTTTTTTGCTGCTGTTCAGACGCCTTATTTTTCTTCAAGCGACTCAATAAAAATATTTAGCAATACAAAAACTTACTCAGCAAACGATTCTAGCAGTTGGTTTTTACAATATAATAATACCTGGCGAACTTTTAGAACCTTTAGAAGCGCTAAAATTCAATTAGCAATTATTCCTCAAATTACTTGTAGCCCTATAGTTGGAATTAAAGAAAATATTACAAATTTTAATTCTAACATTTCAATTATGCCAAATCCTACAAGTGGTCAATTTAATTTAATTTTTACGCTTCCAAAAGAAGAAGAGTTATTTATTAAAATTTATAATTCCATTGGCCAGCAAATCTCTTCAGAACATTTGCAAAATGTAAGCAATAACCTAATTAATTTAGATTTAAGTACTAAGCCATCCGGGATTTATTTTACTGAAATTTCAAACGGATCAGAAAGGGTTATTAAAAAAATAATTGTTAATCATTAAATTTATTGAGTTTTATTAAAATAGATTTTTGGTTATTTTAAATGACTTTTAAAATACATATTTACTTAATTTTTGTTTATTTTTTTCTTGTAACTAATTTAAATTCACAAAATTTAGGGCTTTATTTTACCGGAAGTTGTCCTCAAAAATCATTACAAAATCTTGGTTATAAAAATGGATTAGGGTTTTCCTTAGAATACTTAAGTAATCAATTAATAAAAAAAGAATCATTTAGCCTAAGACTCTCTATTGGATTTGATGCTCAATGGCATGGTCATAAAAATATAGATTCTATTACATTTAATACTCCAAACAACGATAAAGGATATTCACGTTTTGAAAATTCATGTGTAGGCTTATTTTTAGGTCCAAAATTTACTTTTAATTATGGATTATGGGAACCCTATTTTGAACTTAATCTTGCGTTCAGACAATTTATGACAAATCAAATAAGTACCTTTTACAAAGAACCAATAGATTATCAAAAATCAACTTCAACTTCAATATTAAGTAATAATACAAATCATTATGGACTTGGGCTTGGTTCTTTATATCATATCACTGATAATATTTTATTCGACATGAGAGTCTCTTATTCTTTTGGTACAAAAACTGATTTTGTTAGCCTTAATTCAGTTTCTCTTGGAAAAAACGGAGTTGATAGTTATGATTATAAAATAATGAAAGCTAATGCCAGTGATTTACTTTTTTATCGTATCGGATTTATTTTTCATCTTAAAAAAAATAAAAACGTTTCATCGAATACTTTTGACTATTCTTCACCCATCGAAAGAACAAACTCACAAAATATAAGAAAAAAATCTGTTCCAAATCCAAAGATTATTAATAAAACCAAACCAAAAACTTAGTTTTATTATACTTTATTTAAATTAAAAAAATAATTGAGTTACCAATCAAACATATGAAATTATACGCTATCAATACTGGTCATTTTAAATTAGATGGTGGCGCCATGTTTGGTGTTGTTCCGAAATCTATTTGGAATAAATCAAATCCAGCCGATCAAAATAACATGTGTAGTTGGGCATTACGTTGTTTGTTAATTGAAGATGGTAACCGTTTAATTTTAATAGATAATGGGATGGGGAATAAACAAGATGAAAAATTTTTCGGTTATTATTATTTGCATGGAAACGATACCTTACAAAAGTCTTTAAATAAATATGGTTTTGAGATGGATGATATTACAGATATGGTATTGACTCATTTACATTTTGATCATTGTGGTGGGAGTATTAAATATAACAGTAACAAAACAAACTTAGAACCTGCTTTTAAAAATGCCAAATATTATTGTAACGAAAAACATTGGAATTGGGCAACTCAAGCAAACAGCCGTGAGAAAGCAAGTTTTTTAAAAGAAAATATTTTACCAATTAAAGAAAGTGGACAATTAAATTTCATTGATTCGCAAAGTACGCTAATTACTGATTTATCATTTATAGAAGTAAACGGACATACCGAAGGCATGATGTTGCCAATTATAAAATACAAAGAATCTACACTTGCTTATATGGCAGATCTAATACCAAGTGTTGGTCATTTGCCAATTCCATTCGTAATGGGATATGATGTGCGACCTTTAGAAACATTAAAAGAAAAAGAATTAATTTTAAAAACAGCTTTAGATAACGATTGGACTTTATTTTTTGAACACGATCCAACTATAGAGTGTATTAAGCTTGAAAGAACAGAAAAAGGAATTAGAGCAAAAAACAACTTTTTGTTAAGTAGTTTTTAATTCGAATAAAAATCTTTTTTTAAAATTAAATTTAATCTGCCTCTAAAAAGGGATATTTATAATCTATAGGCGGAACAAATGTTTCTTTAATGGTTCGTGGAGAAACCCAACGTAGTAAATTAATTTTCGCCCCTGCTTTATCATTTGTTCCACTTCCTCTTGAACCGCCAAAGGGTTGCTGTCCAACCACTGCACCTGTACATTTATCATTAATATAAAAATTACCGGCTGCATTACTTAATTTTTTAGTTGCTAACTCAATAGCATAACGATCTTGTGCCAAAATAGCCCCTGTTAAAGCATAGATAGAAGTAGAATCAATTAATTCTAAAGTTTCTTCATATTTGTTTTCATCGTACACAAAAATTGTAAGAACAGGCCCAAATAATTCTTCGCACATCGTTACATATTTTGGATCTTTTGCAACAATTATAGTGGGTTCAATAAAATAACCTTTTGTTTTATCATAATTTCCTCCTGCTATAATTTCAACTTGTTTGTCTTTTTTAGCCGAATCAATAAATTTAACTAACTTATCAAAACTTTTTTCATCAATAACAGCATTAATATAATTAGTAAAATCTTCGGTTGGCCCAATTTTCATTGACTTTAAATCTTCCAAAACATAATCTTTTACTTCTTTCCATAAATTAGAAGGAATATATGCGCGAGATGCTGCTGAGCATTTTTGACCTTGATATTCAAAAGCACCCCTGGATAATGCCACTGCCAAAGATTTTGCTTCGGCTGATTTATGAGCCATAATAAAATCTTTACCACCTGTTTCGCCAACAATACGAGGATATGAACGGTATTTATGAATATTATTACCAATGGTTTGCCAAATATTTTGAAACACTTCGGTACTGCCAGTAAAATGAATACCTGCAAAATCTTTATGATTAAATACAACCTCAGCCGCATCTGGTCCACTTGGATATATTAAATTAATTACGCCATCAGGTAGTCCAGCTTTTTTAAAAATTTCCATCAATACATTTGCACTATATACTTGAGTATTGCTTGGTTTCCATACTACCACATTTCCCATCATGGCACAACTAGTTGGTAAATTTCCTGCAATTGCAGTAAAATTAAATGGTGTTAATGCATAAATAAAACCTTCCAAAGGACGCCACTCCAATCGATTCCAAACACCAGGACCTGAAATTGGTTGTTCGCCATAAATCTCGGTCATATACTGTACGTTAAATCTCAAAAAATCTATAATTTCACAAGCACTATCAATTTCTGCTTGAAACGCATTTTTACTTTGACCTAACATAGTGGCTGCATTTAGTTTAGATCGATATGGTCCAGCAATTAACTCAGCCGCTTTTAGAAAAATACTCGCACGATGTTCCCAACTCAAATTTGACCATTTTTCTTTTGCTTCTAAAGCAGCATTGATGGCCTGTTCAACATGAATTTTATCACTTTTATGAAAATGCCCCAAAGTGTGTTTATGATCGTGAGGTGGAGATAATCTAATTTTATTTTCACTTCTTACTTCTTTATTGCCAATATACATTGGTATATCAATCTCAACGCTTCTTAATTCTTTTAACATAGCTTTCAATTCTTTACGCTCAATACTTCCTGAGGCATAAGAACGAATTGATTCGTTAATAGCTAATGGGACTTTATAAATTCCTTTAGGCATAATTTATATAATTTAAAATGAATACAAAGATAACATCTTTATATATAATAGTAATGGCAAAAAAAATATTATAGTCAAATAAATTGATTTGTTGTTAAATTTGCAGATTATCAAAAATCAAAAATCATATCATTTAATAGTAATAATTGCAGTAATTATAATTTCTGTTTTTTTTAGTTTTAGGATTCAATTCTTATCATTTAATTATGACTTTGAAGAGTTTTTTCCTAATGAAGATAATGAACTTGAATTGTATAATAATTTCAGAAAAACTTTTGAATACGATAATGAATTTGTAATAATCGCCGTCGAGAATAAAGCTGGAATTTTTAATCCTCATTTTTTAACAAAAATTGATGCTTTAACAAAAGAACTTAGTCAAATTAATCACATTCAAAAAGTAACATCACCAACTAATATTAAAACAATAGATTTATCTGTCATTATACCTATTCAAAAACAGCTATTACACTTTAACGATTCCTCTTTATATAAAGAAGATAGTTCAGCCATTTATCAATCGCCATATTTAATTGGTTCTTTTTTTCCAATAAACGCAAAATCACTCAGTCTTTTCATAAAAACAGACGATGAATTAACTAAAAAAGCTTCAGATAGTTTGGCAAATCAAATTGAGAAAACCCTTAAATATTACAAATTTGATGACATTCACTATGTAGGCAGAATTTTTGCACAAAAAACATATCTAACTAATTTGCAACAAGAGTTTGCAATTTTTATGAGTGTTTCGCTTTTTTTAGTTGTTATATTTTTATGGTTTAGCTTTAAACGTATATATGGGATAATAGTTCCTATGACGATAGTGATAATTTCTGTTTTATGGACCTTAGGCATTATGAACTTTTTGGGTAAGTCAATTAACATAATGACAACCATGTTGCCAACCATGATATTTGTAGCAGGAATGAGCGATGTCGTTCATTATTTTTCTAAATATTTTGATGAAGTTTCTAAAGGAACCGAAAAAAGTAAAATTTATTCTTTAATAATTAAAGAAGTAGGTTTTCCAACATTTTTAACCTTAATCACAACAGTTGTTGGATTTTTATCGCTTCTTTTTTCGAGTATTAAACCAATCAGAGAATTTGGTATTTACACTTCAATTGGTATTGTTATCGCATTTCTATTGAGTTACACTTTACTACCTGCCCTACTCTATTTTTTTACACCTAAAAAACAAATCCTAATAAAAGAATCTACTGGTCGAACATATAAATATATGCAATCAAATTTATTTTGGATTTTTAGACGCCAAAAAACAATCTTTGTTATTTCTATATTAGTTTTAATTATTTCTGTAATTGGAATCAGTAAAATAAAAGTTAATAATGTCTTGTTAGAAGACTTGAGTGAAAAAGTAAAAATAAAACAAGATTTTATTTTTTTCGATAAATATTATAGTGGAGTTCGTCCTCTTGAAATTCAAGTAAATCTTAAAGATTCTTCCAAATCAATCTGGGATTATGAAGTTATGGTTGAATTAAATAAAGTAAACGATTTTATCAAAAAAGAATATCATGCTGGCTTTTTAATATCAGCAGCTAGTATGGTTAAAACAATTTATATTAATTCCTTTCAAGATACTAAATTAAATTTTCCTGATTCAGAAGATTATAAAATTATCTCTAAACAACTTATTAGTAACAAAAAAAATAAAGATATAAGCAGAATTGTTAGCTCTGATGGATTAAGCTCTCGCATTAGTGGTAAAATTCAAGATATGGGGAGCATAAAAGTAAATGAACATAATAATAACCTAATTGCTTTTATTAAAAAAAATACAAATAATAACTTATTGGAGTTCAAACTTACAGGTGCAGCTCAATTAGTAGATAGAAACAATGAATACATGGTAAGTAATATGGCGCAGGGCTTTTTGTTTTCTATCTTAATTATTGCCTTATTAACTTTTTTTTTACATCGAAGTTGGCGAATGGTCATAGTTTTTTTAATTCCAAATGTTTTTCCATTAATAATTATTGCAGGAATAATGGGATTTGCAGGAATAGAATTAAAATCTGCTACTTCTTTAGTATTTAGTATTGCTTTTGGAATTGCAACCGATGACACCATTCATTTTATTTCGCGATTAAAAATAGAGTTAGGCTATGGAAAAAGTTTAATTTATGCTTTTAAAAGAACATATTTTGAAACAGGAAAACCAATTATCTTAACTACCTTTATTTTAATTGGCGGTTTTATGAGTTTAATGCTAAGTGATTTTGATAGCACATTTTATTTTGGTTTTTTAGTTTGTATTACCGTAATAATTGCTGTTATTTCTGATATATTTTTATTACCCGTTTTATTATTTTTAATTTATGGGAAAAAGAAAAAATTAAATTAATTAATTTATCAACTCAACAAAACAAATAATAGTAATCGGTGGTGGGGCGGCTGGATTTTTTTCAGCTATCAATTTAGCTTTGCTTAAACCTAATTATCATATAACTATTCTCGAAAAATCAACAAAATTATTATCAAAAGTAAAAGTGTCTGGTGGCGGAAGGTGCAATGTTACCAATCATTGTTTAGATAACAACGAATTAATTAAAAATTATCCGAGAGGATATAAAGAGCTTAATCAGGTTTTCTCAAAATTTAATGTTCAACATACAAGTGATTGGTTTAAAAAACAAGGTGTTGTTCTAAAAACCGAAGCCGATGATCGGATGTTTCCTGATACTAATTCCAGTCAAACTATTATTGATTGTTTTATGAATTTATCAAAAAAACTAAATATTTCCATTCAAATAAATTCCGAAGTCTTATCTATAGAGGCCAAGGAAGATAAATTTAACATCATCACTAATTTAAAAAACTATTCAGCTAACTCAATTATATGTGCTTTAGGCGGGCACAATAAAACAAAAGCATATAATATTATAAAAGAGCTTGGTCATAATATAATAGAACCAATACCCAGTTTATTTACTTTTAATTTACCTAACGAATCCATAAAAAATAACCTTCAGGGGATTAGTGTTAAGAATGCCCAAATTAAAATAGTACAAAATAAATTACAATACAATGGTCCTGTTTTAATTACGCACTGGGGATTAAGTGGGCCAGCTGTTTTAAAATTATCTGCATTTGCTGCAACTGATTTTTATAAACAAAATTATTTTTCCGATATATTGGTTAATTGGGTTTATCCTTTAAAACCAATTGATGTTGAATTATTTATCAAACAATTTCAAAAAAATAAACACAAAGCACTTCCCTATTCTCAATCAATGTTTGATTTACCCAAAAGATTATGGGAGTTTTTATGCATAAAATCAGATATCTTGAATACTAAACCTTGGGCTGAAGTAAATAATAAACAAATAAATAAATTAGTACAAAGTCTTTGTAATTATCTTTTAAAAATGGAAGGGAAAACAACTTTTAAAGAAGAATTTGTTTCATGTGGGGGCGTTTCATTAAAAGAAATTAATTTTAAAACTATGGAGAGTAAACTTGTTCCAAATTTATTTTTTTGTGGCGAAGTTTTAAATATTGATGGGATAACCGGTGGATTTAATTTTCAAAGTGCCTGGAGTACGGCTTGGATTTGTTCACAAAGTATCAATTAACATCTTGTTAATACTTTTATTGTTTGAAATATAAATCAATCTATTAACTTAGTACCAAAGAAAAAAAACAAAAAAAATGAAATTTTTTATTGACACAGCCAATTTGGCTCAAATTAAAGAAGCGCAAGACTTAGGAGTTCTTGATGGCGTTACAACTAATCCATCTTTAATGGCTAAAGAAGGTATAAAAGGGCAACAGAATATTTTAAAACATTATATAGATATTTGTAACTTGGTTACTGGCGATGTTAGTGCAGAAGTTATAGCAACCGATTATGATGGAATGATTTCGGAAGGAGAAGTTTTGGCGGCCCTTCACCCAAGAATAGTAGTTAAAATTCCGATGATAAAAGATGGGATAAAGGCAATTAAATATTTTACAGAAAAAGGAATTAAAACAAATTGCACCTTAGTTTTCTCTGCTGGTCAGGCGCTATTAGCTGCAAAAGCTGGGGCAACATACATGTCTCCGTTTATTGGAAGACTTGATGACGTGAGTACCGATGGCTTAAAATTAATTGAGGACATTCGCATTATTTATGATAATTATGGCTATGAAACTGAAATTTTGGCTGCTAGCGTAAGGCATCCGATGCATATTATCGAATGTGCTAAAATTGGAGCCGATGTTGCAACTTGCCCTCTTAGTGCAATTTTAGCTTTATTAAAACATCCATTAACTGATAGCGGCTTAGCTCAATTTTTAGCAGATGCAAAAAAATAAAAACAATTATTTATTTAATTTATAACTATTATGAAAAAAAATCTAACTATTTTATTATTCGTTTTATTTTTATCAAAATTTTTAGCTCAACCATTAACTTTAACGGTAAATAGTAGCTCAGGGGTATTCAGCTTAACATGTTCGGTCCCCTCTATTACTTTGTATCCTGTTACAAATTATACTGCAGGAATAGTTGTTTATACTTTAAATGCAAATACTTATACTTCAATAGGAAGTAGCTTCAATATTAATTCCCCAGGAAATTATACCATTACAGCTTTTGTTTCGAACAATTTAAATGTAACTCAAACCTTATCAATTGGCATGAATACTATTGCGCCAACATCTACTGTTTCTCCATTATTGCAATCTATAAGCTGTATAAATCCTGCAGTTCAAACAATAACAGCCACTTGTAATCCCATTATTAATGTTTCACACGAATTTAGATCTCCCTTTGGTGGAACAATGACTATTAATGCACCTACTGCATTTTATAATCCAGGCCCTGGAACATATACTCATGTTTTAATTAATTTAACAAATGGATGTTTTGTTTCGAAAACATTTACTATTTCAAGCGCATCTGGTTTCCCCACATACAGTATTAGTAGTCCTCAAAATTTCTCAATGGGTTGTAGCACAAAAAGTGTAGTAAATATTTACTTAATAAATGGGGTAACATCTCCACTTGGTGGAATTCTAAATTATTCACTCTCTACGATAACAAATACCGCAATTTCTCAAAACCATTTTACATTAACTACTCCCGGAAACTATACTGTTACTGGTAAAGATTCAAATACAGGCTGTGAAACAAAAATTCCAATATCAATTTCACTTAATACGCTTAATCCAACCTTTAATTTATCAATTCCTACCCAAATTTTAGATTGTAACTTATCTCAAACTATTTTGCAAGCTATAAACACTTCTTCTAATAATAATTATTCATGGAATCCAGGTAACATATTAAATCCAAGTATATTGGTTTTAAGTACTAATATTACTTCTAATACTTTAATTGCAAATTATACTTTAACAGTTAAAGATAATTATAATTATTGTGAAACTAGTACTGTAATTCCAATTTATCAGAACTTGCTTCCGCCAAATACATCAATAGGAACTGCCTCTGGTGGCTTATTGGCAATTACAACCTGCACTAATTCAAGCATAATTATTGTTAATCAAAGTACTACGAGTATTCCTTCTGGAGGCTTTTTTAATAATTCTTTAGCCGTAGTTGGAATATTATGGAATGGCCCACCGCCTCAAACTCCTGCTTCAAACACAAACACATACATAGCAAATGTTCCTGGTGTATATTCTTTAACAGCAAAAGATTTAAATAATGGGTGTGTAGCAACTAAAACTATAAATGTACTTGATAATAGAGTTTTTCCATCGGTAAATAATCCAATTGGCCCTAATCCATTTTGTTTAGATGTTCCAACACTAACCATCGGCATCTATCCTATTATTACTGGAAATTCAACTGGATTTAATTATTATTGGTCAGCGCCTCCTCTTGCATCTGCGCCTGCAATTACTTCTCCAACATTAACGACCAATATGATTGGAAACTATACTGTTATGGTTACAGATCCTTCGAATGGATGCCAATCAACTGGAACGGTTTCTGTAATAGTTTGTATTGGAATTACAAACACAATTAAGGATCAATCTATAAAAATTTATCCAAATCCTTCTCATGGTAAAATAACTTTAAAGCACAATCTATCAATACCTCATGCTTTTTTAGAAATTTATAATGAATTAGGTCAGTTAATCGAAAAACAATCAGTGCTAAACTCATCCATAGATATAGATTTAACTCATCAAAAAAACGGCATGTATCTTTTGAAATTTTTAGATCAGGATAAACTGATTTACCAAACTAAATTACTAAGAGAATAAATTTTAATCTATATTTCTAAATATTTAATAAAAATATATATTGCATTTTATCTAAAATTAGGCTATATTTGTTCCCTTATAAAAAGACATACAATGTATTTATCATCTCAAGTAAAAAAAGACATTTTTAAAAAACACGGTGGAACTGAAAAAAACACTGGAAGTTCTGAATCTCAAGTTGCATTATTTACAATGCGCATTGACCATTTAACAGGCCATTTAAAGAAAAACAAAAAAGATTTTGGAACGCAACGTTCTTTATTAAATTTAGTAGGTAAACGACGTGCTTTATTAGATTATTTAAAAAAGAATGATTTAATGCGTTACCGTGCTATTATAAAAACATTAGATATCCGTAAATAATTTTCGGATTAAATTTATAAAACAGGGGGCATTTCGAAAATTAATTCGAAATGCCTTTTTTATTAAAATATTAAACAATTAGTATAAATCCGTTTCGAAAACGTCGAAACATAAAACAAAAAAAATGTCACAAATAGGAACAACACACAGTTTTGATATTGGCGATGGCCGAATCATTTCATTAGAAACAGGCAAATTAGCTAAACAAGCTGATGGTTCAGTAGTAGTAAGATTAGGTAATACCATGATTTTAGCAACTATAGTTAGTAATAAAGATGCAAAAGAAGGCATTGACTTTTTACCATTAACTGTTGATTATCAAGAAAAATATGCCTCAACAGGCCGTTTTCCTGGTGGATTTTTCAAACGCGAAGCTAAATTATCTGATTACGAAGTTTTAATTTCTCGAATAGTTGATCGTGCTTTACGTCCTCAATTTCCTGAAGATTATCATTCTGATACCCAATTAATGTTATCATTAATTTCATCTGATAAAGAAAATATACCTGATGCATTAGTAGGTTTAGCAGCTTCTGCAGCTATTGCGGTGAGCGATATTCCTTTTAATGGTCCTATCAGCGAAGTTCGTGTGGCTAAAATTGATGGTAAACTTGTTATTAATCCAACAAAATCTCAATTAATTGGTAATACTCTTGAAATGATTGTTGCCGCTTCTGCTACTGATATTGGAATGGTAGAGGGAGAAATGAGTGAAGTAAGCGAAGCTGAAATGCTTGAAGCAATTAAATTTGCTCACGAAGCTATCAAAATACAAATTAAAGCGATAAATGATTTTGCAGCCAAAGCTGGTGTTAAAACAAAAAGAGAATATAATCACGAAACTAATGATGCAGATCTTAAGGCTAAAGTAATGAAGGAAACTTACGATGCTGTTTATGCTGCCGCTAAAAAACTTGATCCAAATAAAAATAATAGAAAAGCTAATTTTAAAGCTCCTTTAGAAGAATTTAAAAAACAATATTCGCCTGAAGAATTAAAAGAAAAAGAAAGCCTAATAAACAAATACTACCATGAAGTTGAATATGTTGCCGTTCGTAGGTTAGCAATTGATGAAAAAGTACGTTTAGATGGTCGAAAAACAACAGACATCCGTCCTATTTGGGCCGAAGTTGGTTATTTACCTACTCCACACGGAAGTGCAGTATTTACCCGTGGTGAAACTCAGTCACTTACAACAGTTACCTTAGGTACTCCTTTAGATAAATTACGGATTGATGGCGCATTTAATACTGGAGAAGAAACGTTTATTTTACATTACAATTTCCCTGGTTTTAGTACCGGCGAAGCTAAGCCAAATCGGGGCGTTGGACGACGTGAGGTAGGACATGGTAATTTAGCTCTTCGGGCTTTAAAAAAAGTAGTGCCGATGGATACAGGATACACAATTCGGATTGTTAGTGATATTTTAGAAAGTAATGGATCTTCTAGTATGGCAACCGTTTGTGCTGGAACATTAGCCTTAATGGATGCGGGTGTTAAAATTAAAAAACCTGTTGCAGGAATTGCTATGGGTTTAATAACCGACGAAAAAGGTAATTATGCAATTTTATCAGATATTTTAGGAGACGAAGATCATTTAGGTGATATGGACTTTAAAGTATGTGGTACTAAAGATGGAATTACTGCTGTTCAAATGGACTTAAAAGTAAATGGCTTACCTTACGAAGTTATGGAAAAAGCGATGGAGCAAGCTAAGCAAGGTCGTTTGCATATTATGAACGAAATGTTAAAAGCATTAGATTCACCTCGTGCTGATTATAAAGAACATGCCCCTCGTTTTGAACGAATTGTTATAGCTGGAGAATTTATTGGTGCAATTATTGGCCCAGGAGGAAAAGTAATACAAGAAATGCAAAAATCAACTAATACTACAATTGTGATTACCGAAGAAGGGAAAAATGGTATTGTAGAAATTTTTGGGACCAATCTTACAGATGTAACCGCTGCTAAAGCTCGTGTTAAAGGAATTGTTGCTGTTCCAGAATTAGGAGATGTATATCAAGCTAAAGTTAAAACAATTATGCCCTATGGTGCTTTTGTTGAAATTATGCCAGGTAAAGATGGCTTACTTCATATTAGTGAATACGATTGGAAACGAATCGATACATTAGAAGGTGTTTTAAAAGAGGGTGATATTATTGAGGTAAAATATGTAGGCGATGACCCTAAAACTAAAAAAATTAAATTAAGCCGTAAAGCACTTCTTCCAAAACCAGAAGGAGTATCTGAAAAATAAAGAAGCTTAAACTTTTTATAAAAAACACTCAATTGAGTGTTTTTTTTTAAAATAATAATATCAAAAAAAAATAAATTAAAAAAAAAGAATTGAATTTACGGAAAAAAAATCATATGAAAAAAATTACGCTACTCTTATTTATTTTATTGTACAATTTCGCTTTCTCTCATTCTATTGATAATAATGAAATTGGTCTCAGACATTGGTTTATTCAAAAGGAAAATAAATTTATTGATGGGTCTTTTATGATGTTTAAAAATGGAATTGTTTATATTGAAGATGCTAATAAAGTAATTACAAAATTTCCTTTTACGTATTTATCAAATCAAGATCAGGCATTTGTAAATAAAAAAAATGATTGGATAAAAAGAATAAATATTATTTCCCCTCAAAAAAAATCGACTATTCAACGTGTTTTCGATTATAAATTTTGGCTAATTCTATTTTCTTTATTACTTTTTGGATTATGGATTTATTCTATTTCTGATAGAAAAAAGTTAAAATACCTATATCCTGTATTTTTTATTGGTATTACAATGTCATTATATGGTTTTACAAAAAAAATTCTTTCAACAACAGATCCAGCTTTTCTAAATTCAGCCTTTTCTCAGTTTTCATCAACAGTATCCACCACCTATGATGCTAATTATTTTTATGTGAATTCAAATGGCATCCCCAACCATGAGATGATGGTTGGAATTTCCAATACCGGTTGGCAACAACAAGTGCCAGTTTCAAAATGTTATATCAATCCTAATCATTGGAGTATTCCATTAAATCCTGTGTTAGCAGCAAATCCAGTTCCAGTATCCGCTTCTCATTTCTTAAAAGGTGCAATTGCCATCGCGATAAATGGTGTTCCAATTTTTAATTATCATACCAATACCGGAGTAGATTCATATTTAGATGGACAGTTAGATAATTATGGCGGACATTGTGGAAAAGGAGATGACTATCATTATCATACTGCACCTTTGCATTTAATAACTTTAGGCCAGGCATCTCAAACCTTACCTATCGCATTTGGTCTCGATGGATATGCGGTTTATGGAAGTTTAGAGCCTAGTGGATCTGCTATGTCAACGCTTGATGCTAATCATGGACATAATGGCACTAACGGTGTTTATCATTATCACGGCACAACAACTGCACCCTATATGATAGGAAAGATGGTTGGACAAGTAACTGAAGATGCCAATTTACAAATTATACCTCAACCTCAAGGCGCTCCGATAAGAAACGAAAATTGGACCCCCTTATCGGGAGCATTAATTACATCCTGTGTCGCTAATGCAAATTATGGGTACAACACATCCTATTCATTAAATGGGATTGCAGGTTATGCAACAAATTATACTGCAACTGCAGCCGGACTTTATACTTTTAAATATGTAACACCAACAGGAACCACAAATACTAATTATAATGGACCTGCTAAATGTACCGTTCCATCTTTAGGATTTAATGAAATTGCGTTTTTTGACAATGCATTTACTATCTTCCCAAATCCAACGAGTGATGTATTAAATATTAAATTAAGAAAAGATATCAATGAAAAAGACATACAATGTATTTCAATTTATGATTTCAAAGGAAATTTAATTTCTAAAAATGACAACTATAAATCAAATATTGATATAAAAAATCTATCAAAAGGTACTTACATTATTAAAATAATTTCAGAAAAATTTGAAGTCACAAAAAAATTAATGATAGATTAAATATTTATTTAAAATGAAAAAAAAACTACTTACAGGGATTCTCCTTATTAATGCTACTTTATATTTTAGTCAAAGTTTTGTAAAAACAATGAAACGCTTGCCAGATACAGGGCAGAACACAAGCTATACTGGTACATTTGGTGAGGATAATGATTATTCAATTAACACGCCCTTTTTTATTGATAATGGAAACGGAACTGTTACCGATACTATAACTGGGTTAATCTGGCAAAAATCTGACGGTGGAGAAATGACCATTGAAAATGCTGTAACATATTGTTCCAATTTAATATTGGGCTCAGAAACTGATTGGAGATTACCTAATGCACATGAATTATTTAGTATTATGAATCATCAATATTCTAATCCATCATTAGATGCTTCTGTTTTTACAACAACCAATGCACAATATTGGTGGACGATAGATAAACAAGTAAACGACATCACAAAAATTTGGGCAGGTAATTCTGGGGGAGGAATTGGTAATCATCCAAAAACAGAAACAATTAGTGCCGGAGGAAATAAAAAATTTCATGCAAGAGCCGTTAGAAATCCAATTACTCCTGTTGTAGTTCAAACACGTTTTACCGACAATGGAAATGGAACAATAACTGATAATATGACTAATCTTATTTGGGAAAAAGCACCATTTGCTGATACTTTAAGTTGGGAACAATCTTTAATTTATGCAAATACATTAACATTAACTGGAAAGACGGATTGGCGTTTACCAAACATTAAAGAACTACAATCCATAAATGACGAAACATTAATAAACCCATCATTGAATACAAATTATTTTAATGTTACTAGTGCTAAAAAATATTGGTCATCAACTACAATTCCAAATCAAACATCAAATGCTTGGTATATGTATACACAATTTGGAATAACAACTTTTGATTCAAAAACAACTAAACACAATTTAATATGCGTTAGAAGTAATCAATTAATAAACAATTTAAATGAAATTAATTCATCAAAGCTATCCATATATCCTAATCCATTTTCGAATAAAATCACATTAAAAAACGCCCTTGGCAATGAAAATTTTGAATTATATAATAGCTTTGGACAACTTATTTTTTCAGGAAAAAATATTGATCAACAAAACTTTGATTGTCTAATTAATGGCATTTATTTTTTAAAAATAACATCCCAAAAAACATCTATAATTAAACTTTTAAAGGAGTAAACTAATTTTGATTTTGTAATAAAAAAAATCAATAATTAATCTTAAATTTACAAAAATAAAAAAATGGAAAAACCAACTATTGCAGGAAAAACTCCAATTCCAGTCCAACTAGAAGCAGGAAAAACTTATGCATGGTGTTCATGCGGAAATTCAAGTAATCAACCATTTTGCGATGGCTCACATAAAGGATCTACTTTTGTGCCTAAAGTTTTTGTAGCAGAAGAAACAAAAACAGCCTATTTATGCAACTGTAAGCTTACTGCAAACCCTGGATTTTGCGATGGCTCTCATAAAAGCTTGTAAAAATTTATTGTTAATTAATTTAAAAATAAATCGATTCTTAGTTGTATTTTTTGCCCGTTTTTTAAACTTGTAAAATAAAATTTTTTAATTATCTTGATCTAAAATTCTAAACTAATTTTTACATACATGCCCAATTATAAAATGAGCTGTTTTAAAATGTTGTTTACGAAAAATATTTTATTTTTTATATTCTTTAATCTGATTATAGAATTTAATTTAATTTCTCAAAATTACACTTGGATGCATGGAAGTAATTCGAATGGCGTTACAGGTATTTATGGAACTCAAGGCATACCTTCGCCTACAATTGATCCTGGAGGAAGACATGGCGCTGCAACTTGGGTAGATGCTTCTGGTAATTTATGGTTATTTGGTGGCGAAGGTTACTCAACATCAAACAATGTTTGTTGGCTTAACGACCTCTGGAAATATAATGTTTCAACTAATCAATGGACCTGGATAAGAGGTTCAAATGGGCCTAATCAAATAGGAAATTATGGTTTGCAAGGTATAGCTTCTGTTTCTAACGAACCTGGAGCAAGAGAGTTTTCTGCGTCTTGGGTTGATGCATCTGGAAATTTTTGGCTATTTGGTGGCGACGGATTTTCCTCAAATAATACGTTTGGCAGATTAGGTGATTTATGGAAATACAATCCAATTACAAATATTTGGATTTGGATGAAAGGTTTCAATATCATTAATCAAAATGGCGTTTACGGTTCTCAAGGCACATCCTCTATAAATAATAATCCAGGGGCCAGATATGGTTCAGCAACATGGCTTGATGCAACAGGTAATCTTTGTATGTTTGGTGGAAGAGGTTTTCCCGCCTCAGGTTTTGGAGGTTTTTTAAACGATTTTTGGAAATATAATGTTACATCAAATCAATGGACCTGGATAAATGGTAGCAATCTTACCGGACAAATAGGAAACTATGGAACCATTAACGTTACCTCACCGAATAATTCTCCGGGGGGAAAAGAATTTCCTTCTTTTTGGAAAGGAAGTAATGGATTATTTTATCTTTTTGGAGGTAGAAGTACAGGTTATTTTAATGATTTATGGAAATATGACCCAATAGGAAATTTGTGGACATGGATTAGTGGATCAAACATAGGAAATCAACTTGCTACTTATGGAACTATAGGTATTGCATCAGCAACAAATATTCCTGGAGGTAGATTTACAGCCGCGTCTTGGTCGGATGGATTAGGAGATTTATGGTTGTTTGGCGGAACCGGTTGGACAAGTACAAATTTAAATCCACTTAATGATTTATGGAAATACAAACCTAGCACTGGAGAATGGACTTGGATGAAAGGAAGTAATTTAACGAATCAAGCAGGAACTTATGGCATCATGGGAATTCCTTCAATTAATAATAATCCAGGGGGAAGATTATTTAATACCTGGTGGAAAGAGATCCATACAGATTTTTGGTTATTGGGTGGCGAAGGTTACGATTCTAATGGGATAAATTTTGATCATATGAATGACCTTTGGAAATTTAAACCTCCCTGTAATCCAGATAGTATTGTCTCCTCATCTAGCCCTATAATTTGTTCGGGTTCCTCTATAACCTTTACTGCTCTTAATCAATTTCCTTCTAATTTATTGTGGTATAACTCTCCAACAAGTTCAGTTTCAATTGCAAGCGGAAGTGTTTTTAATAGCCCAACATTAACCACAATAAATTCACAAACTGTTTACAATTATTATGCTGAAGCCAATTCGTGTTCAATATCTCCAAGAAGCTTAATCAGTGTTACAGTGAACTCATTGCCAATTTTAAGTATAATTGGACCTACAGCAGTTTGTTTTGGCACTTCATCTTCATATTCAGCGATGGGAGCCTTATCTTATACCTGGAATAACGGTGCAATTACTCAAAGTATTTCTATTTCCTCAATAAATGCCAGTTTAAATATTAATCTTATCGGTAAAGATATTAATGGTTGCGTAAACACCCAAAGCCATGTTGTCGTTCCACTTCCGTTGCCTAATTTAACTATTAGTCCTCTAACTTCATCTATCTGTTTAACAGAATCGATAAGTATAAATGTGACAGGAAGCAATACTTATAGTTGGTCAACTGGATCAAATTCATCTTCCATAATTGTTTCACCAGTGAGCAACTCAACTTATTCAGTTATCGGAACCAATACTGCTTCAGGTTGCAAAAGCAATGTAACTAATACAATCACAGTTTTTCCATTACCAATAATTTCTATAATTTCTTCTCATTCTATTATTTGTTTAAATCAATCAGCAACTATTACTGCTAACTCTAGTAATACATATAGTTGGAGCAATGGGATAATCAATTCGCCAATAATAGTTACTCCAAGCCTTACAACTGTTTATACGGTTACTGCAAGTAATTCTATTACAACTTGTAAATCAACCAAACAATATACATTAAATGTTAGCAAATGCCTCGACATTAATAATAATAAAAATGATGACATTTTAATTTCTGTTTTTCCAAACCCAACACATGGAATTTTTATTATTGAAACATTTGATTTAGATATAGATATAAAAATATATAATCCATTGGGATTAATTATCTACAGCGAATTCTTGAACAAAGGAGTACATCATTTAAGTTTATCTTCTTTTTCAGATGGTTTATATTTGATCGAAATAAAAACCATAAAAGGAATAATAAATAAAAAAATAATTAAGGAAAACTAGTATTTTTTAGTGTATAATCTATTCTCTTTAAAAAAAGAAACAGAATAATTGCTTAGTATTAAACTAGTTATTAGTATTGAAAAAAGTCTATATTAATTCAATACTACGTTTAATAAAATTTGTTAGATTTTCACCTTTCAATAATCCTTGCGAAAGAAGACCTAAATCAGAAGCTTGCTTTGCTAAATAGTTTTGCTTTACTGAGTCTTTTTCGTCGATAATTTTGGTCATTAAGGGATGATTCGAATTAACAATTAAATTATACATATCAGGCATTTGTCCGTAAAAACCCATTGGACCTCCACCTCCCATTTGATTCATATCTTTCATACGGCGCATAAATTCAGGGCGAGTAATCATGATTGGAGGATCGGTCTCACTTAAATTTTCAAATACAACAGTAAACTGTTCTTTACTAACTGTTGCTTCAATAATTGGTTGTAATAATTTTTGTTGTTCATCAGAAAGTTTACTTACAGTGTTTTCGTCCTTTGCAATTAACTTGTCTAAAGTATCTGCATCAACACGAACAAAGGAAACATCTTTTAATTTACTTTCCATTTGATTTATGTAATGTGGGTCGAGCATGGTTTCCATTAACAACACTTGATATCCCCTATTCTTAGCCGAATCAATATAAGCATGCTGTTCTTGTATGTTTGTTGAATATAAGTAAACTGTTTTTTTATCCTTATTAGTTTGAAGTGGTTTTACTAAATTTTCAAATTCGTCGAAGGTGTAGAACTTATTATCTGTTGTTTTTAGTAAAGCAAATTTGGCTGCTTTTTCATAAAACTTTTCGTCACTAATCATCCCATATTGAACAAAAATTTTAATATCGTCCCATTTCTTTTCAAAATCAGGTCGTTCTTTCTTAAAAAGATCTTCTAATTTATCGGCCACCTTTTTAGTAATATGACTTGATATCTTTTTTACATTTCCATCTGCTTGAAGATAACTTCTGCTAACATTTAAAGGAATATCTGGACTATCGATTACGCCACGCAATAAAGTTAAAAAATCGGGAACTATGTTTTCTACATTATCAGTAACAAATACCTGATTACAGTATAATTGTATGCGATCTTTTGGCATCTCTAATTTATTAGAGAGTTTAGGGAAATATAAAATACCTGTTAGATTAAATGGATAATCAACATTTAAATGAATATGAAACAATGGCTCTTCAAATTGCATTGGATACAATTCGTGATAAAAAGCTTTGTAATCTTCGTCTTTTAAATCAGCTGGCTTTTTAACCCATGCTGGTATAGGATTGTTAATAATATTATCTACCTCTATTTCAATATCTTTTAAATCTTCTTCTTTCTCCCCTTCTTTTAATTGAGGTTTAACTCGTTCTTTTTTAGTTCCAAATTTAATTTCAACGGGCAAAAATTTGCAATACTTAGTTAATAAGCCCTCGATTTTAAATGTTTCTAGAAACTCTTCGCAATCATCAGCTATGTGTAAAATAATATTAGTGCCACGTTCAGTTTTGTTTCCAATTTCTTCGATTTGATAATCGGGACTGCCATCACATTCCCAGCGAACGCCTTTTGATCCTTCTTTATAAGATAAAGAAAATATCTCAACTTTTTTTGCAACCATAAAGGCAGAGTAAAAACCTAAGCCAAAATGGCCAATTACCATGTTTTTATCTACTTTATCTTTGTATTTATTTACAAATTCTTCAGCACCACTAAAAGCAATTTGAGTAATGTATTTCTCAATTTCTTCTTTTGTCATTCCAATTCCTTTATCTTTTATGGATATTGTTTTGGCGCTCTTATCTATTTCAACTTCAATATTGGTAGCACCCAAGTCTCCTTTCGCTTCACCCATATTGGCTAAAGCTTTTAACTTTTGAGTAGCATCTACTGCATTACTAACTAATTCTCTTAAAAAAATTTCATTATCACTATAAAGAAACTTTTTAATAATTGGGAAAATGTTTTCGGTTTGAACATTTATTTTTCCTTCTGTTGTGGCCATGATATATATATATTTTGATATTGTTTAATCAATAATAATACCAATATTTATTGTAGTGACAAAATGACAATAAAATTTTATTTACAAAAAAATACCCTCTTAATTATACATTAAGAGGGTATTAATAAAAAAATAAATTTAGTTTTTTTGATTAATTATTTTTACGATTTTGAATTTATTATCCGCATTTAAAATCCGAAGGACATAGGTACCTTCTGGATGTTTTGATAAATCAATTTTTATAGAGTCTTTGTCTGTTATTTGAGATAAAACTAACTGTCCAATCATATTATATATTAAGATCGTGTTTTTACCATCTAAACCATAAACAGTTGTAGAATTATTAATTAAAGGATTTGGATAAATTTTTACATTATTAAGTTGACTTAATTCATTAATTCCGACTTCACCACAAGATTTAACACAAATAACAAAAGTTGAGTCTGTCATATAAACCATACTTGATCCACTTTCGGCAGCCATTTTTCGTAAACGAGTTTTAAATTTACAATTATTAAAACAACTTGGCGGGGTTCCTGTTAATGCAGAGGTATCATAATATTTGGTTATTGAATTTTCTCCATATTTTAAAAATAAAGAAGGTCGTAAATTAACATTATCAATATCTTCATCATCAAAGCTCCAAGAAACCGCAGAATCAGAAGAAAAATTACCTGGAGGTGATGATGCAAAAGGTGCCCATTTTAAATAGAATCGATTTAAATTAAAAAATCTACTGGTTAAAAATGAAGAGGAATTATTAGAAAAAGTAAGTGGTTGCCAACATTCAATTGAATCATTGTTTTGAACAGCCAAAGGTGCTATATGATTTGATTGTAAAGTATAGGTAACTCTTGGTGCAACACAAAATTCATAATCTGTACCGGGTCCAAAACCAAATGAAGCTGAACCAAAATTAGTGGTTTTTGAAAATATTCCACCTTTTCTAACCACACCTAAACCTTCTCCAAATTTGTTAGCTGATGAGCCGGAAGCTGTTTGAGTTATTGCTGCTGATCTAAGAAAGCGAATTGTATCCCCTTCAGTTGTTTCAATATTTCTAGCTAAAACTGCAAAATTACTATTAAGACTTCGAGCTGTTAAAAAATTACCTCCAACAATATGACCTTTTGGATTATTTACCCATGTTTGACTGCCACCTACGGCAAATTGAACAGAATCAATTGCAGGTAAAACAGGGATATTTTGAGCATTCACATTACATAAATAAAGACGACCACGAACAGTATTATGAATAGTAGCAGAACCGCTATTAAAAGCAGCAATAATCTCCAAACCATTTATAACAATATTTTCGGAATTTAAAAATACAGAGCCTACGTGAGTTACAGCAGTACCAGTAGCAGCAGCAGACTTAAAATAAGGGAAACCTGAAACTGAAACGTTTGCAATTTTATACAATTGTTTATTATAGAAATAATGCAAGGTATCGGTAATAATAGAAGGCGTTAAAGCCACCTTAGATGAACTATTTATAGTCGTATTTTTGGAATTAAGTATTCCGTTTAATTGATTTTTATTAGGTTTTATATTTTGAGAATACAAACCATAATTAAAAGTTAAAAGAGCAAAATAAAAAAAAAGTGTTTTTTTCATCATAATTAATTTTTAAGATTCTTATTATTTTATAAAAATAGAAAAAAAAATGGAAATTTTCAAATTTTAAATGCTTTTTTTTAATCGAATTTATTTTGATTTTTTAATATAAATACCAAATGGCTTAACTTATTTTGTATTATTAACCTAGATATACAAAAACCTATAAATTAATATTTGTAAATTTACAAGAGAAAATTTATGAAGTTAAGGTTAAGTAACTTATTAATGTGTAAATTAAAATTGAATAAAAATATTTTATTTTTTTTATTGAGTTTATTCTATTGCCAACTATTTTCTCAAAAAGCTCTTTCGTTAAACGAAGTAAAAAATGAAGCGGATCGATATTTTGAGGATGGAGAATTTACAAAAGCTTATAAGCCTTATACTCAATTAGTTGCAAATTACCCTAAAGATCCCGAATACAATTACAGATTAGGCGTTTGTATGATCTATTGCGAACCTGATAAAAAAAAATGCATTTCTTATTTGAAAACGGCATCAAAAAATTCTGAAGAATCACCTAAAGATGTTAAATTTTATTTAGGAAAAGCATACCATATAAATTATTTATTCGACGAGGCAATTAAATGTTATTCTGAATATAAATTAATTGGTACATCTGTTCAACAAAAAAAACTACAAGTTGATCAAGAAATTAAAGCCTGTGAAAACGGAAAAAGACTACTCAGTAATATGACGGATTTAGTAGTTCAAAGCAAAAAACAGTTAAATGAGCTAGACTATTTTAGAAGTTATGATCTAAAAAGCATCGGTGGGAAATTATTAATAAAACCAGATGAATTCAAAACAAGTGCAGATAAAAAGAAAAAAGAAAAGTCTATTTTGTTTTTACCTAAAGGGAGTAATACTATATACTATAGTAGCTATGGGGATAATCCATTAGATGGAAAAGATATTTACACATCAACAAAACAAGCTGATAATAGTTTCAGTAAAGGGGAAAAAGTTAGTGGAATAAATACAGAATTTGATGAGGATTACCCTTTTTTACATCCAGATGGAAAAACACTCTATTTTGCAAGTAAGGGATTTAATAGCATGGGAGGGTATGATATTTTTAAATCAGTATACGATGAAGAAAATAAAATATGGGGTAAACCTAAAAATATGGAATTTCCAATCAATTCACCTGATGATGATTTCTTATTTGTTACAGATTCTGCTGAAACAACAGCTTATTTTAGTACCGGAAGACAAAGTCCGCCTGGCAAAATAGATGTTCTAAAAATTAATACCAAAAGAATACCAATAGATGTTTTGGTTATTAAAGGTAATTTATTTAAAGAAAGTAAAGATCAATTATTAAATGGCAAAATTTTTATTAAAAACATTGAAACACAAGATAGTATCGGAACTTTTAAAACTAGCGATAGAGGTGATTATTTAATTGATTTACCAAATGGAGCTAAATTATTATTTACGGTTGAAACACCAGGATTAAATACACAAAGTGACACGGTAAATTTACCATTAGCAACAACATCAAAACCTTATAGACAAACAATTTCATATTTGGAAGGCAAATTGGTTATTACAAATTTTTTTGATGAAAATTCGAGTGATGACGATTATATACAATATTTAAAAGTGATTGAAAAGAAAGCAAAATTAGATGTAAACGAGTCAACTAAAGTAGTTGATGAATCGATAGTAAGTAGTCCGAAAAAAGAAGTAGAAGAAAATTCAAAAGTAATAGAAACAAAAATAGACAAAAAAAATATAGAGAATCCGGGTGTTTCTAATCGTGAATTAGTATTAATGAATAAACAAGATGCAGAAGAAGCAAGAAAAGAATACAAAGAACTTAAACAAGATGCTGACGAAGCAAAACAAATTGGAAATGAACTTATCGTAACTGCAGAAAATTTAATAACTAAAATGAACGAGTTGATTACTAGCGATGAAACAATTGAGGATATAGAAATACGAAACGACTCTATTAAAATACATGAAACTAAAAGAAATGATGCACTTAAACAAAAAGAAATGGCTAATAAACTATTAGCTTATAGCGAAGCATTAACTAAAGATTCAAAAATAAAAGAAAAAGAAGCTGAATTAAACGAACAATATACGAACGAATTAGAAAAAATTAACACTAATAATAATAATAGTGAAGGTATAATTAAATTAGAAAATCTTCAAAAAGAAATTACTAAAATTTCTAAACAAGAAAAAATATCTGAAAATTTTTACGCAGACGTAAAAGATAAGATAGAAGAAAAAGAAAATTCATTAAGTTCAATCGAAAAAATTAACAATTTAACTAAACAAAATTTAACAGATGTTAAGCAATCTATTTTAGAAAATGAAAGTGTTCTTTCTAAAACAAGAAAAAAATCAATAAAAGCAGAGCTTAATAAAAAAATAGAAGATTTAAAAGACGAAGAAATTGTCCTTGAAAAAGAATTAAGTACTAACGAAGCTGAAATAACAAAATTAAATACCGAATTAGTTGATAAACGAAATGAATTAGAACTATCAGTTAAAATTAAATCAGAAAATATTGCATTAACAATAACAACTCAAACCGTTTCAGAACAAGCACCAATAGTTAATAATATAACAGATGATCAAGCTGTCACAACTCAAACCGTTTCAGATCAAACACCAATAGTTAATAATATAACAGATAATCAAGCTGTCGCAACTCAAACAATTTCAGAAAATATTACAACTAATAAAGAAAATGAAAAAGAAGGTAATTCGATAAAAGAAGAAAATAAAAATCAAGAGCCTATTAAAGAAAAAGAAGAAATAGCCATAAATAATAAACAATTAGAAAACATTCCTAAGAATGAGAAAATAGAAGAAAAAACAAGCCAAAATAGTTTATTTATAACCGCTAATTCAAATAATACAAAAGAATTAAATAAAAATCTTGAAGATTTAACTAGAAAATTATCAATAATAGATAGTGATAACAACAATTTGAATAATTATCAAAATGAAAAAGCAATACAATTAAAAAATGATGCAGATAAAACATTGAATGAATCGAAATTTAAACAAAACATATTAAAAGATTTAATAATAAAATCAAAAGCTACTATTGATTCATTAAAGTCAAATCCTAATATTGAATTAAATTACGAAACGAATCAAGATAATATTAAAAGTTTAATTGCAGAAAATAAGTCTAATGAGTTTGAAACTAATGAGGCAAAAATTCTTAATGATGAAGCTGATAGTCTTTATAGAGAAATTCAAGTATTGAAAGACGATGTTAAATTAGAGTCAGATAGTTCGGCCTTAGAAACATTAACAAAACGTATAAAAGAAAATGAAAATGAAATAATAATTAAACAAAATGAAGCGATAGCCGTGTTACAAAAATCTAATTCGGAATATCAATTAATAAAATCACCAGACTCAACATTTTCAATAATCAACAATATTATTCAAGAAATTAATAAAAATACAAATGAATTATTAACATTAAGAATAAGCGCATATCAAAAACAAATTGAAGCAAATACTGAAGAAATAAATCAATTAAATTTAAATATAAAAAACAACGAAATTTTAATTAATAAAAAGACAAATTTAAAAACTAAATATATTTTAATAAATACGAAAATTGATCTAATAAATAAACAAATCGATGAAATTAAATTAAACACCTCACAGGAAACAACACTAGACTCAATTTTTAATATAATTAAAACTCAAAAAATAGCTATAACTGAATTATTAAACATAAACGATTCAATAAAAGAATTAAATAATACAAATATAAAAATCACAAAAAACAATATTAATAAACCAAATACAGAAAAAAAGAATAAACCAGTTGAAAAAATAGAAGCCAAAAAAGAATCTGATAAAATCACAATAAAAAGTGATAAAACTTCAATTACAATTAAAAAACTAAATGAAAAAGATACAACAAGCGAGCAATTGATTGCCTTATTTAATTCGGCAGATAATAATAACGAAGTATTAAATGAATCGGGGCAAACATCAATAAATGAACTTAACGTGCTTTTAGCTGAAAGCATTATATTAAAAAAACAATTAAATAGTAATTCAAATAAGACGCTTTATAATCCAAGAGAATATCTATTTAAATCTGATAGCTTAAATCTAATTTTTGACTCTATAATAAAACTCAGTAACAATTTAAAAGTTGAAGCTGAAGAAAAAGATGAAAATGAAAAACAAGATTTGATAACTAAATCAAATGAACTAGACTCCTTAGCTTCATTAATAAAAATTGAAGCTACAAAATACAATGATTTAGCAAAAGATACATTATCATCAGCTATAAATGATAGTATTCAAAATAAATTAGAAATTAATAAAGAAAGTCAGATTATAGCAATAATTAATTTAATTAATGCTTTAAATATACAATTTGACATTTCTAAAAACTTAGTTCCATATAATTTATCATCAGAATTAAACGCTCAAAAAGAATATGCAACTAATTTAAATAAAGAATCAAAACAAATTCTAGAAAGTTTAAAAAATATAACTGACAATGAACTAAAATTAAAACAACTTACACTTTCCTCAAAATTAAGTAATCAAGCAATAATTGAATTAAATGAATTACTTCCTTTTATAAAAAAGTCAATTCCTAATAATAACATTGCCGTTAACACTCAAACAATTGAGGCTCTTCCGAAACAAGAAACTAAAAAAGAAACTAAAAAAGAAAAAATAATTCAAAAAAAGGAATCTATCACTATAGAAGGTTTAGAAATTAAAAACGAAGCAGCTTATAATAATGAGAATCCAATTCCATTAAATGCAAAATTAAATGATGGTTTATTATATAGAGTTCAAATAGGAGCTTTTAAAATGTTAATAAAAAATAATAGTTTTAGTGGCTTAAGCCCAATAAATGCTGAAAAAACTGGGAATGGCTATTACAGATATACTGCAGGAAATTATAGTGAATATAATACTGCAAATAATGTAAAAAACGAATTAAGAAAAATAGGTTATCGAGATGCATACGTAGTCTGTTATTATAACGGTAAAAGAGTTAGCAGATCAGAATCCTTATCAATATCGAAAACTAATGAAAATATAGACATTGTTGCTAATCAAACAAGTTCTTTAATTGTAAATACACCAGAACTTAATAAAATAAATGGTTTATTATTTACAATTCAAATTGGATTATATAATAAACAAATTAACGGAGAAACCATATTAAATCTTAAACCAATTTATTCAGATATGGCTCCAAATGGTTTATATAGATATACTGCTGGAATATACAATAATATTGATAATATATTAAAAGACAGAAAAAGGGTTGCCGATGAAATTGGAATTAAAGATGCTTTTATTTCAGCTTATTTAAACGGAAAAAGAATCACATTTAATGAAGCAAAAGAAAGACAAAAAAATGATTTGAATATAAAAATGGAAGATGAAAAACCTATCGAATTTTCTAATCAAACTCAAAATAATTTATCGCTAAATAATGAAAGCCAAACTTCAATTTCATCCGTTACAAATAATATTAAACCATTTACAAATAATGTAACTTCATATCCAAATCCAACTATTGAAAATGGAGTTAAATTAAATGAAGATGGATATAGCTTTAAAGTTCAAATTGGCGCGTTTAAAAAACAGGTTCCAAATGAAATAGTGGCTAAGTATTTAACAATAAAAATTTGGCCGGTAGAATACAAAGTAATCAACTCACTATTTATTTATAATATCGGAAATTTTACTGAAGCAAAAAATGCAGAAACACTAAAAAATGAAGCGATTAGATTGGGAATTACAGATGCTTTTATTACAGTTTACAAAGACGGAAAAAAGGTATATGGTGCCGAGGCAACAAATATGATGATTCGCTAATTAATTTTATTTACTTTTTTATTTAAACTAAAACGAGATAATGGGCGCTTAGCATAAAGCCAATTAAATCCTTTTAACCTTGCGTTTTCAATATCCACATTTTTATATGGATCAATAAGTCCTTTGGTATTTGGATAAAGAGAAACCCTTTCTATATCTGCACTTTTAAACGTAATATCTATTTTTGAGCAATTTGTTTTATCAAGACCAACCATTTTATTTTTATTTTTAATGTAATACAAGATTTCAGCATTTCCTGAAACATTAATGTGTCTGATTGTATCATTTTGTATTTCACCTTCAATAATTTTACCTAATAATTGATTAAATAAATTTAGATTAGTTGAATCGACTTGTTGAATTAAAAAAGATTTACCTTCAAGTTTGAAACTTTTTACGGATTTTTTTCCAACAACAATATTTATTTTTTTGGCTGTAGCTTGGGAAAGATTAGACCATAAAACTGGATTATAAAAAAGTTGTAATAATGAGTCTTTAGAAGTTATTGATGAAGAATCGCAAATGGCTTGAAGATTCTTTTTATAAACCATTACATGATGATACGCATTTAAAATATTATGAATAGAATCTATATCAATATGATAAAGTGTATCAGCTGAAACAAAAAGTGTATCTAAATCGAATATTCTAGCATATAATGCATTTTTGGTAACTATGGCTTCAGATTTTTTTTCCTTATACTCTATATAATCTCCATAAATAATTGACTTTTTTGATGTATCAATTAAAGTTACGTTTCTAAAAGCTCTGCCAACTTTTAATTTTCTATCATAAAACAAACTATCACCTTTAAGTTTTTGTTGAGAAGTTATTAAAATTGAATTCTTACTAAATTGAGCCTTATCCTTATTAGTATCGTACCATCCATTTTCGCAATAAATATAATCTTGCTTACTCAAAATTATACTTGGTCCCAAAAAAAACGCGGTTTTAGATGGAATACGATAACGGAGAGTATCACAATTCATTTTATAGTCTGGATTTAAAAGTATGACATCAAAATGAAACGCTGCTTCCTTAGAACTAGAGTAATAATGGCCATTTTTACTAGTTAAGGTGTTTTGTTTATTTACAATTTTACCCCCATTTGTATAATTAGCAATAGAATTCGCTACATCAAAAGTTAAAAAATCAGTAGTTAAAATCATATCTTTTTCAATACATTTGACATTATTTTCAATAAAAGCCATTCTGATTTTACCATCATAAATTAATTTATCACCAGTTACTCGAATACTATCACCTTTGGTAATTAAAATATGACCTGATGCAAAAATTTTATTATCGGCCTCAAAAAAAAGAGCCGTGTCACAATACAATAAAGATCCATTATGTTCTGCGATAACGTTGCCATGTAAAATTTTAGCTGATGTTTTTTCAGAATCATAAGATAAGCTTTCGGCTTGTTTAATAGTAATAAGACTTGAATTTACTTGACCATAAAAACATGAAGTCAACATAAAAAATGCAAGACAAAATATAAAGTAAAGAGATTTAAACATTTCTATTAATTGGTTCCCAAATGCTTGATTTAATTCCTTTAATAAATTTAATAAAACCTTCAAAAAGGGCAAAATTCATTAGATAAAAGTGGGCAATGAATTTCAAAAATACATTATTAAATTTAAAAAAATAATTGAATAATGGAAATAATAATAATACTAATTGAATACATGAAATCCAAATAAAAAATTTATGGTACGGAATTAAAAAAACTGAAGAGAAAAGACAAATGAAAATAAAAAAAGGAGTTAGCCAACGTAAAACTTTATGAGACCAAAAGGCAAAACAAATAGATGAAAAATCAAATAATAAGTGTTTAAAGAAAAAAAGATTTTGAAAATTCCCAGATGATATTCTTACTTTACGTCGATACTCACTAGAAATATCAGTTGTAACATCTTCGATACAGATAGCTAGATTATTAAGTAAGGCATAATTCTTTCTTTCTAATACCTGCATGGTAATAAAGAAATCGTCAACAATAAAATTAGAAGGAACCTTACTAAATAGATTATTCCTGATTGCATAACATCCTCCTTCAGCACCCATAATAAAATTAAAGGCGTAACTTTCTGAAGCTTTAATTTTATTTTCAAAATTTAAATATTTTTTTTCTTGGTAAGAAATACCATCATTATTTGAAGATTCTTTAATAATATTAGCAGAAACTAATCCAACATTGGAGTCTTTAAAATATTTCACTAACTCAAAAATTGTATTTTGTTTAAATATTACATTTGCATCAGATAAAATCAAAACAGGTTCGTCGCACAATGATTGTAAATGATTAATGATAGAAATTTTGCCTACCCTGCCCTTAAACTTAATAAATTCTATATTACTATGTGTATTAGTTAAATTAGAGATAATTTGATCAGTTCTATCTGTTGAGGCATCAGAACCAATAAAAACTTTCAATTTAGAACTTGGATAATTAGTATTAAAAACGGATAAAATTTTTTTTTCAATGACTTTTTCTTCATTGTGAGCGGCAATTAAAATTGCGATAGATGGTAATTCATCATCAGAATAAAACAATAATTGATTATGGTTTGAATTGCGATAAATTAAAATCATAAACAAAGGATAAAATACATAAGTATGTAATATCAATAAAGAAGAACATATAAGAATAATAATTAATAAATTATACATGGCTCAATTTTTTATAAAATTGAACTAATTCAGACACAACTACTAAATTATCAAACTGATTTAATGCTAATTTAGAAGCCTCAAGCTGAATATTTTTACATAAATCTTTTTTTGTAAGCAATTCGATAACAGATTGAATAAAATCATAAGGATTATCCGCTATTAAAATGTTTTTTTGATGGGTATAATTAATTCCTTCTGCACCAATAGAAGTGCTTACAATAGCTTTACCATAAGACATTCCCTCGATAATTTTAATTCTTAACCCACTCCCCGACCAAAGAGGAACTATCATAACTTGATGCTGTAAAAAAAATTCTTTACCATCTATAACATTTTCAACAATAAGAACATTGGGTTTATTAATATGAAAAAAATTAAGTGGAATTCCTTTACCAGCAATTATAAATTTCGAATCAGGTACTGCTTTATAAATTTCGTCCCAGCAAAAGTCTAAAAACCACTTTACTGCTTCTTGATTGGGTATCCAATCCATCGAACCAAAGTAAAAAATGGTTTTTGCTTTCTCTTTAACCTCTATTTTTTTTTGATATAACGAAACATCAACGCCAGTAATACAAGTAAATAATGGCTTTGTGCAGCCTAACAATTTAAATTCGTGTTCATCAATTTTTGTAATTGGGACTAAGGCATCAACTTTAGAAAGCATTTTAATTTCGAAATCTTTAAGCCTTTTATTTTGAAGAGAAAGATATTTTAATTTAAAATAATTAGATTCAATTTGTTTATGTCTATTCCAAATATAATGCTCAATATTATGAGCTCTTAAAATAATCTTAGCCTTACTATTTTTTCTAATTACATCAATATAAATAGCCATAAACAAGCCTTCAATCTGAATAAAATCAAAATTATTACTTTTTAATACTTCAATTAATTTATTTTTGTAAGATTTAAAATAAAAACGTGAAATAAAGTAAGACCTTGGTGAAAACAAATTAAAAAAAGCTCCAAAAAAAGAAGTGTTAGTGTTTTTATAAACTGATTTATAATTGCTTTTAATTTTAAAGTCTATAGGAACTTCATCGTCGGGCTTAAAATGTTTTTTTGTATTTATTGTAAGTAAATGTAATTCTACATTATTTTCGATTAAGCCTTTAGCCATATTAAAAATAGCAATACTACTACCGTCATTAGCTGGATAAGGCGCTTTATTTGATATTTGAAGTATTTTAAACACGATTTTTCCTTGAAAAAAATTTGTTTATAAATGAATAGTAACTAGTTGCATCAAAAATAGAAGAATCTCTCGCTGCTTTTGACGTTAAAAAAATACTTATTGGTAAAAAAATAATTAGTGGCATCCAAATAGCTTTTAAAGGTGCTAAATGCCCCTCATTAGCAAGATTAACATAAAATTCAGTTAAAATATAATAGGCTAAAAAGAAAAAAACTGAAACCACGACTGGCATCCCTAGACCACCTTTTTTAATAATTGCGCCAAGAGGAGCTCCTATAAAAAATAAAATAATACAAGCAAAACTTACCGTAATTTTTTTATGCCATTCTATTATTAAACTTAAAAGCGTTTTATTTTCAACATCAATGTTAATATTCGCATTATCAATATAAGATAAAGCTGTGCGAGTTGTATTTAATGCGTTTTGAACACAAAAAATAAAAGATTCCTTTTTTAAACTATCATAAAACATTATAACATTAACTTTTGAAAAAGAATTTATTTTATTTGAAAATCTTAATGTATGCGGATAAAAATAATTAGCTGCCTGGCCGTATAAATTGGTTATTTGTTTATTAATGATACGAATTGTAGAATCAGCAACTGAATCGAGCTGCCATACATTAAGCATTTCTTCGTTCCCTTTAAACAATTCTTCGTTTGTATGTTTTAATTTATAATCTTCTAATGGGATATTTATTTGTAATTGTTTATAATTTAAGTGAGAAAGTTTGTTTTTTCTACTAGTTGATTCATAGTTTTTACTTTCTTCATATCGATTACCATCTCTTAGAGTTAAAACCAAATCGCTTGAATCTTGGGTTGTAGTTATTTTTCCACTTTTGGCATACATTTGAATATCATTACCCATATGAGCAGTATGATCATATATATAAATTTCAAATAATGTATCTTTATCTAAAGATTTTTTTCCAACTCTTAAGCTGTAATTTTCAATAGCGTTATAAAAAACTCCTTCTTTAATATTAACAGTTGGTTTTTTTTGCCTCATATCGTATAATAATGTTTGAGACTTTAAATGAACGACTGGCAAAATAAAATTAATAAACAAAAAAGTAGATCCTGATAAAAGTAAAATAACTATAAAAACAGGGCGAATTATTCGGAGTAGAGATATGCCAGAAGCTTTCATTGCTGCTAATTCATAATTTTCGGCTAAATTCCCAAAACTCATAATAGACGCCAACAATACTGCTAATGGGATGCATTGAGGGATTATTGCAATCCAAGCATAAAAAAACAATTTAAATAAATCAGAAGTTCTTAAGCCCTTGCCAATTAAATCGTCTAAATAAGTAATAACAACCTCAACCAAAAAAAAAAGAAATACGCTAATAAACAGCGTTATAAAAAAAGGAGGTAAAAACTCTTTTATGACAAGGCTATGTAGTTTTTTCAACTGCAAAATTATTTATAAAAATACATTTATTTGTTTACTTTTTATTTATAAATTAACTAAACTTTGTTATTTTTGTAATCTTATGATTAATGGTAAAAAATTAATAGCTGTATTGCCAGCATATAATGCTGCTCTTACGTTAAAAAAAACTTACGAAGAAATACCATTTGAGATTGTAGATGATGTTGTATTAGTAGATGATTGTAGTACTGATAATACCTTGGAAGTTGCCAATAATATTGGAATTAAACACGTTATTACTCACGAAAAAAATAAGGGTTACGGTGGTAACCAAAAAACATGTTACGATACAGCAATGAGATTAGGCGCTGATATTGTTATTATGTTACACCCTGATTATCAATATACACCAAAATTAATTCAAAGTTTAAGTTATTTGATAGCAAACGACCTCTACCCCGTTGCATTTGGCTCAAGAATATTAGGAAAAGGAGCCTTAAAAGGAGGTATGCCAATGTATAAATATATTTTTAATCGTTTTTTAACCTTATCTCAAAACATATTAATAAATCAAAAATTATCTGAATATCATACCGGATACCGCGCTTTTTCGAAAGAAGTAATTTTAAAAATTAATTATCATGCAAATTCAGATGATTTTGTATTTGATAATCAAATGATCTCACAAATTTTTTATGCAGGGTTTGATATTGCAGAAGTTACTTGTCCTACCAAATATTTTCCTGAAGCTAGTTCTATTAATTTTAGTAGAAGCATGAAATATGGGATAGGTGTTTTAGGTGTTTCATTTAAACACTTTTTTAATAAATTAGGCATTATTAAATCTGAGATATATAAAACCAGAAGCTAAATTGATTATGGCAGTTTACCGTTTTAAAGTTTACCTCGAAGATAACGAAGATATTTATAGGGATATTGACATTAAGGCCTCTCATACTTTTGAGGAATTTCATAAAATTATTCAGGAAGCATTTAAATTTGATGCAAAACATGCTGCTGCTTTTTTTATAAGTGATGATTATTGGCGAAAAGGGCAAGAAATAACCCTTAGGAAAGAAGATTTGCCTTTAGAAGAAGATGAAATCAGAAAAAAAGTTGAGCCAAAAAAATTAATGTCGGATGTTAAAATTGCTAAATACATTGATCAGCCTCACCAACGTTTTGTTTACATTTTCGATCCAATTGTGAAATGGGGTTTTATGATAGAAATGATGAAAATAACGGATGAGCTCCCTAAAATCAAATATCCATTAATAATCAAAAGCTTTGGAACTGCTCCAAAACAATACAAACAATTAAATATGGCTAAAGAAGAACTTAGCTCTGATTTAGCTATGGCTGGTTTATTAGACGAGCCCGATTTACCAGAAGAAGATATTTATAAAATAATCGATACTAATGAAGAAGGAATTGAAGATGGTGATCTAATTAATCTTGAAGCTGAAGAAGGAGAAGATACTGAAAATGATGATGAATTAACTGATAATGAAAATCACATTGAAACAGAACATCAAGAAGATTAAATAATTAAAAATAAAAAATCAGTTTTTTATTTTTTTATAAAATAATAAATAATTGATTTTAGCATTCACTTTTAATTCGAAAATAGACCTAGCATTACTTCTTAATAATAACAATTCTTCTGAATTTAAATTCAATACCTTTTCAATATTTTGGCCTAAACTTTCTGTAGAGAAATTAGAAGAAATTAATTCGCCAACTTTATCGCTAACTAGCTCAGAACTTCCTCCTACATCAGTAGCAATAACTGGTATTCCGAAAGACAAAGCTTCCATTATAGATACTGGTATACCTTCAGAAGAGCTTACATTAACAAATAAATCAACCTGTTGTTTCTGATAAAAATTAATTAGAGTGTGATTCGAAACATATCCATGTAAAATAACATTTAAACCTTGACGTTTATTTTTTATAGCATTATTTAAATCATTCATCAAAACCCCATCACCAAAATGATGCCATGTAATATTTGATTGTGTTTTTTGGAGAGCATCAAATAATAAATTTAAACGTTTTAAAGCAACCACATTAGAAACCGAAACTATAGTAAATTCCTTACTGAGATTTTGGATATTATAATTGAGACCATTATCAAAAACACCTAAACGAGATAAAAAAACTTTAGCAGAAAATTTTGGATACTTATTGAAAATATAATTGTAACCATGTTCTGAAATTGGGACAATAGTATCGGCAGCAGAAAAAATAGCTGAACGTAAAGGAGCATAATTATGTTTTAAATTTTCGTATAAATCAGAGCCATGTAAACGAATAATAATTTTTAAATCTTTATTTTTAATTTCTTTTTTAAGGTATGGAATGGTCCAAGCTAAATTATCACCCCAGTAAAAATAAAGAATGGGATTTTTAGACGCATTAACTAACTTAACTAATTGTTTATAAGCATCTGATGACAATGCAGCTCTAGAAATAAATAAACTGATAAACCAATAATATAACTTTTGAGGAGATAATAAAATATTGGTTTTAATAAATTCGTTTAAATGAAAATTAAATGGGGCTAAATTAAAAACACCTTTAAACAACAAAAAGATTTTGCTACTTGAATTATTAATAATTGGTTTAAGTAACTTTAAATTAGATTCTTCTTTAATTAACGATTCTTCATGCTTTCCATAAAGACTAATTAAATTAATAGAGGAGGCTTCTTTTTTTGTAAATTCAAACTCGTTCAATAAAAAAGCTTCGGCCTTTTTATATGGAAAAAAATTCGAAAATATAAACAAATTCATTTAAGTCAATTTACTTATAAAATTTTCTATTCCAAGAGATAATTTACTTTTTATTTGATAATTATTTAACTCCATGTTCTTTTTTAAAATCACACACGTATAATCAGGCTCTTTATACTGAAGACAATAAGATTTCATTGAAGATAATTTAAAACCATGAGGATATGAATTATTTAATAAATCTTGCATGCTTAGTGATTGATCGATAATTTGAAGTTTTTCAGGATGATGTTTTCTGGCCCAATTTAAACAATTTGGTTCAGGAATATTAATCAAGATAATCCCGTTATCAGTAGTAACAGCACTAATTACTTTAAATAAATTTAAGTGTTGCTGAACCGGAATATGCTCTAAAACATCAGGTAATACGACAAAATCGAATTTTGTAGAATGTGTAAATGCACTCATATCATTGACTAAAAAATCTGCATACTGATATTGAGAATTAAGTATTCTGGCCATTTCTATACTTTCGCTACTAATATCAACGCCAACAAATGAACCTTGAGAAATATATTTTAAAATTAAACCACTTACGGTTCCAATTCCACAACCTATTTCTAATACTTTTGAATAACTATTTAATCCTGCCTCCTTTAAATTTTTAAAAATTGTTCTATGACGAATATTAACTCCTAATTTTTTTTGATGATCTTTAAACGTATTATAAAATTCTTCAACCTGTTCTTTTGA
>Ga0208975_1000113_pt1 | contig 40728 bp, 37 predicted proteins | sample GreLakmeER78MSRF_FD_187700 | JGI IMG/M metagenome (GOLD analysis project Ga0208975, IMG submission 187700) | Freshwater lentic microbial communities from great Laurentian Lakes, MI, USA - Great Lakes metaG ER78MSRF (SPAdes) | ecosystem: Environmental > Aquatic > Freshwater > Lake | place: Great...
TCCAGGCCAATCAAAGGCCTGGAAAAAATTAGCTAAAGAATTTGGTGATGAGTTGGCTACTTTAAACATTAGCAGTGCCCGAGACATTGCTGAAGCAGGAATCCAAGCATTGCAAGAAGAAGCAGATAAATTAATGAAACACGCAAGTGTGCGAGAAGCATATAATCAGTTCATTATGATCTGTGAACTTTGTAAAGAGCATGATGCTGAAGTACGGTGAAATCAATCCCCTTAACGTCTTCGGACTCCGAAGAGTAGAACATTGTCCTCCTCACTTTGAACAAGTGCATTTTAATCTTTATGTCAATGACAAAAAAATTACTGATTGGATTTCAGAGAATTTAGAGGGAAGATTTTGGTTCGGTGATTCATATCTTCAAAATGAAGATAATACTATTTCTTTGGGCAAATCTGCAGGATTTGAAATACATGGCGAAGCTAGCTATTTTAGTTTGATCTTGGATCAAATTAACTGCTATTAAAAAAAATTTAGCCTCCTTAATATATGATTAAATATCTATATATTTCGGAGCATATATGTCGACAGATAATCAAGACACAAAACAAGTAGTAGTTCCTTCCAAAGAACTGTTAACTGCATTAAGTAGCATTCAATTAGCAAGTAGCCGGGGCGCATTCAGGCCCGAAGAATTTGTAGAAATCGGCACTGCATATCAAAAACTCTATCAGTTCCTGGTAGAGTTAAACGTCATTACTCCACCGCAGTCCGATCAAACTGCACCCCCATCTGCTTAAGGAAATAATTATGATTAAACACGTAGGTAAACACAATAATAAAAAATGTGTTATTTTATTCAGAACTGTACCTAACGAGAACCATATGTGTCTTGTTATCTACCCAGACACCCTGCCCAGACACATCCATGACGACATTATGGCAGCACTGGAAAGTGAGTCGGGACAACAAGCTAAAGAGTTCAGCGACTATCTATTCAGGTACACTATGCAAGATGGCGGCAATGCATTAGAGACTTTACACAAAGAAAGCATGATTAAAAAAGTGCCAACTAATCAAGTTATTGTTACCCCTAATGCTAAAAGCACTGTTCGTCTAGATGAATTAAATGGCATATTGGACAAGCTTGCACAAGGTGACGAAGCATTGAAAGAGCTAGCAGATTTAGATTCTGCGGCTGGAATGACCGGTAAACGTCGTAGACTTATTGATGGACGCGAACCAGGAGAAGTGAGAGCCCCAAGAGAAAGCCGAAGCACGCCAGCACAAGTAACTGAAAATTTAAATATTAAAGATGTACTGTCTGACGAAGACTTATCTAAATCCAGACTTGCCCAAGCACAACGTATGCAGAACGAAGCAAAAGCATTGCTAGCCGAGGCTGCAAGATTACAAGAAGAAGCGTTACAATTAAATGGTTCAGCAGTTAAAAATGGCACAACAAAATCCAAAAAAACAGCCAAAGCCAAAGAAGCTTAATTTAAACTCGAAAGCTATTTGGAAAAATATTCTTAAAGAAGTTGAAAAAAGAGAAGTACCTGTACATATTCTAGAAAAATTAAACGTTCATCTTAAAGACGGCACTGTGGTAACAGTTGATATTAAAAAATTATTAGCTGAAGGAGCAGATCCCGACGACATCGAAGAACATGTTACTTCAAGACTTGAAGATCTAGACATGTATATAGACAACGTAGACTTTTTCGTAGATATTGATCTAGTAGAAAAAACTGTGCAACCTGAAACAGATAAACTGCTTTCTAAATTATGATCAAAGCAATATTTGCAGTAGATCATTGGGGAGGTATGGGGCTAAACGGTAGTTTACCCTGGCCTCACCATTCTGAAGATCTACAATATTTTAAAGAACAAACTGACGGCCATATTATCATTATGGGTCGGCGTACTTGGGACGACCCTAAAATGCCTAAACCATTACCAGGCCGGACAAATTATATAGTCACCAACAGATCAATTTTTGGGTATGGTGTGTCTACTATTCGTGGAAACATATCAGAAAAAATTAAACAGATTCAAGATAACTATCCTAAAAAAGATGTATGGATAATTGGTGGACCTGGAATTTTAATGGAAACAAAAGATCTGGTAGATCAAGTACACATAACACATTTTAAGGGTCAATATAAAACCGATGTTCAAATTGATCTTAGAAAATATTTAACTTTCTTCAGAGTTACCAGTGCTGCAACAAGTTTAGATAAAAAATGTTCTTGGATGACTTATAAAAATATTGACATATTCCGTCGATAAAATTATACTTACGTTATGGAACAACAATATTTAAATGCACTAAAATATGTATTAGATCACGGGGTTAAAAAAACAGACAGAACTGGCACCGGTACTATCAGCGTGTTTGGTATGCAACAACGCTATAACCTGCAAGATGGATTTCCTGCTGTAACTACTAAAAAATTAGCTTGGAAGAGCGTAGTATCAGAACTACTGTGGTTTATCGAAGGCTCAGGGGATGAACTGCGTCTACGAGAGATACTACATGGTAGTAGAGAATCTGAAAAGAAAACTATCTGGGCCGACAATGCCACTGCACCTTATTGGACTAACCGATATAAAAAATTTCCACCGCGCGGTCCTCAATTCGAAGGCGACTTAGGTCGTGTGTATGGAGTACAGTGGCGTCATTGGCGTACCAGTGAACAACGATTAAATGATGCCAATAACGATATAATTAATGTTGAAGTAGATCAACTCTTAGAATTAATTAAGGGAATAAAAGCAGACCCTCACGGACGAAGACATATACTGACTGCATGGAATCCAGGTGAATTACAAGACATGGCCCTGCCACCGTGCCACTGCTTTGCTCAATTTTATGTTGCAGATGGACGACTAAGTTGCCAAATGTATCAACGAAGCTGTGATATGTTTTTAGGCGTTCCTTTTAACATTGCCAGCTATAGCTTGTTAACCCATATGATCGCGCAAGTGTGCAATTTAGATGTCGGAGAGTTTGTTCATGTATTAGGTGATGCACATATCTACTTAAATCATATAGATCAAGTGAAAGAGCAATTATCACGCGAACCATTGCCTGCACCACAATTGTGGTTACATCCAGACGTTACAGATATCACTAAATTTACCATGGCTGATATTCAGTTAGACAACTATCAAAGTCATGGTGCTATCAAAGCAGACATGGCTGTATGAAATCTTTTTTAAAATTAAAAAGTGAACGTCAAACAGATTCACCACAATTGTGGATTGTAGGTTGCAGTTTTAGTCACGGGACAGGTGTAACACCAGACGAAAGATATGGTCAACTAATAGCGAATGAGTTGAATAGCCCTGTTAGTTTTTTAACCGAGCCTGGTTCTTCAGTTGGGTGGGCAGCAGATCAAATACTAAGGTCCGACATTAAAAAAGATGATATTGTTATCTGGGGATTAACTGGTTCTGCCAGATTTCCATTTTTAGATGACACCGACAAATTTCATCATATTAATCGACATAGTTTTAATCGCACCAATGACGTAAAACATTATTTTAAAGAAAACATATTAATTAGTAATCATATGATTTACGAATCGATTACTAGTATAGAACAAGTACATAATTTTTTAAATAAGATTTCTGCAAAATTTATACTTGCAATAATGCCCTGCAACATACCTTATCATGATATAAAAATATACGAATATGTTTCTAATTTAGATTTTGCAATAGTGTTATATGATATACACAATTACACGTTCTTAGATAAAGGCTCAGACAATAATCATCCAGGAATATTGCATCATAAATGGTATGCATCTGAATTGTTAAAATTTTTTAATAGTCGATAACATGAAAGTAAAAGTACACGAGTTTACTATGAGCGACGTAGATGATTTTGAAATCTACGTCGCTGAACCTTTGTACAATTGGGAAAAGAGTGAACAAGGCCAATGGATCATGGCTAATGCTATAGACACCCCAACATGGCATTCAGGGTGGGACTCTAATACTTTTCAAAATAAAGTAACCATTATAGCAGACTTGCAAGAAAAAGATCTAACATATTTTACATTGAAATGGGGAATTAAATGAGATTTTTAATTACTGGCGGAGCTGGTTTTATAGGGCACAATGTTGTAAGACAATTAGAACAGCTGGGCCACGAATGTTTTATTATAGACAGTGCCACCGATTATGGGTTTGTGCCCAAAGATGAATTGTCTTATTTGATCAATGCTCGTAAAAATAGAATTCATAGTGCTGTGCATTACTTGGATCTCAGAGATCATTCCAGAGTAGAAACAATTTTTAAAACGTTTGGTCATACCTGTGATGCTGTTATTCATTTAGCAAGTTTTCCTAGACAGAAAGTAGTTAATCAAAATCCAATCTGGGGCAGCGAAGTAATGAGTACTGCATTAGTAAAATTGTTAGAATTAACAAAAATTAGTCGAATTCCTAAATTTGTTTATATTAGTAGCAGCATGGTCTACGGCGATTTCACTGATGATGTACGAGAAGATACTGTTTGCAATCCGCAAGGACAATACGGAATTATGAAGCTTATGGGAGAACATCTTGTTAAAGATTATCACAGGCGTGGATGTTTTGATTATACCATCATACGCCCCAGTGCTGTTTACGGAGAACTGGATGTTGAGGATCGAGTAGTATCTAAATTTATGCTCAGTGCAATGCGAGGGCAAACTCTCAAGGTCAATGGTGCAGGAGAGACTCTTGATTTTACGTATGTAGAAGATGCCGCACGTGGTATTACACAGGCTGCACTCAGCAGTAACGCAAATAATAAAACATATAACATTACAAAAAGTCACAGTTATAGCCTACTAGATGCTGCTCAACTTGCAGTTAAAATCGCAGGAAAAGGAAGCATCGAAGTACGCAACAAAGATGCAGACTTTCCAAGTCGTGGAGCATTAAACATCGACGCTGCACGTAAGGACTTTGGATTTGATCCTCGAGTAGATGTTGAAGAAGGATTTCAACGATACTACGACTGGTTTAAAGGTGACCCGTTTTGGCAGAGCAAAATATAATTCCATTTTTTGGAGTAAAAAGGCAATACGCCAATTTACGAAAAGAAATATTAGATGCTGTAGACAAAGTCTACAGTACAGGACAGGTATTAGACGGACATTATACTAAAGAGTTCGAAAAGCAAATTGCAAAAAAATGTCATCGCAGATATGCTGTGGCAGTTAACAGTTGCAGTCAAGGTTTAATATTTGCTCAACAAGTTTTATTTTTAGAGAATACAAAAATTCTCATCCCCACTATTAGCTTTGTATCCACTATCAACAGTGTATTGCTGAACGGCAATGAACCAGTATTGTGTGACACAGATGATCAAGCATTAATAAATTTAGAAAGCGTAGACTACGCCCTTAAAGGCGCAGGTGTACAAGGTGTTATGTATGTGAATATCTTTGGCAACACCGTGGACTGGGATCGGTTTAAAATGACCACCGATTTCTTCAACAACGATTTAAAGATTATTGAAGATGCTGCACAAAGTTTTGGTGCCAGTTACAAAGGTGTTCCCAGTGGTGCAATGGGTGATATCAGTGTACTAAGCTTTGACCCGACTAAGAATTTAAACAACTACGGATCAGGCGGTATGGTACTAACCGATGACTTGAACTTTGCCAATACGTTAATGAATCTTAGGGATAATGGCAAAACCAGTGGACATGAGATTCCAGGCACCAACAGTAAAATGAGCGAATCAGATTGCGCTCAAATGTTAGTTAAACTCGAATATTTTAATGCTTGGCAATCTCGTCGACGACAAATTGCAGAATACTATAACGCCGAATTAGCTAATTATGTCGACACACCCAAGACCACAGAAGGTACAGTTCATGCTTGGCACAAATATGTAATTAAACTAAATGATCGAAATGGATTAAAACATCATTTAGCAATTAAAGGAATAGAAACTAAAATACACTACGAATCGCCGTTGTACGAGCATCCGGTAGGTTATCCGTATATTAATTATGCTGCCGAATTATATAGAGAAGCCAGTGCGTTTTGCCAAGAGTGTTTAAGTTTGCCCATCTACCCCGAATTGACAGATTCTGAAGTTGAATCTATTGTAGAATCTATAACAAAATTTAATTCTTAAATTTGATCTTCTTTAAATGCACTGCTCATACATTTTCAGATTTCCATTTATCAGCTAATAGCTGAACTAATTTTTTTACAGTAGAGACATTGTTTCGACGCATGTAATCGATGATCTTAACCGCATTGGCTCTGTCAGCGCCGGCACTGGGTTTTCTAGCATTGCTTAAATCTGTATTCAATCCTTGAGCAGCATTTTCTTTATCGTAAGTATAATTTAAACTGTATCGCAGATCGTCGGCTTTTTTACTTAACTGACTTTTATTTTTGGCACTAATTAATTCTATCCATGGAAGCAAGTATTCTCGTTCTGGATAACTGCGATAACTTGTATGTTCTGGACCTGTTAGCAAACTGACGTTGCCTGGATTTCTTTGATCAAAATTCCGCCATGCTTTAGGGTCGGTATAAAAATATGTATCGATACCCCTGCGTTTAGCTGCTATTAGTGCTTGTCTGGCTCTGGCACGAACTTCAGGATCAGATTTGGGATCAATATAAATGTGTACAGCAACAACTCCATCAATGGGTATAGTAGGTTCTCGACTGAACACTCGATCTTCAGCTTCGTGTTTTCGGTGATGTGCCAAAGATGGATTACGATTTTCCCAGTAGTCCACTGGACGAGAAATATAATGATTGTTAAACCAGTTACCATCTAATACAAACAACACAGCCTGATTACCAATATAGTCATGATACCCGCCTTGTCTTGTGCGTGTAGTGCTTAAAAAATAAAGGTGATCTTTAGGTGCGTAACTTTGTTCGATACTACCCAACACACTGCTTAATTCAAACTGCCCAGAACTTAAAATTTTTAAAGCTGAATGAATATTAGTATAATGATATACTATACGGCTCAGACTTTCATTTAATTTTTCTGGTTCCCAGAACATATTCTTAGAACCTTTTGTAGTAGGTTTAAATCCATGGCCTTTATAAAACTTAGTTAGCTTGGCTTGGCTTACTTGTCCTTTATCCCAGGGGTACAATGTTAACACAATGCCATCTTCTTTGGCCAAACTCTGAAGTTCTGCCATTGCACGGGAACCTACACCTTGTCGCAATGGATATGCCTGAAACCACTTAACGTCTACAGCATCACGTTTGGACAAGCTAGGTACTAATTCAAACATTGCAAATTGTTGATCATCACCTTCTCCCCATGTCATGACATGGTTATTTTGCCATACCTGTGGATATTTAGAATAAACTTTTTCTATCCACTCTTTTGCACGGATGTGGTCTGTGTTAGATAATTTGATAACTTCATCAATACGCATTCAGTATTTAGCGTCATAATACTGTCTGAGCCAAGCCCACTCATAAGATAACATTAGCTTATCGTAGTTGCCATTAACTGAGTTATAGTATTCTATGGCATCGTTTGCACCTCGAATACTGTACTCTCCAAAATTACCATTACCCACTGTTAACCATTTTTTAAGTCTAAAATCAGTTTCAACACTGGGCTGTTCAATACTAAAATGTTTTAACTTAATAACTTCGCGAAATGCCGTACGCCATGTGGTCCAAGAGTCTTGATCATAATGTGCAGTGCCACTTATAATCGGCACAACTTCGTGGGCCTTACTTAACGTAAAATCTAATCCACTTTCTATTGTTTCCAGTACCAAACGTTTGTTATAAGCAATCATAGCCTGGTGGCCGTAGACTAATCCGTTTACAGGATTACAGGCATGAAAAATGTAGTGTTTGGGTTCTTGAAAGTAATCAGGTTGCCAAGACCAATCAAAATTTGAATCAACTTCTAATTTGGCAAACACAGCAAAGAACCATGGGGTTTCACTGCGTTCGGCCGCGGCTTTATATGCAGCCATCCGCCCGTTTACATTTTGAGCACGTTTGATAGTATTGTTAAATTTGAGTCCAGGGAACCCTAAATCTTCTCTGTTCAAAACTTCACACAAATGATTATACCAATGTTCTGCTTCTGGCTCGCCGTTACTGATATAGACAATGTCTAAACAGTCTTCTGTGTGTATAGATTCGCCCCTTTTTTCAACGTTTATGTAAGGATAATCATAGATTTGTGTGCGTAAATGTGTCTTAATATCTCGGGGTACTACACAAATACTGTTGCTGTCTGTAAAACTTTCCACAGTCCTGTCTTTTTCAGTCCATAGGCAAATTTCACTGTTAAGTAAAATACTGGGACGATTCGAAAATGCTGCATAAGGAAATTTGAAATCGTATCTACAAACTTCGTCTACTAGATTGTCGTGATTGTAATAAACTTTAGGACAGGCGTGTCTATAGACCTTTTGATCTTGGCAATAGTTAATAACATTAAACCAATCTAATAACTCCAAATCGACCATTTGTCGTTTGAATGAGTCAACATGAATATAAAAAGTATCCCCACGTTTTTGATTACCACTGGGAAAACAATGAATCATTTCCTCATGCCATTGAGCAGGGTGCCAAGTGAAATCAAATTCTTGATAATCACAGACACTGCTAATAACCCAAATATATTCTGTGGTAGCTAAATTCACTATACGCTTAAGCACGTTTAAATGATCTGAAACGTAACGAGTAGATTTAATCGAAGGATATTTTTCTTTAAGAGCAGCAAGTTGTGCTTGACTGTCTGGATTCATAAAATCCATGTAGAAAATGTCAGCTGACTGATTGCGGTCAACTTGACCTTCGCCTTTACGCCAATGCCATTTATGTTCAGTAGTACCTTTAGGCACCAGCATTGTGCCGCTGTTGTCTTGCCATTGGCTAGGCCAAACATGTGTATGATCTGCTTCGTATACCGGAGGGCGCCACCAAAAATCAAAATTGCTATAATCATTTAGTCCATTGATGTACCAAAAATATTCAGTCCGACATAATGCATCAGCCTCTGCAAGAGAGGCTGCGGGTCGCTCAAATGTAAATAAATTTGGCTTCGGGCCTGCGTAAAAAATATCAAACATTTATCTGTTCAACCTCAATTTTACATTTTTCTAAAAATTCAATTCCGGATCTGTCTCGATAAGCTTGACCAAAGTATACCTTTTTTATTCCGCTTTGATAAATTAATTTAGAACAGTCCAAACAGGGACCATGAGTTATAAACATAGTAGCTCCTTCACCGCTTTCACCGCTCCTAGCTAATTTACTGATAGCGTTTGTTTCTGCATGAAGCACTTCGGGTTTGGTTTTTAATCTGTAGCGACCCTGCATTTCGTTGCCGTTGGCATCTGTATATGTTCCTTCATACGGCCAACTTTTTTCAATCTCATCAGGATCAAGCCACCCGCCAGCACTGCACCATTCTACATCTTCGCAGTTGTTGTCCCAACCACTGGGCATACCGTTGTAACCAATACTGATAATGCGATCTTCCTTGACCACAATAGCACCAACATGCAATCGTCGTGCAGTACTACATTCAGCAAATGTCTGTGCTGTTTTCATATATGATTTTATTAATTTTTGTTTCATTTTCTTAACCAAGAAATATCATCCCAATTATCACTATTGGGATTAAATCTATTAGAAACTCTATTATATAAATCAATGTCAGGTGACAAATATTCCATTATTTTTTCATTGGGAGAAGATTCAAACTTTTCTTTTATATCTGCTTCGAGTTTCTTTTTTACCTTAGATGAAATATTTGACTCTTTGTCAGATGCCCAATAATGAGATATATAAATTTTATATTTTTCTAAAAGTTTCGAAATTGCCCATTTAATACCATCATGATTTTTTACAGGCTCCATGGGAATCCAATCAATTCGATTACAAAAATCTTCGTAATAATTATAAACATACCCATACGAATGTATGTCTAAGATAGGAGTACTCAGTACAAAATTTTGCAATTCAACATTTTTATAATATTCAGATACTAGCTTCTTTTGAAATAACCATTCTGCTATTGCTTTATACCGTCTAGTTAAAGGATCCGTCATCAAAGTAAAAACATGACTATTATCCCAATTAATTTCTGAAAACGGTATTTGCCTCCAACGACAATTTTGATTAAAAGTAGCCGTTAAAAAACTGGAGCCGCATTTTAAAGTTGCAATACAAGTCAACACCTCGCAAGTATACACTGCTGCCGTAGACCCGGGTCTTCTTTCAAATTTATTGAATTCTTCAACTTCTGAAAAATAGGGTAACAGATTCATTGACATGAATTATAAATGTATAAATGATATAAGTCAATCTTTGTCAGTTACTATAACTGCAACGTTGTCTATCCAAACTATTCTGCCGCGGCAAGCTATGTTCCATTTAGTTTCGCCGTGCTCGTTAGTACATTCTGTAAAAGTTTCTCCGATAAGTCGAACATCTTTAGCTAAATGTTCTACTCCGTTTTCGAATACACGCCAGACTAATTCACTGCCGTTGTGTTTAGTATTAAATCTGACATGATACTTGTTCACTTTAGTCCTAGTTCTTTTCTAATTTTGGTAGCACTAATATCAGTGATAGATTCATCAAATGTTTCTTCACCAGCAGAATATCCTACTCCACGACCCCACCCAATGTGAACAATGTTAGGAACGACTTGTATTTCATATTGGCCTTGATACAATGGATCCAAATCACGCTTAATAAAAGTTTTAACTTTTTCCACTTCGAAAGGATTACTGCCTTGCCATCCTTGCACGTCACGTACTTGAATAATGACTTGCCCTGTGCGAGCAAGTAGGCGTTCAAATAATGCACGATGTCCATCATGCCATGGTTGCCAACGTCCTAGCATTTGCACAGTTTCTTTTTTCCAATCAAATACAGGCCGACGACGATCATCAATAATATGTTCAGCAATAAAATCTGCCCATTTTTTTGCATTTTGTTCTGTGACCCGAAAATCATAAACTTCAGGCTCCACAAACATTTTATTAGTATCAGCGTAACGACCTTCGCGTATAGTATCCACCCATACTGTCCAATCTGCTTTAAAATTGTTACGCATTTCTACTAATGGTGCAACGAAATCACACAGTGCATAATCTGTGTTGCATGACATCGACAAATCAAACATACGTTTACTCTGACGAATTCTGCCAGCTTCGCTGAAATCCCAATCGTCAAATTGTTTTCTTACTTCGTCTGCGTTAAACCAAGTAACTGTTTTGCCATTGTCTTCCAATAATTTTTTTAATTCTGTTGCTAAGAAGGTTTTTCCTGCGCCTGGCAGGCCCATAATCAAAATTCGTTGTGTCATTTCCAATTATCCCACTTTCTTGTTTTTAAATCAAATTTTGTCAGATCAAACTCTTGTACTGACTGCTTATAATTAATTATCATTTTAGACAGCTGTCTGGCTAATTCTTTATTGTTAACATCATTGAAGTGATTTGGTCTATTATCGTTTACCAAACCGCCGCCGGTGTCGGCATTAATTTCATTCAAGCTAATCGACGCCAAACTAGGTTTCACATTTACACCCCCAGGCAATTTAGATAAATTTAAACTTAATGGAAAACAATGCAAGTTAACTAGCTTAATGTGTTGCCATTTTTCTGTTATATCATCAAACCATTTTTCTTGAGCCCATTTCATAAAATCCAAATCTAATATATATTTGTAATACAATTGTACTGCCAACGACATTTCATCTTTTTTACTAGTATCGTAGGGATCAATTTTAGATATTTTTGTATCAATGCTAGGAATTCTTTCAGCATATGTATGCGAAAATACAATAACTTCAGTGTTGTCGATTATTTGCTGGTCTAATTTTTTAAGAAAATTGCATATACTCCACCAATGTTGCCCACTTTCTCCGTAACATACTAATTTCAATTTTAATAAATCAGCTAAATGTCCGGGCCACCCATTGGCATCTGTGGTAAAACTGTCACCCACAATAATAATATATTTTGTCACGAAAAAACTTTGATTTTATATAATTTTTCGAATCTGTCAGCATCCTTACGGTCATTGACCATAGGTTCGCCTTTAATATTTAGACTAGTATTTAATAGCATAGGGCAACCTGTGACAATAAACCATTTCTCTAGTAGTTCTCTGATTCCTGATCCGTCCTTTGGCACAGTCTGAATACGACTAGTTCCGTCATGATGCACAATAGCAGGAAATAAGTCAGGATTCCTGCACTGACCGACGACTTGCATATACCTACTGTTATTCCAATTGCCAGGGATATCGAAATAATTATTAGCAAGTTCCTCCAAAATAACCGGCGCAAAGGGTCTGAATTTTTGTCTACGTTTAATTTCATTTACTCGATCCTTGATTTCATTTCCTCTTGGATCCGCCAAGAGCGAACGGTTACCCAAGGCACGAGGGCCAAATTCGGCACGTCCGGATGCCACTCCCACAATTTGCCGACTAAGCAGTTGATCAAGAATGTCATTGACAGGATAAGGCCCAGGTATATCGTGGCCGAGATAAGCATTAGTCCAGTTAATTCTACCCCCATAAGCCAAAGCGGCAGCACCAAGACTGCTTCCAGCATCGCCAGGGTTAGGCATAATCCAAATATTTTCAAAGTATTCCCCTAATCTACGATTAATACTACAGTTAAGAGCAACTCCGCCCATATAGACTAAATTGTTGCTCCAATTAAAATCTTTGGCACGGCGCATTACACTTAATACCAAATCTTCTGTTAAGTCTTGTGCGCTGGCTGCGACATCCATATCCCCAACATAAGACAAGTACTTTTGTTCTATACCAGCGTGAAGATTTTCTTTAAATTTAATTTCCCATTCATTGGATAAAAATTTAGATTTGAATAAATCAGTGAACGCAGGCGCACCATATGCTGCCATGCCCATCATGATATATTCTTCTTCGTTGGGCTGTAGACCCACACGTTCTGTCATTGCGCTATAAAATAATCCGATACTATGCGGATATTTTTGATTCCAAAGTTTAGTATACTTTGCAACACCGTTGACATATTCTGCTGCCCATATACTAATAGTATCCCATTCGCCGATAGCATCAATTACAACCACTGTAGCGCGATCAAATGAACTGGTTTGAAATCCCGCGGCAGCATGACATTTGTGATGACTAAAAGAACTTATATTAGAATTAGGATATTGTGAAAATTCTTTTCCAATTTGATTCACTAAAATTTGTTTAGTTGTTAATTTTCGCCATTCGATACCTTGCCCGCTATACAGTTGCCTTGACTGCTTTAACCATGGTATTTCATAGTACGCAACTTGTTGAATATTTAGATGCGTAATTTCTCTGAGTAACCCCAAATTTAAATTTGGATCGTTTTTTATTTTAGAATAGCGTTCGCTGTGCCCGGCAAAAATTATATCACCGTGATAATCAATAACTGATATAGCAGCGTCATGAAATCCTGCAGATATACCTAGTATATTCATTTGTAAATGAACGGATCTTTTTTTCTTAGTTCTTTAAGTTTTTTTCGATATCGAATTTCCAGAACTATTCGATAATATAAATTTTTAAGCCATTTCATATTTTTATTTATTGAGTAAACTACTGCTGTAATCGTAACCTGGTTTTAATCTCGAAATCTGTTGATCGTAATAATCTTTATCGGCCCAGGAATAGTTAAATTCAGCTGACACATCACCTGCTTCAATTTTATATATGTCCAGATGCTTACTAATAGCAGACCATTCGTACTCAGGATCTTGTAAGTTTATTATTTTACCCACTTCATGATATCCAAAATTATACTCTGGATTACTATGATCAAATCCATTTTTTGTTAACCATTCAGCGAATTGATCCATTCTATTTTTATGCCAAGGATAATCACCTGCATAAGTAACGTCCCTTGACCACTCTATGTCAAATTCTCCGCTGTAATAACGTAAATGAGTAATAGCTTCACAAACTGATTGATCTATATTTCGGCCTTGTTCGTCGATAAAAACTTCAAACAGTGTTTTTCCTATCTGTGTCCAGTGCAAGTAAACATATCCAAATTTTCTATCATAGCAAGATTTGTCAAATGTTCTTTTCAGGTTTGTGGGAAACTGAAATCTGGGACTGTTTAAAAATGTAGTGATTTGACTGGGCCTAATCCATTGTGGTGCTTCTATTTTCTTTTTTTGACTTAACATTAAACTTTCGGCTTCATGGCACAGATTGTTTAGTTGTCTTATGGCAAATTTTGTTGTATAGTCTGCACGTTTATACCAATCACTTAATCCCCACACTGTGCCTTGCAACACCTCAAAGTGATTGTGTAATTTGTTCATCAACTCCTGATTTGGATTTATACTGTCAGGCCGTAAGTCTAGTGGAGAATAATTTTCTTCAATTTTATACTCTCCCCGAAAAAAATCATTTATTTCATTTTTAGCCCAAAGCAGTTCTCTACAAATGTAGTCCAAATCTCGTGGACTGTCGGGAAAACCTAAGAAGCAAAAGTTTTTTTCTAAATATTTTTGTTCTCGTAAAAGATTCTGCAGAGCAGAGAACCAACTATTTGATAATTCATTGTCGAATACTTCTATGGTATAATCAATAGTTTGATGTTTTTCCAATGGGTTTCTATAAACAATTTTAACTTTATTCATCGATACTATCCCACCATTTTAATACTTGTGGTCTATTAGACAAAATGTCTCGCATTGTAAACTTATCCTGCCTAATATTTTCTAATTGTAGAATGCGAAGCTTACCTTTTGTAATGGCCGATTGATATTGATCTGGCCACTGTTCTTGAAATGTAGGTCTGGTTTTTAGCTGGACAAGGATATCCTTTAAGGCGCCGCCTACTACGGGTATGAGTTCATCTACCCAGGGATCTAAAATCTCTCGGGGCAGTGCTAAAGGTGACATAACTATGTCCGGGCTAAAACTAAAAATTACTTTCGCGAGAATATCGACTTTTTCTTCTTCTGCAAGTCGCTGGATATTAGCAACTTCGAACATGCCGGGCAAAGTGAGCGTAAAGTCAATTCGCATTTGACGTCTGTGACTAGCAATTTTAACTCCCTCACGGAAGTTTGTAAGCCACTCATTGTAGTCAAGGCCTGTTCTAATGTATTCACCAATTTTGCCTGTGCCGTCGATGCTTGCACAAATCTGCCAATCACGAATCCTACTGAGAATATCATTGTAAAGATTGACGCCTTTATAATTAATTCTTGATAAGTTTGTATTGTATCTAGCATAAACATTCGGACCGTCTCCTAATTCTATAATTCTCTGCATGTAGCGCCAATGTTGTTCATACATGAGAGGTTCACCGCCTACCCAATATACTTCCTCTACGCGGTGTTCTTCGACGGCTTGACTGAACTCTGCCTCAATTTGTGTGTCTTGAAATTGTTCAATTTGTTTTTTAACTTCAGGCTGCATCCAGTTATTTTTTGGATCATGCCAATTAATCATGTTGTGTTGACGTTGCTCGCTTTCCCAAGCACTGCTTAACATGTCTCCGCACATGCGACATTTAAAATTACATAGATTACTAAATCTGTAATCCCAACTCACAGGCTTCATATCTGTTGAGCCGTCGAGCTGTGTCTTTTCCATCGCCTCATTGTACTTATGACCAAACAATTGATTAAAATAGCTACGGTAAACAGATGTGTTTAATAACTTATCGTTGCATACTTCACACTCGGGCAAAGTTTCTCCTGCCATCATGCGACGACGAACAGACTTCATATGCTCGCCATTCCAGTGCTTGTCTAATGTGATCGGTATATATTTTCCTGTCCCATTAGTGGTATCGATATATTGTTTAAAATTTTGTGCGGGTTCTCGACTGGCACAGCACATTCTACGTTCAGTTTGTGGACTTAAATATGTATGAGTCCATGGAGCCATGCACAAAGTGTCAGGTTTATTCATATCCCATAGCCTTGGCTATTTCAGAATGTGTATCCATAAAGTTTTGCTTACGATACGCATCTGTTTGTTTCATTTTTTTAAGAAATTCCTTACCGTCACTGCCTGTGCCCAATTCAATGAATTTAATCACATTATCGATTTCTTTTTGATATTTGGTAGATTTCCAAAACGTAGTTTTTAATTTACTTAATACTAATTCTTGTGCAGCAGGAGTCATACGTTGAATGCTCATATGATCCGGACTGTGTAACATATTAAAATAGATGCTGCCGAATTCTTTTGTGTCTGCCCATTCTAGTAGTTCGTCTAAGTAATAAACGTTCTGTATGTTAATAGTAAAACAAAGCTGAGTAGTAATATTAGGAGTATCTACATTTTTAGCAAAGTGTATGCCATCGATTATTTCATTTGCCTCATCCCAGTCTGCACCAAATCGTTCGTATTCAAAACGTTTACCCACATTGTCGACACTAAAAGCAATGTCAACACGGCCAAAATCATTCCATAATACAGACTTTTCTACACCCAGGCTATTAACTGTGGCATTAGTATTATAGTGAATGTCGATATGTTTACTGTCACCTGTACTCACGGCATATTTTAGCAAATCCCAGTGTTCCTCGATTAACCAAGGCTCGCCTCCAGTAAATTCGAAGTATTTGATTTGTGGTAGCAAAGTCTTTAAATTAGTCCAAAAGTCAGGACTTTCCTGCGGCCACTTGCCTTGTTTAAGCCACTTATAAGCAATGTGTTCTTTTTTATTAAACCCTGCAGGCATGTAATCGAGTTCTTCAGCGGCCCACTTGCTGCTGGACCAACTACCGCATATTCGACATTTTAAATTGCATATATTACCAAGTTTTAAATCCAAAAACCAAAGCTGATCTGGTGTGTCGTTTTCCCAGTCCACTAAAGTATAAAGTTCTTTAAGACGAACGCGACTGTTAATTCGTTTACTATCGCGGCCAACAGATTCTTCATCCCAACACAACTTACAAGAATCGGGTTTTTCCCCTCGACGAAATTGCTGTCTTAGATTTTGCATATACTCACTTTTATATGCTTGTTCTAATGTGTTTACTCTTAGATCAATACCTGTTATGTCTTCTCTTGCAAGACAACAAGGTCTTGCTGTGCCCATTGGGCTAGCTTCTATACTAATCCAAGGTAGCATACAAATTGTATCTGGTAAGTTGTTCATTTTAAGCTAGCCAATTCTGGAAAAGTCTCCCAGAAATTTTCATTTCTAAGATTGTCTAATTGTTGGATCTCTTGTTTAAATTTAGACCACAGATGCGATTTATCGTCAGCCATTAGTAAATTAATTGCACTGCGAAATCCTGTGGTTGCACGTTTCAGTGTGTCCTGTGGTTCCAACCATTCTAAATGTTTTTCATATGCAGGCTTTACCACAGACTCTTTGAAATGAGTCGGCAGTGTATCAATCCTATACCAGTCTGGACTCTGACAGACGTTTACATTAAAATCTTTGGCTTTAATAAAACCTAAGTCAACCCATTCTTTATGAAAATCAAGTACATGCAGTACATTCATATTACTAATAGTTGCAGCTATATAAAAATCCACATGCGGAACTTCAGCTAACATTTTTTCTCTGTTAGCCACAGTTTGTTTCCATTCTGTGCCTTTTCGCATCAGCTCTGCACGAGCACCACTAGCATCTAAACTGGCGCCGACTCCCACAGTTCTGAAGTGTTTCCAATATTCAAACACATGTTTGTCTTTAAAAGCCAGCTCACTAAAATTTGTATTGTATTGGATACATACGTCGGTTCGGCCTGCTTCGATTAATTTTTCTAATAGGTAATAGTGTTCCTTCATTATTAAAGGTTCGCCACCTGCAAAATAAACTTGTTCTAAGTATGGGATATGTTCTTCCATTTGACGAATCATACTATCTTCATCGCCGGCAGCATATTCAATTCTGTTCAACGGAACATTGTTTACATCCGGCACACGATTATAAAGTTTAACGTGATCGTTGTACCAGTTACTGCTAAAAACTGGCCCGCATGTTCTACATCTAAAATTGCAAAGATTGCTAAACCTAACGTCCCAATATCTAATTTTAAATTCTGGATTTGTCCCATCGGGCAGTGTCTTATCAACTTCTGCTACATTATGTCCGTAGCTGCGATTAGCATCATATCTCATACTAAAGAAACCATTGGCTTCCTGTTCATAGCATTTAGTACATTGTTTGACTGGTTTATCTTCCAGCATCAGTCTTCGAATTTCTTTATAGCCTTCTTGGTTCCAGACCTCTTCCATTGTATTCTTTTTTAGATTACCCACAGGATGGAAATATTCTGCAAAGCAACAAGGATATACGCGGCCATCCGGATACGCATGTTGATGCACCCAGGGCAACATACAAAAAGATTTACTGTTAGTTAGTCTGTCTAGTTGCGTTTCTGTCAGAGTGTCGGGATCAATGAACAACGGTTTTCGACTGTTGTAATCGTAACCGCGTTTATAAAATCTATCTGTTTTTTTATCTTCGCTCATAATGTGTTATACCACTCTGTTAAAGTTGGGAATGTTTTTGTAAAGTTTTTATTTCTACGTTGATCGTACTGAGAATAAAATTGTTTGAAATCATTTCTCAGGGAAGGCAAGTCAAAGGCATCGCTGTGCGGAGTTTTTACAATATCTAAATAATCTATTAGTCTTTGTAAATGATTTATTTCATGCTCGTGTAGATAGTTATATCCTTTGTGTCGAACAATAAAATTAATTAATTGCTCTCTATATTTTTCTCTAATAGAATCGGGCAGTACCAGTGGACTTTGAAAGCTGGGAAATCGCAGAATGTTTAAAGTAAAATTAGGGTAATCTTTTCCGTAAGTTTTTTTAAGATCCACTAAGGTATCTAAGAAATCAGGCAAAGAATCTAAGCATAATGCGTTGATAGTACACATTACATGAAGGCCTCGAAATTTTTTACTTTCTGCAAGTTTAATCAGATTTTCTAACCACAGATTGTAATTGAGGCCATCTCGTATATACTCAGCCTGATCATAAACACTTTCATTACTGGTATATAAGTCTATTTCTAGCCCATCTACGCTTTCAATAAGACGATCTACATCAACTTGAAATCCCAGATTGCTGTTAATTGCCAATCTAGTGTTACTTCTTCCCTTATTAGTTTTAAACCAATCGATTAGTTTCCAAGTTTCCGCACTCATTAACGGTTCACCACCGGTAATACGTAACTCTTTTAATGTTCTATGTAAATCACTTTCCCACCATTTATGGAATGCTTCTGCATAAGGGTTGATTTCGCCAAATTTATATAATTGACTGCTGTCGTGCGTATGGGTAAAATGATTCCTACCGTCACTGACCAGATTAGTATAAGGCCCATTACGTTTAATATCATTTACCCAGGTACTGCTGAACGCAGGATTGCAGTAACTACAAGCAAACTGGCAAGTGCGATCAAAAGCGATTTCAAGAGTTTGCAAGTCAATGTCAGTACTCGCCGGGGTTGCATACGCATAGTTTAAATCCTTGTCGTCATAGATAACTGTTTTGTACACTCGGTCACTGACTGCATCTCTGCCCATGTCTTCAATCTTCCAACAGTATTCACAGCCCGAAGGTCTTTCCCCTTTCTGCATCTGTTCTCGTTCCATTTTCTTTTTCTGTGTGTTATGCAGTGCTTTGGGATTTCGTTGGACATCGTCAATTTCTACTTTGTGCGGCAAGGGGTGATGACAACTTGTAGTCATACCACTGCCTAACCAGATAGTAGCGTTATACCATTTGGCTCCGCAGAAACTATTTGATTTAATATCAATAACTCTACGTTTATATTCTAGATCTGTTTCATTGTTTGTTCTTGGCATGTTGTTCGAATTTCATTAAAAATTTATTTACTAGGTCAAAGTCTTCGTTGGGGACTTTAGTCGACATCAATAATTCCCTATTGTGTCGACAATTTTGTTCGGCTGCGGATAAAAAATCTTCTAAATTAGATTTGCATAAATCTTCAACTACGTCTGCTATTCGATTTAGTCTCTCGTTGTTGTCGTCTATTAAGTCAAACGATTCATCAATTAAATGATTAAAAGTTTTAAATCCAAGATTATGCAAATCTTTGTAGAATCCACGATTTGCAACTGCAATAAAAGGATGTCCTACCTTAATAGGTTTGTAAATTTTTTCTGTCCTAAAACTATAAGGTAGATAAAAATTAGTTTCTGTAACCAAACTAAAATAACTGTCTTCAAACAAATTTGAAAAAAGTTGTCCGTCAGGCCAATCATCAAACATATATTTTCCGTTGACCACTGTATCTTTGTTGACTTGAAAGCAGTAATCGTCGGGCAAAAATTTGTTGTCATATAGAGCCGACCATAAACTGTTTTCCAATAGTCCTTTTGTATTCAATTTTTCGATAAGTGAAGATCTATGTGGCCTGTTAATACCATTAAGAAAATTAAATAAAAAAGGCTTATTCCTTCTTTCGAAAATGTTTTCACATATTCTCGAGTCACGTTCATGCAACATATCGGTGGTATTCCCCAATATAAATTTAAAAATATCCGCATTGAAATGATCTATATCATCGGGCAAATCTCCTGAAGATAGTATAAATGGCCATGTTGCTTGGTTTGACCAATTATAGCCGTGCAAAGTATCTACTACTGTGTTAGTTCCTTCTTGTAACATACTTAATATAAAAGTTTTGTTACGATCAGGCATGCCGTATTTTTTTAGAATATTTTTAGTTAAAAGAATCACTCCGGCCGATGATAATAAATCATAATATGATGTATATTCGGTGATATCAAAATTATCAGGGTACCAATTAAAGAAATTTAAATCTTCTCCCTGTAGTGAATTAATTTTGATTTTTTGCATGATATTGGCAATCTTTCCAAAACTCTGACATTTCTGGAAATGTCAGCTGGAAATTAGTATTTCTTCTTCGATCGTGTTCGTTAAAAAATTTGTAAAAATTAGACTTTTGTAGTTTAACATAAGATGGATCTAATTTGCTACCTTCCTTCATCCAATCTATCACTCTTTGTAATCGGTGTAGCTCATAATCTTTAAAACCTTTAAAAGGATGCTCAGGAGTTTCTATTTTCTTTAACATAAAACTCCAAGCCAGTTCTAACTCATCTGCATAACTTTCTGGCAATAATTGTAAACTTTGCCATTCGGGTTTTCTAAGGATAGGAGTATCAAACCATACACGTTGATATGTTTTACTGTAAATTTCTCGAAGTCCGAGCACCGATGTCATCAATTGTCTAAAACTAGTGACACTGAGATTATTCATCGTAATAATAAATGTTAAACTACTACGATTAGGAACTTCATTTAAAAATCTATTTACATTTTCCCATAGCATTGTAAAGTCAAGTCCGTGTCTGATATACTCAGCTTTATGGAATAGTGCATCCAAACTGACATACTGCATAAAATGTTCTATTTTAATTTGATCATTATCGCATAATCGTTTAACGTAATCTAGATATTTCTCAAACAGCTTAGGCTCTACACTAAAATTACTGGTAACATTCAAATGCAATTTGGGACTAGGATTTTCCAATACATAATCAAATACTCGATATGTATTCTTATCCATGAGTGGTTCTCCGCCAGTCATTCGAAAATGTTCCAATTCTGGATATAGCGTGGGCCACCAAGACCAGAAAGCATCAACATAGGGATTATCTTCTCTTGCAGGGATAACTTTTCTTTCACCGGTGAAATGACTGGGGTCATTGTGCGGTGGATTAGTAGGAAAGGCACCGTTACGATCTATGTCACTGGCCCACGTACTAGAGTACTGAGGGCTACAATAACTACAAGCTAAGTTGCAAGCATTGTTAAAATTAACTTCCACATAAGAAGGAAGAACGTCTTCCTCCCCAGAAGAATTAATTATTGTTTCAAAATCTTTTGCTGCCCACGGCTCACCGCTGCGATAATGTCGATCGCTTAAGTTGCCTAAATCTTCTTGAGTCCAACAGTAGCTACATTCTTGCGGGCGTTCATTACGCAGCATAATCTTACGCTGCTCTTTTTTATAAGGTGTATTATGCAACGCACTGGGATTATCTTTTAATGGTGTCGAGTTGATTTTGTGTAAAGGTGGATGATAGCAACTGTTATTAAGGCCTGTAGGCAAATGTAAGCTAACTTGTTTCCACTTAGCCAAACATAAAGAAGGTCCAAGTTTTTCTTTAGCATCTTCTGCGGAATTTAAAAATACACTTTTCACAACATTTCCTTAATTTTATTTGATAGATAAATCATACCGTTTTCGTTTAAATGATTATCTGACTTGAGTAGCATATCTCTTTTTAAAAATTTTCTAGGGTAAAAAATTTTTTTGCTTTTTATATTACGGTTTTCCCAACTTATAATAACAAATTTTTTATTATTTCTTTCTAATAAATTTATAGCACTATCTACATATATGTCTGATCTTAGGTCTAATGTTTTTAAGTCTGAGAAATAGTAATATAAATCTATTAATTTTTTAGCCGAGTCTTCGTCGGAATCTGCACCAGTGTAATCACCAAAATTTGGAATCATTCTATTAGGAAATGCATAAAATCTTTTACCCAAATGTTCAAATGTATATCTACCAGAAAACGTAAATCCAATTATAAAAATGTCATGATCATCAATATTTTTATACAAATCTTCAATAATTGAAATATTACTTTTTCCTGGTTCAGCCTTATCTGTTGTTGCAGATAACAATGACCCCATCGAATATTTTCTATCTAAATATTGTCCATAAAAATAACTGCATCCGTCGACATATAAACTCATCACCACCCCTCAACTCGTCTAATGACATCTAATTCTGTCATTGTTGTTCCCATGTTACGATGCACTGCTTTATAATGATGTTTAAAAAATGCACTCTGATCTGCATTCATGTCTACTATTGGCAAACCTAGTCGTGAACGTAAAGTTTGTCCTATATTTTCACAAGCAGATTCTTCGTCTTTACTAAAGGTATTCCAAAGATATGCAAGATGATCAAAGTCTTGTACTTGTTTGTAGTCCCATTCTCTAAGCATGGTCATATAAGTTCCTAGTCGAGCACCGTATATAGCCCATCGTCCATTTTCTACATCTTGCCCAACACTTTGCCAAATGCATAAATGATCATAATTTCGTGCATGAACTTTTTGTTCAAACTCTTGCAAGCTGGGTTTCTTTCCTCTATCCAGACACATTTTAACACCCTCTCGGAATCCTGCACGCCAAGCTTGAAAAGGAGTTGCATTAGGAAATGTAGTACTATAGCAGTCGTGCATGGGAATATACTTGGGATCAAAACAAAATTCTATTAGAGTTTCGTCTCTGCCGTCTGTGGCTTCGTGTGTTCGCATATTATTAACGAATTCTTTGGTCCAACAACTTATTCCGCCATTACCGTACATCAGTCCGTTAATGTGATTACGAGCTTTCCATCTAAACACACAGTCATGATTACTGTCGTCCAACTTAAGTTGAAGATTAAAAAATTCAGCGTCTGGTATATTGTCACCATCGATTAACACAAATCTTTCAGTGTCACTGGTCGCGGCTGCTGCTTTATGTGCAGCATCGCTGCCTTTTATTCCATCAACCCGTTTAGCCCATGGAATTAAATTTTGAATCTTAATCCAAAACTCTTCTTTTCTTGGCTCGTCGTAGGTCAAGAATATGCAGTCGAGGTCAGCAATATCAACGATTTTTGTAGTCATAGTGTTCTACATCTTTATAAGTTTCATTGTCTTCTAATATTAGACCGGGATTATTTGCCACTGTTTTAAACCCTGTTTGACTTTTTTCAAGTTGCGGCGTTTGCGCGGCATTGTCTTTTCTAATTGTAGTTTTATTATTACGGACAATGTACTTGTGTAATTCTGCAACTACACTTTTATAAGTATCCTCATCTACTATGATATAATTGCCGGTAAATCCATACATCTCTGCATCTTTTACAGTGGGAGATGTGGCTGTGATATTGCCAGACTCGTCATAATATATCCGATATTCGTATTCAATTGGCGCAGGTTTATCTATTAAACCCAACTCGTCTAATTGTCTAATTATTTCTTCCAGCGTGGTATCTTCATTAACTGTTATAGTAGGTTCGTTCATATTCATTTATTAATTCCTCTGTTACATAAGATTTATCATAGTAATGCACTGGACTATATTGATTTAGATTATGAATATTAATCATATGATTATCTCTATAATGCAGCACTATGTCTTGCCAAGATTGATCTGTATTACCCCATCCGTTGATGCCGGGTTTTAAATGCACAAAATTAATGAAATCCATGGTAGGTATGGTACACAGTTCGACGCCTATAGTTTTTGCTGTTAAAGCATATAGTACGTCAGTGCTAGGCGTGTCTTCTCGACAATTTTTTAAAACATTGTCTCTAAAATAGTCCCAATTTCTTAAAATTCGTTGAGCTGTTAAAAAGAAGTCACTGGCCACTTTGCTATACCTAAAATACATCAAACCATTGTAAATGTCTGGTAACTCGTTGTCATCAAAAAATTTTCTATAAAGTCTCGATGTAGATAATTCTTGTCGATAAGTTCTACAACCTGTGCTTAATACGACGTCTCGCAGTCTGAATGCATTCCACCAATGATCGATATTTCTGGTGAATAACAAATCGCTTTCTAGTTTAATAGTTTCTTTAAACGGACTCAGTGAAAAAACTTGATATTCATTAGATAGTTTCCATGTACTATCTTTGTTATTTTCGTCATAGGGAATTTCAATTATATGATCGAATACTTTTTTATGTTTATCTGTGATTTGATCAATGGTATTTTTATCGCAGATTACTGCATACTTGGCAGTTGGATGCAGGCTTTTTACATTCATTGCTTGACAGTACGCAAGTCTAAGATAATCTACCTTATCTGTATTTTGTGCAAATGTTACAAACCCTTTAGTCATTGCAGATTCTTTCTACAAAATTTTTGAATTGATCCGACAATAGATAGTTTTTATCCATGATATGTAAATTTTGTCTGCTGATCACATCTGCTCGACTATTATACTTGACCGTTAAAAATTTATTTTTAAGATCAATTGACTCGATAGTGTCTTCTATAGTCAGCATTGGCCACGGTATACTTTGTTCAGGAGTCAGGGCATGACCATTTAGAATGATATTGGCCATACTAAACGCAAAATCGTTTCTGTAATTTGTTTCTCTGACAGCAAACAAACTTCTGTAATATCCGTAATTTCGTTGTATGCGACCCACTAAATCGAAAAACATTTTAGCTCTTGCGGTTTTTCGAAATAGTACTACAGTAGCCCAAACCATTGGCAAACTCGCAGGTCCCATTTCATCTATATTAAGTGCTTGAGGAGTCTGCATGTTATACATTAATCTATAATCAAAAGGTTGATCGAGTAACTTTATCAAACTATTGTCGAGCATCAAATAATCTGTGTCTATTAGAATAGTTTCATCATAGGGGCTGAAGTCGAATGCTCGATATCTGTCAAAATTTTTCCATTCGTATACTTGTTGATCCTTAGAAAATCTAACGTTGCCAGTTTTACTGTCAACACGAATTATTTGATCATAATCAAATTTTAATTCAGCATCTACGTCAGTAACAATAGTCACAGGAAGTCCCAATATACGATTGACCAATCTGCTGGTTTGATCTGCAATTTCGGTGTACTTAACTTTTTGACTATTAAAAGCAAATACCAGTACACCTTTAGATTTTTCTAATTCGCTTGAGCTCTTCATGTTGTTGATGCCATTCATTCATTACACTTTGGTAGTGCTGTCGAGCCTTTGTTAAAAAAGATTGTTTATCTAGTTTAATTGGGTTCAAATAGATATCTTCTATGTATAATACATCCTCGGGCCACGTTGCTACAAATGCCAATAACTCCGGATTTATTTTGAACAATCCGTTTTCATAGGGCATGTGTAAGTCTGTTAAAATACGTTCCCTTAGCAATCGTTTATTAATTTGATAATCTGTGGCCAATTTTACTTGGTTGACTATTTCTTCTACGGTTGTTGTCATAGTGGATAAAATAATAGGTATATACTATTATAATATATACCTATTCCACTTGTCAATTGATTAAATTCAGAAATTAAGAAATAGTCACTGAGCCCCAAGAATTGGTTAAGTTAGTTGTTTCTGGAAACGTGGCTGTTAACAACATGGTCAAAAGGATGTTAATACTGTCTGCCGGTTGGGTAGAACCTGTGGTCGCAGAAGTTGCTACCACTGTAATAGTAATGACGTTGCCGTTTGCAGCATAAGATCCGGTTGTTCCATTGGTAAGATCGTATACTTGAAAAGTATCGCCTGTATAGTAACTGGTGCTGTTAACCCGGAATCTTTCCGTAGAAGAACCAGTTGATAGCCCATAATACCCGCCTGTGGTAGTATCTGTGACTAAGGTCCCACCCGAGCCAGTTCTGGCACCGTAACTTGCAGCATTCATCCTTTTAGAGCCAAAATTAGTTTGTGCCATAGTTTGAATACTGGTTCCACGAGCTGTTCCACCAGTATTAGTAAAAGCACTATACGATAAATTTAAGGATCCGCCTGCATTAAAGAAATAACGTGTCTGATCGACTGATGCGAAAGTAACAGTAAAAGTAATAACGCCAGTCGTCGAAGCACTAGCAGCAGCAGACATTGTTACAGATTTACCAAGTGATGTTGTTGTGCCAGTAGTAGCGGCACTAAGTCTGTTAGTTGCTGCTGTCGAAACTGCTGACGTTAGTGTGGACAAATAAGATATTGTGGTTCCAGCAGTTGGAGCACTTATACCAGATCCGCTGCCGCTTTGATGAATCCTGGCTGAATTTAATGTATTAACTAAACTTGCCCAGTTAGTTGCTGCCACTGTGCCGCTGACAGACACGTTGCCCACTGCGGTTTGACCATATCCATAATTTCCACTGCCAGTGGACCAGACTGGATTAAGTTGGGCTCCACCGCCTTGAGTTCCTGCCGAGGCCCCTACTAAATTGTTAAAATCACTTGCTTGTATTAATCCACCAGATGCGTATGTCATATTTTGTTCCGTTTAACTATTTAATGTTACGATGGCGTATATTGTTCCTTCACCGTCGTCTGCCTTGTTTTCTAGTGCTCGACCAATTACATTAAATGGTGTAATTTCTTCTTTATTTGCAGCGCGAGCCAATCCTCGGCCAGCACTGACCAATCTTTGGCCTTTCTTAATAGAGCCAACTACTTTAACAGGAACACGGCCACTGACTGCTACCGGAGGATGAGTTTCATTGGTCCCAGCTTGACTGTTCATCAAATAAGCTGCACGAGTACTAACAACTCCGAATACGTCCTCACTTAATTCTTCAGTTGCAATGGTAACTTCTGCATCTCCACCCATGGTTAACACTGTGCCTGGTTCGTAATATGCATCTGCTTCAAATCTTTCTGCCAAGTCAGCGTATAACGCATTAATGGCCACGCCATTGAAATATGCGCCATTGATATTACCAGCTGCAAATATTGCGCCACCTAAACTCATTCCGCCGCTAATTCGCAGTGCCCCGGTTACGTTACTGGTAGCAGCATCACTGTTTGAAATAATAAGATACCCGCTGGTAGAAATATTACCCGTTGCGCGAGCTTCTCTACTTACGACAACGTTGCCTAATGCAACAAAGCTATTAGATGTAAACACATTTCCATTTACACCAACTCCACCATTAGTTACTCTAACAGCACCTGTCACATTGCTAGTTGCTTGGTCTGCACTAGTTGTAGCAATATAACCGCTGGTGTTAAAAGCACCAGATGTAATTAAGTTAGCAATAGTAGTAGACCCGTCGGATCCGTTTACTGTTAGTGCTGTAACAATTCCGCTACCGATGTTAGCACGAATTACCAAATTCGCATTTTGTATGTTATTAGTTAACTGTGTGACATTTCCACTTACCCCAACAGTAAAATTATTTCCTGTACCAACAGTTAACCCGCTGTTATTATTAACAGAAATAGTGTTGGCAAAAGTAGTGGCAATATCTGTTCTAGCATAATTAGTCGAACTAATACTGCCTAGTGCGTCCGAATTTGTAGCAGTGCCCACATACTTAATATTAGCAATTGCTGTACTTAAATTAAATCCTGGCCTGATTGTGCTAAATCCAGAAATAACAGTTTGCGGAGTATACTCGCTGTCTTTACTGACAATGGCTACTAAAGTGTTAGAAACATATACGTTAACCGCCACGTGGCTGGTTAACCCTGAATCTGTGATAGTTCCAACAATTGTCCCAGACTGGCCGGTGTTACTAGTAAAAGCTGGGCCGATTAATACCCATGAAGCACCATTGTATATATTGAGCTGCTGATTAAATGTATCCCACCAAGCATTGCCAGTAACAGATCCCGTAGGTGCGCTGTTACTAGCTGTCATTGTACCCAAAGTTCTAAATGTAGAACCTGTATAAACTTTTAAATTGCCTGCACTATCCCACCAAAGTTGCCCAATTAATGGGGTTGTTGGCGGTGTAGTACTTGCAGAGTTTTCAAGAACATGAACTAAGTCTGTATTCAAAAAAGTACCATAACCTGCATAGTTTTTACCCACTAAGGTAAGACTACAGGCCGTACTGTTAACTGTACCGTCCGCTATGGTCGTTAAAATTGTACCATTTGTTAAATTAATCGTATAGGCCATTATTCATATATCCGTTTAGTATATTTATATTCTTTTTCCAGTTACAAATTACTACTCAAATTTGTCAAAGTTTGAATTCTAATTGTGTAATCAATTTGAATTAATCTGTTTAAAGCTTTTTGAACTGGATGGAAAACTACGTGAGTTAAAAGTTTTCCACTTTCGCTTAGTAATCCCAGTTCATCAAACACGTAAGTCCCTGTCATTGTAGCACTGTTATCAAAAGCTTGTTGTCCGGCAGGTTCAGTATAGTCTAGCAAACAACTTACAAAAAGATCTGTGTAGATCAATCCTGGTGTGTGTCTTACTTCTATATAATTTCTACTGGGGTCTGTGTTTAATGCACTAGTGTTATCTACTACTTTACTGTAAGTTTGGTTGTATAAACTTGCATTTTGTCCGTATGTATTTGTGGGAAGATAGGTAATTACCCCAGTACTGTCAACTGCGGTGGCACCGTTTCCAAAAGCCATACTTTGGATAAATCCTGTGCCTTTGTTAGCCAAACTCTGGGCCAAAGCTTCACTCATGTTTTCATAATGGATTGCATTAGATTTATCACCGAGAATTTCACCGGTGCAAGGACACCAAATTTTTATGTGTCCTTGAATCATCGTATTGGTTTTATCAAACATAATCAATCCATTATTTTGCTGTTTCTACTAGAACTTTTCCAGTTTCGGGATCTGTGATTCTTACAAAACCACGAACATATATACCTGTAGATTCGTTGGGTTTTTGCGGAACATCATCCTTTTTGTTCAACTCATTATTTCTATTTATCTGGTCTTTTTCTTGCATTTTGTATATTAACTCAGTATTACATTACCATAAGATGAAAGCACTATCCAATCCTGCAATGCTGACTGCCACGACAACGTGATTGAAGATGTATTTCCTGTAAACATAATGTTGCCTGATCCCAATTTCCAACTCGGAGCTGCTATATTTACAGTAAAAGTCGACGATCCCATGCTAGATATTACTTTTATTTGCCCCACGACTCCGTTGGCCAATGTTGCAGTCCCGACATTAGAAATAGTACTTGGATTATATACACTATATGTTGCCCCTAAATCAATGACACTGCTGTTGGCTGTAATTACTTGACTAGTTGAATTAAAAGGACGAAGTACAGTATTGTTTTCACTTAGTGTAATACTTGTACCGCCACTGGTTGTTAAATAATTAAAGCTGTAAACTCCAGGAGTAGGTGCAGTAAAAACTCGGGTACTGGGATTATACCCAGTGATTCCATTTGCATTGGTCGTAACATCAATGGGATTAATAATGTTGTGCGTGGTGCTAATTACGTTTATACCTAAAGTAATTTCTCTAACATTTCCAGTTGTTGGCCAATTTATAAATGCCAAAGTAACGTTTCCGTTAGTGACAAGAGTCTGAAATTGGCTAGCAGAAGCATCAATTACTGTAGATCCACTTACAGTTCCCAAACTTAATCTTGGACTAGTACATGTACTAAATTTTACATCTGTGGCCGTAATATTACCTGTTGCATCGAAATCTCCGTTTTCAATATATGTTTTTAATGTAGTGGCTCGAACTTTATACGTGTCCAAAGTGGGGCTGTCCGCTGTTATTGGTATCACACTAACAGAAGAACTTATAAGATTAGCCGAAGTTATTTCGGGTAGTTCAGTTATTTTAATAGCCATTTTAAACCTTTATCCTGTATTTATTATATTTTTATCCCACTTGGCCTTGTCTCAAGAACTGAGATTGGATGGTAGTTGCATTGTATAGACCAGTGCCATCAGTGGCAGTGTCATCTTGTCCAGTCCCATCAATGTCCATTGGTCTAGAACTTTCTGTAGTGATTACATTAGCAAATTCTGTTGATATTGGAGTTCCGCCAGATGAATACCATAAATTACTTCTAATGTACCCAGTATTAGAATAAAACGTATACGCTACATTTGCTCCTGTGGTCAGTGTGACATTGGCAGCATAATCGTAACTAATCCCATTGGCGTTAAATCTCGGAGTTGTAGACACTGTGGCCAGTGTATTGCTGCTAATACTAGAAACCACTCCAATATATCTACCATCAGCTGCAAAAATATTGCCTCCGATTGTCAAATTTGATAAGAAATAAGTGTTAGTTCCATTAATAGTAGTTGAGTTCACTGAAATATTAATTGACCCAGGGCCTGTGTTGCCTGCATACCAAATTCTATTAGAGCTATAAGGAACGTACTGACTTTGTCCTCCGTCAACTACACTATCACCCAATAGATGTTTTTTAATTCCGGTGCCATTAGTTCCTCTTCGTAGCTGCCCAAGTCTGTTATTGGCGCTGTCTTTTGTGTAGTAAGTAATGCGTTCACCATTGATGAACACTACGCCTGGTTCGCCACCTGAACCGGCCGGTTCAGGTAATACTGATGCATTTGTTACATTAATTTCAGTGTCGGTTATTTCTAGATTTGCTGCCAACGTAGTAATAGCAGATCCGTCTATTCTTATGTAAGTATAGTTATCCACCATATCTTTAAACACACGATAGCTTAACTTAGCATAAGGATTTGCAGAACTTGGTGCGTTGCTTATTTTCATCACAGCACTGGCAATAATTGGAGTGGTATTAGGCCCCGTGATTATTACATTTGGAGTAGTATGATATCCTGCTCCCCCGTTCAATATTTGAAATCCATAAGCTGTGCCATTTGCATCTAATAGAACCTGTGCTACAGCTTGAGTAATATATCCGCCGCCCTCTAGTACAACTCCAGTAGTTCCAGGATTATAGCCAGACCCACCGTTGGCTACGGCAATCGAGTCGACATAAATTCCTTGGAAGTACGACCAATTTTGATACGAAGTCGATAGCGGATCTACTGCAAGAGTACTAACCCTCAAATCTAATGTGTCATATACCCTGCCAGGCACAAGTTCTTCTGGTGCATGACTAGCATAAGGCCCTATATTATAGGTGGTAAAGTTGTTGGCACTAAAAGATGTGCTTGAAGTAAAGGGTTGTACAGTATACCAAATTTGATTATTGTAACTTACTAAATCTCCTTTATCGTAGAATGTATTTTGTCTCCATTCTGTATATTTGTCGTACACATAAGGACCGCCGTCTACAATTATATCTTCAGGTTTAGTACCTAGTGTTGTATCGGTATAGTCACTGGTGATAACTGTGTCAAGTATTACGTCACTGATTACATAGGTGCCATCACTGTCTATGGTCAACGGGTCAAATGGTGTACTGTCAAAAGCCGCAACATCAAAGCCGCCGCTTTCATCAAAATCTGGGCCTTTAACTTTCACTCCAGGGTAATCAATACCTGACTGTAGTAGTGCAAAATCTTTGCCCGGCAATCCAATTTCTGGATTGTAATACGCTTGTATTCTGTCGTTGGCATTGTCAATTTTAGTAACAGGATACACTGTTAAATTAGTTAAACTAAAATTATTTCCGGAAGTAAAAGATGTATTAACTACATATGCTACACTATTATAGGTTATTATTTGACCTTGTGTAAAAACAGTGTTAGGAGTCCAATTTACAATGGTACTGCCATATGTATATCGATCATAGACTAATTTAGCTGTAATCGACCTTACTTTATCATTCTTTAAGACTGCTCTTGCTGATGCCTTTGTTCCGTTTCCACCAACTATAGAAATTATAGGAGTAGTGATATAATCGCTGCCTGCATACACTAAAATTATTTTTGTAACAACGCCATTGGTAATTAATGCTCTTGCCACAGCATCATTTCCGTTACTACTACCGGTAATTACCACTGTTGGCGGGAAAGTGTAGCCAGTTCCACCGTTGATTATTTCAATTGATTCGATATTGTAAGAATAATTAGATAACCAATCAGCATATTGCGGTTGCTGTAAAGCTCTAATGTCTTCGATGAATTCTCCGCTAGGACTCCTGTTTATTTTTAATACCGGGTCATAGTATGGGGGTACATCAAAATCTGTTACATATCCTGTATAGTTGTCGTCGCCTTGATAATCAACTACATATTCTCTCACTGTAGTCTTATAAGGTTTTACTTCATTGATATAATCTAAGTATATGTCAATATTTTCTCTGCTGTATATAGGAGGTTGATTTAATCCTTTGATTTGTTGTAGTACATTGATAAAACTGGTTTTAAATACCCAATCAACATTTTTTTGCTCGTACAGTACATAATTTACAAAAACAAAGAATAATTTTAAAAATTCAATGTCAAGATTGTTAATAAAGATATTATTCTTAATAATATCAACGATTGATCTGATTTCGATGCTTGGGTTTTGGTCGAATCTGTTTATATCAAAGTTATCACTGTCAAATCCCATACCATATGCAGGCAATTCATATAAATTATCTTTTAATTGTATAGTACCATCCTGAATTGCAACAGTATTAACTATGTTAGGAAAAACTTGAATAATAAACCATTTGCCCTGTCCATTGTTTAATATCTTAACAATATCCTGTGCTTTTAAATTTAAATTCCCCAATTCTGCGGTTGTTTGAATTGTATAATTTGGCTTTACAGTTTGGTCGTAGTCAGGTGCGTACCAATCAACAAATTCCCAATAGTCATTGTTATTATAAGCTTGTACCCTATCTAATACCCATTCATTTCTGACATTATAAATTTCAATATCGTCAGTGAAAGTAAAAGTTGCTCCGCTGGTAAAATTATTTTTTACATAGTAAGCAATTTGATTATTAAGAATATATTGCCCACGTTTGTAATTTGTATTAGGTTGCCATGTTAACACCGACCGGTCTTTAACATAAATGGTCCACAAATTACCAATTAAACTATTAGTTTGCACTAAAACTTTATAGCCAATTGGACGTATTTGAATATTCACGTAACTTAGTTCTTCTAAGTTAGTCACGGTCAAATCATATGCCCCAGAATTAGATGTTGGTATTGGTTCTCCAAGAGACAGCCCCGATATGTCGTAACCTTGGCTGATTAAATTCTTTTCTAATATTTTATTTGTATAAAGAACAAATTCTCGCATGGCTTCGTCTTTGTCTATTACCATGCTCTGTCTTGGTCTAAAATCTATACCGTATCTATTTTGAACTTGTAACGTAGGATCAGGTACTGGATTTCCAAAAACGTCTGCTCCACTGATACTATCTACCATTTTGTTATAGATATTCTGTGGTATTTCATCAGACTTGCTAGTTGTGTCGTTTAATAAAGCAAATTCATTGTGAATAATATTGCTGTTGATTTGTGTAACATAGTCTAAATGAAAAATAGTGTTTCTTCCTGTGGTCTCATTTTCCATGTTATAAATGGCCACACTGTCGTCTTTAAGAGCAGCAAAATATTTTATTCCAGTGTTCTTAGGGTCACGTATAAAACTAGCTATCGTTGCAACAGGGATACTACGGCCAAATTGATTTACTGACAATGTTGTCTTATCTTTAACCCAGAAGTAATACTTAACAGTAGCGTAGTTTGTCAGTGGGTCGATGTATGTTAAAGAAGTATAAGCATTATCACTTGGATATTTAGGTGTTCCGCTGCCTCCATTGGCCACATACTGGCTTGGCGGATAAATGCTTTCTACCCATTCGTAAACATCTACACTGCTGTTAGGAAATGCTCTTCCCCAATTTGAATTTCTATACTTAATTGACCCTTGCTCGTAATCTATGTATCTGATTACACTTAGATCCCACCATACTTGACCAACTTGCTGATTAGTCCAGAATAAATTATTATCTTTGGCCACAGTACTCAATGAAGTATTGTTATAAACAGCAGGATCGTAGTCTATTTTGTATGTGATTTCTTGCTCGGCTAAACCTAATATTTTTCCTTTTGCTGGATCAATATAATCTAAATTGTATTGTATAGATTGACTTTGTGCATCGTAGATGTAAGCTTTTGTTATTCCATTAATGTCCACTCTAGGTTCTTGGCTTCGTAGCTTGTCCCATCCTAACAAATTATTTTGATTATTAAATTGGAATACTTTACCTGCATTAAAATTAAATTGATTAAAATTTAAAGATCCTATCAACATTTGATATTCTGTTATAGAAACTCCGCTACCGAATCTGTCATTAGTTTTAAGAGAACCCTCGGCAGAGGTAGGTGTCAATTGTTGTATAAACGCAAATTTTCCTGCGTTGGCAATAGAATTTACATTGCTTGGCAAATAGCTATAAATCCAAACAGAACCGCTGTCGTCAACCGGTTCTTTAAATCCTGTTGATCCTGCATCGAATGTTGTAACCCTTGAAGTTAAATCAAATGTTGTTGTGACAAGAGTGGCAGCTGAGTCGCTGGCCACAACTAAAATATTACTATTATTGTTAATTTGAACAACTTTTCCAAAATAATCATAGGATTTGTTGCTATAATTGTTTATGAGTTCGACTTCTGTGAATACTTCCAAGCCAAGATCATTGATTGCTGAACCTATTCCCGGTAGGATACGTAATTTATCTGCAAGTACTAGACTATTACTATCAATTTTTAAATAACCATTTACTGCTGATGCAGTTACTCCTGGTATGTTAGCGTTATTGATTGCTGTCACAACATCACCCAAGTTGGTGTTGTTGAAAGTTACCACAAAGTTATTAATTCGTAAAGAGTCACCACTGTTTACTGTAGGATTCTGAATTGTACCTGTGATTGTCCCGTACACTCTTCCTTGATTTAAGAAGCGATAAACTGCCCCACTAAGCAAATTAGTTTGACTTTGATAAGGTGCGCCAACAAAAAGACTACAGTTATTTGTACATATATCTACACTATATCCAAACTGTTGATCTGTATATGGTGTTTGCGGATATATTGATTGAATTTCATGCAAAATATTAGACTCTACTGTGACAATTTGTCCTAATTTGGGAGTAGATGAAAACAGAACCCAGTTTACATTAAATGGCACCCAATCTATACCCAGCGTTTGTAAAGTTCCATCTAAGTAAACTTTTGTAAATTCACTTATCGCACTAATACCACTGAATAAATTTTCACTGCCTTTAGCTATATAATTTTCTATAGATCTATTCCAAATATCAACAGATCCGCTATTTGTGTAAGTAACGTTGCCAACAGTAACATTTGCCTGTGGAGATCCAATTACTACTTGTGCTCCTTCTATAGTAGAAGAAACACTGTAGCCAAATTTTTCTGCCGCATTGCCTGCAATAGTTGCGTACAATGAATACCCGACCTCCTGAACTACACTTATAGTACCAGCTGGCGGTGGAGATACAAAGTTAATTGTGGAACCAGATATTGTATAATCGTAATTAGGAACATACGTTCTACTGGCACTTCTTACTAAAACTGCCTCACTGTCATAAGGAGTGAACGAAAGGACAAAAGAATTTACATTGCCATTGGCCGTAACAGAGCTGTTGCCGCTTTCCATTAAATTGTTAAGTGCATACACAAATACTGTGCCTGCCTCAGGAGCACCGACATATAACCATTGATCGTCTTTGCTAACACTGATACTATAACCAAAATTTGCAGCTGAATTAACATTTGGGCATAACAGTTGCGATTCAGTTAACGATCCAAATGCGCCCCTCTTGTATGTGTAAATCCACCCTCGGCCGGATCCGCTTAATGGTGCGCTTGCAATTACTCGATCAGTTCCACTATCAATCACTGATCCTAGCCCAATAGTTCCCACTGCTTTGCCGTCTAGTGTAACATCCTCTACTAACTCATTATTGAAGTTCAGAATGTAATTAGATATAGCGCCAGCATTGGCTAATAAACTGCCTGAATACCCAGGAATACCCACTACTGCAAATTTATTATTATTACTTAAACTAACAGAACTGCCGTACTGTCTAGAATTAGATAAAGTGCCCGAAGGTAAACTTCTAGTCATCGACCATGGTTCAGTCTTATTGTATACTGCCCACTCTTGTTGGGTGTTAGAATTATCAACCCAAACTTTATCATTTGGCATCCAGTTAGTCACTGAGGGAATAGAAATTATGTCCGACGGGTCAGTGACTCTCATACTGATTAATTTAAACAAACTGCCAGACTGGGTCGCTGAGCTAAAGCCTCGTAACGAGACTTCTACTTCGATGGTAAATGAAGTAAGAGATTCAACTGTTATTACTCTATAGAACCCATTAAATTTATCGGTATTTGTAATTAAAATTGGATCATTTTTAGACAGATTGTGAAACTTATCCGTTACTATAGATACCCTGTTATTTAAAGCATTAATAGAATTAACAATTTTGGTGTCGGTATCTACTACTCTAAACACATTCCATTTTTGATTGTAATCTTTGGCTACCCAAATACTAGACCCATCCCCTATGTTTTGAATGCCAGCATTCAACGACGTAATATTTCTTAGGTCAAACAATGTAAAGTCGACATCTTCAATGTTTACAAACCCTGCAGTTAAAATGTCATCGCTGTAATCGCTGTTAATTGTCCTGTTTAATAAAAATGGACTAGACCACGGAGAGACCGCAGTTTTATACAATCCAAGATTATCGTTATATAAAGATCCAAATACTACAGAATTATTAGATAAAACTTCAACACTGGTAGGATTATTAAGAGTGTATGCTTCATCTAATACCAACTCAACAAATTGATTTGTGCCAACACTTCCGTATCCGCCTACCCTGAATGCCCAATCTTCACTGACACTGACATCACTTGGTCGACCACTAAAACTCACTTGGCCCAACGCATTGATAGAATTTCTAGTACCTTTTTCTTTAATATATCCTTGATAAAATTTAACTTGACTAGCATCATCTAGTCCTAATTCATTCAAGTAGGATCTATTTCTATATCCGATTAGTCCCAATGCAAACTGATCGTATTGGCTTTCTAAATTTACTTGGTCAACATCGTAAAAAGTTTCTGGTAGCTGAGCATTGCGAGCAAAATTAGATAACAATCCTGTTTTAATTTTATTTTTATCAACCGGTAACCAGTCTGAGAAATTAAAACTAGTCGCGCCTGGTAATTTTTTATTTGCCGCATAGTAAAAGTTTTTATACTCTACTAGATCGCCTTTAAGATAATCTTTATTCATTCTCCAGGCTTGTACTCCTGGTTGATTGTAAATAAAACCTTGTGCTGCTAAAGTTCCTGTCCATCCGCCAGTTTTTTGTCCAACAATTTTTAATCTGTACTGTCGCTGCCCCATGACACTGTCATAGATAATATCGTTAAACTGTGTTTTGTTATTGAATATTAAAACATGTTCATACTGGACTAAGTTTAATTCTGCATATCCTATTAGGTCCACACTGTTAGTCAACGCTAAATCAAATTGATTATTGTCTCTGGTAACAGAGTACCCATCAGAATTTAATACGCTAAAGTTTTGATTTACGACTTTTGTACCAAAGAAAGAATTACTGATAACATCCACTGTGGCAGATGTGTTGGTCAATTTGAGTGTATCAGCCACAGGACTTAATGTAATTACACTGCCGACTCCCCACCCTTGTTGTACCCAGAACAACAGTTCCCTAACACTTAGTTCCCAGTTTCTGATTTGTCCCAGTCTTTCATCAAAATATCCAAATTTAAATCCTTGTAAAGTTAAAAATCTTTCTATTCCAGAAAGCAAATTAGATAATTGCTGAAGGTTAGTAAATTCAGTGCCGTAGGGCACGTTTATTCTATAATTTGTATATTCAGTGTAATACTCCACTGTTCTGTCAAGAACTCTAACGATTTTTTTGGTTCCAGTAGTAACAGGAGGAACAACAGTAAAATAAGGTCTAGCCAAATCATATCCAGAAACTTTAAATCCTGAATTTGTTTTTTCTATTATCACTCCACTGTATCTTACATTTAAAACAGGAGTTGATTTACTCAGAACTAAATCATAATCGCTGTCTGGTATAATGATAGTTTCATTGGTGCTTTCAGGGCTGTTTTGTTCTGCTAAAATTTTGAGATATTGCTTGCCACTGAATCCTGCCATCCTGTAACTTAATTGAATATTATAATTTCTGACAAAATCCAACAGTGGTTGTTTATCTGTTACACCTTTACTTGTTTGATAGTCAGTAATCCAATTTAAGTAGCCAGAAGCTCTACTAATAGAACCATTGCTGTTAGTGTATCCGTTAACATCAACATCATCAGGAACAATCCTATAGTTTGTTCCTGTTATTACATATTGATCTAAATCTGTATTATATCTATATTTGTTTGTGTTTAGCCCATATGCAAAATATTTTGCAGGTTTCATCATTGCTATTGCGTATTGAACAGCAAATGGATAGTCACTGCTATTTCTCCAGGCTGTTTCTGTAGGACTAAATTGTCCCATGACCCAAGATCGATTAAATCCGGTACTGTCATATGACGTAGTAATTAATCCGATTGGCGGCAATAACTCACCATTTTCGTTTACAGGTATGAAGTCTAGTAGTCCAGGGCGCTTGAACCTATTATCTATGCCCTGTCTACTGCCTTGTGCAATCAGCCCATTTTGTAAATCAGTCCACAAAATTTTGTTACCTGATGTATATGGAGATGGACCGTATTCATTTTCCCACCAGTCGGGTTGTTCACTGAAACCTAGCATCTCCCATGGAGATAAATGTGGAGTCTGGCAATCGTAAAAATATTCATAACAGGCACGCCAGCTTCCTGGTAAGTTTGCATTATTAATCTTATCTTTGGCCGAAGAATAATTGTAACTAAACGGAGAATCGTTTACATACGTACTATTTGTCACGTAATCTAAATTATTCACTCCTGTCCATTGCAAATAGTGTCGTGCAATAAGATTATTGTACTGTGCCAAAGTAAACCCTGTATCTCTGAATTTGCCAGGAATGCTGTCATAGATGTTTACTAGTTTTTCACTGTATACAACTTTAATATTGTTGTAAATTCTTTTTTCTAATTCTAATATTAATTGATCTCTGAAGTCTCCAAAAGTTACAGTTAAACTTCCATCGTGTCCTTTAATAAAAGTCTGCGGTGTTGTGTAAGTATAATCTGTAAATATTTCAGGCGTAAATTTTGGATATAATCCTAGTTTAGTAGGAGTTTCTGGAATCCAGTTTCCATCAGTATCATAATATTCTACTATAGTGATAGTATCGTCGATATTTAATTCAACAGTGTCTAATATTCTAACTCCAGGACCAGTAACTAAGAATGTATAATCTATTCCATATATTAATTGAGTAGAATTTAAGTATAGTAGAATTGCTTTGCTGCCAACTGTTTCATTACTAAAAATTTCTGTTATTTCGTAATTTCGTTGATTAGGATTAAACACTGAATAAGTGATTGTTTTTTTGTTATCCCCATATGGTACCATATCACTATAATACCAAGGAAATGTCTTATCCTTAATAATGTTAATTTGTTTTAAAATATAATCAACACCAGTAACAGGATTTGTCGGATCAATTTGATTAGACTTGCCGGCCAAAGTTAAAAATTTATTTTTAAATTTTGTATATTCTTGCTGAGCATTTAATAACGAACTGACAAAATTAAATTCTTCATCACTTAAGAACATACCAGCATAGCTAATAGGAGCACTTTGCTGCAACATGGTGCCAGCAAAATTTTCAATGTATAAGTCTCTAAGGTTACTAACTCCTGGATATGAACCTGTAAATAATAAATTATTTTGACTCAATTGTCCTATATGATTTCTCAATTCTCCTAAAGTAGGATATTTTAATAAAGCATTTTGTGGATTATAATTTAAATTGTCAGGGAAAGTATAAAAACCTATCTGACTTGTCTCAGTTTTATTATATACCAAAATGTCAATTCTATCACCCTGTTCTATTTTTAACGGATTAATAACTAACATTAAATTATTATCGGGCAAAGGATATGCATTAATGTCTGACACCGGTAATCGTTTAGCATTTACGTAAACTATAATATTGGGTTCCGTGGTCGACAAGTCTGGTATAATATCAATGTTAAACCTATTTGTGATTCCATCGTAAGTAAATGCAAGATCTTGCATCTGTCTTGACGGTGTATTTACATTAGTCCAAGTATTAATTTTACTAAATGTACCGTTTGCATTATTTTTATGCAAGAATCCTGAATTAACATTTTTTATTACTGTTGTATTATTTTCCCCAAAAGAA
>Ga0208975_1000114_pt1 | contig 40194 bp, 39 predicted proteins | sample GreLakmeER78MSRF_FD_187700 | JGI IMG/M metagenome (GOLD analysis project Ga0208975, IMG submission 187700) | Freshwater lentic microbial communities from great Laurentian Lakes, MI, USA - Great Lakes metaG ER78MSRF (SPAdes) | ecosystem: Environmental > Aquatic > Freshwater > Lake | place: Great...
ATGGGTCATCAATTGGATGATCTTTGAGGTTTCTATATTCAGCCTCAAGTTGATTTAACCTATTCTGATCAAATGCTTCCTTTCCACCAAGGGTCACCTCTTCAAACTTAACAGCACCTTCATTGCGGAGATAATCCATAACAGCGCCTTTAGGTACTTTGCCGTTATTCTCCGCTGCAAGACGATCAATTTCTTCTGTGACGCCAGACCACTTTACTTCCTCTGGACGCGCATTTTGAGGGTTATAAATAATTGCATTTAATTGCTGTGGGGAAGCAAACGCACCCTGCACTTTTTGATCAATAATTTGCTGTAACCCTGAATAAAATCCTTTTTCAGAGGTTGGATACCTCTCTGTTTTTGTTGCTGCTTCTGGAATTTCAGCCTCTGGCATCGCGTTAAATAGCGATTTATTGTAGTCGAGAGGCATCTTTGATCCAGCGGATGGTTTTAAATCAGAATATGCGTCAACTCGCCTTCCGCGAATAAGCGTGCTTGGGTCGCTACGCTTTGCGTCCTCTTTTTCCGCTTTCGTCATCTTCTTTTTCGGAACAACAGGGAGATCAATCGTTACTGGATTGTAATTGGCGCGTCCGGTGGCGTCTTTATTTGTTATTTTTAGGAAGGCGTCAAAAATGTAACGCTTTTCCATCGCTTTGTCAAAATCTGGATCAAGATTTTTATGCCGGATTCTTGCCGCTTGTTCTGAAATAGGGTCTAGCGGAACTCCGCCAACATCTGGATTATTTCTCCAATTTTTCATGTATTGCGACAAGTCGCCCATGAAATTATCTACGTTGTAGCCCCAGTTTTTAAGCAGTTCTGGTTTATGTTTTAACAGCAAATTCGCCTTGTCTCTTGCGCCAGATTTGTTAAACTCTGTGAAAAGCCAGTTGCCATCTTTACTAAATTGCAGGCCGATTTGAACACCTTCATGGATCTTTGGTGAAAACGCTTCATATTGACCTCTGCTATTGAGTCTAGCCGAGTATGTGCCAATAGTTGGTGTTCCTTCACCATCGTTAATCAGACCGATTGCCATTCCGATCTTTTCTTTAATTGAAAACGGAAGGATATTTTCTGGCAACGCAAAAATAGCTTCAAGTTGTTTGTTAGTTGGAACTCCTCTGAACGATGTTCCCTCGGCATTTGACCGCATTCCAAGATTAGGATTATCTGCGTCTAAAAGAGTTTGATCCAACAGAATGTTTCGTTGAACTTGTTTTGCCTGCTCATTTTGAGCCTTGCGTATTGACCTATTTATTTCGACGGGTTTCCCGTCCGCTCCGTAGGCAATATGTTTGGCAACTCGGAGTTTTCCTCCTGTGGGTATCTGTATGTTTGCGGCTTCAGGCGGCAATTCGCCAAATCCTTTAGTTTTTACCACTTCCCCGCTTCCATCGTTTTGCCATTCGCCTTCGTAGGCGTTAGAATCAGCCATGACATTTGACGAAATAACATTCCCGTCAGCGTCAACCACCTCAATCATCCTGCCAGTTTTGAACACTCCATCGTCTTTTGCGTAGTGTTCCGCTAGGACGCGATCATTTTTAATGTCGGATGGTTTGACAGCAGGAGCCATGTCGCTGCCATCGTGTGGCGACATAACGCCGTTAAACCGCTCCAGAGCGAGTTGGTTCTGACGCACCCTAGCCATTTGCTCTGGCGTGAATTTGGCCCCTGTTAGCGGAGTATATAGGCTTTGCCCTCCACCTAACCCAAATACAGTTTTAACAGACCGAGCTAATAGATTGTTTTCATAGCTAATTAACGCCCAATCCGCTAAATTCTGCCTAGCGGAATTTAACCTAGTATTCCCATAGAGTCCAGCAGACCTCGCTTCGGACAAAACTTCGCCCTGCATGTATTTTGCAACAGCATTAACATCAAGATTGTCCTTTTGAAAATCCCATAATCCCTGTCTTTTAGCAAAATCAGCTTTTTGTTTGTAAGTTTTGTTTTTAAGGTAGTTGTTTACAAACATCGTATTCAACGCTTCTGTGTCGTATACGCCGTCAACCTCTCTCAGCGTTGTCCCATCAACATCCACATATTTTTTACCAAATAACTCATCTCGGAGACCTTGAGTTAATTCACGATATTCCTTGTAGCCCTGCAAGGCGTGATCCACTTCATGGTTCATCACCCAAATAAATTTTTTGCCTGTGTCTTCCGCTTTTTCGCGAATCTTATCTGAGTTGATTACTACAGTGTCTTTTAAAGGATCGAAAAATGTTCCAGCCGTTGGTTTGCCAGCGATTTTGCCGTTTGGTAGTTGCACCTGACCATTTGATTTAAATGTAGCTCCGGCATTTTCAGCAAACGCTCTTGCCGACTCTGGGTCGATGTTTGGATTGCGAGGAACACCAGTAACTGGATCTGTAGACAGCAAATGATCTATAATCTGCTGAGTAGTCATTACTCGCAACTGCACGTTTCTGTTGGCAAAAACAGTTCCGTTCAGTTGATTCTGGTTATTCGTTATCGAGGCAATGACTTCGCGAGCGTAAGCCTGACGTGTTTGAGGATTGGCGCGAAGGTTTTGTTCGTACTCGGCTTTTCTCCAAGTAACTTCTTTCGCTAAATCAGTTCCTTCTTTTCCGTTTTTCTTGTCGTCTGGAATAGCGGCATATTTTGCCGTAGCCTCGTCTAGTTGTTTTTTGCTCTGCGCGACAACAGCATCAAATGAAGCTAATGAAGATATTTCGTTCCTGTCGGCTTCTGGCATCTTTTTGAGAACATTGTAGTTCTCGAAATCCTGTCGCCTGTTCTCCCTTGCAACGTCTTTTGGATTTTTACCCACAAGAGAGTGCATGTATGACGTAGGATAATGTATTAACAATCCTTCAGCAATTGTGTGTCCCATTTCTGTCGCGTCCGCCCCATCATAAACTCCAATAGCCGCAGCAAGAGTTCCAGTATGGACGGCATCTTTAATGTGATTTGCCGCCCTGTCTCCGACCCACCTAGCAACAGATTCGTTTTTAAAAGGGACTTTGAGCGATGGAACATAACTAACGAGTCTCGTTGCGGCAGACGTTTCCGGCATCTTTCTTGCACGGGTAAACATATCTTCAAAGCCTCCCCCTGCCGATGCTTTCGCTTTGCTTAAATCTGAAATAATTCTTGGCGCAAGTGGCAACGCTCCTATTCCTGCTCCCTTAACAAATCCCCAAAGCGCATCTCCATCGTCAGCCTCAAAAGCGCCAACAGCGCCACCAACAACAGGAGCCGTTAAAGACATGCTTTTCAAAGGAATTCTCTTTTCAGCAATTTCTCTTAATGGTTCTGGCAATTTTTCGAGCAGTTTTTGCGCTTTTTCAACTCCAGTGTCGATTTTATCTGCTGTCCATCCAGCGGCTTTGCCAACAACACCCTGTTTAGACGCCCTCTCAGCCGCTATAGCGATTTTTTCCGCTTCAGTAAGGTTTTTGCTTATCCCCGCGAATTTTGCTGTCTTTTTAGCTAAATCAAACGCTTTTCCAGCAACAGAAAATTGATTCCCAAGCGGAGTAACAAAACCAGCGAAAATGTCCATTTCTTCCGTTGGTTTTGTCTCCATGTTATATTTTATTGCTCTATCAATATAATCTTTGGACAAAGAGGCGTCTCGTTCTTCTTTGTATTTGACAGCTTCCTCTCTGCTCATTTCAGGATTTTCAGCGATGATGCTGTCAACTGACCCGCTGAGTTGAGAAACAAATGCCTCAATAGTATTGCGTCCTGCTGGAGAATTAATAAGTCGCGCAGTCAAATCAGGCGTTACCTCATAATCTTGTGCCTCAGTTGTCTCGATAGCATCTCTGCTTCGATAGCGTTTTCTTGATTCTTCTGGCGTGATTAATCCTAACTTTTCTTGCGCGGCATCAGTATATGGATTTCCTGCAATCCAATTTTTTTTTCCTGATTGCCATATTTGTTCTGCTGTCCCGCCAATCGATCCAGCAATAGCCTTAATCGCTTGAACGTCTTCTGGCGGAAACATTCTCTCTAGCGGAGATCTCTTTCTTCGTATTTCTAACTCCTCTGGAGTATATGTGTTTTTTAAAGCAATTTCCGCAATTTGCCCTGCGCCTTTGACGAAACCTTTCGCCATAGGCAAGAGCGAGGTCGCAGCAGATTCAGCACCCTCCCAAAAAGACTCTGACATAGGTCTAGCCTTGTCATAATCATACATTATGTCCACCTGAGCAGGAGTTTTTTCAAACCACTTTGGAAAATTCTTGATTTTTAGCGGGTCTGTCTCCGTTTTTGCTATATTAGCAAGCTCAGGAGTTATTTTTTTAAAACCGACTTCATTCAGCGTTTCGTAAACAGGCTTTACTGGCGCGTTTTCTTCAGAAAATCCACTAATCAATGCGTCAAATTCTGGCAAAGCACTTTTAAAAGCAGGCGCAGATGCAGGACTAGGCAACGCCGAAGGAATTGCCGCTGGAATCCCGACAACAGGCTTTTGTTTTGGAATGGCAACAGGCTCTTTTTCTGGTTCTTTTTCAGCCTCTTTTTCTGGCGCCCCGCTTTCGTCAAGCTGTTTCAGCAACGCATCAAATTCAGCGAGAGAACTCATTATTTTTGTCCTTTAGTATATTCTTGTAAAATGCTTTTAGAAGCTGCAAGCAAGTTTTGAATTTTTGCGTCGATTCTTTTAGTCGCAGCAGGATCTTTTGATCCTATTTTTATTTTTTCACCTTCAAGCGCAGCCGCTGCGTCTCGATTTCCAGACATAACCGCATCAACTTCATCTTTTGTTGGAGTTGTATCAAAATCTGCGGCGATAGGTTCCCACCTCAATCCGCGAGAAATTGCTGCATCCTTGTAAAATGGAATAGCTTCGCGATTTGCTGCTTTTTTCGACAACAGAGTAAGTTTGCTTGCCATCCTTTTCATAGAATTTTCATCTGCTTCTGTAAGGATTTTTCCAAGCCCACCTTTATCTTTTAAAAATTCAGGACTGTACTTTGCAAAGAATGCTTGCGACGAACGAATCAGTTCTACATCGCCCTCCCTAACAGCAACGCCTTCGTCAATCATTTTTTGGAATGCGTTAATTGCAGCTATGTCACCGAATCCATTGTGATCTTCTAATCCTGCTTCTACTGCGGTCTTTTTTTTGCTTAACTCGCGTGCGCTTGCGTACATTGGATCTGCTACCAATGCTTTCCTCAAAGATAAATTGTAATCACCTTGTTCTTTGTCGTATGGTGGGCGAGGAAGATTTAACTCTTTTTGTTTTTGAAGATCAGCTTCGCTCAATGGGTCTCTTTTTACTTCCCAGACGCCTTTTATTGGCCTTCCAGCCATTTGTGAAGCAACAGGATTTATGACGTCTTTGTGGTATTCAATTTTACCTTTCGATTGATATCCATCGTATGCTCGCAAAGCCTCGGATTCCGCCTCTTCAGGAGTGTTGATAAACCCGCTGCGCGGAGCTTTTCTTGCTTGAGCAACTGGAGCAACTGGAGCAGGAGCGGTTGTTGCCGAAGCAGGACGTGACGCCATCTGCGTAGACGGAAAATTCATTTCAGCAAGACCTTGAGACGGCGCAACGCTTGTTGGAACGATGACTGGTGACGTTACCGATCTTTTTTTCTCAACAGTAGTAAATGGGATCCCTTCTGGGATAACATTGAAAACGTCCGATCGTGGATCAAAATTTAAATCAAATGCAGGAGCCTTTAAAGGGATTTCAGCAGGCGGAGTTATTCCTGCGCCTGTTGATGCCATCAAGTATTTTGGATCAATATTTGATAAATCGTAAACCTGTTGCTGCGTTTCAACTTTTGGAGCGTTATTTATGTTTGCAAATATGTTTTCTGCAAAAATGCTAGGTTTGAAATCCCTGCTATAAGCCGGATTGTCAAATGAGTCTGGCTTTATTTGACTAAGCGGATTTTGGTTTAATGCATTTGAAAACTCATCTAATTGATCTTTAACTTCAGGAGCAAATAACGAAGGGGAGGTTTCAGGCGCTGGGTCTCCTGTTGGCAAATCTGCATTTTGACCATTAACAACAGGCTGGCTTGATGACTCTTCACTTTTATTTTTAAAAAACGAACTAGCGTCACCCAAAACTGAGTCAATTCTGTCTTGCTTATCTTGATTCAATTTGTCAATCCTTAAATTGCGCTCATCAATTCCCAACAAGCGCAACGGATCATTTTGTCTTTCTTCAATAAGCGCCCGTTTTTCTTCAAGTTTTTCCGCTAACTCAGCTAGGCGGAGTTCTTTTTTTAAAGCAAGCTCTTCTTTTTTTACTTCTACAGCATCTTTTTTGTTGTACCCTTCAAGCACAAGTGCTGAAGCCGCCATTACCCCCTTTTCAATCCCCTGAGCAACCAATTCAGGATGCGCGTTAGGAATCTGCCAAGCAGGAAGCGGTTTGAACGAAATTGGACTCTGCATGCCGCCTGTAAACGACAACGGCTTTAGGTCAGCCAGAGTCTGGCTGTTGTCTAATTTAGGCAACGCTGGAGCAAAACCAAAGCCCCCTGTTTGTAGGGATAGCGATGGCATATATTAAACCCCGCCAAACGTGATATTAGAAGTGTTTGGAAGCTGGAATGCGTTTCGGCCTGAGCCTGTTTTATTGGTTTCTTGCGCTTGCGCATACGCTCCTGCTCCAACTTTCTTTTCTTGGGATGGCCCACCATATCCCGCTCCGCCTGAAGAACCCATTTGTTGGCGCATTGCAGCAACAGGATTGAATCCGCCGCCGCCTACGGCTTGCCGTGCTGATTGATCCATTTGAGACCCAGCTTCACCCATTTGAATTGGGTTAGTTTCAGTCGCAGATTTGTTCATTTGAGCAACCTGAGACTGAGCATTAATCTGTCCTAGTCTCCCTTGCTCTTGAGCTTTTCCAAGAGCCTTATTATAATCTTGGATATTACCAGCTTTTATTGCCCCTGCTCTGCCTGCCTCCGCTTTGTCCAATGCTGCTTTGTCTTCTGCTGCTTTTTTAGCCGCTGCATCAGCCGCTGCTTTTTTAGCTGCATCAGCCGCTGTTGTGTCTGTAGGCGTTGAGGGTTTTGGATCTGTAGGCGTTAAAGGTTTTGGATCTGTAGGCGTTTTTGGCTTACTTAAATTTGCCATATAAGCGTCATACCCCATCCCATAATTATTATCATATAATCTCTTTAACTCAGCACTCCTTGAAGGCGTTGCTGCGTTATGATAATCTGCATATGCTTTATTTGCTTGTTCTTCCCATATTCTTTTTGGATCGTTTCGATAAGCAAAAAAATCTTCATTTCCAGTAGCCATATTAGTTTCCTCCGAATGTTGTTTGCGGTTGAATTGATCCAGAAGCGGATGCAACCTTGTTTAAAAGATTTGTAGTAACTGGATTTACTGGATTTTCTTGTAAATTCGCTTGTGTTTTAGGCAAATATGCTGATGCAGACCCAAGGTTTTCTGCTTGTTGTTGTCTTGCTGCAACCAAGTCGAAAATTCCGCCTCCGCCTGTTGCTGCATTCGCTCCAGACATTGCTTGTTGATAAGCCAGTTGCTTAATCGAATCGTCCTTAGCCGTCTGGTATTGATTCATCTTTTGCAATTCTTGCATTGCATTTTGAGAACCCACCTGACCCGCTTGTTGAGCGGCTTGCATTTGAGTATTATAAATCATCTGCTCCTGCGCTTTTTTGGCTTCTTCTTGAACTCTTTTTTGTTCCGCCAATTGTTGCGCCATTAAATCGACTTGTCGCGTTTCGTTAGCAATTTCAGCAGATGATTTTTGGTAAGGTTTAGGTGATGATCCGCCCATATTATTAGTATTGTTTTTGGTTTTGTTTTAGATAACTCAAAATTTCTTCCATCCAGTTTTTATCTGTAACGCCTTTTAACTCTTCGGGTGTTTCAGAGAAATTTGGTTCAACGCTAGATTGATCTGCTGCTGGAGAAGTTTTCAAGGAATTTATTTGGTCTTTTCTTGCTTGGTTATATTCATCCATCGCCACAGCACCCGTTATTGAAGACCCCGCGCTTTTTACCCCTTTTTCAATCCCCTGAGCAATCAATTCAGGATGGCCGGATTCAATAGAATATGGCTTTTCAGCTTGAAAATAATTTGGCGTCTGATTGCCAGAAAAACTCAATGGCTTGCTGCTTGCAGATGGTGAAGAATTAGAGCCGCCCATAAAATTTATTGTTATCGCCTTTCTTTAAATGCGTCAACATCTTTTGTGATTCCCCACGTCCCATTTGACCAGATCCGTATTTGGTCGCTTGTGAAGTGCATTATTTTTCCCCCGTCCCGCATTACAACAGCAAATATGTCATTGCTCCATGTTCCGCCGCTTTGAACATAAAACAAAAACCCATCACCAAGCGGGGTAACAACCTCCACAGGCGTTTTAAATTCGTGAATCATCGTTATTCCAAGTTGGTTTGAATCCTAAGTCAGGGAATACCATATCTTCGTATGGCGCTTTTTCACTCATGTTTGTTATCGTTGCTTGCAGCTTCGGGCAATACGCAAATTTTTCTTTCGAGTGCCTATCAATGCAATTCAAACAAGTTGGAATAAAATCTGCGTTTTTTGACTTATCCTTTTTGTGATCCCATCCTGTGATGTTTTTTTCGTAACGATTTTCGTCAGGTGGAACGCATGACGTTTCAAGGTATTCATAAATGTCATCGTCAGTCCAGTCGCGCATCAAGTACAGACTCATTGGCGCTCCATCAACATACCGAATATCCATTGAAAGCGGGACGTGTCCTTTAATCGGATCAGTGTCGCAATTTTTAGTTCCTATCCATGCTGCCGACCAAGGCCAATTTATCCCTCCTGTAGGTCTAGCAAGGAAATCTACCCCACAAAGATACTTCTCGTCAGCAATCGGCCTTTCTGTTCCAAGGGACAGCACAATACAATTCTTGCCCCATTGGAAGTACTTCAATAGGTCAAATCTGATTTTATTTGCTGCTGTCAAATCTGGCCCGTCAGCCAGAGCAACTTTAGATGGCAAATATTCGTGAACCTCAAGATTCCAATCTTTAATCAGCCTGTCGCTATATTCATATCGTTCTCGAAATGCTGGCTCTCGAAATTGAACAACAGGAAGATCAATTCCGGCTCGGAATTTTAGCAAATGCAAAAGAGCAGTAGAGTCTTTTCCTCCGCTCCAAAGAATCACCGAATTATTCCATTTTTTGTGCCACGCTTTTGCTTTATTTACTGTTTTATTTATTAAATTTTTATCCATTTATTTTTAACATGATTTTATTTATTAAATGATAACTGCCGCTGCTATTGTTCCAGCAAGCGCCAAGCCTCCGCCAGCATACGCGCCTGTTGTTGCATTTTGTCCTGCTGCATTTTGACCCCTGACGTTCATTACCGATTGTCTATAATTATGCCAATCCTCATCGTTTTTGTTTAGCATATTAGACGTCGAACCCATCATCTGATTTATCCAATCCGTAGTGGATTGTTGATTAGCCAAAGCGCCAGTGTATCCGCCTTGACGCATATTTTCGCGCTGTTGGAACGCGCCCATATTTTGAGCAACGCCAGCTTGAACCGCTTGAGCAGGATCAATTCCTGCTGTGGGCGCTGTCCCCAATGCTTGTTCCGTTGCCGCTAAATCGCGTTCTCTAAATTTTTTCCCCTGCTCTGTAGCGGCATCAAAGAAACCTGATTTTCCAATAGTGGAATCCTGCAATCCGCTTTGGAGGTATTGTTGCATTCCAGCTTTTTTAGTCCAATCTTGCAACTCGTTTTGCCAATAAAATGGATTTTGATTAGCCATATTAGAATCCTGTTTTTTTGCTCCATTGAGCCATCTGATTTTGCCAATAATTAGGGTTCATTCCTGCTGCTTGCTCGTTTTGCAAATCTTCTCTCATTTTTGCACCCGTTGGATTCATTGTGCGTTCCAGTTCCTTGCTTTTGTAAGCGTTAATGGCAGCAACTTGACTCATTGTATTTAGAGCGCCAGATGGCCCATAAATGTCAATCTGACTTGTTTCAATCGGTTGAGCGGAACGCATCAATTCAATTTGGTTTTGACGTTCCAAAGCGTCTCGTCCAGCCTGACCTTGCATCTGAAGCAACATCGTTTGTGCTTTGTTGTCAGATGGTGGTGGCGGTTCTGCGGCTGATGATCCTCCCATAAGTCCTCCCATAATGTTATATAGTATATAGTTCTCTGTGCATTCGCACAAGTCCTAATTTGTTCATTGTTTCTTCGGGGAAATTCCCAATTTCTCCGCTGTTGTTGATGTTATCAAATGGAACTCCAACATATCCTGTTTTGCCTGAAATTTGCATCGATGCACGCCAATCGCTCATTACCTGAACAACGTCTCTTGGTCTGGCTACTTCAGGATGGAAAGCAGGATAATAAACAGGCAAATAAATAGTATCTCCATAACCAAAACATGTATCCCCCCTGTATAAAGCGGTTACTGTTGTGGCTGAGTTTGGCATTATGTGATGATTGAATGATTTTGCGAAGCCCTGAAGCTTAACAAAATCTTCTGATGTTGGATTCATTACCCTGTATGTTATTTGCTCTCTCATAGATTGATTTATTATGTTGAAACTACGATTTTATCTTTATTCAAAGATTTAAAAGCAAGCGATTGCTGTAAAATTATTTGATGCCTCGTTACCGAATTTGAACAAACAACGCAAGGCAAACAATCGTTTGTGTTGTTGGATTCAATTGGAATGCTGCTGTAAAGCGGAATAATTCCATCATTACCAAAAGGCGATGCGTATAGATTTGGAAAAGAAACCACCTTTTCACTAGCTTGAACAATAGTTGGCATAAATCAACAAGGATGGGTGTTGCGGTATTGTTGTGCGGCGTTTGTTGCTTGTTGTAGGGCTAACTCTCCGGCACTGTCATTTGCGTCCTGTAGCGATACATAAGACAAATATGATGCGGTTGCTGTTGCTGATACAGCAGGAGTTGAATTTGTGCAAGTCAAAGTTACAGTTCTGGTCTGTGAACTCGACCATGAAGTCAATTGGTTTCCAGCCTGCTCTTCAGGAGCCGGACTTAATTGAATAGAAATCGAAACACCATCTTCGCCAACAACACATGGAGTTGTTTCTATGTGGCTTTTCCGACCAAAAGATGGTTCGCTCCAAGGATCCTGATACATCCTCACTGAATCAACGCCAAATCCACCGCACCACTCAACCAAAAATGAGAATGCCTTGTCTACATCTAAAGTTAGATCAGATTCGCATGAAGTGCTGCTTATTCTCTTTGTGACGTTTTCAGTAATTAGCCTCCGATATTGAGTTTGCAAGAACCCAAGAGCGGCGATCTCATCCGCTTTTTGGCTAGTGTCATATTGATACTTTTCAGTAACAGCAAGTAGTCTGCTTTCAAGAATTGGGATGTATGATCCTTTATTTCCTTTGTAGGAAACCTTAACGTCTACAGTTCCGGCAATTTGAGTGCAATCTAACTCTCCGTACACTAATTGCTTCAAATCCATTTCATCGCCTAAAAGAGCGGTTTCAAATTGGCAATAAATTCTATTTACCCTCTCATTAGTCGTTCCATCCTGATTAATTTCTAGGTATGTGTCGTAGCGTTCAGGCACAAAAGCCTCCCAAAGGTGATTGAATGACCCATCGTTGGTGGATGAATAGTCTACTGAAAACGCAAAACACCTCGGAACACTATTAATTGTGTTGGTTGCCCATTGCACGGGTCTAATCCCTGTCCATACGCCTGCCCATGCGGGAAATCGAGATTGCGTCCATTCAGAGGCAGCGGCGTAATCAAGCACCATTGTTGCGCTGTTAAGAGGCTCAAGGTATGGTATTGAATACAGAAGGTAATTTTCAAAAGTTGCGGAACAAATTCCAGTATAATCAGGAGCCATTAGCCTTTTTGCTTTTGCCATTTCCACGTCTTTGTAAAGCACCTGAGAACTCAGATAAGATGACGCCGCAACGTCAATGCTGATTAATCCGCCTTGTGAATACCACCACATCAATCCGGCTTGCAGAGTAATAGACCTTCCAGCAACGCAACCTAAATTTGGCAACAAAGTTTGTTGGAAATTGGCAGTAGTTGCCCATTGAGTTCTATCTAATACTCCAGATGCCAAAGAATACGTTGATTGCTCGGTAAAAACATACAGGCGCGTATCGTTATTCTGACCAACGTGATCTTGCATTGCGGTCACAGGTCTAGCAACGCTGAAATCACCTCTTCCAAAGCCAGATTCGCGTTCAGACCAAGACAACGGATTAGCTAAATCACTGGCAAAAATAATATTTCCATTTGCAACCCACAATCTGTTTCCTGAAAAAGCCATCCAAAAACCAATCGGCATTGCGTCCGCATACAGACCAGTCAAATTTGAGCCATCCCAATAAACAGGCGTATTTATGCCATCCTGAATAATCAAAACCCTATGCGATGGGGTTATTGTTGTTCCACCAGTTGAATTTACGCTTGCAGACTGCGTTGCAACACACATGTTGACATTTTTAACATCAGCATCTAATTCGACCCCTTTTAACTGGTAATCAACCCATGATTTTGGCTGCACAAGAGGAAACGGAGACCAATACACTTTGCCATCAACGCAGAAAACAGCAAATGATTGCTCTGTTAATTCAACTTCAAGACCATCAGGCCAATAAATTGTTGCGTTTCGAGTGACATATTTTCCGCTATCATTTAAAGTTGTAAAAGCCGCTTTTGCTTGTTTGTTTGCATTGAAAATGATGCCGCCTTGGAAATTACCAGACGGCAAAGACAATTTCATCTTAAAACCATTTCGAGTCTGAATAACTCCGCCTCGGCAATTAACATTCATGCCGAATTTGTATTGATCTTCAGGCAACGTCCAAGGAGACCTGACGCTATTCATTCCATGAATCCAATTTGCGGTAGATTTTACTAACCGCCCAGCTTTGATGTTATCAGATTTCATTTTCTAAAACATTACCGGATCAGTGTCATCGCCGTATGTAATGTTATTTATTTGCGGCGGACTCATTGCATGCCCTTCCATGCTTTCATGTTGATTTCTCAAATAATTGATAGAAATCGACCAATATTTTTGAGCCTGTTCCATGAAATCTTTATCTTCCAAATCACAGGCATGAACGGCTGCAATAATTGCCCTTTCGTTTTCAAGAGGGATATAATCGTATACGCTAGTTATTGTTGGGTGAGAAACGCGATAAATAATTCTAGCCCAAGCGCATTGTTTTCCAATCCTAATCCGGCGATACTTTGGATTAGTTTCGGTTGGGTGGTACTGCCCAACGAGAGCCATATCATTGCTTCTTCCGTAGTCTAAAGCATAAAGGCTGACATATCCAAGAGTCTCTGGTTTTTCAATGTGCAAAATACTTTTTACAAGTATCGGAGGAAGTATAGAATCAGAAAAGAATGTGCTGTTTTCTGAGTCGCCTGAAGTTAAGTATTCAATTCTTCCTGTTATTGATTGAACAGCCAAAGCATGCGACCTAGTGTCGTAAAGTTCTAGGGAATTTGAGTCTATTGGGCGAGCGTAATAGTATTGAGGCATTGCCATCGTGCTTTGAACAAGTGGATTTGGCAAATTATCATTTAAATTCGGCCTAACTGTCACTTGTTCGCCTATTTCAAAAATAGAAGAATTACAAAGTATTCTTGTTGATAAAATAGGAGAAAAATTCCTAACAATATTTATGCTCATTTGACCAATTGGCAATGTCGGAATTCCTGCATTTACAAACGAAATAGGATTTCCAGACATATCTTTTACAGATACATTATTTCCGGAAATTGATATAATGTAGTCAACTCCAGCGGACAATGGGTATGGTATGTTTCCTGTAGACGAAAACTGAACAGTCATGCCTTCAGTCAAAAATTCAACATTTGATAATCTAATTAAATCATTATACGCTAAAACATAAGACGGCATTCGTATTCCAAAATACGATTGACCTGATCCTATTGTTGTTATGTTAATTAATCCGGTAATAGATGGAGATGCTGTCGCGTTTGCCAAAGAATTGAAAAGCTGCACTGTAGAATTATCAACTTTTCTGGCGTAATATTTTGTTGTATTATTAACTCCTGTCGGAAGTAAATAATCTGATGCCAAATACATTGGTTGACCAGTTAAAATCCCTGAAAAATCCCCTGCCCAATTACTGTTAAAAGAAACTCCAAACGGACGAGACAAAACAACGTAAAAATTTCCTGTTGACGCGCTTGTCAATGTAACTGGACTGAAATCAGCATTAACAACAGTAAAATTGCCAGTTATTTTGTTTAACGGCGCTTCAGCCCTGTATGCCGTTCCAGCAACAAGAGGAGATGGAAGCGTACCAGTTGAACTAAATTCAACAAAAACGCCTGTAGATGGCGTTATAGTTACAACAGGCTTGCTTGTATATCCAGTTCCTTGAGTAACTACAGTTACAGTGGTTACATTTCCAGCGTATGAAGTAATATTAGCGCCTGACGCAGCGCTCGGAGTTGCAACCGGAACGCTATAATTGAATTTAAAAGGGTCAAGAACAGTAGCAACCATCGTTCCCGATGCTGTGGTTGCAGTTATTGATGATAATGTTTGATATGTAAAATTATTGTTGTCAACTACTGTGATGGATGCATTTGTAACATTATACATTGTTGCATTTGTTACTCCAGAAATAGTCACAAGTTGTCCTGTTTGCCACCCATGACTTGTAAGAACGCAACTTGCCGTTGTTGTTCCAATCGTTCCCACCAATTGCAACGCAGGAATTGATCTGTTTAATGGCGGAAGCGTAATTGCTATCGTTTGATTGTATCCAGAAGACAAGGCGTCTGCCCCGCTTATTTGAACAGTTTGGTTGTTTGAATACCCGTGTCCTGTCGTAATAATACAAGTGGCAACCCCCCCTGTCTGCGTTAAATTTGTTGCTATAATTTTATTAACAATAGAATTGATTGTAGCGTTAGCCGTTGCGCCAGTTCCGCCTCCGCCTGTTATTTTAACTTGTGGAGGTTGAGTATAGCCAAACCCGCCGCTAGTTCTTGTAAATGAAGAAAGAAAAGATGTTTGAATTGTGCAAGTTGCGGTTGCATTTGTTCCTCCAGTAGGAGCCGCGCCAATAATCACACTTGGAGCAGATGTATACCCAAGACCAGCAGAAGTGATTACAATTGAAGCAACCTGAAATGTCGTTGATCCGGCAGCGTCAGGAGCCATTACAGCATATCCTGTAGCAGGATAGGTTGTTTGACCTGATCCAACTGGAGCGTCAGGTGGACTTGAGAAAGTTACGTTAGGAGTTGAGGTGTATTTAGTTCCTCCAGCACCAATTGTTACTCCAATAACTGAACCAACAACATTTGCGTTAAAAGCAGCGCCATTACCTGAAGGTGCATCAATATTTAATCCAGATGCAGTTATTTGACTTACTCCGCCAGTTGTTGACGTTGCCGAAAGAAGTTTTACAATTGAATTAACGCCCGTTCCATCATCTGTTAAAATGATTGGATTGATCAAAATCCCATACGAAGAAGAAACCGCATCTTGAAGGGTTGTATGAACAGAAATTGTAAATGTATCAATTACATTTGCAAAATAGTTCTGACCCGCAATAAGCGGAGTTGGCAAAGTTCCTCCGGCGGTAAATGCCTGAACTTGATCTCCGGTTGAAAAATAATGAGGTATTGCAAAAGCAAAAAGCGTCTGAGCGGCTATGTTTTTGCGAATGTCTGTATTGAACGCTCCGCTGCGCCCACTGCATAAAATCTGATTTGTCCTGTTTTGCGCGTCTAACAGTGTTGGGTATACGGCAATATTATAAGAATCAATCGGCTGACCAAAATATGTTGTGTTGAAAGCAAGCGGAGTTGGAAGAGCGCCATCTGCTGCCGAAATAACAACAGTAGGAACAGACGTGTATCCACTACCTCCAATTAACCCAGTAAAACCAGTTACAGAATCGCCTGTAAGAACAGCAGTAACTGACGCCCCCGCTCCACCACCACCTAAAAATTGAATTGCAGGAGGAGTTAAATATCCTGTTCCTGAACTGATTAAATTAACAGCAGTTATTATTCCTCCTGAAATCGTTGCTGTTGCAGATGCTCCGCCGACAGAAAATGTCAATTCATTTGGCGAATCAACAGTAACAGGAGGAATAGAATTAAATGCAACAACAGTATTCAACCCAACTTCTCTTGAATCCGTTATATTTATAGAAGATGAACCTAAAATACTTTGCAAAAATATTGGGTTTGTCGCTGATGATGCATCAATTTGAGATTTATAAAGCTGAATTGTGTTTGAATCATCGACTCCAACATAATATGTCGTTCCAGCGTAAATAAAATTAGGAATAACGCCTGATCCGACTGAAAGCACAACAGATTGGCCTGATTTTAATTGATGAGGATTTATTGAAAGAAATCTTGTTAGTGGATCAATTTTTATTTCGCGAGTCTGAATTGTGATTCCATCAGGCTCGATGCTTCCCAACGGGAAATCGCTTTGGGAATGGATTGAAACCAAAATCCCGTCAACAGAAGTCCCGTCTTTCATTTGTGACCGGAGTGGGCGGTTTTGTGAATCTGTTCCTATCACCCTTATTTGACCTCCAGCGTCAGCAGAATGCTCTGAAACAGCCACAAGCTGGCTTGGTTGCCGTATATCCATTACAGTCGCAACAAACCCCCTGTCATCCCATGCCCAATCGACAGGGTTATACATGCCCCCCTTGTTTACATGATACTGAAAAAGCCGTCCGCGAAAATATGTCGGAGATCCATCAATATTTACGCCAAGCGGAACTTCAATGCCGCGAGGAAGCGTAATGGTCTGCCCATCCCAACCCGTGCAAACATCGACTTCCTGTGTGGTATGGAAATAATGACCAGACTCCATTAAAGTCTGGACTGCCTGCGTGAGCTTGCGGAAAACCTTATTTTTATCAGTTGTGGCGAGAATCTCCGAAGCCTCGTCAAATATTTGCGAGACAAACATAAGATTTAATTATTTACGGACGTTGCCTTCTTCAGCGATAGACTGCATGAAAGCGTCCATTTCCGGCCCACCTTCGCTTGGAGGCATTCCTTCAGGAGCCATTTCCTGCATTGCGGCATCGTATTGTTGATTTACGTTACTTGCAAGCTGATTAAACAATTCAGTAAAGCTATTTAGCATTTGATTTACTTGATCAAATTGCGCCTTGGGAATCGTAAGCATTACTTGATCTTCTTGCGGCATTCCTGCGTCAGGAGGCATTGCTTCTGGAGGCATTCCCATGTCCCCTTCAGGTGAAGGCATTTGTTCTGCTGGTAGCATAGTTTTGTCGGTCATATTATTTGTTTCTTCTGATGTTTATTTTGATTCTTCGGCGTCTTCTAGTCCTTTGTCAATAGCTGACTCGTCATCTTTTTCCGTTTCGCCTTTTTCTTCATAAGAGTCGTCGCTTTCCATTGGCTTTATGCCATGTATTTCAAGCTCGACAGAATAAGTTTTTTTTGTTTCGCCGTTTTTTGTTGTTTCCTCTTGTCGTTCCATAATTTTTTTGAAATGGATGACTGCCGTCCCTGATTTTGGAAGGTTTTTCAAACTTTCTTTGCCGGAAAAATAAAGGCATGGATAGTGCGTGCTTTCTTTTCCCTCATCAGAATCCATCCCGTCCATAGACATTGTTTTCACTGATTCGCCTAAATCAGAAAACCCATCTGGTAATTTATATTTTGTGTGTTCCATATTAAATATACTGCAATGTGATCATGTGACCGGATTGAGCAACAGCAGTGCTTGTGTCTGATGGGTCTGCAACAATTGCGCAAGTTATAGCCGTGCTAAATAAAATTCCGTTTATTGGTATTGCGTTTTGAAATGGCGTATTTCCACTTGTGTCAACAATACAAATTGTAAGGAAAGATGGCGTTGTTCCAACAGTAACTGATGCGCTGTTGTAAAATTTTAAATATGCTGGATAACATCCAATTCCAGAATCAACTCTGTTAGGAGAAATTTGCACTCCAAAAAGAGTTGAAATGCCGGACTTAACGGCTGTTGTCGTTAATGCGCCGTCAGAAACAATATCTATAGTGTTTGGAATCCCTGTAGATGTTGATGTAGAAATAGAAACTTTTGGCGCTGGATCATCGTAGATACAAATCAACGAATCGGCTGCATTGTAGCCGCCTGTTGTTGTATCTTTTTGAAGAACAAGAATGCCAGTTCCAGAAGTCCATGACGTGTATCCAAGACCGGATGCTGAAACGGCATAAATCAACGTGTTTGTCGTTTGATCAATAACCGCCATCAGCCTGTTTATTAAAAACGGGGAAACACCAGAAAAATCTAATGTTTTTGAGGCTGGAGTGAATACAGGGTTTGTGGTAAGTACAGTTTTCATCCGAAAATAAGAGCGTTTACAATGGAGTTAGTGTTTATTGTTATACCAGCATTACCAATAACATTTCCAGAAATATTTGCATCTCCAGATAGCGTAGCATCAACAATATTGATTGAGCTTACAAATGTTGGGGCCAAAGCTCCGTTGCTTTGCAAAAGTTGATTTGCTGTTCCTGATGCAAAAGCGGTTGTTGCAACATTAGATTGGTATGGAACAGATCCAGCCGTTCCGGCGTTAAGAGACGTTGCTTTTCCCGCCAAAAGACTTGCTTGAGTCAACCAAGTTGGAGATGCAGTTCCATTGCTTGACAAAATTTCACCAACATTTCCTGTTGCAGTAAAATCTGTGAGGTTAATCGAACTTTGCCACAAAACTTGACCAGCAGATCCTCCACTAATGGCATTGGCAATTAAAGTGGCGGATGGATTTTCCCAAGCAAGCGTTCCTCCATGAGAAACAAGAACCTGATTATTTAATCCGGCTGGCAAAAATGCCGTTGTATCAACAGCCGATTGGTAAATTATTGATCCGGCAACTCCGCCAATCAAATTGCCTTGAAATGTTCCGCTAAAAGCGCCATTAAAAACAAGATTAGCAGGGTCAAATACTCTAATTATGTAGCAAAGCAATCCTTCTCCTGCATCTCTTGGAACTCCAAGAATTGTGGCAGTATTGTTAGGGTCGCAAGGAATATTCCACTGCACTCTCCTATTTACTACAGTTTTTGTAATTGTTCCGTATAAAGCCTCAACAAGATTATCAATCAAGCTTGGCACAGACTCGCTAGAAACACTTGGATACGGAATATCTTTCCGGCACGCTCCGCTATAAGCTGAATTATCGTGATTAGACATAGTTTAGCGTATTCTTAAAGCTGTTATTGTTCCTTTTGCAGAAGGATTGTTTGCGCCATATACACAAAAAGCATTCAAATAATATGTTGCTCCAACAGATATATTAACTCGGCTTTGTGCTATCGGTAAATGAACAACGCCAATGGTGGTTGACATTGTCATCGATGGAACCCAAATTTGCACGTTTCTATCTGGAAGCGTTGCGTCCCAATTTGAAGCGGCAGTATGAACTGCCCCCCTTGCAGTTGTAAAAAGGGTTGTTGCAGTTGTTGTATTGCCAATAATAATAATAGAACCCCAGATCAACCAATCTCCAGCCGTTAATGCTATAGATGTTGGATTGATCCACGCCCCAGCAGGAGTTGCAAACGTAGCCGTTCCAGTTGCTGTAATTATTTGACCAACTTCACCAGATGCGGCGTTGCTTGCGTTTGTGATGCCAATCAAAGGAGCATTCAACGATGTAGCTTTTATTTGACCATTAACTTCCAACTTTGTTGTAAGCGCAGTTGTCGTTCCGATACCTACATTTTGAGCGGAATCTATAGTTACAGCAGATGTAGCGGCTCCTGTTTTGAAAATTAATGTTCCACCAGCGGTTGAAGTCCCAATGCTGTTTGCTCCCGCTTTAGTAAACGACACGTCATCACCTGTTGTCGCAACTCGGAATGTTCCGGCGGATCCTACAACATCCATTCTTCCGGTAGGAACTGACGCAGTCCCTATGCCAATGCTTGCGATTGTGTTTATGTTTCCAGTAACAGATGAATTTCCAGTAACAGATGAATTTCCAGTAACAGATGAATTTCCAGTAACAGATGAATTTCCAGTAACGCCAATGTTTCCAACGACATTTAATTTATCAGTTGGAGAAGCTGTCCCGATTCCAACATTCCCTGCGTTTGTAATTACAAATGGCGTTGTTTCTGATGGCTCATCCTCGATTAAAAGACAATTGCCAGTTCCAGTTTGCGTTATTTTTAACGCAGGAAAATTGCTTGACGTTGTTATGACGGCATTGCCAGTTATTGATGGATTTGCAAATGTAGTGGAAGAAAACGATCCTCCTGTAAATGCGCCAGTTAAAGTTCCAGAGTTTATTGTTGGGGCATTTATTACTGGAGACGTTAGCGTTTTATTCGTTAAAGTTTGAACATCTGTTGTTGTAACAACCCCTGATGGGCCAGCCGTGTCCCATACGCGCAGAAAATAACACAACAACCCCTCTCCAGCGTCTCTAGGTATATTGAAGATAGTTGCGCTCTTGTTTGGGTCGCATGGAATGTTCCAAACCACTTGACCGCTTGTGACGTCTTTTGTTATTTGCCCGTATAAAGCGTCTATAAGGTTGCTAATAAGGCTCGGAACAGATTCCGCTGAAGCGCTGGGGTATGGAGTGTCTGTGTCGCACACGCCGCTATAAACGCCATTATCGCCCCATCCGCTATTGCATCCACAAGACATAATTAAGAATTTCTATTTTCAGTTAAAAGATACGGAATCGTTTTTTGATTGTATCTGCTCATTTCAGAATAAACAAGGTTTATAAAAGCATCCCATTGCGTTGGGTAAATTGTCTGGCAACCAAGCGATGACGTTGTATTGTAGCCGCCTTTATGGATATTTATTGCAACTCCCATAGAATCGCCTTCGCCGTCTCTCGTTACCGGAACAGATTCTTGAGGGTTTGCAGGTCGCAACGCAGGGTAACCGCCATCCGGCTTAGAAATGCCGTGATTCCCTTTTTTGTATCGATGCACGCCAGTTTTAAGTGAAGCGATGCCTTTTCTAAAAACGCTTGGATCTGTATTGGCATTGAAGGTCGCGTGAACGCTTGGCGAAAGTAAAATAATCGCATCGTCGTAAATTCCTCTATCGTTTTTCCCCTTCTCGCCCATCGTGTCAAGATAGTATCCACGGCTTCCGATTAAACAGACCTGATCTGTAACGCCAGCAGAACGCAGCATCTTTTGAGACGCTTCGCGTTTTTGCTGTGGGCGAGAAGGTGGGGCAATTGGCATTATTATTTGCCTTTACGAATCACGTTTATCAGCCCTACCGCACCAAGCCCCGCCGCAAGAATTGCTTCCTGCAAAGATGGATCGAGCTTAATGCCTACCGCTGTTGCAATTAGCAAAATTCCGCGCCATGTGCTATTGTCGCTCATTTTTTCGAGCAAAATATCGATTACTTTTTTCATTTTTTTGTTCCTATTGGTTCTGGTAGTTCTTGGGGAAGTGTGTATGTGAATCGTCCGTATTGAGTCTCTATGCTAAATCCTAATGATTGCGCTGCATTTTGGCATGACGTTAAAAATGCCATAGCCAAAAACGAAATAGCGCAAATCCCAAAAACAATCATTAAATTTTTAAATTTCATTTTTTCGATTTTACAAGTTTAATTATAGAAAGGATTGAAGCCGTTGCTGACAACAAACAACAAACCCACGCTGCTATATGCGGCACTTCTGGAATCGCGCTGAAAAATAAAAACACAATACTTGCTGCTGATCCAATTAATGCCCCGCTTCCGTTTGTTGGTGGGTTTTGCATTTTAATTAAAAGCAAAAATGTAATTTTTCGCTGCTGCCGGAGCGGCTCCTGCTGTGATTAGCTTGTACTCTCCGGTTGGCAAAAAATTTGCATCAAAGCGAATAAGACCACCATTTTTTAAGATAAAAATTCCTGATGTTCCGGTTGGCGTAAATCCGCTAATTCCTAAATACATGTCAGTATCCGATAAATTTTGAATCAAAATAAACGAATTTGCTGATGTTATTGTTGTTAGTGTTGTTGGAACTGTTTGCGAAATAGCAATTGTTCCAGCAGTTGTTGTCAACTGCCCAAGGTTGATTGGTAATAGTGCCATAAATTAAGACATTGCCTCCTGACAAATTAAATGTGCGCCCACGTTAGCTCCGACTGCAAAAGAACTGTCTCCTAAAATTGTTGGACTTGTTACTCCTAAAGGATGACTTACAACAACATCAAGAGAATCGTTTACTTGCAATACAGGATATGTTCCATTTAATGATGTTGGAGTAAATGAAGAAAAAGTAATTTGATCTCCTACACTTAACCCATGCGCTTCGCGGTAACTTACAATAGAAAAAGTAGCAAAAACATTTATAAGTCCGGTAGTTGATGCTGCGTTACTCGTTGTAACATAAACAAGATTTGGAGACGCAACAGTATCCGTAAATATTTTTGTTATTTTTGTTCCAGAAACCCAAGTGGTTCCTGACGAAATGTTCATTCCAACGATCAGTCCTGCTGCCGCTGCTGGAGTTAATGTAAAAACAAATAAACCAGTAGTTGTCGTTGCTGCAAAAATTAATGATTTGCAATTTATTGAGCTTGTTTGACCTCCGGCAACATTTGTTGCTCTTGTTGATACTGCAAGAGTCAGAATATCAGGGGATGATCCTGATATTGAGTTAAAAAGTGGGAAGAAATCTGTTAAATCAATGTTTTGTAGTCCAACTCCTCCGTTTGGAGTTGTTTGAGCATACACAACTTCTCCTGAAGTGCTAATTAATGCCGTAGAATCAACGTCTCTTGTTGCAAACGAATTTGCAGAACCAAGTTGCGCCAACGGCTGAAAATCCGATCCTGTAAGAACCGGAGGATTGTCTGGCGCTGTTGCGATCAACTCAACAATGCAAAGCGCATCAGAACTAACTACAAGTGATTTTGGAAGAAGTTGACCCCTGTTTACTTGCCCAATAACAAAATATTGATTTGTGTATGCAGTGGACGAAGTCAGCACTGTTGTATTTGCTGGATTATTTAAAAGGACTGTAGTCGCATTTATAATTTCAACTATTTTTGTCGATTGTGGCAAATATATTGATGAAATTAATGCTCCGACAGTAAATGTTCCTGCGCCAACTTTAATAATTGGAGATCCGGCAGTAAATGTAGTAACAGTAACGGCGCTTCCAAGATTGGGAGCAATAGTCAATGCTTTCGTTGATTCAATATATTGACCATCACAAAAATTTATTGTTGTTGATCCGCTGGACGTTATTTTACCAACATAATATTTCAAATCTGTTCCTAAATAGTAAACTGATCGCCCGACCCATTGATTTGTGTCCCAAACAACACCAGTTGAACTAATTTTCCCGTAAGGGAAGCTTGGTATTGTTGAATTTGTAATTGTAATTGAAGATGGAGAAACGTATGTGTAGGCATATGTTGCGTTTGAAACCCCAGTCCACCCTGTCAAGACAACGCTATTTCCTGAAGCAACAGGCAACCCATGCTGCTTTTTAAAAGTAATTGTAGAAGTTGATCCCACAACTGTAAAAGTTTGCACCGGAGGCAAAAAGTAAGCTGTGTTTGCTACTTGAAGTTGTGTTGTTGTAGCCGCTTGAATCGTCGCTTGAGCAACTGCTGGCCCACCGATATTAGAAAACTCTTGCGTTCCCATTGTTCTCGCTTGGATCGAAAGAACTGGAAACCGAGTTGCATTTGGAGTAATATATCTCCGAGGAACCGCCGAGTTCATTCCATAAGAATATGTGAATCCCCGCTGTTCGTCGTATTCGCCCTCTACAATGACTGAAACTCCATAATGATACATTGTAGCCGCTGCCGCACTAGTGCTTGTATTTCTTTGCTCGTAGCGCACAGGAAGGTTGCCTGTGCGAGACCAAGGAGAAACGCCTGCTGCGGTTCCAATAACGCCTCCGCCATAAACTGAATTATTTCCTGCGCCAATTTCATGCAGAATAAATGGCTCGCCATTGATTAAAAGACCCCACCTCAAGCATCCAGCGCCATACCAAGCGTATTCAAGCCAAAGCATCTGAATTAAATTCCAATCGATTTGATTTTTTATACCATGAGGGTCAGACCAGTTTGTAAAATCAACTTTAACATCTCTAATAGCAGTTGAGCTTGCGGTTCCGTTTGGATAAAAATTTGAATCACTTCTAATGACACATTTTATTCCAGCCGGATTGCCTGTTGAAGCTGGCCCCTGCTCAAAGAAAATTCCATTGCTGTCATCAAAGAATCCAACTCGCTGATATTGATCAGATGAAGGCGCTCCAAAATTTACAGCAGTAGCCATAAACATCCCTTTTCCTGGCTGATAACGATGATAAGGTCTTGATTGTCTTATTGTTAGCGCACTCGGATTGCTTGCTCCAGATGGGATAAACATTGCGCATCCTCCGGCCCCTGCTAGGTGAGTGATTGCGCCTCCATTTGCAGTGAATTCTTCCCACCGCATTGGCTGTTTTCCATATTCAAAATCAGCGTCATAAATATTTTGATGTTTGCTGATTTTAAGACGCCCCATCACGTCTTTGAGTCGTTTCGAGTAGTCCTGACGAGATGCGTTAATGGTAGAAAGGCTCATTGCAATTTATAGGTAAATGTTTTTATTTGATTGTCAAAAGTTTTTTACACTGTTGGACGAGTTGTTTTATATGGGTGACCAGCAGGAAGCAAAGAGACTAGATTCCATTTCCAAGCTATGTATCCTTCCATCTTTTGCCTGTCCGTTGTTGTAAGCGTTGATGAGTAAGAAATCACTTCGCGCACAATGCCATCCCAAGGCGATAAAATCTGACGCAAAGAGCCAAGAGCGTAGCCTGCAACAGTATTTGCGCTTGCGGAACTAGCAGAAATAAATCCTGTGGAGGTGTACAGTTGCGGAAGAACAACTCTGTTTGTCCCGTCAGCAGAAACTTGTGTTCCGTTTAAGAAAAATGGGCCAGCAAGAAAAGTGTTGTTTGCAAACGATTGCGATAAGCTTGTTCCAAAAAAGCAATTTCCGTTTCCGCTTCCGCCATCTATTGCTGCGCCAAATACTGGCATAAATCCGTATGCGCCATTGTAAAAAACATTGCCGCCTTCATATTGACAAACAATGAAAACATTCCTGTAATCCCGTGTCGTAACTTGATTCGTTGAAAACAATCGTTTTAAACCAGTAAAGCGAATTGCATTCATTCCATTCACTGTAGCAAGAGATGGCTCTTCACCAGAATTAGAAATAGCGTGATTTGCTATGCTAGATTTATCGCGCCATTGCGTAACGAGAGATCCGCTTAATGTGAGCGTATTGTTATCTGCTCCATCCAACCAAAGATTGATTGTTGCACTTGCGTTTGTGGGACTCCAATAGTTGTTTGGAGCAGCAACTGCATTGCCAAGGGAAGATGGGATAAATGCAGCTTGTTTAGAGCAAACTACAATCGTGTTGGAGTATGTTATTTGTGCATACGCAAACACATATCCGCTGATGTTAAAGCAAGGAGTTTCTGCACTCCAAGTTCCGTTTCCATTATTCGTAGTTGTCGCTGTGAGCCATGTCCTGTTTTGCCAGTCTGCTGTTTCAAGAGCATAGTAAATTTGAATCGCTGAAATGTTAGCTGAGTCTGATGGGGTAACAGTGACCTTTGGATAGCCAGTATTAGCCCCAGAAGCAACAAGGCTAGAAATAGTATTTGGGCTAGAAGGCCAAGTAGCAATCGTTCCTTTCAGCTTATGGTCGAACCACAGTTGAATGTTTTGCTCCAGACCAGTAATGTCGTGATTAGCATTTACTCGGAAAGCATAACTTCCAGTTACTGGAGACACTTCAAAATTGCGGAATCCTCTGTCAAAGTTTCCATGAAAGTCATTTGTGCTTGTTAGCCACAGAACAGGTGCAGTTGAGCTTTTAGAGTAGGATTGCGGCTCAAGAGTCGTTATGTAATAGTTGTTACCATCTGTGAAAGTTGGCTCAACATAAGGCAAAGCATACGGAAATACATCAAAAGTCTTCCAATAATGGATCCATCCATTGCCATAGACCGCAATGACGGCTTTAATGTCTGGCTCAATAGACATATTATAAGCAACTTGACCCCCCCAAGAATTGCCCCAGAATCCAATTTTAGTAATATCAATATCTGTTGTTAAAGATTTGACATACGCCAATACCCTTCTTGGCATTGCAAACCAGTAGTACATATCCTGATTGCGAACATCAGCTATAGTTGCAATAGACGCTTGACTGGTGTAATTTGCATTAGGATTAACGTATTGGTTTAACCTATTTAATTCTGTTGGATAAACAGTCATTAAATTGGTTGGATACGGAGCGATTGTTCCGCCAAATGTTCCGCGCCAGTCGTATTGGATGACGGCATACCCAAGATTTGCGTAGCTAGTATAATCAGCAACACTTGAACCCCATCCACCAGAAAAAATAAAACATGGAAGGTTTCCCGCTCCACGCAAAGAAGACTTTACTTGGTATTTAACGTAAATACGGATCGTTGACCCGTTAATCGGCATGTCAATAAATGAGTTTTGCGTAAAAACACCATTTAAAGTTGCTGATGAAATTATAAATTCGTTAAATGCGCCAGTTGTTGGGTTATAGTTGTTATATTTTGACCCAACTCTCCAAATAGAAAGAACATCAGGAACTATTTCAGAATTTGTATCTGCACGATACCAAGTTCCGTTTTTTGGGTAAATTAAACTTTGATTATTTACACCTTGTTTTCCAAATCCAGTTGCATTTGGGCTATATGATGGAGTTCCATCATTTACGCCTGTAGGAAGATCGTTTACAGACGCATTTAATACTTGTTGTCCTTGGACAAAATCTATTTTTCCAGATAATGGATTTAACCTAAATGGCATCCTCTGGTCTTTCTGGAAGCTGCGAAATATCGACTTCTTCTATTCGTTTTGCAATTATTCCAGCAGGAGGTTGCCAATCTTCCAGATTTCCGTTCCACACAATCGTGTTTACTAGCCAACCACCTTGTTCATCAATTAACGCATACCCGTTCATATAATTAAAAATACGTTACAATTACAACAACGCCATTGGCCCCCGCTCCGCCTGCGCCTGAAGTAAATCCAAAGGCGCAACATCCTCCCCCGCCGCCGCCGCCGCCATAATTTGCTCCAGAGCCACCATTCCCGCCATTTGAAGATATTGAGCTTCCTCCTCCAGCGCCTCCTCCGCCACTATGCACATAAGACCCAGTAATAACCGACCCAGCAGATCCTGCTCCGCCTCCTGCGGTTCCACCAGCAGAAGTTCCGCCAGAAAGAGCATTCCCAAGAACAGCCCCGCCTGCTGCGCCAGCAAATTGCGCTGTTGGAGTCGAGGCGGTATCTTGACCTCCGCCACCTCCACCACCAGCAGGGGAAACTTGAGTGTTTGCGCCAGCAGATCCTGCGGCATTACTCCCTCCATTACCTCCTCCCCCACCAATCCATACGCTCCTGTTGCTTGCAGAGCCAGCACCTCCACTTACGCCTGCTCCAGCACCCGCGCCTGCTGTTACCCAAGTTCCGAACGAAGAGCTACCTCCTGCGACTCCGATATTTGTTGCCCCGTTAATGATCGTGACTCCCGCTCCCCCTGCTCCACCCAAGCCAATGCTGACAGCTTCTGTTGCGTTTAATATGGATGCAGGGATGCCTGTTCGCACAGTGTATCCACCTCCGGCTCCTCCTCCTCCGCCTTGTGGGCCAGCAGAAACTCGTCCGCTGCTTCCGCCTCCTCCACCAGCAATAACTGTTACATCAACACTTTTTGCTCCTGATGGTTTCGTCCATGTGCCTGTTGACGTAAAGATTTGAACATCGCTTGTTGCTGATCCTCCGGCTGGCCCCGTAGCTCCGGTCGCCCCGATGCCTGTTGCGCCTGTCGCCCCGAATCCGGTGGAACCAGTTGCGCCTAAGCCAGTTGCACCTATCAAACCAGTGGCTCCGGTCGCGCCAAAACCAGTGGAACCAGTTGCGCCTAAACCAGTTGCGCCTTGCAATCCAGTGCTCCCGCTCGCTCCCTGAACGCCAGTTGCGCCTGTCGGCCCCAACTGATTAAACATCACTTGCATTACTGTGATGATTACCGATGGGATTGCTGGTGCTGGTGCAAGCGAGGTATTATGGTCAATACCAATATTAGTATTGTCAGTAGACCACATCAATTCGACGTAATCTGTAGCAATGAAATTGTCCATGAAATCCCATGCCGCTACCACATAAGGAGAATTTGATGGAACAGTAACTCTTGTTGCAGAATCTGGAACATCAGTTCCATTTTTTCTAAGCCAAATCTGCACAGTATTTCCAGACCCACCTCCACCATTGTTGTGAAGTTGCGCTGAGAATTGAATGTCGTATGTTCCAGCAACAGTAAATGTAATTTGCGATCCACTAACAACTGATACACCACGTTCACCAACGATGTTATTTAACGTCATTGGATATGCTGTGCTGACTGCCGTTGCTGTTTGATCAACATTAGAATAGTACGATCCATAGTAGCCAGAAGCCCCGCCAACGCCTTGCAGCCCAGTGGCGCCGACCAAGCCAGTACTTCCAGTAGCTCCGATTCCTGTGCTACCAGTTGCACCTAAACCAGTTGCGCCTGTCGATCCGACTAAGCCAGATGCTCCTTGCACGCCCGTGCTTCCGGTTGCGCCACTTCCAGTTGCGCCAACCAAACCAGTTGCCCCAAAATCGCCTGTCGCTCCCACCAAACCAGTTGCGCCTAAACCAGTTGCGCCCTGTAATCCGGTCGCGCCGTTCAATCCGGTAGCGCCCTGTAATCCGGTCGCGCCTACCAATCCGGTCGCTCCGGTAATTGATGCTCCGGTGGCTCCGGTCGATCCAGTAATTGATGCTCCAGATGCTCCGGTTGCGCCTTGTGTCCCAATCCCGCTGGCTCCGGTCGCTCCGTCCAAACCTGAGCTTCCCTGTAATCCGGTAGCGCCGACCAATCCGGTAGCGCCGACCAAACCAGTTGCGCCTAAACCAGTCGCGCCGACCAATCCGCTCGCGCCTGTGGCTCCGACCCCTGTGGCTCCTGTCGGCCCACCAGATGGCCCCGTAGCTCCGGTTGCGCCGAATCCTGTATTTCCGGTAAAATCCAATTTACCTGTGAATGGATTGAATTTTAAACCCATAAAATTAAGAGATTGTTACTCGGACTAGATTTGCATCATTTGCTGTTGGCGGCTGAACTGAATATGTCAGAGTCAATGTTGCAACAACAATAGTTGCTTTTTTATAAACCACAGTAGCGATATTGTTAGTTGCTCCGTAATACGTCACAACGAGATCGTCGTAGTCTGGAATCTGAAAACCTTGAAGACCTGTAAGAGAATCAAGAACAAGATGTCGATATTTTGCTGTATCTAAACTGGATGGTACGTCACTCATAATATTATTTAAGCTGATTCGGTGGGAGGTTGGGGCTTCCTCCCACCAGTATCAACCTACTTTTATAGGTCTGCTTGTATTAGCAAGCAGTAGGAGCGCCAGCAAATGCGCAACGCTTGAACAGAACGGGGCATACGTTCTGTGGACGAATCGGTTGAATTGCCCTAGAGATTTGGTAAATATGCTGACCAAAATCTCCGTATAGGTTGCAATCATTATCACGGAAATATGTCCATTCAAGCTCACCCATAGCAAGTTGCGGAGCGAAACGGAATGTTCCTTCGCCAACGTAACTTTCTGGGACGAGACGCTTGAAAGAATCGCCAGCGATAACGAATCCAATTTCAATATCTGCTGCCACCCAAGCTGGATTGCGGCGTTGCGCAAAGCCATTGGTAACAGCGGACGAGATGATTGGATTGATTAGTTTGACGTTTCCGTTGCTGTCAAAAAGATCAGTAGAAAGCGCACGGAGAGGCTGTTGGTCGATGCCAAAAGCGAAGCCACGATAGCCTTGGAACTGATAACCTTGAATGCTCTCTTCGCCGAGCTTGAAAGAACCAGCCGTGAGGTAGTTCAAATCTTCTTTTACGTCAGCGTCATTGCGGATGCTTTCGATGGCATCAGCAGAGAGCATGACTTGGAAGAACTCGCCTTGTTTGTTCGCAAATGGCTCTGCAAGCATTTCCTCGCGGAGGAAAGTGCCAATGCGATAGAGCGTAGCGAAGTTAAGAGGCGCGTCAGGCACAACTTGAGCAAACTTGGTGTTAATTTGCTGCATGTCGCCAGTAAGATTGCTTGTGAAAGCCGTTGTGGACTTCACAACATACTTAACGCCAGATTGAATCAAGAACTGATAGCGAATATCAGCATTGATCAACTGTAGGATAGTTTTCTCAAGCGAAACTTGCGCTTGGAGATAACTTCCTTTGAACGCCGTCCTAGCTTGCTTTACGCAAACGCGAGGGCCAGCGCCACGCAGGGTTTGGAGCGAAAACTGATACTCAGTCGAACCGACTTGATCAGGATTTGCACCAACTCCACATAGAGTTGTGTCATCAGCGAAGACAGGCGATGCAAGCGAAGCCGCTGGCACTGCCATTTCCTCAACAACGGAGCGCACAACGTCCGAAACATTCGGAAGAGTGCCGCCATCGATGCTGTTGATGTATGGTGATTTGCGAGCCAGAACTTTAGCGATCTGGCCGATGATGCGATTAACATCTTTGGATGCGAAATTTTGAATTGTCGCAAGTGGAATACAGTTATTAGTATTAGACATAATTTTTTATTTTTGAGTTTAGTTAAGTTAATTAAGGGTTTTGACCAAGGCGTAAGCCAAAGCCAGCTTCACGAATATCGGGTCTGCGGTAGCCGCGATTGAGAACAGAGCAGGATTCAGGGCTAACTAGCCATGCACCACCTCGCACTCGACGCGCATTAAGCGAAACAGCGTCATCGAAACACCATTCAAATACGTTTCCGCTCATATCATAGAGAGAAAGCTCATTTGCGGTTTTTGTTCCGATTGCAACGGCTTCACTCGCATTGCTCCTCGACCAAGCCACAGTATTAGCAGTATTGCTGCCGGAATATGTGTACTGATGCGTTGAAGCGCCACCAATCGCTGCCCACTCCCACTCGATTTCCGTTAGAAGGCGGAAGCCAGTGTTCGCAGAAACTACCGAAGGAACGATTTCACCAGTTTTATATGGGATCGAAGCTACGATTGCGGTTGTGGTTGTAGCTGGAGTGACAGTTGCGTTAGAAACAGTGTAAGTGAACGTATTATAATTCACAACTGTAACAGCGGCACTGGTCAGATTGTATCCAGATTGAGTTGCTCCTGCAACAGTAACAATATCGCCTGTAACCAGCGTGTGCGGGTTTGTGGTGACTGCTGTTGCAATTGTGGTATTGCGCGTGATGCTGGTGACTGGTGTTGTCGTTTGATAAACAGGAGTGAGTCCGCCTGTCAGAGCAGTTTTTGCGTTACACCATTTTAGAGCATCATACCAATTCACCTCTTCAACAGGAGATGTTGCGGCGTTGCCAGAAGGCTCCGACGAAATATCATACCCATTTGCGAGAGCATAGGTTTTTACTGTGATCCACTCCGCGCTGGAAACTTCTTTTGTGCCGATTTTAAAAGTCGATACAACTTGGTTTCCAAACGAAGTCCAACTCGGCAGTGTTCCGCCAGTGATGGAGACCATAGTCGTTGTTTGTGACCATGCTTCTGCACCAAATAGGGACAATGCTGCGATTCCGACTAAAAGGAATTTTGTGATTGATTCCATGTTTGTGTGTTCTGTTGTGTTGTTTGTTTTCCCTTTGGTTGAAACACCCATTTGGGAGCGACAACCTAGAGGCTGAAGACAATCGTTGCAGATTGAATTCGTATTGGTTTTGTTGTCGCTTTCCGGCACGTTGAAAGCTATTTTTTCGGCCTGATTAGAAGTTTTTTTTGGCTACTTCCAGAGCCACTTGCATACGGAGCAAGCACACCGAGTTGAGAGTCTTTTAAAACAAACTTAATCTATCGTCAAGTGTTTTTTAAATTTTCTTTTCTTTTTTTCAGGAGCAGGAATTTCCTCTGTTTTTGGTTTTTGAGCCTCTGCTTTTTCAATTTTTGGTTCAGGAATATCAACTTCAATTTTCCCGTCTATGATCCGTTGCATTAACTCGGATCTTTTGATATCCGATGATTTAACGTGGTGAACTTTTTCTAAAATATCACCTAGTTTTGACGTCTTCAAAATATCGAATTCTTTTAACAACATGTTCCCCTCGCAGATCGGTTCTTGAATAAAAATCTTAATTACATTTTCAGCGTGTTCTTTGCTTGCATAAAACAAATACGCCATAGCGTCATGATTAACATAAAGAGTATCGTTTTTGACTTTATCTTCAGCGTCTTTTGGTTTGAAGAATTTATTGACAACATCGTAATCGACCATCCACCCACCTCCGGCGGCATGGAGAGCGCACCAACGGACGTAGCGAGCAACGATCCAGTCAAACCTGACGAGCAAATCTGATGGCAATGTTTTAGCAACAGACATTAGTTTTTGCTGTAACTTGTTGTACATCGTGCTGCATTGAGAATGGCTTCGGTTGAGCATTTGGCAATTCCATCCGTTAGCTTCCCAACTGCGCTTCCATTCATTTGCGCAAGAAAACTCTTCGTTTTGATTAGATTGAGAAATGCTCTGATAGTATGAGTAAATAATCATATTAGTATGTTTTGTATCCAACGTGAAATACTGGCGTTCCTAAGTCAATGTTAGCACTGTGACCAGATTCTTTTGCTCTTTTGCAAAATGCAGCGTCCCCACCTCCAACACTGTCAAATGGGCGGAAATAATCGTAGTCGTAATTCGGAGAGTTTACTTTTAAAGAGTCTCCGTATTTTTCTTTAATGCTTTGAAAAACTTTTCTGTGGACAAGCATGCAACCGCTCCCGACCCAATCAACTTCAACGATTGCGTCTTCATATTCTTTTGCTCTTTCAGCAAGAGATTGATTACTGCACATTAAAAAAGACTTTTCTTGCCGACCGAAATACGCTCCGCCTATCAATGTTTTACCTGAACCAATGAGCCGATGTAGAATATGTCGCTGCAATGGCACGTCACCAATGTTTTGAGCGGAATGAACCCACGATCTCATCCAATGCGGTCTTCCGATACATGGAATAATGTCTGAATCAATAAACCAAAGCCACTTTGCGTCAGTCTGGAGGAATTTATTGATCAGGCGATTCTTTCCATGTTCAGAATCTCCAATACTCATGTCCTGACGCAGTTTGTCGCGCCCGAAATCTTGCCCCAAACTGAAACAAACAGCCGCTGTTACTGGGTTTGTTGATCTATACCAAGGCCAAGCCATAAAAATATCTCGTCCTGAAAACTCGCAACGATAACTCGGCATTCCTTCCTGTGAGCGTGATTCAATTATTGTGTCTTCTTTTGTTTCTTCAACAATGTCTGAACTTTTAATTTCAGGAATCTTGCTTAAAACCTCATCAACTTGCGGCTTTGCCTCTGGTTTTGGTTCTGAGGGCGCTGGCGGCTGTTTAGGAGCATTAACAGGCATGCTAGGAATAACCTTTCCATCTGCTGTCATTGCGGGAGGAATAGGAGTATGGAATGGATTTGGAGAATCCATCGCTCCAAGCGTGACCGCTTCCATTCTGGATATTTTTATTGTAGCCATTTTTATTCTCCGGCCTCATCGAGACCGAGATCAATGGCATCTGAAGGATTCATTTTGATCCGGTCGTTCAAGGTTTGAGTTTTGTTTTGAGAAACCGAAGCAACACTTTGGCGAGGCATTCTTGATGCTCCTTTTAGTTTGCTGTTTTCTTCTGCCAACCGCTTGATTGCCGTTTCAATTTTGTTTCTGTAAGCCTGTTCACGCTCAAGCTCCGCAACAAGTCTATGGCTCAATACTGCCGCTGCCGCTACTGCCGCTTTTTCTTGTGCGCTATTTGGGCGAAGTGCAGCCATGTATTTTTCTTCGTAACCTTTTACTTCATTGTTGTGGTAATTGATTTTTTCAACTTGTTCTTGCGTAGCGCCTTGAGGAATTTCCTTGTACCTTGCCCACTCGGCTTTGTTTTGTTGAGTTATTTCGTTAGCGTAATTGTATGCAATGCTTGTTTCTGCTTCCTTGTACTCTCGTTCATAAGTTTCCTTCATTTCCAAGATTTCGCGAGAGTGAGTATCCATATACTCAATTTGTTTTGCTCGGTCTTCGTTTAACGAATAACAAGATAAAAGATTTTTCTTTAGGTCTTCAGCTTCTTTGAGCGGCAGTCGATCAATTGCATTTTCTTTCCACCAATGCTGGTCGATTTTTTCCGGCCCACCCTCCTGTTTTATTTTTTCAATTACGGAATCCGGCGCTCCGTTTGACTTCATAATTGAATAGATATTTTCGTGAGCAGAAGATAACGGAGCGTCAAATTTTTCTTTGAAATTCCTGTCGTTTTTCAACTCAAAAACAGCGCGAAATTCTTTTAATTGTTGGTAATCTTCTGGCGCTTGAGCTTGCCCTTGTTGCTGCAACGCTTGCTCGTAAGCTGATTGCAATTGCGTTGCTTGCTGCTTGTAGGTTGTTGCCGTTTCTTGCAGCTTCCTCCAGTTACTTTGATTTTTTTCGGAGAGGTTGCGCGGCTGTTCGATTGCGGCGATTTCTGGATCGACTTGGAACTGGCTTTGTTCGGGGTTGACAGAAGTCTGATTGCCGTTCCCATCAGGAAGTACCCTAGTTTGAACTGCGTTTTCGTCGGTAGTAGGCGCAACAAGTGGATCATTACTTGCATTGTCGGTCTGGTTTTCGGAGGGAGGTTGTTCTGCGCTTGTTTCGCGTTCGGCTTCATCGAGTAGGTTATCTATTGATTGATCTAATGATTCTGAGATTGGATCGGCGTCGAGTCTTGCGGCTCCCCCGTCACGATTTGCTGCTGTTGGTTCAGGTACAGAGTTGTCAATTTCCAATTCTGCGTCGAGTGCTGTGTCTATGTTGTCTTCCATATTTATATTTACATTGATGTGAACGCTGCCGACGAGGCATCATCCGGTTTGTTTTCGTCTGAAATTATGTCATCAAGTTGGCGAAGCATAAACTCGCAACCTTCCTTGTATGATGCGGCAAGAGCATATTCCTCGATGCTTTTCCCCTCAAGGACAGGAAGGCGAGAACGCAAAAATTCTTTAAGCTTGCCGTTGGTTTGTTTGTCGTATGCGCGAAAGCGCGAAGAGTCAGATTTATCCCATGTCATATTTATTTTATTACTGATTATTGATTGATTTGTTTTTAATTGGTTTTGAAATCCCGTCAACGGCTTTTACAACCCTGAGTTTATTGCATCCCATGAAGAAACAGGCTTTTGTTTTGGAACAGAAAAATACCTGTCTCCATATTTAATAATTTCAAATCCACGTTGAGCTTCTGAATCAACAGCCATCTGATGAGTTGGGTGTTTTGCTCCTTTTAAAAGCAAATAACTATCTTGAGGAACTCCGTATTTTTCAATTTCTTCAGAAGTTGATTTCCTGACTGATCCCATATGCCCCTTGTTTGGCCCCTCTTCTTGTGATGGTTTATATCCTGCTGTCTCTGCGCTTAAATAATCATAATCGGAACCATCAGCATCAAATGGAGCAGAAACAACTCTAGACCTATCCATTTGAACTTCTGGAGAGTAAACGGATTTTGGATCGTTTCCTGATGTTGCGTTTGATCCTCCCATAAAATTAATTTGCTGTTGATGGTCGAGGAGGAGCCGCTGCGTTTCCTATCACCGACGATTGATTGGGTGTTTGTGAAGTGTAATTTTCTTGAAGCATTTTTTCTCTCGCAACACTTGGAGGTCTTCCTCCACCCATTGCTGCCGGAGCTACATTTGGGTCTGGAGGTTGAACCTGACCATTTGTTAAATGCTTGTTGGCTTCCATCATTGCCATTTTGTATTTCTGGACAACTTCTTTTGGCGCACCTTTAGCTTCTGCCGCCCCAACGTGACCAGCGAAATGTTTCAAAGCCGCCGTCAATGACCCTGCCGCTTCAGGAGGCAATGCCCCCTTGGGAACATTCATAATAACAGGCATTAGCTTTTGCATCATTGTTTCGAGATGCACAATGTCGTTATCGCGAGGCGACACAGGAATATCCTGACCAGCAATAATGCTTTGCAATTCTATGACTTGTTGCCGAGTTGCCTCGATAGCAAGTGCTTCAACCTGATCTTTCGGAAGGATAACTGCGTTTGCCGTTGTTTCTCCAAGTTTTCGCACCCAATCCAATTTGATAAGTTCGTCTTGATTGATGTTAGGATTGCCCGTGTAGCGAGCAATCAATGTATCAAGGATCACGTTGTCCTGTGGCGTTGTGTCCTGCATCAACTGGCTGGCAGGAGAGAATGCCATGATCATAATGTCAGATGGCGGAATATTTCTCATCATCATGTTAAGGCAGCAAGCAACAGCATCCTCATCTAAGTGCGGAGGAAGGTCGAAAGGCACAAGGAACGTAGGCAATGGAATGTCACTCTGCTCAAAAGCATCGACTATTTCTTTCCTTGCCCATGTTGCGTTCGGGTTCTGCTGGCGTTGAAGTTCCAACAACATCATCAAATCTGACGCCGCTTTGATATTTTCAGGATGGCAAATGCCCCGCTGCATTCTTTGGACAGCAAGAGAAAATTGTCGAGCGAAGCGAGTCAGAACGCCTTCGCGCAACTGGTTCTCGATGGCGGCAACTCGGTTGACTTCAGATGCCGTCTTGCTTCCTCCTGAATTTACAGGAGGCGAAGGCAAAAATGTCCCAACCTGAATCTCAGCTAATCCGCTAACAAATTGATCGAGCCGCAAGAAATCCTCTACATCCGCTGGCAACTGCTGTGGCACAACTTCAAACCCTTCCGAAACGTAAGCCACAGGATGGGCTACTGTGAGCGGAGGAACGCCAACCTTGGCATTCGGCCCCTTCTTCAGCAGAAGCATTCCTTTCAAGTAGGTGTTGTCGATAACAAGGTTTCGCGCTTTATCTACGGCAACGTGCGTGTTGTAAAGATCGCGTCCTGCCCCACGGCTCGACATAAGGTTGCCGCTACCAATCTCGACAGAGAACAACGCAATGCAATCGCTCATGTTATTGTATCGATCAACCTGAGTGCAAATCTCCTTGCCGGATTTATCGTCAAACAAAAATCGGCTGATCTTCCCGTGCGGTTCGCGAACAAGAATCTCTCCAAGCTCGACATATTTTGCATCGTTTTCAAAACTCGCTCCGTAAGATCCCTCTCTTACCCAATCCTCGACCCTGCGAGCGTCATCGTCAGCGTCAAGCGTCCTTCCTGCCGGAACTGCATTGTTTATCGAATCTACAAGGTTTTTGATATGCCATCCGGCGGAAGCTGAAATCTCAGGGTCTTCAAGCACTGGCAACAACTCGGCAATCTGATAACGTCTTTTCCTTGCCCAGATTGGAGTTTGATCTGCTTGTTGAGGCGTTTCGATGGAGAAGAACGTGTAGTCTTGCCGCAAGAACTCAGGCTTCCAATCGCGAGTGTCATCCCAACACAAACCGCAAAAACCAAAGGTAGTATTTTCATGCACAACTTGGGCTACAGTGTCATCAAATCCGCTCCAGCCGCGAATGCACTTGGTTATTTCTTGTCTAAAAACATCTGTTTTATGTTCTGAATCAATGCTTTCTATTGGATACTTTGTAAATGTAAGCGTTGCCGATTGCTCGATAACTTGCCTAAATGGAGGCTCGATTCTTGCGCACATTGTTGACAAGAACCCTGTCGGTCGATTGCTGCGCCAGTTCTGCCCCATCGACTCCAACTTCTTGTTGCTGTAAGGAGGCTCAAGATTAAGTTTTTTCTGGATCAACTGGTTCTTGCGATTCCTCTCGACGTTCTGTTGTTTAAGACGGCGATACGCAGAATGCGCTTGGGCAGCATCTTTGAATGTTCTGCGAACCTGAAGCGTCTCAGGATTGACAGTGTCTGCCGTCCCAATATCAGGATCAACAACATCCAAATTCAATGTGCGAGGTTTATCGTTAGTGTCTGCTACGCGAGCAGATCTGTTAACGTATGCGTTTGAAATTCGTGGATCGAGAGGCTTGAGAGTTGCCATATTATGTGTTTAGCCAGCAATTATCTGGCAGATTGCCGGATTTGTCCAGCGTATCTTTGTCGAAGAAAACAGCGCTCCGATTGTCATGCCTCATCATCCTGCACCCGCCAAGCTTTGTACTTGTCTTTGTGTCTTTGCCTTGCCTTATGCTTGCGGACAGGCGATCTGCTGCCGCAATGCAACTCCGGCATCCCTGTCTCCAGTTCGCATTGTTCGGACAGGAAAGACATATGTTTGCGCGTTTTTCCGCCTCTTCCTCCGTAACAAGAGGATGAGGCTTTTTGCTGTGAAGAATGTTTTTTGCCCATGTCTGTATGTCAGTTAATAGCTCGCTGGCTTGACTTGGTTTATTTACAGATGTTACCACCACCATGTCAACACCATGACAAAACGTAGGCCAATTTGAACAAATGTAACTGTTCACGTCTCCTTCAACGTCTCCAGATGGAAGGCTATTCTCGGCGCGGTAATCTTCAGTAATCTTAATCAAATTCGCGTAAGAATACCCGTTCAACCTAACGTCCCCGTCATAGTAATGCCATCCACTTGGCGGTATTAAGCCGATGATAGGTTTTGCCATAATTAAATTGCTTTCTTCTTTTTCCCTCTGGTGAAATTTTCTAACAACGCAAAAGGATTTTTACCATATGCAGCAAAGTAATCGTTTGTGTCAATTATTAATCCAAGAGTAGCAGCTTCGGCTTCACTCCATACAACCCTTGCGTATTTTAAACCATGCTCCGCAATCAGATGATCGTGCTTTCCTCCCATCGATGCCTGCAACTCAAAATTATTTGGAATGCATCCCAACCTGTTAACCCAAAGGTTAACCGATTTTGTAAACGCCCAAAAATGAACTTCAGGATGGCGCTCCATAAAAATCAACCAACCATCAAAATAATCCTGAGAAAAGAAATCTCCAGCAGAATGGATCCGCACGCGCTTCACCTTCTTCGGCATGCATTCCAACACGTCAGCCACCTCAGATGGCTTTTTACCTTTAACAGCATCGAAATTGCACCACAACCGCTTCCTTACACTCGGATACCTTTCAGTCATCGCCGAATAACATTTGAATTTCTGGTTTGGCCCATCCCACATTTTGCCTGAATCTTTATCCACCTTTGCAAGGCATTCGTCCGCCGCCGGACAACTCCACCCGCTAGGCAAATTCCAAGAATACGCTTCTGGATCGAAAATGTATCTGTTCACCTTGGTGAACGCTGGCTTCATGGGTTTACTCACCTTGCCTCCTTCAACAGGCGCTTAACTGCTTCTGCATGGTCTGGCAAATCGTATTTCTCGCAGTACTTGTTCAAATCTTTGATTAGGTTTTTGTACACTTCCATCTCGTACACCAATACCAATTGCTTCATGCCATTCAGGTCTTCAGGTTCGCTTTCCGATATGCTTTCCTGCATGCCCACATTCTCAAGATCCTCCATCGAAAATCCAAGCATCTCCAAATCAATTTCGGTTTCTTTTAGATCAGCCAACTCAATCTTCAGCATTTCCTCATCCCATCCGGCATTCAACGCGATCCGGTTGTCTGCAATCACAAACGCTCTCTTCTGCGTCTCTGTCATATGACCAAGCCGTATGCATGGAACTTCTTTAAGACCCAACTTCCTCGCCGCCTCAAGCCTGCCATGCCCAGCAATAATATCGTCGTTATCTCCAATCAATATCGGGTTGTTGAATCCAAACTCCCTTATGCTTCCAGCAATCTGAGCCACTTGAGCATCGTCATGCGTCCGGCTGTTCTTTGCGTATGGTATCAGCTTGTCTGTTTTTACTGTTTCGATTTTCATAATTTGGTTAAATACACTGGCGTGTTTTCGCCTATCCACGCATTCTCAACATTGAAGTGAAAGTATTCTTCAGCCTGCTCTTCATCCATCTCACGGCACAAGATCTCGATGCACTTGTCTCTGTCGTAGATTGCAAACCTTGTGTTGAATTGCTGACCGATTCCAAGGAACGCTTCCTCAAAGCCATCCGCCAGCAGTATGTCGCTGCTCTCATCTCCTAAGTACTCCCCCACTGCTTCAACTATTTCTCCTTCTGTCATATTATTAATCCGAAAAATCCATGTATTCCATTGTTGAATCAACTATTGATTTATATTCTCTCCGGTACTA
>Ga0208975_1000115_pt1 | contig 40153 bp, 49 predicted proteins | sample GreLakmeER78MSRF_FD_187700 | JGI IMG/M metagenome (GOLD analysis project Ga0208975, IMG submission 187700) | Freshwater lentic microbial communities from great Laurentian Lakes, MI, USA - Great Lakes metaG ER78MSRF (SPAdes) | ecosystem: Environmental > Aquatic > Freshwater > Lake | place: Great...
TCTTTAACTTCATTGTCCAATACAGACTTGGCACGATGTAGCGATCCGTAAGTATCGATATGTTTAGTCTTACCATTGTGCTCTCTATGAACAGAGTAATCAGTTGGAGAATCTTGCATAATATGATACTTGGCACCATCAGCCCCAGTTCTGGTATGAACTACTTTAGTTGCTCCAGTTGTTTCTTCTGTTTGATATTTAACTTTCATACGACGAAGATGGTGTGAACCTTTTTCTTCACCTCCAGGAACTAATGTATGACCAACTTCACTCGGGGTGTATGTGTTTAACTTTTCATTATCGGTCTCATCAGTAGGCGGAGACTCTTTCATATTGTAATTATAGAATGTCAAGAAACCTTTAGTCTTACCCTGTGGCTTAGTGATGTCTTGTTTAGCACCAGTATCCGAAGTAGATGGCTCTAACTTATCTGTGCCGTTTGGTTGTATGACTGCTTCTTTCATTTCTTTTTCTTCCGTAGGTTTAACATCTTGGATCCATTTAGAAACAAGATTACCAGATTGTTCTTTTAACAGTAAATGATTCGAACCACGCTTAACAATTTTATACAATTCACCATTTGATTCTACAAGGTCGCCTTCATTAAAAATCTCTCCACGAAAATATTGCTCACGGAGTTTATCTTTAACCATCATCAATTGTTCTTTGACTGGATCTAATCCCAATCCGTGACGAACATCGTTCATTAGGCGACGACCATCAAGTTCACGAATGTTGCTTGGCAACTTCTTTTTAAATTCTTCGTACAATCCTTTTACAGCCAACTGCTTCATTTTAGCATAGTTAGCATCAGGATTCTTTTCCGTGATTGGAATAATTTGGATGGAGGTATTTTCTTTAACAAGTTTCTTTAGTTTATCGACTTGTTCGCTTCCAGTAACTATTACAATCTTCTTGTATTTCTTGCCTAGTTCTTCAAGCAGATTATTAATCTTAGACTCGTTCACAGACTTGAACTTAGTCTTAGGGAACATTAACTTTAAGTATTGTTCCTTCTTTTCTTCTTGAATTAGGCTATCTTTAGTGGATGCGTAGATGACATGGTCAGTATTCTTTTGCTCTGACAGTCTAGTGACAGTTTTTACCAACAACTCATGTGATGTGGTTGGAGGATCAAAATCTCCAAATGCACAGACTAATGTAGTCGAGGGTAATTCTTTGATTAGTTGTCTATAATCTTTCATACGATCCATCTATAAAGTAGTACATATTATTTAGGAGTTTGTATCCTTACATTACAGCTAGCATGCCTTGTGCTGCAGCAACGATCCAACGACAAGCGATCTCGTCTGAGGCTAGTTCTTGTTGAGCACGGATGTCAGCGATCTCTTGTATAAGGAATGCATACTCTTCAGAGGTTAGTTGTCCTGCAGCATAGTTCTCGTGGATAACTAAAAGTTCGTTTGCCAATGATGCTGCTGGACCACTTAGTCCAGCGTGTTCTCTTAATTCGTTGAGGATACTCATTTATCTACCTTTCCACGCATCGATAACTACATCAACTCGTGTTCTATTAAGTTTAACAATACTCTCACAAAATAAATTACTTTTACTGTCTTTGGCTTTCTTCAATGCTTCTTCCATCTTAGTGAATCCATCTGATTGTGGATCACCTCGTTCTGTAGAGTAAACTTTGAGAGTTTCTACTTTGTCTAAGACTGGCTGCCAGTTGGACTTGTCTTCACAAGTAATCTTACTTAGTCCTACTTTAATATCAATTGCTTGACCAAACATGACTGGGTCATGTGGCTTAGGAAAGATTAATGCGCAACCAGATAGTGCTACTACTAAAACTAATAGTAACTTCTTCATTTCATCGCTTTACGAAGATCGTTATATAATGCATCTTTGTGTTCAGGTTTCATACCACTGGCTAAATGAGAATGGAATTCTTCTTTCTTACCTGACGATGCTAACTCTCTTAATTTAGTTCCAGAGATACCAGCAACACCCTTAGCTTTTTCATCTCGTTCGCCAGCTGAATTAAATGTAATGTCTTTAAAGTTGTAGTTACCATGAGCACCAGCAACACCATTATACTTCTTGAGTAAGTCATACATTGGTTTGCGATCTGAACCACCAACAAAGTGTAGATGAGTCACACCCTTAGCGTGTAGATCAGCTGCATGTTGTAGCACAGTTGGTTTATCTTTGGAAGCAACCTCAATGTTAGTTCCAGGAAATGCATTTCGTGCATGCTTTAATTTTGTTTCTGGATCAAGAGGATTCTTACCATCTTTTGTATTATGAGAGTGAGAAAGAATCAGAGTATGACCACCACCAACTTCTTTGGCTTTGTCTTTGATAGTCTTAACAACTTCTTCATGACCAACAGTTGGAGGATTCATACGACCATATGCCATGACATGATGGTTTGCTGCATTTGTATTTCCTGCTGGTGCGCCACGAGACTTCAATAGATTTTGGCGAGCAAACTCTGAACGATTGACCAACTTGGTTGGTTCTGTTACACCATTGTGAGTATGATTGTAAACAAAACCTTCTGGCTTGGAAGCAACACCACCGATAGAATGTTCATATCCACCTTCGTTTGATTCAAGACTATTGACCAATTCATTTTTTGCATTGGCAAGATGACTGTGCATCTTTAGTAGATTATCGTAGTGTTCTTTGTTCTTATCAATGTGTGACAACTGAGCACCAGCATCATTCATAATCTCTTGCTTTTTGGCAGGAGTTTTAATCTTATCAAACTTCTTCTTCAACTGTCCTGAAACATGGTCTTTAAATCCATCGCTCGAAGGAGTGTCACCAGTACGAACTGTTTGGTTGATGTAGGTTGCTAGGTGTCCTGCTTCACCGCTATGCTCTGCGTGAATTGCTTTATACATCTTAGCACCATGAGTCTCATGAATAGTTTTGGCTTTGGATAATTCACCAAGCACTTTCTGTTGAGATTGTTCAGAGTATTTTGCACCACCAGCATCGTAGCTGGCAGTATGGTGATAGATGTCTGAGTGAGAACCGAAATCACTTTCAGAAACATTACCAGTTGCACGCATGTTGCTTAGGTTAGTTCCTTCGTATTTGGTATGAGTAACTAAACCAAATTTAGATTTATTAATTGATGCAGCTTTGTCACCCTTTGCACCATAAGTGATAGTGTTTGGTGTGAAAGAAGTTTTGTCTCCTTCTTTCTTAAGATCAGGTTTAGTGAACATCACATCACCTTGGAATACACCTTTCTTTGGTGCAATCTTTGGTGCGTGTTCTAATGCTGCTTTGAGTTTTTCTACAAGACCTGGAGCATGTCCATGATTCTTTTCGACATCTTCAGGTGTATAATTTAATTTTGGATTTTTATTAAAGGCAGACTTTGAAGCAACAAAGAATTTACCAGTTTCTGGATGATGTCCATAAACCAAAGATGGTGAGCCATCATACTTCATTGTCAATTTGTTGGAGTTCATACCTTGTTTGGTATGGAAGTGTGCACCATGTAGGGCATTATACGCATGATTGAATCCGTCTGCTCCGTGGAACAATGGACGATCTTCAGCGTGAGTAATGTGTTTGAGTTTTGCACCCTCTTCGGCTGGCGCACCCTCTGTTAAAAAGTCTTTAAATCCTAGCATCATATTACTATTATACCCTAAGTTGCAATAATTGTCAAGCAATAACCCTACAGAATTGAGGGGATTATTTCAGTCCAAAAGTACCTACTAGACTCTTATGCGGTCCAGAAGAACTCTTAACAGCGAATGTAGCTACACGAACTGGCTTTTTGGTTATTGGATGTTTACCTTTAATAACAACTGTGCTTCCTTGATGTTCTGTATAAAGATCTGTAGCGTTTGCCAAATGTTCATCGGCAATGCTATGGGATGCTTTAATAACTGGCTCAGAAGAACCATCAGATTTAACTTTACTATGAGCAACTGAATGCGGAATATGAGTTGGAGCAGAAACATGCTGACGAATAATGTCACGCAACTCTGAATCAGATTTAGTAGAAAGTCCTGCATGAAATTGTTTAGCAACAGCAGTCTTTGCATCTCTAGAAGAAGACTCTGCGGCATTGACACGAGCATTAGAAGTGTGTAGATATTCTGCTTGTTCTTTTGGTTTTAAACTATCATGACCATTAATAAATGCACCTAGATGTTCATGCATAATTTTATTTTTCTTACTTAAAGATTTACCTGTTGCAGTAATACCCTGTAGTTTGGCATGTTCTATTCTTGCCTTATCAATACCCATCTTATCAATTTTATATTGAATGTTCTTTTGATCAGCAGAGCCATTATATCCAAGTGCTTCCATATGTTTATGGTGAGCATCAGTCAATGATTTCAAACTACCCTTTTCAATACCAGCAGTCTTTTCCAAAGAGTCAAGACCTGGATTACGATAGTTAGGTTCATTGGAACCATACTTAGCTGATACGCCATGGTATCCAACTGTCTTACCTTCTTTATTTTTAAGAGTAAGAATCAAATCAGCATTTGAATTTGGATCTGAAACACCATTACCATTTGCATCTTTTACTGTCTTAAAATGGTCTCCAGGACTGTTTGGTTTGTCTGCGTTAGATGTCCAGTGAACATCACCAATATGAGCATGGTCACCAATATGTCCTTGCTCTTGAAGATGTTTCTTAAATGCTTCAGCTGTATTCTTAGCATGGGAATCAATTTCATCGTATGCAGCTTTACCAATTTTCTTCATTAAGCGATCGTGAACTTGAACTGGTGTTCCAGCATGCTCTTCGTTTTCAGATTCAGAACGATGATGTAATGGAAGTTGTTTGTCTGAGTGAAGATGTTTTGCCAGAAGCAACTCATGGAGTTTACCTTTATCATCAGACTCTAGGTCTTGTGACAATGCTTTCTCTAGCAATATATCTGTTTCTTCTTTAAGGAATGATTTGAAATTTAACATAGTTTTTATCTCTCGACTACAATTACATTTTTGTTAATGCGTTTTTTATAGGAAGCCAGTACTCTAATTCCTGGATATTCTTTAATACTTTTTCTTGTCTTATCATTACGGATAAGGAAGTAAACATCTTTGTCACCATAGACATGTTCTAATTTAGTTATAATATTAGAGACAGTTACTGTCAAGGTGTCATCCTCTTGACTAAAAGAAGATGATGCAAATGTTTTAGTAATAACTGCACCACCTGGAATTAAATCTGAACCAAATACTACTGCTTTCTTTTCTTGTAGTTTAGCATGAACTGCAATGTTAGGTTCAATGGTATAATAAGTACTGTGATTTACTAATTTAGTCTTCTTGGCAACCACCGCTTTATCAATAATACCTTTGGCTTCTGCGCTAAAGTATGAGTCAGCAGACTCCCAAGTTTCGGCATCGTCTTTCTTAATAGAGATAGAGTATTTAACTCCAGCCATATCTTCAAGAATCACATCTGCCTTTTTTCTTCCAGCAGTGTCAGTACCAACTGATGTTGCTTTTTTACAACCATTAACGACATATGTATTATTCGGTGATTTAAAGATTACATTAATTGGACCAGTCTTTGCAGTATCATTAATCCAGTCAATTAGAAAATCTTCATTACCAACACCAGCAGACGCTTTACCTTGCTTCCCTGCAGGTTTAGCAAGAATTTGAAATTGTTGTACCCTTACACGACCAACTGAAGATTCAGATGATGGTGATGGATCGTATTGTCCTCTTAGTTTTATTTGGATATCTTCAAGCGTGGAGACTCTGTTCTTGTCTGTAAGAACAGCCACTTTCTTATCACTCAGCTTTTTGACATCAGTATAACCGACATCAGCCAATGCTGTGATTAGAGTTTCGATCGAATAACTTTGTGGTTCCGCCATTTTATCCATCAACAATAGGTTTTATAACCTATTATTTAGGACGACGAGATGCTCTGATAGTTCGCTGGTATTTACGATCCCACTTAGCGATTTGCTGCATTAACTTAGGAATTGCAGCGTTATTACGATAGTCGTAATTGAATGCTTTAAGGATGTAGTTTAGGGTGGAAGAATCCTTAGAGTGCTTGGCTCTATTGATTAGTTCTTCTGTGGTGATAGTTGGTTTGTAGATTTTGAAGTCAAGTAACACACAGTGGGCATATGCCTGAATTTCATCGAACTCAGAGAGATATCTTCTCTCAATGTTCTTCTTTTCATGTTTTACTTTCTTGTAAGGAACGACATAGCCAGACCATTCATCTCCTCTTCTGTCGAACTGCATAAAGTGTATTAACTCATGCATTTGAGTCTGGATTATACGATACTTAAACTTGTTCCAAGTATCTTGTGTGAATGGAAACCTATCGAATGAAGTTGTGTATATCTGGATACAGCACTGTCTTTCATCTGGTCCATATTCACCACCAACGGCAACATAGTTATCGTACAATTTGGCTTTAGATTTTTGTGGAAGGAACTCAACCTTAGTTCTCCACTTTCTGAAATAGTTTGAAAGACCCTTACTATCGTTGCAATAGTTGTCTAGGTCTTGCCATACTTTCGAAGGTATAAATTTCGCTCTGAATGGACGCTCTTGAAAGTTGAGCAGATCCATCCAATCGTAATTAGCGTTTTCCAGGAATTCAAAATTGCATGACATTTTACATCCCAGAAAGGCATTTTACATCTTGAAATTATCCTCCAAGAATGCGAGTACCTTTCCCTGCTCCTCTAAGTTAGTGTTACTAAACTCGGTAATATAAGGCATCAGTTCAAAGTTTGATAGTAGATTACTATATTTAGTTTCTCTGCCTTTTAGGAATTGTTCAGATTGGTCGGATCCACGATCCTTATAACGCTGTTCTAGGACTTCTTTAGTAGTCTTCAAATAGACCACCTGAAGATCTGTATCTGGTAATCCCATAGCGAACTCTAAGAAAGACTGATTAAAGATTCGATCTCCCTCGAATAGGATGTTACAGTTGTGTGAAGCGATCCAGTCTTGTAGTGGAGGTTGGACTGCCATAGAAAGTCGATCCGTTCCAGCGAAGACTTGACCCTCTTCATACTTACCTAGAATGTATAGATCTCGCTCTAAATTGTAGCTAGCATTTACCAGTTTAACTGGAGCAACATCAATCCAATCCTTTCCTTCCATAAACTTGCGAAATAGAGTGGTCTTACCAGTTCCAGGTTGTCCACCCACAGCAATCAGTTTACGAGTTTTCATAGGATTAGTCACTTTCTTAATATTAATAGAGTCTGCAAGACCAAAGTTATCTTTAAGCATTTCTGGCTTCTTGGATTAGGTTCTTCAATTCATCTTCAGTGAACACCCATACTCTTCCGAGAAAGTGGTGTGTGTCACTATCTACATTGTGCTTCTTGGTGAAGGTAGTTTTCTTAATTATATCTCGTGCAAGATTCTTAGACAAGTTTTCTTTAATCTCGTCTGCATAGGTTGGAACAGTTTCTTTTAATTTGGCTAACTCGAACTCGGCAACCTTATGTTCAACTGTAATCTTATTGAACGAATGCGTGTCAAGAAAGTCTTCCATATCAAATCCACCGAATGATAGAGTACTGGAAGAAACAGTACCAGAAGATACTGTAAGACTTCCTGTTGTTATGCCACCATTGCTAATTGAAACTAATCCTGTGTCAGTCATAACTTTCATATCACCTGTTGCCGCATTGTGCATAATTCCACCAATTACTGTCGTCATGTAAACATCTCCAATCCATTTAATATAGGTTCTTCATCTTCAAACATCCAATCTAAATTCTGGAGTGTACCAGTATTAAGGAAGGATGTAAACTTCTCTTTATCAATACCATGTCTATGGTCTAATCTCAAATCAATAGTTTCTTCTCTTGACTGCCATAGAACATTCCAGTCAATACCATACCAACCATCTTTCTCACACTGAATAATCTCTTCTGCTTGTCTGTCAAGATAGTATCCAAGATATCTTCCACGACTCTTCCTGAAGATCTTCTTGAAAGAACACAGGCAGGTTTCCATGGTAAAATAATCTATACTCGATGTGAGTTCTGGAAATCTCGCTTTCGTCTCTGTAAGAATCTCATGGGCTTGTGACTCAAGATCTCCATACTCCGCTGCAGTGAGTTTTCTATCCACACTGTTTTCTTGTCCGAGGGCATAAAGAAGTCCATTACGATGAGAGCGAGAGCCATCATAATCGTCCAACATGAGAGAAGTAGGATTGATCCGAACACCAGCGGTATGCTTAAGATGCTGAAGATAAAACCAAGTACTGTAACGACCAAACTTATGCAAGCCAGACTTAACGCTTTGCCACAGATTATTAAAGTTTGCTTCCTCAGTGTCTCCATAATAACTCTCCAATTTCTCTCGTTGTGTTCTTCCACCAATGAATTGTTGATACGATGCGAACATGGTTGGAAGATGCCCCTTGTTCCATTTTGTGTCAGTTTGATATCTTAATCGTTTATAGTTGGTAGTGTTCCATTGAGTCATACGATCAACTGTTGCCAACTCGAAGTCTGGGAATTCATTCATCAATACCCAAGCAGTTGGAAGATAGTATGTGTTACCATACAACCAGCACAACCATAACTTCTGTTCATCGTTATGCTCGTATCTTTTGTTTAGGTAGTTTGTTGCCCACACTGCAGGATCGCAATCATCATACTTCAACGACCAAGCATACCAGCGAATAAACGCTTCCTTACGATTTTGTTCTAGTCTATAATCAAGCATACCATCTCTTAAATGAAATCTCAGGAACATCCCAGCATAACTGGTTTTCCCATCTTTCGTTTTTATAAAACAACTCGTCTTTTATATCTTTTAAATTTACAATGGCATATGTGCCAGTGAACAATCCAATTAGAAAACAATAAGAAGCACCATCATGTTTTAGTGCATGATCAACTTTATGTCTTTTAATAGTTGATACACCATCACCAGTTCCGCACTGAACATCAATACGAACATCGGCAGTCTTGTCAATCAAATCTGCATCACCTGTTCTCTTAAATGTATCAATGCTCGTTAGGTCATCTCCACCATTTCTTTCGAGTTTACCTAATATTAATTTATCAATAATAAATGGAGTAAATATCTTTTCAGACAGGTAACCAAGCATCCAGTTATAGTAAACATCTTCTATGGCACGACCATTGTTTCTCATACGAGGAAGAATATTGTGGTTCTTAATCTTCATAAAGGTATCAATGATGTCTTGATCTATGTTACCTTCATATGGAACAGATAACTGTTGATTGATTTTAGTAAAGATATTATTTAAACGAGAATTCTGTTGTTGAATCACTGTCCAGTTTGGCTCTTTAATATCTTTTGCTGAAAGATACTTTTGAAACTCATCCTTGCGAGTGAATCCCATTACCTTACGATATTCTTTGGTCATACTAAAAACTCTTCCAATGATGGTTGTTCTAGTAATGCATCTCTCAACCATGCCTTACCGACTGCATCAATTGCTGTTTGGCTCTTTGCTTTCTTCTTCTCACCCCACTTGTACGCTTCCAAACCCTCACCACGAAATTGGTCTCTGGCTTTGTATGGTGGTAATGCTTGAAGTGGATTCACAATGGCAAAGTCACGATAAGCAATCTGCTCGGCTCTTGTTGGAAACAATGGTTGGTCTGAACGAAGTGAACCTGTTGGATCTACTGCCCACCAAATCAAACCATTCTTGTAGTGCCATGTAACTGAAGAAGGAGTGCACGACATCTTTAGTCGAGTCATCTTTCTTTCTTTCACAGCATAATCAATCCATGCATCCCAACACTTCGATGCATATCCATTACCTTCTTGTCCTTCAAGTGTAACAATCTCATAGAGATTGCTATAACCATCACGATTGAATGTGGCAAAGATTAAACAAACAACATCACCATTCACTTCAAGAGCCATTGGTGGTGCTTTGTCATAGTTATGAAACCGATACCATAATGAATGTGCAGCCGATAAGAACTTGGTGTTCTTACCAGCTGGGCTATTTTTAATTAACTCTTCAACTCTCGTTGAATTAACAAAGTTCATATTGTAAATCCACGGCATCCTCAATAACTTCTTTTTCAATTGTCATTGCAAGTTGGTCATCAAATGTAATGTAATGGTTCATCAAAGTGTTAATAGGGAATCCTGGAACTTCTGCTCGTTTTGGTACATCAGCAGTAGAAGTAATTATACACCCATTTGATATAGAAGTCAAGTATAATGGTCGTTTACCATTGCGATAGAATCTAATTCGTTTATCAGTATGCAACTCAATCACTGCAAGACTAGAATCCTTCCATCGAATTAATGGACTAATACAATCTTCTGCAGTATGTAAAATCAATTCAGTATCGTTTTTAGTTTCACAATCATAGCCATAGAGTTCTTTCCACTTCTCTGGCAACTCTTGAGTGATAACACCATTGTGGACTACCGAAAGATTCTCGTTGGCAATTGGTTGATTATATTCTAAGTCTGATGTAGAGTAACGACAATGTCCGATCAAGTAGAGATTGCCGTCTTCATTCAAATATGATTCGAAATCGAATGGAAACTTATCCGCAGAGACTGGTAGCTTTTGTGTAACGATAGAATTGGCTTTAACATAGGAGATCCCAGTAGCGTGCATCCCTCTAATCTTAGACTCAAGGAACACACGATGCAGCATTAAGAAATCCTTGGCACGAGGTTCTTTAATAATTGCGCCAATCACTGAGCACATTAGAAGAATCCTTCAAGTGAGTTTGCCTTTTGTGACTCTGGATGATACTTCAACAGGGTTTCTTTACCAAGTTTTGACTCAAGGTATTCATACCACTCTTCAGACTCCCACATTGCAGAACTCACACCATTCCAAAGATGTCGTTGAGAACCATCTTCATATTTTTGGTCTGGGTGTTCTTTGTTAAGTCTTCGTTGTTCAACAAATTCATAACGACAATCTTCGTATTGTTTAGATCCCAACTCAGCCATCTTCTCACGGAAGTAAACTACCAATGAAATTCGTTCGGCTTCTTCGTCCAGCAATTCAATTTGAGTATTGCCATGCATTACTTCATGATTGTTAATGAGTAGCAAATCTCCAGGTCTTGGATTGACAGCAACACGATACTCTGGTGCAACCAAATAACATCCTTTGTAGTTACCATTATTACTCAATGTCAATAGATTGGATAGACCTTCAGTGAAGTCACCAGCATCGAAGTGACACGCAGTTCTGAAAGACTTATTAACAGTGACAGTAGTGAATGGAGTTCCAGGAACTAAGAAAGCAGGATCTAGTTTCTTTGCTGCTTCCATCTGATTATTATATCTCCATGGCAACAAGTCTTTGAAACCTTGCGCAAGTTGCTGAAGGAATGGATATGCCATGGCAAACTTTGCTGGTTCACGAGCAGTATAAGAAGTCGCACGACCATAAGGGATACGAGGATAACGATCGAACCATCCAGCAATGCCAGACATAACACCATTGGCATAGGTAGTTGCGCAGACATACGCTTTCTCTACTCGTCTTGCCTCAGTAACCATATCAGATGCATCTAGTTTACGAACTTTCTCAACCCATTCGTTGAATACAAATCCGTCTCTCTTGACTGCTTGAATACCCCAAACATTGTTTCTTGTGGATGGTTTATCAGTCTTACCTTCGTGCTTGGCTTTAATAACATCAATTGGATCTCCGTCCAGTGATGCTTTTGGATCCAAGAAGTATTCAATAATGTCTGATTCGTATTCAGTGACCCACTCACGATTACCCAACTTCTCTGCTCTTGGACCTGCAGCCATACCTCTGTTCTGGGTTTCAGTTGCTGCTTCACGGAGACCAATATACGCTTGGTCTTGTTGTTCTTTACTGAAGTAGTTCTTACGGAACTTCAAAACAATTCGTCTTTCGTCTGCGCCTGTGTCGCATGATGAACATTCTTGGTCGCAATCTGCTTGTGTGGCTAGATCGCAATTGGCTGGCATGTAAACATCACAATCCTCTTCAATGAGGAAATCATAATGCGACTCATCTGGGAATTGTCCCAACATATGAGTCATATCAAGTTTCTCTTTTGCTACAATTACCTTTACCATATCTTTCTCCTAAAACTTAAATCCTTCGAATGATTCTGCTTTTTGTCTGCGACCAAAATTACTTTTATCAAACATTGGTTCATCGTCATCGCTCTTTCCTGAATCACTCAGTGTTTGTGCGGATGCTTCTACATCATACAGTTTCATTTTCGCTCGATCAACTCCAATAACAAATCTCTTATAGAAACTTGGATCGTTATAGCGATTCTTTAACTGTTTAACAATAATCTGATTCAATCCTTCCAACTCCTCATTGCTGACCAAAGCAAACATAAAGTCAGCTGTCGCTGGCAAACCAAAAGATTCAGAGGTATCTTCAAGTCCTGGATCCGAGTTTGTGAATCCAGATCGAGTAGTTTGAGTGGCTGATACAATTGGAACATTATACTCAACTGCCAATCCTCTTAGTTCTTCTGCAATGCTCTTAATATATGTATAAGAGTTAATACTTCCACCTTGCTTCATTCGTTGACTCGCACAAATATTGAGATAGTCAATGAAGATAATGTCAGGTTTAAATTCTCGTTTCAACTTTAGTTCTTCTAGCAAAGCACGGAAGTGACCAGAGTGAGCACCAGCAGTTGGATATTCTTTGACAATTAGTTTACCTTTAGTCTTAGCCGTAATCTTAGCAATACGACTTTCGTAGATATCCCTGTCAATAACTTTTAGTTCATCCATGGTTAGGTTAAGAAGATTCGCATCAATCCTTTCAGCGATTCGCTCTTCTGCCATTTCCATAGTTATGTATAATACATTTTTACCTTGGGTTAGACAACCAGCACCCACATGGCACATAAACAAAGACTTACCAACACCAGTGCCAGCAAGACAAATGTTAAGGGTTTTCTTTGAGAGTCCACCCTTAGTGATTTTATTGAACATGTCAAGGTCGAATGCAACCTTCTCTTCCACCCTGTGATAAAAATCATACCTTTCATTGTGGTCATCAAGGTAGTCGTGACCAATATGATTATCAAATGAAACGGCAAGAGCATCAGAAAGAATAGATGGGATAGCGTCTTTCGTTTGGTGCTTGTCGTTACCGTCAATGATTCTGATTGCTGAGAGTACTCCATTATAAATTGCCCTATCTTTACAAAACTTTTCAGTATGTTCTAACATCCAGTCTGTGTTTACTGGTTCTTGACTCAATGTGTTAATAAAGTCGCCAAGTTCAGACAACTCTTTATCGTTGAGGTCTTTTCGATTGCTAACTTCAATCTGTAGGATTTCTTTGGATGCTGGTTTGTTATACTTCGTGAAGAAAGAAACAATCTCGTCTGCGAGAATTACTTCTTTACGATCTGCAAAATATTCTTTCTTGATAAATGGAATTACTTTACGACAATAGTTCTCATCAAATATCAGATTGCTCAGAATCTTTTGTTCTATTCGCATCAATTTCTGTTCCGCCTGTATATGTTAAATTATTTTCTTCCACACCTTGATGCAGCAATTCTTGTAGGATATCACCTATGTATGATTCAAAGGGTTTCATATCTGTCATACCTTTATCACCACGATCAAGGATCTCATACTCAAACTTTAAATGCAAGGAATCATTCGTTTCGTCTGGGTCGAATGATACCTTTCCATAAGCATAAATTATACCCTCAAACGCACCCTCAGTCAACTTAATTGCTTGAAGTCCACTGTGTTTGTGTTCAAGAATTTGGTATCTAAAATTACTCATCGAACTCTAACTCTTCCAATGCTTTGTCTAGGTCATCTTCTTGCATCATCTGTCCACCCTGACCAATTGAGTATTTACTCTTAATGAAGTCGTAGAATGTTTTACTTGTAAGAATAGGCAACCAGAAGTCTTTGTTATCAGTTTCTTTGATGCGATATTTCTTGGCTTCTACTTCACCAGTCTCAGGGTCACATTTGGAATACCATCCATTAGAGGGTTTGACCACATGCTTGGACTCAAGCGCAAGGTCAAGTAGACCAGACCACTTACTAAGACCACCATCAAAAGATACGCTAACAGGTATCTTAGATTTCTCTTTAACATAACGACTCTTCTCCACATTGATAATAAAATTGTAACCTACGATTTCAGTACCTTCTTTTTCTTGCTGACGACCAAGAATGTATACATTATCTGCTGAATACATCGCACCAGTACCACCACCAACGATGGCTTTCGGAAACATTCCGATCTCCATATATGTATGATTCACTACAACTAATGGAATATCTTTCAAATTCAAATGTGGAGTTACCATACGGAACAATGACTTCATCTGCTTCGCACGAGTCATGTCAGCTACAGATTTACCCTCAAGTGTATCTTCAACTTCTTTCTTGGAAGCCAGATTACCGATCGAATCAATAACAATAATAAGATGATCACCACGATCTACATTGGACAACTGTTGCATAATGTCGAACTTCAATTGTTCTACATCAGTCAATGGAGTATGAACAACACGCTTTGTATCAATACCAAATGTATCGAAGTAAGACTGTGGAGTGCCGAACTCTGAATCATAAAACAACAAAGCTGCATCTTCATACTTGTCCATGTATGACTTAGCCATTAGCAAAGAGAATGCAGTCTTAAAGTGTTTACTTGGACCAGCCCACATTGTAATTCCTGGAGTAAGTCCACCATCAAGACGACCAGATAAAGCCACATTGATGATTGGAACAGAAGTAGGAATCATATCCTTCTTCTTAAAGAACTTTGATTCAGATAGAATCGCAGAGTCTTTGATAGTTGTATTCTTTTTAATTTTGTCTAGTATGCTTGCCATATTAACCTTTCAGGAATTCTAACAATTTTTCTTCACTAACCATACCAACCTGTCGTTTAATTTCAGCACCAGTATCATCTACTAGAACCATTGTTGGAACAGATCGCACTTTATATTCTTGCGCCATCATCATCTCATTATCAATATCATATTCTTCGATTGGTATAGTAATTTTATCTTTTGCTCCATCGATAATTTTTGAAAGTCCTTTACATGGACCACACCAATCAGCATAAAATTTTAACAGCTTCATTTATATCTCCTATTATACAGTAACTTTTCTTGCAAGGCAACTATGGATTGTTCTTGGAATGTGGGACATCAAAGACGAATGTAATTCTTACAACATCTCCAACATTTTTAGTTCCATGTGATAGTTTATTGTTGAACCAAATCAAATCACCAGCATCTATCTGTAAAGATTCTCCACCAACTGTGTAAACATACGAACCTTGTATTGCAAGATGGTATCTGTCTCTTGTTTGGTAATAATCTCCAATATCAATATGTTGTCCAACTTCTCCACCAATAGGCAGTGAAAGGAATCCACATCTGTCAAATTTCTTAAAGTTGCGTTTTAAGAATCCTACAATCTCTGTGTGTCTGTTATACGCTGGTGTTTCTACAGATGATTGACTATCACCCACATATTGATTTAGGTCTTTTACAGTACCAATTTTTAATTGAAGAACTCCAGCTGCAACTGCAGGGAATCCATACTCATTAACTAAATCATGCACACCTTCAATATCTTTCTGAGCACCCCAATCAGCTGGGTACTGTTGTAGTTGTTTCAATATCTTAGAAACATTGATACCTTTTTTAATAACTCTAATGTTAGCCAAAGAAATCCTCCAATGAACTTTCTTCTTGAGTCTTCCAACCTAATGGTTCAATAACAATTTGTAGTGCGTCCAAGAAAACCTTCTCAAACATCTTGTCATAATCTATGTATGATTCTAATTTAAACTCTTTTGGTAGAACCTGAGGAAATGCAATCACATCTTCTTGGAAAGGATTCGGTGTACGAACATACACAAAACGAATCTTATCTCCATCACGGATTGGTTGATACTTCTTATCAATACCCATACGCTTGCAGTGGTGATTGAACAACAATGCGCCACGAACATGGATTGGTGTTCCCTTTGTATAAATCGGACTGCCTGCATACTGCTTCAATCCATTCACACCTCTCGGGAAAGCAATCTCTTGAATCGGTAATCTGTCAAACTCTTTTCTAAACTCCATAACATATGTATGTAAGTCTTTTTGATCCCCTGCGAGGATAACTTGAAGCGAATCACGCAACTTTGTACGAATAACCGCAGGTGTAGATGACTTGACCATCTCCAGACCCATAACTTTAATCTTAGGTTTCGCAAACTGCACTCCTTCTGAGTTGTGAACATTAATAATATATCGTTTCTTTGCAGTCCAGATGGCTTTGTCAGCAAGAACTTCTCGCTTCATTACCATCTTCTGACTATACGCATTCATGTAATCTGATAGTTCGGTATAACCTTGATCAATGAATGGTTGGAAAACATCTTCGCAGATCTTATCCATGTACTTGATCTTCTGCTCAGTGTTCTTACCTTCGCAAACTTTCTCAATGAGATGTTCAAGTGTAAGATAGATTGAGTCAGTGTCAATCGCAATAACGAAATCTTGACCCTCTGTCTTGAGAGTCTTGTTGAGAAATGCATTTAACTTGTTCGCCATCCAACGAATGGATAGTTGACCAGAAGTCGTAATACCCTCTGCCATTCTAATATCGAAGTAACGGAAGTACTGATTACCCATCGCACCATAAGCAGAGTTAAGAGCAATCTTCATCGCCATCTGCAGATTGTTAAGACGAGAGATATCTTTTAGCAGGTGAACCTTTGTCTTATCGTTTTGGTATTCCTGCTCAATCTTCAGCATCTGTTTCTTAAATTTGGAACGATTGATATACATCTCTTCCATCAACTCAGGCATGAACCCTTTGATGTCTTTGCGATATGTCCAACCATTCGCAGTCATGGCAAGGTCTCTTCGTTTCAGATAATCTGTATCAATCTCTTTGTTTAGTAACTTGTCAACAGTAACAGACAACTTCTCAGATGTCAGAGTTTCTGGACTAATGTTATACTGCATAATCAAGTGAGGATACAAACTGTTCAAGTCAAAGGAAACAACCCACTTGTGCATGCCAATCATTGGATCCTTAACATAAGCACCTTCGAATTGTGCATCTTTACCAGAGTACGACTTGGCTGGAATCACAATACCTTTCTTACGCAGGTGATTGTAAATGATAGTGTCCCACATACGAACCTGAGAGTAAACATCTTCAGGATTAATCTTCGCATTGTATGCCATGGTCAGGTGTAACTCAAGCAGACGCATTTTGTCTTCGAGTTTATCAACTAACTCCACATCGTGAATGTTATATTCAACAAAGTCTTTCCAGTGGTTTGTATAGAAATCTTTGAAGTCATTTCCTGGATTCTCTTTCTTGGCATCGTCCAGTTCTTCACCAGCAATGTAATCCAAACGATATGACTCTTGTTTTGTATATGTATATTTCTTGTAGAGTTCGAGATAGTCCAGCTGAGAGATACCTAGAATGTCGTAGTGAATCTCTTCATTACCTTTAATGAAAGTTTTTCGTTGATTGACATAACCCCATGGACTAATCTTGTTAGCAAATGTGTCACCCAACTCTCGCTGAATGCGATGAATCAAGTAAACATTATCAAAGAAGTCTGTGTTCCAACCAGTGATGACATCTGGGTAATTACCTTGCCACCAAATCATAAACTCTTTGAGCATGTGTTGTTCGTCACGACAGTTGACCATCGTAACATCAGAACGAGGAGACTTATACTCACCATACTTTGTTTGAGCAAAGGTAACAACCTTCTTGGATTGAAGATCCTTAATGGTGATTAGAAGAACCTCTTCGTTGGCAGACTTGATGTCTGGGAATCCATTCTCAGTTTCAGTCTCAATGTCGATTGTGAATACTTTAATCTGTTCCATATCCCAGTTGACATCGTCTTCGTAGGTGTCAGAGATATATTGATATGCGTAGTTGGTGTTACCGTAAACTGGGAATCCTTCAACACCTTCGTATCGTTTTAGGAAGTCACGAGTCTCACGAATACCTCCAGGTTTTATTTCATCAACGAATGTATCTTCTAAAGTCTTCCATTTTGATTCAACCTTAGAAGTGACAAAAAGCGTAGGATAGAAATCTACCTTACGCTGATATGCTCTGCCGTTTTGATATCCTCTAACGAGGATCTTGTCGCCCACTGGGTGGACGCTGGTGTAAAATTCCATTAAGTAGTTTTTCCATACATTAGTTGCATTGCGTCAAGTGCGCAGTCGTGGACAGGATGATGCTTGATAACTTCGTGTCGTTTGAAGAGAGGATGATCTACTTCTACATAGCCATTCGTGGTTCCAAACATAATGTCTACTGCAGTTCTGACATCTCTCCACATATTATACCCTGTAATCTCTTCCAAGTCAAATTTAACAGCAAGCGAATCAATTACCATCTGGTCTAGTGAACCTCGTGCCCACATTGTTTGTTGTTTTGCATTCGGAAACTTTGCCATGTAATCATAGAACTTTTGCATTCCATTTTCCACAGTCATGTCTTCGTCAGATGGATCCACAGATACCTTACGAACATATTCGTGCTGGTCTTTCCACCATCCCAAAGTAGACTTAGACGCTGAACGACCAGCTGTCAATTGTTGCTTGACATCAAACTTTACAAAGCATGCATTGTCTAACAAGTCTTGATAGGTTGGTCGTTTCTCTGGATCAAAGTGAACCATAGCTGCAGAAAGAACCACACAGTTGGATTCTACTCCCAGCGTTTCCACATCGAACATGAACATTAGAATCCTCTACCTTCACCATCTTTAGTAAAGAATGATTTGATCTTTTGCTCTTTAGTCCAACCAGCAGTATAATCATTATCAATATCACAAAGAGCGATGGCTTCGTCTTCAGTAACAACACGATGTGATGTAATCACTTCTGGAAGTGCCAACTGAGAAAACTCTTTAGCATCTTCGCAGGTAACATCATCCATGGCATACTCTGGATTAGATGCAGGTGCTTCGACCATGTAACGCATGCGGTAAGACATGACTGCTTCGACCAATACCCACACCGAACCTTCTTTGATTTTAGATGGGGTTTCCAACTCTTGAATACGAGCAGTCAATACGCTAACAGCAGTATTGAAATGACCAGTACCCTCAATGTCAGGATCATAACGATCAAGTAGAACTTGTCGTTCTTGTTTCAACATATCAATATATTCTTTACTCATTAATCATCTCCTTAGTTAAAGCCAACGAATTCTTCAATGCCTTTTCAGCAACTCGCAATCCGTATTCCATTTCATATCTTTGTTGTTTCAATAAAGAAATCTCACGAGATTGTTTTGTATTCTGCTCATACAACTCTGTGGTATCTTTCTTGAGTTGTTGAACCCAAGTAGTTACTTTATGAATAGTAACCCAAGTACCATCAGCAAGTTTGGTGTGACCATCACGAATGCGAAATTCATCAGTCCATCGATCACCTTCTTTATAAGATGGCATTGGTTCAAACAAAAACAATTCTTGTTGTTCTAATTTCTGTAGGAGAACATCAAAGTTTTCTTCAACTGTATCTTTACCATAAAACATTATTCATTCTCCTCATACTCATATTCTTCTTCCTTGCCAGCCATTGCTGCATGGATGTCGCAAAGAGTTGTATGCCAGCCATCAGTGTATGTTTTTCCTGGAGCACCACATTCTTCGCATGTATGATAACTCATACTCTCAGCAAACGAGATATATTGATAATGTTTATCGGTTGCTGCCTGAACATAGAATCGAAGTCCACCGAACTTCTCTTTTACTTGAACAGCAACTGGAACCTTCAATGTTTCTTCATCAAGTTTTACTTTGGCTTCGTCAATTGCTTCTTGTGTTACAGTTTTTGTTCCATAAAGAATACTACCAGCACCAACTTCCACAAGATGATCATAGCGACTCTTGGCTTGACGATATTCAGAAGTCAATAGACCACAAAGAACATCGATGATATTATACCAACCATCACCACACTCAAGTCCCCAGCACATTGCTGTGGTGCGCATATCTGCATTACGATCTTTAAAGATCAGCGGATACTTTGCACAGAGTGCTTCGTCTAATTCTCGTTTCATAATTAACTCCAAGTCCTATGTGCTTCAGCAATATGTTCCATGCCGTCATATTCTTCAACAACATAGTCAACTCCATCTGGAATTTCTACAACTGATAGTTCGGCATGAGAACCATTGGCTTTAGAACCTAACTCTTCAACTGCTTGAACCAATGCTGGGTCATGTCGTTCGATCTCTCGTTCGTAGATAGTTTGTTCTGAACGCAACTTGTTATAAGTCATACGATCGTCCATAGACATTGAGTAGAATGCTTCACCTTCTTTATCTTCAACACGATCTTCTGGCTTAACTGTCCAGTAAGTCCAAAACTTCCAGACACCTTCACCCTGTTCTGGGTATACAGTGATACCTTTGATCTCAAAGTATCGCATAACAGCTTCGTGGCTTAAACTAAAGCCACCATAACAACGATTGATTACTACTTTCATTTTATTACCTTTGAATTATCTGCAACATCTTTATCATCACGCAGTTCAATAAACACTGGAAGGAACAAAGATTCTTCTCCACTTTTGTTCTTGATTCTAGAATTATACTTCACTGCCACGATTTTGTCAACTAAATTTTCTTTCCAATATTGTTTTCGTTGTGCATCATTGAAACCAGATCCTACATTTACCTTTACAATTCCATCTGCGGATTCACAGATAATTGCACCAAGCATTCCTACTGCTTTACCTTTACCTTCTTCGACTGCAACAATTTTAAGATCGCATTCCAATTCACCTTTGAATTTAATCTGAGTCTTGCTTCGTTTGTCTTCCCATTCACCAGCACCATCTTTAAGGATGATACCTTCATATCCATCTGCAAGATAACCTTGAAAAATGTCTTGTGCTTCTTCTAGTGTTTGCACGATGGTTGAAGTTACAGACCAAATCTTTTTACCTGCAGATTCTTGTTTGTCCACAATTGCTTGTAAAGTGGCGAATCGTTTTGAGTATGGAGTCAAACAGTATCCATCAACGAATGCTACATAAGGAATCAAATCCCAAACAGTTGCATGAACCTTTGCTGCATCTACGGCAGAGATTGTACCCTTGTTTGCTTTGTTGAGGATACCATTACCTGTTTGACGATCTGCGAACTGCATCGTCATGTCGTCCATGACCAACAACTCACCATCGAATACACAATCAACATTACCAGCAAGTTTTGCGAACTCTGCTTCGAGATTACCCAACAACAGAATCTGTTTGCCATTTCGACTACGGAATTCTACTTTACCATCCCGCACAATGGCATTGAATCGCATACCATCCATCTTCATTTGAGCATAGGCTGGGAACTTAATCTTGTCAACCAACTTCTGTTCGAATGGTGAACATAACATGCATGGGTATTCAGGAATCAAACCAGACCAAACTTTGTTGGCAGTCGATACATCAACACCACACTTCAAATCTTTGGAGATGATTCTCTCCAATACCTTAGCATCATCAGCCGATACGGATGAGAGAAGCATGCGGAGATATTCAATTGCTGCATTACCAGTGACAACTCTTTCCTTCAAGTCATATAATGCAAGCATGGCTTGATCAAGACTTGTTTGTTTTGAGTCAGTGGTGTACTCAGGAATCTTTCGTTGATAGAATTGAGTAAATGGATCCAGTGCTAGCCGAATTACCTCACGCAGAGTTTCGTTATCGCTCTGTGCGTTTAATTGGTCGATCTTGAAATTGCGTGAGGCATTTTCAGCGAGACTGTTTAGAAATTCATTTATGTTCATTCAATACTCCATCAATATGTTTACACTTACCATGATATTTAAAACCGATACAACTACAATACATGCCATGCTCTGACTTCTCTACAGTATAAACATGGTCTTTAGTACCCTTGACATGCCAGATCTGATGAGTTGGCTCTTGTCCTTTGAAGTACATGTTGCGTTTGATAACTTTGAATTTACGATAGCGTGTATCAATACGAATCGGATTCTTGAACATCATGAAGTCTTTTGGATCATTTCGTTTGAAGTAACCAAAGATTTTGTCCATGGATTCAGTCATGATGTAGGTATGGTTACATGCCGTACCAGCATCCCACTGAGTGAGTTCTCTAGCGAGAATCATGCTGCTTTCCGAAAGTAGCCGTAGCGGAGTCCCAACAGAAAGCACAAGTACTCATCGTCACCATCGCTTCCTTCTGCTTCGTGGATCCACTTGAGTGCAGCTTCACGGGAAACTGCGCCAGCAGCGATCAAAGAATCGATCTGCGCTTCGAAACGAACTGCAGCACTGGCTTCACTTTCTTTGCGAGCAATTTCTTCTTGCTGGATGACGAGAGCCAAGTGCTCGAATTCGACTTGAAATGCATATTCAGTCCATGTAGAAGTATCGATACCACGAGGACGCACACCATATGCGTCTTTGTACATGTCCCAGTACTGGCACTGCATTTGTTCCAACACAGACATTTCTTCCCAAGATTTGAATTCGTTCGACATTTGCAGATCCTTTTCGATTTTCATACTACTATTATACATCAATTCTGAATTAAAGACAACACTTAAATGCAACTCTTGCGAGGGAATCCAGCTGCAAAACCAGAAGTCCCAGTGGAACCAGATCTTGTAACTTTACCAGACATGCGTTGCGTTGGTGCTTTGCGTGCCTTTACAACTTCGATCGATCCACCTTTCTTCAAAAACAGTTTCACTTGTTTTTCTGTTTCAGCACGGATCTCAGATTTTGATTTATAGAACATAATATATTTTCCTTTTAATTAAACAGTTTCAGTCATTCGTGCTTCCATCATTTCTGACAGAATGAATTTTGCGATGTTGATGTTTTTGCGTGCCTGATCAGTTGCTTGATCATTACCAAAGGTCATCAGTTCTTGAGCATCAGAAAGAACACCCATCGCAACCATTTCCAAACCACTCAGACGAGCAGTAATCGAACTCATGTACTGCTCACGAATGTCAGATTCAGAGATACCGTAGCAACGCTTTTCAAATTCAGTCATTTTCATTTCCTTTTCAACTTTCTAAGACTATATTATACAGCAAGTTGCAATTAAAGACAACACCTTTATGGAGTAACCCTACAGAGTTGAGGGGATTAGAAACCCCTGTATCTACAAGGGTTTAGAATGTGAAAAACCCTCTACGAGAGAGGGTTTGGAGGGAGGGCTGGAGAGAGCCTAGAGAGGGTTACAGACCGACTAGAGCGGACGCTGGAGCGATCTCGATCCCTGAACCGAATAATCGGTTGTATTCGTTGACCATTTTGGTCGATGGAGTTCCTTCGGTGGCGATGCATTGACTGAACAATATTACCTTACCTTCAGTATAAGGCATGTATGGCATTAAAGCCAAGCCAACACCATCTTTTGTTTGTTGCATAAGAATAGTTGCTGGTGCTTCTATTGTGTATCCCATTCCAGTAACTTCTACTTTACCAATCAGTTCTTCACCACTAATCAATTTAAATACTTTAATCTCAGTCATCTTAATCCTCTATAACAAGTTGTTCAATAAACTCTGCTGCACAATTTTGATCAGTAAAATAATTTATCACTGTTCTAAAATCATAACAATTAAGTGCCACTACCAATATCTGTCTGTTTTTGTAAACAGATATTTTAAGAACCCATTCGCCTCTGCGCACGGCAACGAATGAGATCATGTTTGGGGATAGTTTGGCTTTCATACAAGTATTTAGGGAGAGCCGAAACTCTCCCTTACTCATACGATCACTTTTGGTTAGGTGTTGGTGCTTTACCGTTTACCCAATCCCAATCATCATCTGTCATTGGGATCCAATTAGTCATAATCTTTTGAACCTATCGGCTTTATGTTTTCTCATCATAATGAGACCTTCATATAACCCACTGGTCACATCCTTACAAAGTTTCAGCAGCTTTGTCATATGCGTCCTCTTGTAAGAATGATTTCTGTCCCTTAGTTTTCACTGGAACTTTTTTCACTTTCTGTGTCTCTGGGACTAATTGATCAAGAGCGATCTTTAGAACACCATTGAACAACTCAGCATCTTTAACTTCATACTGGTCACCGATTGCCCACGCACGAGTAAACGCACGCATGCCAATGCCTTTGAACAAGTAATCAGTATCAGCTGGCTCTGTAGATTCAGAGTTACCCTTAACGATTAACTTACCACCATCAATAGTAATGTCGATTTCGTTTTGTGCGAAACCAGCTACAGCGATTTCAATCGTGTAGGTATTACCGTTCTTACGAACATTGAATGGAGGATAGTTGGGAATGTTTTTGGTTAGTTCGTCATGAAGACTTTGCATCTTCGAGAACTGGTCATCGAAACCTACGAACACCTTATCAAAGTCTTTGAAGTGTTCACCAAAAATTGAGGGAATGAATTGTCTTACCATTTTATTTCTCCTATTAAGCGAGTTTAATTAAAATTGATACCCCGAAGGCATATCATTAATGCTGGTTACTAGTTCCAGCGACATCGTGCGTCATGTCAGCTTTACCAACGATTCGTAACTTAGTGGTCCTAAGGTGAATTCTTATCGATTCATCACATACATAGTGATTTCGAATCCGTATCTCATTTCTACTGCTTCTGGTTTAGTCCACATAGTAATCTCCTAGTTGTTTGTCCGTTATTGGACTTACTACTTAGGACTAAGAGACTAAAAACCAGCTAATGAAAATCATTAGTTTAGACTAACGATAACCATTGTTATACAGCAGGTGTTTCAGCTGCAGCTTTTGCTGCTTCTGCTTCCATTGCTGCAACTTGTGGTTCGCCTTGCTGTTTAATTTTGTTGATCAAGGCAACGACTTCCTCGAAAGGATGTTTACCTAGAGTACGAAGAATAGTATTTGCTTCATCTACTGTCAATTCAAGTTTGATCATTTTGATTTTTTTCCTATGTTATATTTGGGAACTAATTCCCATTCATTTTTCTCTTTAAAAGAGACTACTTTAATTTGAGACAAGGATGCCTTGTTGTCTGCTTGCTCATTATTTAGTATCTTTAACAGATCCCAATCTTGAAGCAACCCAGCAATAGCATTTCTTCTCTCGATATCGCCACTCGTGATATTGGATTCTTTTCCATCAAGAGCAAACAATTCTTTGAAGTGTACAATAAAGTATCTACCTTGCTTATGTAAGATATGGCAAGATTGATATAACTTGTTTTCTTTTCTGGAAGCGATCCCGATGCGGGTAAGTGTCTCACGAACCTTTAGAAAGTTATCTGGTTCTGGTAGTATCACTTCAAGCATGGACTCAGCTGTCCAGTCGTAATAAATCAATTCGACAGTCATTATTTTCCACCTTTGTATAATTTTTCTTTTATCATTACCAACTGGTCTTCCGTCAATATATCTAGGGCATCAATTGCCTTAGAATCGGAATAACCAAAGTATTCTTTAACTAATCGAAGAGACTCTGTTTCGGCATCTTTTTTATGCCATTTAGAAAATCTTTTCTTCTTAGAGATACTATTTAGTAAAAAAGAAAACTGCCAGTCTACTGGAATAGATGAGTTACGATTCATCTCATTCGCATATAGAACTGTATCGGGAAAATAACCTAAACCCCTGTTAATGATAAAAGGAACATAGTCCTTCTTAGCCATCGGGTCTTCTGCTAAGAGATCTTTCTTGGTGAAATTGATTGCATTAATAAAGTCAAAGGGTGTCATGATATAAATCCAACTTCTTTAAGTATAGACTCAGGACATGCAAATCGTTTTCCAGGAAATCTTTCTATAAGAATTTTCTCTACTGCTTCCTTTGAAGATCCCTGTGCCATGAATTGTTTAGTATCTTTATCGTAAACATATAACATATCATTATGTTTTTCGATAATAATATGGATCTGTTCTTCTTCGGCTTCATCAACTGTTTCAAAGAATTTTTCCATCTGTCGTTTGGCATGCTTTTCTCTGGCATTCCATCCAGCAATTGATCCACCGAGCCATACAATAAATGTATATACTACTAGTAAAATAAGTTCCATATTAGCCTCATTTGAATTTACACTGAGCCATAATCTCAGTGAGTGCTGCCATTATATTTAGTTCATGGTCAGCTACAAATGCTGCTTTATATTGATAGTCTGCAAGAATAAGAACCAACTGTGGAACACTGTTTGGTTCAATCGTGTTTGCAGCACTATCATATAGTTCACGGAATAGTGATGTAGTATCTGAGTCAGAGTTTTTAGAAACCCACTTACGGACTTCGGTGAAGTCTTTCTCTTTAAGAAGTTTAATCAATCCCTTGAATGATTCCTCAGACATATTGACGAGGATACCAGAATCAATCTTACCAGACACAGAGTATCTTTGGAGTTCATTTAGAATCCTGCGATAGTCTGGGAAGTGTTTCATCACCAACTCAACTACAACTTTAGGATCGAACTCAATCTGTTCTTGTTTTAGAATTTGTGCAACTCGTTTATAGAAAGTTGCAGCGATCTCTTGCTTGTCTTTGTTATCAATCTTAAACTCAATCACAGAACAACGACTGTGGATAGGTTCAATGATACGATTCTTAAAGTTACAAGTTAGAATAAATCGACAGTTATTGGCAAACTCTTCAATGAATCCACGAAGTGCTGGCTGAGTCGAATTAGCATTAAGGTAATCTGCTTCATCGAGGATGACAACTTTCTTGGCATCAGTCAATGATATAGTAGAAGCAAATCCCTTAATCTTAGTGCGCAGAGTATCAATACCCGATTCTTCGGATCCGTTGATCATCATATACTCTGCACCAATTTCATTACAAAGTGCTTTGGCAATTGTAGTTTTTCCTACACCTGCTGAACCAGTGAACAAGAAGTTAGGTAGTTCACCTTGCTCTACATACTGGCGAAAAGTATCTTTCAATGCTTGTGGCAAAACACAATCATCAATCTTTTGTGGGCGATACTTCTCTACCCACAAAAACATTTCATCACGACTATCAATCATATATCACTCCAAACATAATAAAGAAACAAGAGGAGATTATACTCCTCTTTGTCTTAGAACTCAAATGTAGAATCAGCTTCTACTGCGACATAGTAAACTAAGTCGGTGTTTGGTGCTTTGAAACGAGAAATTTTCTTGCTTGAGATTGACACTTGATAATCACCTGGAAGCATCTTTAAGTTTTCTACTTTCAGATTAACTTTGAATACTTTATCAGTTTCACCAATTGCTTCACTGTAAGAGTTACCAGTGGCATTCTTTTTGTCTCCAACAACAGCAGTAACTTTACTACCATCACCAACGATTGATACATCGGCTGCACGAAGAACTGAAGAAGTTTTCTTAATCATATCCAACATTGCTGATGACATGTTAAAGTTAATCTCTGCATCAGGGAAGGTAATTGCTTTCTGTGGTGATACCAAAACAGATGGATCTGCCGCAAAGAACTTGATGTTCATGTTACCTTGTTTGATAGAAACATACTTGTCTTGGAATTCCAATTCAGGATCGTCAAAGAGAGACATCGCACCGAGAAACTCATTCAAGTCATAGATGGCAAAATCAGGGAATGTTTCAGTGGTTGTCGCATCAGCCATCACATTCTTTTGTGCACTGATAGTTGCTAGTTTGTTCCCATTCTTAAGGAGAAGATTGCTATTGATGCCAGCAAAATTCTTAATAAGAGATACGGTTTCTTTAGATAATTTCATTAGGTTTCCTTTTTCAAATTGTACATTACTATGTATAAAACATTATACCTCAAAACGAGGCATTTGGCAAATTTATTTTGAGTATTTAACATCATGTTCATATAAGAACATCAAGCAACACATTGCATGCGCTAAGTGATTTTTGCCAGTCTCAGGATCGTTTTGCTCTCCTTCTTTCCATGCCCAAAGATGTCTTTGCATTGCGTCAAAGTATCTTCGTTTTGAGTCTGGAACATTCTTCCAATTATCTGGTTCGTATTTCTCCGCACCAAATGTTAGAATTTCTACAGTCGCTTTTAATGCGAGTGGTGGTAGTAAACCATATTGAAGTTTACCACCATCAAATTTTCTGCCACCAGTTGTAGCATTTTGCGATGCTTTGATAGCATCAATTTTTGCTTTTGTATCAGTTGCCATAATCTACCTCCAAATGAATGCACAAATGAGCACTCCGAAGAATGCCCATTTATAACTCACTTAATTAAACTGTACGAGTAAATACAGATGAACCAGCAACACGATTAGCCAAGGCAACCATGGCACGAGTTGGACGACCGATGCGGTACTTAACCACTTCAGAACCATTTACAACTGCTGGGTTAGAGTAAACACAATAACCTTGCTCACGCAAGTTACGAATTGTGCTTGCAGGATGTGCAATACCAAAAGAGGACTTGATCTGCTTAGCAGTAAAAGTCTTACCCTTGTTTAGATGCGTCAATAGCAATTCTTGTTTAGACATAATATCTCCATAATTATACAACCATCAAATGAAAAAAATCATCTGGGGCGATGGCAGTACCCCAGATGATTGGTAAACTCTAATTAAACTGTGATGCCATTCTCACGAAGGATCGCATTGAAGTCTTCTGTGTCGTCATTGAACTCAACAGATTCATCAACAATCTTTTGAAGACGAGACACTTCCATCTTATCTTCTTTCGCAACTGCAGTAGTTGCAGGTGCTTTGACTTTTACAGTCTTGGCTTTAGCAAGTTTCACAACTTTGGCTTTAGCCTTTGCTACTTTTGGAGTATTCTTCTCAGCCAATTCTTTGGCATAAGCAGACAACTCAACATCAGTAGGAATCGGCAACTGGTATACACCACGCTCGACTTTATTCTTATTGAACAACCAGTTAGGGTATCCAATCTTTTCACCCTTCGCACCAGTGCGTTGGTCACGAATAGTGTAATAAATTGCAGCACATTCCTTCAGAGTAATCTGAGGATCTTTTTTATACTGCTTGTTGGACTCAAGAACAGTCACAACAAAACGCTTTTGGGACAAAGTCAAGTTTGCAAATTTCAACATAATATATTTCCTTTTAAAGTTTCACAAAAAATTTCTAACTAACGAACTACTATTATACTACAATTCCGAATTAAAGGCAAGTTCTTTTTGCAATAACCCTACAAGTTGCAGGGGATTGCAAGACTAACATTTAGAAGGGAATCTCGTCTTCCACCTTTGGAGTCTCTACAGGTGTAGCAACTACTTCAGGTTGTGGGTTTGCAACTTTATCGAACAAGTCGATGAATGCAGCTTTTGTTGCAGCATCGAAACGATTGCAACATAACTCAACTGCTTTCTGATGATTCTTGAAAATCGCAAAGGCACGAACAATATGGATCATACGACGAGTCGTAATAGTTTCATCCACACCACCATCCTCGAAAGTACGACGAATTGCTTCAGCCCACTTCACGAGTGTCTCTGCAAACTCGGCATCTAGACAGCCATAAGTTTCCATGAGATTCTTGATAATCTTAACTTCGATTTTTGCATTTGGGTATTCCTGTTCAAATGTAACAGCGAATCGCTCCAAGAATGCTTCGTTCAAAACATTGGTACCAATATAACGACCATCGTCTGAACCCTTACCCTTAGTATTGGCAGTTGCAAAGATGTTGAATCCTTCAGCTGGAACAATCATCTCGTTCTTGAGTTTGAAGTAGTATGGTTTGCCCTCAAGAATCGGTTGCAAGCAAAGCAAAGTGTTTGCTGAACCTGCATCGATCTCGTCAAGCAAAAGTGCAGTACCACTGCGCATTGCAATCAAAACTGGACCCTCGACAATTTCAACATTACCATCTTCTAGTGTTTTGGAACCGATGAGTTGTTCTTCGTCAGTCATCATGTTAAGGTTAACACGAATGAGTGGTCGTTTGTGCTTGGCACAAATCTGTTCGACCATCGTTGACTTACCATTCCCAGTTGGACCAGAAATATATGCAGGATAAAAGATACCAGACTTGATGATGTTTTCCAAATCAGCATAGTTGCCGAATGGAACAAAGTTAGGATCTTTCTTTGGAATCAACGCTGAGATATCAGAGTAGTCCACCTTAAAGGATTCTTGTTTCACAGGTTGTGCTTTCAATGCAGTGTTTCCAATAACAGGGGTTGCACCACCATCAATAGCGTACAAACCACGACCAACTTTATTCTTCATAAGCCACAGAGGATACTTCTCTGTCTTCATTGCTTTCATTACATCCAAAAGTTCTGGACGACTAACAGTGCCTTTAGTTGCAGTGTCAGGGTACATTTCTTTCATCTTCGATTCAAACGAATCACGGAACTGAGTATCAGTTTTTGCCATCACATTCTCCATAATAAAACTACACTTTCACAAATTCATAACGACTATTATACGCTAATTAGCAATAAAAGTCAACACTTATTTTTCCTTGTAGATACAAGGGTCTTAGGCTACTAAACCAACGAATCGGTTCAGTAGGACTCGGGAAGTCTTCTTTACATTCAAGAATTTACCGAAGTTTTTTGCAATCGCTTTAGCGTTTGCATTTGCACTAACATCCATTTCACCCTCTTGGATCTTAGTTGAAGACTGTGGAATCAAGAACAACTCATCACGACCAGTGTTTTTCACTGATGCAAAACCTTGTGCTCTGAATTCTTTCTTCCAAGTTTCAATCAATGCATAGATGTCTCCATTAAAATCAGGTAGGTTTGAGTTTGCAACACAACGCAAATCACGACCACGATTCTGACAGATATGAAATCCAACCGAAGAAATATTGTAGCGATCTTTGATCATTCGAAGAATCATCTCAGTTTGATTACCAGATAGACGACCAATTTCGTAAGTCTTCTGTGTGACTTCATCTTTAATAAAGTTCTTAATCTTGATTCGTTTGTAAATACCATTAACAACTTCAGTACGAGTATCATCGAAACGACCAGATGAATAGGTGTTCAATGAACCACCTTCACCATCAGTAAGAGTGATGAAAGTTGTTTTCTCGATATTGTTGTTCTTGATAAATGTACCCAAAGTATTATAGCAGTATACCAATGCTTCATTTAGTGGAGTGCCACCAGTGTTGTAACCATCATTCCAAAAGAAACGATAGTCAAGGATACGACGAGCCATTGAATTGAATTCGCTGGTAGTCATTTTGTTGTTGAAGAATTCTAACAAATGGAACCTGTCGGCACAATCAATTAGATTGTTTGGCTCTCTCTTTGTAGTTCTCCAAGCACGATACGCTTCATGCTCTGCAACAGTTTGACCCACTTGGTCGTTATAGTCAGTGGTAAATGCATACACACGATATGGAATCTGAACACGATTACAAAACATAGCCAGATTGATAACTTGTTTCATGGTATCTTTCAATACCTCATTCATTGAGCCAGACCAGTCAACAAGAAGAATCATGCCGTGATTTTTACCTTGTGGCAGTGAAGTAATTCGTTTGAACAAGTCATCTTGCAATTTGTATGCATACACTTTCTTCATGTCCAATGAACCAATCTTTGATACCATTGCACGCTTATGTAGTTGAGCAGACTTTTTCATCTCGAATTCTTTCACGAGATAATTCACAGTACGAATAGAGTCAGTCTTGAACTGAACAAAATCTGAATCCTCTGCATTGTGGAAAGCATTTCGTTCTTCATCACTCATATTGCGAGTGCGATAGTCAATCGTTTCTGGACTATCAACTGCCCATTTCTCAGGTGATTTAGTTTCATTAAGAATTCGTTTGTAACCAATGACTGGATCTTTGTAATAGTCTGTATCAAATTTCCAGTATTTGTATTCAGTAGAATCATCAGCAAGGTCTTCCAATTTGTTTTGAAATGCTCTTTCTGTTTTTGAATCCAAGTCATCACCCTCTTCAGACTTGTCGTCATTTTGAAGAGCAGATGATTTATTCTTCTTGGCTGGTTTTAAATCTTCGTCTTCACCATCTTGTTCTTCGAAGTCATCATCAGCATCGATATCAAAGTCACCATAAATTGGATCTTCGTCTTCATCGTCTTCGTTATTACCCTCTTCCTGTTCTTGGAATTTGGCATTCTGTTTGCGCTCTTCAGCTTGCTGTTTTGAATATGCGTAGATGTCGTTCGCCAGTGCAATAATTTCATCGACTGTTTCTGTTCGTTCTGCACGATTCACAAATGTCTTTTCATCAGGTGTGAATGTTACACCACACTGGAATCCAGCTTTGAAGTAGAGATTGATTTTGTCAATGAGTAACAGGTCTTCAAAATTCTGTACTTGTTTCGTGCCAAAGAAGTCACGATCATTGAGTTGCTTGTATCCTTCGTTCATGCGTTTGCGCAATCCTGGATACTTGCGTTTGATAAGTTTCTCGATACGAACATCTTCTAGGACATTCATGTATGAGTGTAACTTAGGGGTATCCCTTAGTGGTGCGAGATAGTCATCGTTGGTGTAAAGGGCATGACCCACTTCGTGACCAACCAACATATCTTCAATTTCGGGAGTCATATCTTTCCACATCGGCAAAGTCAGGATACGACTCTTGATGTCAAAAGATGCAGTGCGAGTTCTGGCACGAATCACTGAAAGGTTTTCAGTTGCCAGCAGTCTTGCGGAGAGATCAGTTGCTTTCATTTCCATTATTTATTCTCCAAATGCCAATTCAAATTCGAATTCAGTCAACAGTGCTTCGATCTTTGCACGATTAGCCAATTTCACAGGAAGGATGCCTTCAAATACACATTCTTCTTCGATACCATAACCATGACACAAGCATGCTAACTCAAAGTCATCAAAACCACTCCATTGATTTTCCATAGCAATCTCCATAATATACGACTATTATACACCAGTCGGTAATTAAAGACAACACTTATTTTTCAAAAAGAAAACCCCTGTAAATTCAACAACTTATAGGGTTAGGATAACCTTACTTGCAATAGGGTTATTTAAATCTTGGTCCCACAACCCACCCAACAAGAGAGTAGCGTTGACCAGATTGCAATGAAGTCACTTCATGTAAACAGTTGGAGGGAAAAATAGTAATAACACCAATGTCTTTACTTGCAATCGTTGGAACATTGTTGTTATGTAAAAGAAGTTCACACCCCTCATAAGAATGAGGTTCAGAAAGCTGGACAGAGAAAGATAATTTTCGTTGTACACCTGAAACATGTAAATTATCTAAGTGCTTACCATATCTGTCATCAGTATTACTATACGAAGTGAACTGTAATGTTTCAATATAATCCAAATCATATTTAAACATGTCAGCGTTTATATCTTTTACGGCAACAGAACATCTTTCATAAATCCATGATGTATTAGCGTTGATTTCAACCCAGTGTATTTTGCCCTGTCTTATTAGATTTTTGTTTTTAGTTTCTGTTGTTGCTTCTTTTAATTTAGCGTCAAACATGTGAATAATGTTTTGGCATTCTTCTTTAGAAAATAATACACCAGACGCTTGTCGATGATCAAGAAAATTATTTAAATGCCACATAGATTAAGAGATAATGGAAAAATCATTGCGTTTCTCGAATTTAATGACGGATCTGAACTTATCAAACAACTGGTCACCCTTGTGGGAAATAACAAAGATGTTCGAGTTTTCTCCCAGCGTGTTCATCAGGTTCAAGAAGTAATCTGTTCCTGCTGTATCCAAAGATGAATCAAAGATCTCATCTAGTAACAGTAAGTTTGTATTGACAGAGTTCTTCATTTTTGCAATCTGTCGCCATGTGAATAAGATTGCAAGGTCGATACGCATCTTCTCACCTTCAGAGAAAGAAGCATAAGTGAAGTCATCTCGGAATCTAGACTTAACTGATTCATTGAATGCTTCATCTAACTCAAAGTGAATATAAGCATCCATTGCTTGGAGATACTTGTTGATCAACTTATTCATGATAGGAAGATACTCACGAATGATTGCTGTCTTGATGCCAGTATCCTTCAATAGGATGTTGGCTACATCTTCAAGATTTCTTTGCTCTTGGAGTTGAGTCTTTTGACCAATCTTAGCAATTGCCTCTTTGGCTAAATCTTTTAACTTGCCCTTCTCCTCATCGATGTTAGTTGTGTCAGATTTAACCCTTTGGGTCTCAGCTTCAAGTTCACGGACTTGTTTGTTGAGTAAGGTGATCGTACTGTTTCTTGTAGATAACTCAATGTTCTTGGTGGTGATTTGATCAACCACTTCATTAATTTTTGAGAGTTTCGTATTAAGGTTAGTGAGTATGGTTTCGAGTTCACCAATTTTTGTGTTGTTGTCCAACATTTTCTCATTAAGATCTTTGATAATACCCTCTTTGTATTCCTCTGCGATATCTTGGCTACACGATGGACAAACATCATGTTCGTTAAAAAACTCTGTGTTGTGCTCGCAAGTTTCGATTTTTTGGAGTAACTTACTTCTGATTGACTTTGCTTTGTCAATGTCTTCAGCAACAGTTTCCTTGTCATTGATGCTTGCTTTAAGAGTATCGATCTCCGAAATGATAAGTTGTATCTCGCCCTCTGCATGTAAAATCTCAGTAGAGTTTGCAGAAATCTTTGCTCCGATACTTTCGATGGCACTCGTTTTCGCTTCAGTAATAGTCTTGATGAGTTGCGTTTGTGAGTCAACCTTTGTCTTAGCAGTGGAGATTTCGTTCTCGATTGCGGTAATAGCATCTTTAGTTTCCTGTACCTTTTCTTTTAACAGCTGATTCATTGTAGAGAAAATACGAATATCAAGAATGTCTTCAATAACTTCTCTTCGTTGACTTGATGGTAACTGCATGAATGGAACAAACGATGCAGATCCAAGGATAACAACTTGCGTGAATGTTTTGTAGTTCAATTTAAGAATCTGTTGTTCAAGAATCTTTTGATAGTCTCTTGATGCAGCATCTTGGTTAATCATCTCACCATCTTGCCAGATCTCAAATACATTGGGTTTGATACCACGAATGATTTTGTACTCTTTACCATTGATATCAAATTCAACTTCAACAGAGCAACCCTTACCATTAATGGAGTTGACTAGTTGACCCTTATTGATGTTACGAAATGGTTTACCGAATAACGAAAAGCACAATGCATCTAAGATTGTGCTCTTACCTTCACCATTCTTACCAATGATTAAAGTTGTTTGTGATTTGTTTAGTAATACTTTGTTTGGAGAGTTACCAGTGGATAAAAAGTTCTTCCACTGCACCGACTTAAATTCTATCATTCAGCTTTCCATTTCATACCAAGAATCTTATAGATGTATCGTCTAAAGAAATTGGGTTTTGTTTTAGATTGAATAGTGATTGGCATTGCATCAATGTTAATAGTAAAGGATGGGCTACCTAGATTACCTAGATTAGTAGACAAGGTAGTCCATGTACTACCAGTTCCACCATTACTAAGCAAATAAGAACCAGATATCACAGTAGAATTTTGTAACTGTTCGGCTCGCTTATCTAAAATATACTTTTCAGTTAGCGTAAAATCCAACTCAAGTGGAATCTGTTCAGTGAGTGGAAAGAAATACTCTATATTAAGTTGTTGCATCATACTACCTCGATGTTGACTGCCTCAGTGTAAAGTGTTCTCATGTAAGTCTTGATTTGTTCTTTGTCAACATCAGTTTCGATCGAATCGACATAGTGTGAGAGAACAGAGAGTGTATCTTCAAGATTGATTTCTTCGCCAATCTCACCATCTTGAAACTCTGACATGTCTTCAATAATCTTGATCTCATGACAACCCTTATTATACAACTTCTGAATGAATTTGTCAAATTTATAAAAGTCAGTTTTGTTTACAACTACTAACTTCACATACTTGAGTTCAAGTTCAAGTGCATCTAAATCGACAGGGTCTGTATCTTTGTCGTTGTATTCGATTCGTTCAAACATTCGATAAGGATTGCAAAAGAATTCGAGTTCTCTTGTATCGAGATCAAACAAGTGGAATCCTCTGGGATCGTTATAGTCCTGCCATGTAAGTTCATACGGATTTCCGAGATAATGAATATGCTTATCACTACTCCTATGGTGATAGTGCCCAGAAAAAACCAAATCAAACTTTTCGAAAGTTTCTTTAGCCAAACCATCATGCGATTCCATTCCTCTATGCATTGCAAAGCCAGCAATCTCAAGATGCCCCATGCAAATTTCGGCTTTAGTGTTTGTAATATGATCTAATGATTCTTGATAGTTCTCTGGACAAATCCATGGCATCATACAGATGCTTGTTCCATCAATAACGATCGTTTCTGGTTTGGAGATAACATCAATGTTACCGTATTCAACTAGAAGTAAATCTGGAGAGTTTACTTCATTTGTGTTTTTATAGTATGTATCGTGATTGCCAGCAAGCATATGAACCCGAATACCTCGCTCTTCCAATTTGTCGAAGAACATTTTCTTTGCTCTGTCAAGTGCGTAGAAATTGACATACTTCCTTCTATCAAAAGTATCACCAAGAACAAGAACAGTATCAATAGCATTTGCATCAAGAGCAGGAAAGAAAGTATTGTCATAAAATTTTTCAAAGAAGTCTAAGAACGCAATACTATCATTCCTTGCACCAAAGTGCTGGTCAGTAATAATGGCTACCTTCAAATGAAACCTACCTTTCTATTTGTGCTAGATTTTTTGGTATTATCAGACTGTTGATTAAATACTTCTGCAATAGAGTATGTATCTTTCACTTCTGGTAATTTAACTTTCAGTTTCTTTGCAAGAGACTTAGCAGCATCTGCATTAAGAACATCGAATGTAACAATATCAAAGCAACGACCTGGACGAATTAGTGCAGAGTCAATATCACGAATGCTTGGAAGGTTAGTAGAGAAAATCATCTTCTTACCTTTTGTTGTAACAAGACCATCACCCACATTCAAGAAACGATGCATCATCGTGTTACCATCGCTACGAGATTTTAGGAATGCGTCGCTGTCTTCAAGAACCATAACTTCTGCATCATCCTCAATAAACTTTGCGAAGAAACCATCTTTCTCAAGAATACCAGCATCATAAGTTACGATTGCGGAACAGTTACGATGTGCAAGCAGACCACGAATGAATGTAGTCTTACCAGTTCCTGGAGGTCCAATTAGTAGGAGAATGTTGGCAGAAGATTCCATGTAACGATCGTAGTAATCGCCAAGGGATTCGCCATTAAGGAATGGATACATTTCTTCAGTTGGAAGACGATCACGATTCAATGGAACATTAACGGAGTTGCCGTCTGCACCATATACCCATTCAATGTAAGAAGAAACAACATCGAAGTTAGACTCAACAATCTCAATCATGTCTTCTGCAAATTCAGCATCACCGAATGCACGAACAGTGGTTGAGTTAGAGTTCACATCAAACTTAATGAAGTTATTAGTGTTTTCTTCAATAATGAATCCAGTTGAAGAATTGCTTTGAACAAACAAAGAGTCTTTGTATTGGTCTTCTGCCCACTTTGACCATCGTTGACGATCGCAGAGAACAGTTGTTTCTCGTTGTACTGTTGATAGGTTTGCATCAACACGACGCTTCATAATTTCTACTGTGACTAAGTCTTCGAAATCAGAAACACCTAAAAATATTTTCTTATCATCCATAATTTTTTTCAGATCAAATTGGTTATCAAACGCATCCCATGTATACTTCCTAAGAAGTTTCTTGCCTTGCTTTCTTCTTCTAGCCTTTGTACTTCTTGCCAGTGCAGGATAAGACTTTGACACTATGTTGTGTCCTGCCTGCATTTCACGAATCCACTTGTGTAAGTCCTGTGTCATTTTCATCATCCAAAAAACTATTCAATGTATTGTCCATCTTTTTCTTTGCTGCTTTTTCTTTTTTGCGATCCATCCAAGAATCGTCAAAGGTACTATTGTTCTGAACGAAATCCATATAGGCATTATGATAATCTTTATCATCACCTTCTTGAACTTCAAACATCTCAAATGGCATATCTTGAATTAACTTACCTTTAATATAACTTTGTTTCTTTTCCTTGGCAATCCTTCGCAGAAATGCATACCAGATAATCTGTGTAAAATATGCAAATGGATTGTTGGATTTAGTGGGATCGAAGTTATCAATATATTGAAGGCAGTTTTCAATGCCATCAGATATCATCTCATCACGATAGGAATAATTAATAAAGTTGGGTTTATAGGAAAGATGGGTTGCTATCTTTAGAATACATTCGCCAATATAGTTGCTAACGATTGGTTTAGGTAAACCTTTCTCTTCAGCTTCTTTTACTTTGGCTCGCATCTCTACTATAGCTGCAAGAAAGTCAGCGTTATTTACATATTGTGCCATACATACTCGTTCCTCATTTAATTCAATTTATTCATAAGTATACATCAAACATGACTAAAAGACAAATCTTATTTTGCAAGACTAGTGGTATAAAATACATTTGTCTTTTTAATTGACTTGAGGCATAATCACTGTGTTAGGGTTGATCGTGACTACTAGTTAATAGTATCGTTACCTTCGATAAAGACTCTGTATCTTTCTTCTTCTCTTTCATCCTTTGGAGTTTTTGCTAACTCCTCAAGCATTAAGATTCTTCTTTTTGCTTCTTCCTGATCTACATCATCTTCCCAGAGCAATTCTTGTTTGTTATCTTTTGATATAAAAGAAAGTTTCTCATGCTCTGCAACGATGCGTTGATAGTGAGGAATGAATAGATGATGCAACTTCTTCACGAACATAATGTCTCGCTTTGCGATCACAAAACTTCTATCATCTGAAAATTGGCATAGAGGATGAGCCGTTACATGTTCACGACCTGCTTCTAAGATGGGAATGGTTTTAATGCACATCGGGGAATCGAGCAACACATGTTCATCATCCTCTTCTTTGAGGACAGCCATCACTTGCTCACCAGATGTAAGTTTCATTACAATGTAAAACTCGTTGTCGTCTAACATAGATCCACCTCTATAATTTTAACTTTAAATTCTTCTTCAGCATAAATTTTATAACGCTCTGCTGCATGATTTAGAGTATGGTTTTTCCAAGACTTCCAATGCAAATCATCGGCAAGGTCAAACAGATTACATTGTGTCTTGCCATCTTTCAATCTCAATCCACGACCAATACTTTGCAAGTTACGGATCTTGCTCTTTGATGGTGATGCAAAAATGACATTCTCGAGAGACGGTATGTTGATGCCAGTGGAGAATGTCCCAAAACTAGCAATAATGATAGCATCGCTCTCACCTTCTGTAATGTGACGAATTGCTTCACGATCGGTTGTATCTGTTCCTCCGTAAACAAAGAACACTTTACGATTTTCATGCACCTTGTCCTTTATTAATTCATATAAAATCTTACCATGTTTTTCAACAAACTGAAAAAGCACTAAGGTATTACCCTCACACTTTACTGCAAGATTACGAATAAATTTATTTCGTTTTTCATTGCTTACAAGAAAGTCCATCTCTTCTTGGTAAGTCTTATTCTTTTGTGCTTTACGAATTTCTTCGTTGTACTTCAACATCACACACATTATATTTAGGGTGGTAAGTCTTCCTGAATCCATTAACGCTTTGGTTGTAGTAACCTTATGCACTGGACCAAACATACCCTCAAGAACTAAACGATGAACCTTTTTGTTATCAAGTGTTCCTGTTGTTCCAATACGATAACGAATCTTGTCCATCTTTTCCATAACTGTTGTTAAGGACTTTGCTTTGAACTGATGTGCTTCATCTCCAAAGATTACATCAAACTGAGCAAACCAAGATTTAGGTTGTAAGTATACAGACTGCCATGTTGTAATTAGAACATCTTTGGTAAACTCTTTAGTGAATCCTGCATATAACTTTTGGCATGCCCCTGCAGTATTAAAACCATTGGCAGAGGAGTAGTCTTCAAAGTCAGTGAACAACTGCTCAACAAGAGATGTTGTTGGAACTATAATGATACATTTACGATCGTGTGCAATATGCCAGCGCATCGTAGTGTAAATTATAAATGACTTTCCTGACGCAGTGGGAGATAATAGCAGTGTGCGCTCTTTATCGAGAGCAGTCTTTACTGCTTCAATTTGATAGTCTCGGATTTCGATTGGTTTACCACGACCATGTGGATCGAGTGACTTGGCATAGTCTTCTACAATCTGATGTGTGATATTGTTTTGATGGAATACAGGAGTTACATATTCAATGCCATACCCATTGCGAGTGGCAAACTCTTCAACATATGATACTAGACCAACATAAAGAGTTTTTCTAACTTGA
>Ga0208975_1000117_pt1 | contig 39947 bp, 75 predicted proteins | sample GreLakmeER78MSRF_FD_187700 | JGI IMG/M metagenome (GOLD analysis project Ga0208975, IMG submission 187700) | Freshwater lentic microbial communities from great Laurentian Lakes, MI, USA - Great Lakes metaG ER78MSRF (SPAdes) | ecosystem: Environmental > Aquatic > Freshwater > Lake | place: Great...
GCACCAAAAGTATTACAATCAAAGAACTTGATTTAAGGGAGTTACGACAACGTGCAATTATTGAAGACCGTATACCTATCCTTCAGTTTGACCTCAATAATCGTGGCTATGTGGTTCTTGTTGAAGACGATTTTTTAGCGATGTTAGAAAATGAATGATATTTACGAACACGTTCTTAAAATAGTTGAGCACCATGACAAAGGTATTACCTCTAAAGACATCAACGAATTTCTTGATAATCAAAATATTAAACGTGGACGTAACACAGTTAATGCAACTTTAAACAACCTTCATTCAGAAGGTTGTGTGTTTGCTACAAGACTTGGACGCAACTATTTGTACTTTCATTCAAATTACAAAAGTAACTTTAAAGATTCTTTACGTATAGATAAACCAATTCCTCAAACAAAATGGGAACGTGCCGCACGATTATGGCGTGAAGTTGCAGAATCAGACACATTAAACCCTGACTTGTACAGACAAGCATTAAAAGAATTTAAGGCAGCAGAAAATGGCTGACACACCATGGCATCTCAAAAACTATAAGAACTTAATTACCTCTAAAGGTCGTCTTGTTCCTGTAGTTGAAAAAGAACTTATTAAAGAACAACTCAATAGCACTCGTGATACTTTGCATCTTCACCCTTCGGAGATTTGCAAGAAGGATTGGTGCCCACGCTCCTCTTGGTACACCATCAAAGGCTACGAAAAACAGGGTGAGACCTTTACATTTCAGAAACTCAACATCTTTGCTGAGGGTCACGCTATTCATGCTAAGTGGCAGAAGTGGCTTACTGACGCTGGTGTGCTTGAGCAAGTTGAAGTACCTATCCTTAATGAGGAATACCGCCTCATGGGACACGCTGATGGCATCATCAATGACAAGAAGGGCCGTGCCATCCTTGAGATTAAGAGCGTAGGTGCTGGCACCATCCGCATGGAAGACTATGAGTCATTTAAATCTGCTACATCTGAGAATGACATGTGGAAGAAGGTTCGCCAACCTTTCCCTACTCACTTGCGTCAACTTAACTTGTATATGTACTGCCTTGGCATTCATGAAGGTGTTTTCCTTTACGAATGGAAAGCCAACCAGGATGTAAAAGAGTTTTCAGTTAAGTATCAAGCAGAGTTGATTGAAGATATTTTGGCAGGTTGTCAAAGTGTTATTAGGGCGCTAGATTCTGGAATACCACCGATGCGACCAACTCTTGCAGAAGATTCATCTAGTCGCATTTGTAAATACTGCCCTTATTCAAAAGTTTGTTGGAAGGACGACTACATTGAACAACCCACTGACTCCTAAACATTCCATCATGGGAGATTTTCTTAAGAAGTTTTCTTTGCCTGACCGCCCTGAAGGTGGTGTTCCTGATATCCCGTTGTACTTAGACGAATTGCCAGACAACCAACTTATGGAGTTTTATACTCTTTTTATGGCCTGGGTTTCCTTCGCTAAAGCCGACATGGTTTTGGCTGAGATTGATGAAGAGCGTGCTGCAAATGACTTAAAGGTTATTGAAGCAGAGACTCTTATTGGTCAATGGAACGATAAAGAAAAAGGTGACACTGTAACACTTGCTAAGGCTCGCAGGGATACAAAGATTGAGGTTGTTGAAGCCCAACAGTTGTACTCCGAAAAGCGTGCTTACCGTAAACTGGTTGAGTCTGTCTTTGAGCGTTGTGAACGTGGTGCCCAAGTTATTAGTCGTGAGTTAAGCAGGCGCATCAGCCTTGCTCCACAAGAGCGTAGACAAGCACGGTACACAGCGTGAGGGACAAGTTTACTTATGGTGGGGGCACCCACGTTGCCCTTCGGTACGCTCGTATGAATCGCACACGACCTATTAGCGTTGAACAAACATTGGCGTTGTTTCCGCACAAGTTTAACCGCCCCAGTAAGGTTGCTGAATCTTTCAGTTTGTTGACTCGCCACGGTCTCCTTACAGAAACTAAAAAAGGTTGGATAATCACCAATCGTGGTATTGACCACCTTGCAAGTATTGCTAAAGATTACTTAGGGGAGTTTAAATGAACCACATGCCCGATTTGCCAGTTAACAAACAATTGTTGGAACAACGTAGAGTTATCAAGTTTTGGATTGAACGTTGTAAAGATTTAGAAGAAGAAAACGAAAAGTTAAAAGAAAAAGTAAGGTCATTTTATGGTCACTAAATCATGTATCACTTGCGAGTTTGCAATGCCTATCAAAGGCTCTGACTGGGTAGAGTGCCGTAGGTACCCACCTGTGGGCTCTAGCACCACCAGTTCTGGTTTTCCCACATCCCCAATAAAGGGTTGGTGTGGCGAGTTTAAAAAGCACCATGTGTCTGTACAAGTTACGGAGCGTGTGTGACTTACGACCTTGTAGATGAACTTCTTGACCGTTTTGGGTACAGTGACCTTTTTGCCAATGTGGTTGTTCATAACGCCGCTGAGGAGATTGTCAAGTTACGCAACAGGGTACGAGACCTTGAAGCAGAAGTTTCACGATTAGAAAGGTTGTCTTATGGCTGATTTTTTTACGCTCGTAATTATGGTTACGGCAGTTTTTGTCTGCGGTGTATTTACTGGACAAATGTTTAAAGACGAGTAATGGCAAATAAGTCTAAAGCCAAAGGCACATCGTTTGAAGTTTCTGTAAGGGACTACCTAATTAACAAGGGGTTTATCAATGCTCACCGTCCTGCACTATCTGGTGGCAATGACACTGGGGATATCAATGGGATTGCTCGCAAGAGCCCTCTTAGGAGGGTGGCAGTTCAATGCAAGAACCAAAAAGCATTTCAACTGAGCCAGTGGCTTAACGACACTGTAGCGCAGGCTGAACGCCTTGATGGTGCAGTTCCTGTGTTGGTTGTTAAGCGCCCTGGTAAAGGGGAAAAAGCATTGGGTGATTCATATGTTGTGATGCGTCTAGAAGACCTTACAGGGCTCTTGGATGAGGCTGGTTATCAGTAAAATAAAGGTATAACTATTCTACTAGGAGTCTTTTATGTCACAAGAACTGAACACCACCATTGACGATATTCTGAAGGTATCGGGTTCTAGCAACCCGCAATCCGTAGGTTCCATCATGGCTCGTGCTATTAATGCTGGGCAAATGCCTAAAATGCGTGCTATTGGCGCATCAGCGGTAAACCAAGCAGCCAAAGCCTGCGCTATCGCCCGTGGATTTGTTGCCCCACGTGGAATTGATTTATCTTTTGTTATTGGGTTTGATGACATTCCTGGTAATGACGGAGAAACAATTTCTGCAATTTCTTTTAAACCAATCATTAAGTAAGGATTAAGTATGACTACACATAACGGAAAACGTGTTACCCAACGAGGTGGCATGGATGGCGAATACGGTAAAGTATACGCAAATGGAAAAGCACAACCTAGATGGGTTATGGAAAAAATGACTGACGATTATGCAGATGAGCAAACAGGGCAACATGCCTGGGGCGTAACTGATACACATACTAAAGGTTATGGTCATGACACTTTTGACACACACGAAAAAGCAGTTCGTTATGCTGAAGAAATGAACAACAGACAAGCCTAAATAATGCCTTCTCGTAAACGTAACCGTCAACCCGCTAGTGGCAAATACCAAAAGTTTCTGTCACGCCCACCTCGTCCCGTTTCCACAGTTGGTGGTGGACAAGGTGGTCTTTTAGGCGGAACATCCTCTGGAGGACTTCAATAATGGGAATGAACTATACATACCGCAAATACGACCCTAGTACTTATGTTGCAGGTGGAAGACTGAGCCATCAGTTTGCAGAACACGCCCCTGGACTTACTCCTGAAGAAGAAGCATGGATTGCTGAATCAGTAGAAAAAAACCCAGGTCGTTTTGGAACTCCCAAAGCCAAACCATCTTCACTTACTCCTGAAGAAGAAGCATGGATTGCTGAAAAAAATAACGTTGGTCCAGACAAGATTTCTAGACTGGCAGACAAAGTTATTAACGAACGCCCTGATGAAGATGAGCCCGATGACTTTATTGGTCAAATAACTAAATAATGGCTGCTAATACCTTTACTCAGTGGGGGAGTGCTAACGAACCCCCTGGAATGGGTACTGCTGCCAGCATGGGTCCAGCCCCAGTTTGGCGCAACACTAAAGACCAGTTGTTATCAGGGTACCGCACAGGCGTAGAAGAACAGTATCCAGACGGATACCTTGGCACCATGTCATCAAACCGCCGTCAAGACAAGATTCTTGGCACATTAAGTCGTATGAACGCTCGGCAGTACAGTCGTGGTGTCCATAAAGGCGAGCGCATTAATCCTGGTGACTATGTTTGGCCCGAAGAGTTTAACCTTTGGACAGGAATTCAATTAGAATCTCAAGGTAAGAAGTTTGCTCCTCCTGGAGCCGAGCCTGTTCGTCTTACCAATGATGGAAAAGTAGGTCCTCGTGGCATACCTTCTCGTCAAGGGGAAGAACAGGTTGAAGAAATTAGTTCTGAACGGCGTGCCCTTCTTAAATCATTAGCACCGCCGTGGAAATAAGGTAAAATAGAGTTATGCCAAGAGGTAAAGATTCCAGAGACCATCCAGGTCGCCGCCCAGTTGACCCACGTATTACGTATAGTCAAGACACTGACGAAGCACCAGCGCATGGTATTCCACGCCCCAATTCAGATTTTGTAGACAATTCTGCAACTGAAGACTCTTCTGATATTTACACTGAAGGTGAAAAAGATACTCCTGAAGATGCAAAGGAACGTGAAGACCTTAAAAAAGAACGAGGTCTTTGGTAATGTCACGCAGAGATTCTTTTGATGATGGACATGGAATGGACCATCACAAACTACATAACATGTTGCGAGTAGCAGGTGGTGCTGCTATTGGTGCTGCTGGATATGGTCCAATAGGTGCTATTGTAGGTGGCGTAGCAGCGCATGCTACTAATCAGTATTTTGACAAACGTGAAGAAGAAAACGAGGATTAATAATGCCTCGTGGAGAAGATACTCGTGACCACCCAAAGCGCCAAGTAGGTCGTCCAAAACCGACCCCGCAGTTTGAATTAAATGATAGCCCACAGCAAGTAGCCCGTGACTGGTCACAAGGCAATGATACTGCTTTAGGACGTTTTGCAGCAAAAGGTGAAATCAGTGAAGGTACCTTTGCGGAAATTAACAAAACTTTAGATTATGGTGCTCCACATCCTCGTGAAAAAGAACGCCTTACAAACTTGCGTAAGCACTTAGAAGCGCAAAAAGACAACGGGGACCAATAATGGCACGGGGTCGTGACGAGAGCAAGAACCCTAAGCGCAATCCAGTAGTTGTACGAGATTTGCGTGAGCCTAACGTTTTGTGGGCTAACTTTGCTAACCCTTCTGAACCCCACGATTCAGTTAAAGAATATATAATGGAACAAGGAAGAGCGCAATCACGGTTAGCACACCCTTCCAGCGTTCCTAAAACACCTAAGGATACAGAATGACCAGAGGAATTGACGAGCGGAACAACCCCGCAAGAATTGCACACATGATGGCAGAAGAACCGCAAGTTCTTGCTGCTGCTTTGGGTGCTTACAATGCCATGAATGCAAATAACATTCCAAACTCTCATGACCCAGGTAGCATTGCAGAAATGAACCATGACATGCGGGCAATGAGCCGTATGCAGGGTACACGCCGTGACATGATTGCGTCTATTGGACAGTCACCACAGGTTGTTGTTGACGGGCAGTAATGCAAGTTCCGTACAAGCCCAATCAGTCTCACACAGAGATGCTGGTAGACCAGGCTTTACAATCTTATTTGCTACCTCCAGAACAAATCAGGGCAATCCGCCCGCTTGTTCCTCAGCAATTGTTTCCACAAACTCGTGGGTTTAACCGTCAAGAAATGACTTTAATGGACGTACTTGATACTCCAAGAACTATGCCAAATTACAGCCGTTGGGTTTCTGGTGCTCCAGTTATGTTCCGTGATGGTTTTATGGAAGGCAACTTTGAAGGTTCTAGTCGCTACTCAATGCAAGGGTTGTGGGCATAATGCCTGATTCGCAAAATTTTAATACACAAAAAGATATTAACCGCTATTTGCAACAGCAAGGTCGTGCTCCACAAAGCCACCTTGACTGGGAAACTTGGCGTAAAATTGGACAACCTGGCACATACCAATCTCCTCCAGGGTCAAACCAAAGGTTTCAAGGTGTTAGCAGTGGTGCTGGTGGACCAAGTTACAATGGCGCAGGCTCAAACTACGACATGTTTAAAAACACAGGGGACGCTATTGCAAAGGCTTTAGAGGGTCCTACCTCTTATGTGCAGAATAAGTTTGCTAAAATGGGTAAAGACAAACCAGGCTCAACCGCCTCTTCAAGAAATGGTTCTAACATGGCAGATGACGATGGTTCAATGGGACCCCCAATTGCAGGTGGCGGACGAAGCCAAAATGCATCTATTACTTCCCCCGCCAGTAGTCGTGGCATGCGCCGTGGTCGCCGTGGGGACTTTAGTGGCGCACTAGCATCACATGGCATTACCATGGTTCAAGGTAATGATAACTACGGAACTGTCTACGGTAATATGGGAGGCGCTAATGTTGGAAACGGCGATTACGATAACTCCTTTCAATCCAAAAATAGCGGAGGACGACAGACAGCCTTCAGCGGAAACAACAGTACATTCGGTGGTGGTAGTCCAACTCCTCCAGTGGGTCCCACAACGCCGACTCCACCGCCGCCACCGCCGACTACTCCAGGCGGTCCGTATCCACCTCCACCAACGCCAAACGGTCCACCTAAACCTCCATACGTAAGCCCTCCTCGTCAACCTATTCCATTTACTGGGATAAAGAAAACAACTACACCAAATGGTCCTCCACAAGTTGGTGCTCCTCCAGTTGGACCACAAACGCCTGTTCCAGGTCCAGTCGGACCGCAGACACCAGTACAAGGTCCACAACAACCAGGTAGACCTGCAATTGGTGCAGGTCCACAACCTAGCGGTGCTATTGAGTCAGGTCCACAACCTGCGGGGCAACTTGACGAAAGTAAGCGTACTAAAGTGCCAGATGGTCTTTACGCTCATGCTAATGACGAAAAGGGTGGTCCTGAGGCTGCCACAGCCCGTCAAAAATTAAATGAAAAAGGTGTTCACGGACCTTGGCTTTCCCAAACAGCAGGTCCACAAGCGCCAGCAGCAGGACCAATGTCACAACCTGTTGAAGGACCTGTTAACCCTGCTTCTAAAATTAATGAACAAGGTGGCGTTGGTGCTAAAAAATATGGTCCAGCAAAACCAAAACCAAAAATTGGTGACCCAGACTACAAACCAGCCATGGGTAAAAATCCTTTAAACGACAAAACACCAATGAAACCTTTAACTACTTTAATTCCACAAACAGTTGAAGGTCCAAAAAATCCCGCTGCTAAAAAAGCAGCCGCAAAGACTAAAGAAAAGAAGTAAATTATGGCAGTTAATGAATCCCGCTCATGCAATCGTGACCTCACTCTAGGTGCAGGCGATGGCAAGTTTAAATCACTTACACCAGACCGTGGTGGCAATGTTGACCCAACAGCAGCCGCTATTCGCAAAAACATGCTTCAAATTCAATATAATATTCAAGAAGCACCAAACTTCCCAAATTTTGAATCGCACCTTCAGTAACAGTAGACAACACCACTAGGTATCATGTAAGATACCTTACAGAAACTACTAGGAGCACAAAATGGCTGATAAAGACTTTGACCGTCTACTTGTATGCAAAACCCATGGGGTTATGTGGAAGATGCGTCCGTATGATGGACCACCTGAATACGACCAAGAGTTGCGTGAACTATGTGACCGTCACAACGCACAGGTACCCGACCCTGAGAATTGTAGAGCATTAATCTACCGCACAGACTCAGAAACTGCTGCCAAATTAGACGTAGAGACAGCACTAAAAAATGAGTTAAAAGAACAGGATGTTTACATCCGTGATTTCAGAGATGAGTTGAAGGTTGATGCGCTCAAATGTTTTAGTCGTCACAACCGACCAAGTCAGGGTTGCATTGATTGGTGCAGTGACGATAAGACTATTGGACGTAAAAGTGGTGTTCCTAAAGACAAGCGACAGTATGTCTGTATGTACTGCCCTGCCGCCGAATACTATACGCATCGCCAACGCACTGAAATGGGTCTTTACGGCAAGTGATTCTCATTAATTTTGATGCCATTGCTTCTCCTGGCGCTGAAATAGGTGCTCGCATTCCACGAAAAGAAATGCGCCGCTTATGGGGAGCCCTAAATGCTGGGTATAACAATAAGTTAGCCATCATGGCTACAGGCATTACAAATACTCCTATTCTTCTTGAATGGCTAAAGCGTGAGGGTTACAAAGCCACCACTGTAGATATTGTTGAAGAAGACACTGTGAATGTAAAGATTGACCGTGTGGCTTCCTTTAACGCTGTTTACGGGAAGATTAGTTGGTACATAGATATTGACCCAATTGCTGTTGCGAAGGTTGCGCATATGGGTATACCCACGCTACTATTGACAGTACCCGACACCATCCGACTTGAATGGAACGAAGAAAAAGTTCTAAAGAGTTGGGATGTACTTGTTGAGGAAATTGAAAGCCAAGCGTTAGCAAAGGCAGAAAGGACATGGCGTGAGTCAGATTAATGAATATGGGGGCGTTGGCTCGGAACCATACGGTCCTCCAAAACCACTTGTAATGAACTTTGATGAGTGGATGGCTTACGGTTTGGAACACAGTTTTTGTGGACCCCCTGTGTGTATTACCCATGATGGTGAACCTATGACAGATGCAGAATACGCAGAATTTGACGAGGGTCACGACCCTTGTATTCACATGATTCGCCCTTATCACGATGTTGCAGAACGCCTTATGGTTGAGTCTTCACACTCTGCATCAATTTGGCGCAGGCCAGGTTGGGAGTGAAAGTCTTTTTCGGAGGGTCGGAAAAAGGTTCATATCGGCGTATGTTGCTTGACAACAACGTTAAGCACTTTGCTTTAAATCTCACACATTTACCAATTCCTAAAAAGAAGGAATTTGTATTGTCAGACATTTTTCAAGGCAACGAAGTGCTCATTTACACTTCTGAAAACGATGAAGATTTAAACCGTTTTGATGATTTTGTACGCAATTACGCAGATGAGATTTCTATTGTTATTGGTCGCCCTGACTACGATGGCGCATGGTTAGGGGACAAGTATGTCCCCATATGGAATGACGAAACTGACCTAGAACGGCTTGCGTGGCTTTGTCAAAAGTATGGTCGTGTAGCCATCTCAGACAAGGCTGTAAACCCTCGCAACATGGTCAGGATTCGCCAACTGGCAGCCCGTTGGGGAACTAAACTTATTGGAATTACCTCCAAGCCTGACCTGATTGAGCACCTCCCTTGGGACGCTGTAGTTGTCAATTCTTGGACATCTGTCATCCGTTATGGGGAAACTCAAATTTGGGATGGTCATGGTTTGCGCCGTTACCCAGCCCAGCAAAAGGAGTCCGCTCGTAAGAAGCACCGAGCAGATATTGTCCGACTTGATGTAGATATAGTTTCTGTAATGGAGGATGATGTTGCTACTGTTGGGACGCTTGCTATCCGTTCTTGGCAACAATGGGAAACACACACTTTTGGGGGCTATGACCCTTCTGTGGCGGATGACGAAGACGAGTTTGGACCCCCTTCTGACCCCCCAATCATTACTATTGGGGGTGTTACCCCTGTTTCTAAAAATGTGGCTTTGGGGGGGTCAAACATTACTACAGACCCCCTAAATGAGCGGCACGAAAGAGGGCGGTCATTACTACCCATAATGGGCATTGAATCTGTAGTGTCTTTAGGTCACAGAACCGTTGGAAATGATGGAGAAGAACTAGAAATTGAACCTGAGAAAGTAAACCTTCTCAAATATAATGCTGACCCACTAAGGGAGTGCAATCATTGCTATTTGGCTCCCCGATGTCCTCAATTTCACGAAAATGCGACATGTGCGTTTTCTCTTCCTTTGGAGATTAAGTCCAAAGACCAACTTCAGGCTGCTATGAAGGCTCTTTTAGAGATGCAAGTAGGTCGTGTGATGTTTGCTCGCTTTGCGGAAGAACTAGAAGGACAGGGTCTTGACTCTAGTCTTTCTACAGAAATTGACCGAGTATTTAACCTTGTAGAGAAAATGGCTCGTATCAGTGACAACCGAGAAATGCTCCGTATTGAGGTTGAGACTCGTGGGTCTAGCGGAGTGCTTTCCCGACTGTTTGGACAGAAGGTTGGAGAAACCAGCAAGATGCTCCCTAACGGTGGTTTAAACGAAGAAGCCACCGATGCCCTGTACGCAGACGTTATTGATTTTTCTGAAGACGGTTCTTGACATACTCGTTAGTACCCACTAAAATCAACTGAGTTTGGAGCATAAAATGATAATAATTAGTTTATTAATGATTAATACTTATCTTCTTTGGAAGATTTTTAACACCCTTAGATATATGTCTTTGACTCCTACAAATGATGACCTTTGGGACATCTTTGCTGAATACATAGAATCACAAGACTCAGAAGAGGATTATTAAATGAAAATACTAGTAACTGGAGGATGTGGCTTTGCTGGTCACCATCTCATTGAACACCTCCTTACCAATACCGATAGTGAAATTTTGGTACTTGACTCTTTGACTTACGCAGGCAAAGTTGACAGGGTATTGGATATCCATAATTACGACTCAAACCGAGTAAAAATTATGTGGCATGACCTTAGGGCGACTTTACAACCCGTTGCTGAAAAACTAAAGGATATTACACATGTCCTACATCTTGCGTCTGAATCCCATGTTGACCGCAGTATTACTGACCCAGCACCCTTTATCCACAACAACGTTATTGGGTCGCTCAACATGTACGAGTGGGCACGAACCCATGACAACCTAGAGCACTTCGTACAGATTTCAACAGATGAGGTTTATGGAGCCGCACCAGCAGGACACGCTCACCAAGAGTGGCTTGACCCTATGCTTCCATCTAACCCCTATGCAGCAAGCAAAGTTGGACAAGAAGCGATTGGTATCTCGTACTGGCGTACCTACGGTCTTCCTTTAACCATCACAAATACAATGAACCTGTTTGGAGAACGCCAACATCCTGAGAAGTTCCTTCCAAAAACTATTCGTTCTATTGCTAACGGAAACCCTGTAGAACTTCATGGTATTTACCATGGCATCAAAGATGGCTTTCCTGACTGGCAAGCATCTGAACGCCATTGGCTTCATGCCCGTAACCATGCCGATGCACTTTTGTGGGTTCTTACACAAGCACCAGCAATACGTTACAAAAACTCTGTAGAAACTCAGAAACCAAACCGCTGGAATGTGGCTGGGGAAGAGAAGTCTGTACTTGAAATGACTGAGATTATTTCGGACATTCTTAACACTGCCTGTGAAATTGATTGGGTGGATTACCATTCAACACGCCCAGGTCATGACCATCGTTACGCTTTGGATTCTTCCAAGATTCATAACGCAGGGTGGAAACCACCTTTTAATCTTGAAACTGCTCTAGAAAAAACTGTGGCGTGGGTAACCCGTGATGAGAATAAGAGGTGGCTAAGTGATTACTGATGTTGGAATTGACATGGATGGAGTCATATATGACTTTGCCAAAGTTTTTCATGAATACGCCCAAAATAGGATGAACAAAGAATTGTCCAAACCTACAAAATGGGATTTCTACAAAGAATGGGGTATGTCAGACGAGCAGTTTGATGAATGGCTCATAGAAGGTGTTCAAGAACTCCGACTGTTTAATTGTGATGCTCCCATGGAAAACACTGTTGAAGGTTGGAACCTTCTGAAGCAAAACGATATAAAAATCCATTTGTTGACTCACAGAGGTGCTGTTTCTTATCAACAAACTGTTCAATGGCTAGAACGCTTTGGTCTCCGTCCTGACAGTTTACATTTTGGTGCAAACAAAGGTATTTTGAAAGCCTTTGCAACAGACCAGTGTGCGTCTATAGATGACTACCCGTTGTACTACACCCAATACGACCGTGCAGGTGTTATTTCATTTCTTCGTACACAACCATGGAACGAACAAATGTACGCACGCAGAGTAAAAGACCTCTTAGATTTTGCTAACAAAGTTATAACAATCAATGAAGCCCAAAAAGTACTTATTGAGTTACCTGTAGCACCAAAACCAAAATCACATATTATTTGGGAACCCAACAAAAACCCAACAAGCACATACACACAAGTTTACAAAGATACAAACCCCCACGAAAACAACTTTAAGAAAATGAGATGGACTAATGACGACCTCTGACAATCACCGTACAGACATACTTAAAGAATCAATTAATCTTATCAACGGCGAACGAAATAGCACTTACGGTGACCCTCTAGACGATTTTGCTACAACTGCTGCGATGTGGGATGTTTATCTTGCACGCACTATTGAAGCACGTGGAACATTAGATATAAAGCCACATGATGTAGCAATCATGATGAACTTGTTAAAGATTGCACGAATTTCGTGGTCTCCTGAAAAGCGAGACCATTGGGCTGACCTTGGTGGCTACACAGGCTGTGGATGGGACTGTGTAGTCAGGCAAGATGAGTAGTGGACACACCACAATGGATTTCTAAAAGTCTTTGTAAAAACCGACATATTGATATTTGGTATCCTCCATTAGATACCGACAACCCTGACAAATACTATGGAGTTGCACGAGAAGTGTGCCGTAGATGCCCTGTATGGAAAGAATGCTTAGACGCAGGCACTACAGAAACTTGGGGAATGTGGGGTGGATTGACCCCTCTAGAGAGAACAGTCATTACCAACAAGTCACCAAAACCAAGTGCCATAAGGTCACACGGTACTTGGGTACGATACCGACAAGGTTGCCGATGCACAGATTGCACCGATGTTGCCGCTGTTCAGCCCGAAACTTTGAATATTAACTCGGTGCCACTAATGAGTGAACAATTGGGTGATTTAGATATCTTGAGGTTCTTGCTTTTCAACCAGTAACCCTGTAACCTAGAGACAGACCCCATACCAAGGATTCACCTCAGAGTGCTTTAAGCACTCACTTGGTAGGGGTCTTTTTTTATTGTACGGACATTGGAGAAAAATGGTTTATCGCCTTCTTACCGCATTGACACTTTCAGTTACCACCACATTTGGTGCTATTACGACAGGAGGTAATGCGTCAGAAGCGAGTACAACAATTGTTGTAACCACTATTCCTGCAAACTTTGTACAAGCCACAAGTGTTCCTACAATGCACCCTGAATTACGCTCACAACTTGCTACACGCAAAGCAGGCTCAGTGCGCTTTTGGGAAGCAGTGTCTTGGTGTGAAACCAACCATAATTGGAAAGACGGTGGTTATTTTTCTGGTGGACTTGGGATGGCTCAATCAGTTTGGGTAAACTTTGGTGGCAAACAATTTGCATCACGCCCACCAAAAGCGACTAAAGAAGAACAGATTGTAATTGCTAACCGTGTTGCTTTCTTTGGTTTTCAAACTAAAAATGTGTACCGCACACTTCAAGATAAGTTAGACAACAAACCATATTTCCGACCAGCAGTGGGATGGAAGAGCATGAAAAAATGGGGAGGTAACTGTGCTAACTGGAAGACACGGAAACCACTTAGGGACAAGTACACAGAAACACCTAAGTAACTGTTGACAGAAACCGACTAAATAAACTAGAATAGTTATTATGTACAGCAAGACATACAAATGTGACTCATGTGATATCCGCCTTACAGTTGGTGTACCCGTTACAGAAACTCCTACACACCCTTGCTCACGACACGCAAACAAAACGAGGAAACTAATTGAAGTTGAAACTGGGAATAGCCAGCGGGGACAGAGTCCCACCACAGAGGGCACCTGACAACAAAGGTCATTGGGGTGGCGCAGGATGGGTGCGCTTAGGACAGTACGAACACCTGCTAGAAACCGATACTTTTATTGGGACTCTTGTATGGAACAGAACGCACTTCTCTATACAAACCGATGGAGATTCTACGCTCCACGATGTTGACATCATTATCATGCAACGACTAATGCATGACACATTGCCTGAACATATGAAGTTGGCACAGAAAGCGGGTCAGATTATCATCAATGACCTTGATGATTGGTACTGGGGACTGGACACAACTAACCTTGCCTTTGCTGCAAGTCACCCAAAAACTAGCCCAAAAGAAAACACGAACCATTACAAAAAGGTACTTGCTACAAGCGACAGAATAACTGTATCAACACCGTACCTGAGGGACAGGTTGTTAAAAATGTTTAGTAACTGTCCACCCATAGATGTATTACTTAATACTGTTGATGTAAAACGATTTAATATCCACGAACACATTACAGAAACTAAACCAATTGTTGGATGGGTTGGTTCAACTAACCACAGAAGTGGAGACCTTGAAACTGTTGCTGGGACTATCCCACCATTACAGAAACTTGGTTTAATCTCTCTCCAACACAGTGGAGCGCACCCCAACGCACCTTCGCTTGCATCTAAGTGGGACATTACAGAAACTTCTGTAACTTCTATTCCCGCCACCGACCCTGAGGATTATCCAAACTTACTCACAATGGATATTGGTATTGCTCCACTACGAGACACACCATTCAACCACGCAAAGTCTGATATCAAGATTCTTGAATACTCTGCTTCAGGTATTCCATGGGTTGCTTCGGGACTTCCTGCTTACGAGACATTACAGAAACTTTGGGGAGTTGGCAGAATTGCCAAAAAGAACAAAGCAAAAGAATGGCAAAAGCACATCACAGCGTTGTGTGACCCACAAGTGCGTGCAGAAGAAGGGCAAGCCCTACGAGAAGCCTCTTGGTCAAGAGACATCCTCGTAGGTGCTGACACCTTCAACTCTTACTTAAACGCTCTCTGAAACATTACAGAAAGTCTTTGGAAGACCCCTACGCTCTTTAGGCATCAAGCCACCCCAAATACCATGCTTGATATTGTTGTCTACTGCAAAGCGCAAGCATTCCACTGACACTGGGCATTTCCTGCAAGTGTCCACTGCTTTGGCAATACTTAACGCCACCTTCCTTTCCATGCGTCCACTACCAAACTCAAAGAAATGTGTGTTGCCCATGCCAGCACATAGTGCGTGGTCACGCCACCGTCCATTGTCAGGTGATTTCAGCGTGTTGTATTCAATCTGTTCTGCTGTCATTTCTCTCCAAAAATAATTGTTGCATTTTGTTTGTGGTACCTGTACTCTATCGGCAGGGAAGAAAGGAACCCAACATGAAAGTAGAGAAACTCATTGAGAGTCTTCAGAAACACTGCAAAGGTACAGATGACATCTGTGTCCTTTGGTGGACTAAGCCTGAAGATTTCTCAGATGACAAAACATTGACAGATGAAAACTGGGCAGAAGTTTGTGCAGAGTTTGACGAATGGAACGATGCATCTTTTGCTCTTAACGAATGGATTGTTGACGCAATTCTTCAGCACTCAACAGAAGTAGAGGACAACCGTGGCTAAGTATGCAATTTATGTAACTGAAAATGTCAATCATATGTATGTGGTTGAAGCAGAGTCGGCAGAAGAAGCCGAAGCAATTTATTACACTTATGATGATAACCAACTCATCACAGAAGATTCAGATGGTTCTGTGGGCTGGGACAGCCCATGGGAAATTGCAGTAGTACAGGAGGACTAACCATGGCAACTTATAAAGTATATGTTCGTATTGATTTGGAATACGAAGTGGAATGTGACAACGAAGCCGATGCAGAAGCACAAGGCTGGTTGTGGGAAGACTACCGCCAGTACAGCGAAGTCTATTCCATTGAAGTAGACGACATTACAGAAACCGATGAAGAAGAGGAAGAATAATGATTACAAACACAATGATTGGTTGGTACACAAACGATGGAGAAGGTTTTGTTACTTCTCTCATCTGCACCAACTGCGCCAGCAAGTGGGGACGCACTGACATCAACGAAGATGACTACGCCACATACGATGCATACCCTGATGGTTACACCTGTGCTGAATGCGGTTTTGTACTTGCTTGCCACCCCGACATTTGTACCTGTGAAACCAAAACCGAAACGAGTTTTTATACAGTTACAGCCACTGGCACATACTTTGTGTCAGCAAAAGATTCTTTTGAAGCAAAGACCCTTGTTTACGAAGCGATGCTTGGAAACGACCCAAAACATTTGTTGGACATTGGCGAAGTTCATTTGGGCACCATGGTTGCTAAAGAGGGTACCCATTACACAATCTCCCACACAGAATACGAGCCGTTCTAATGTTGACACAGAAACCGATTGGATTTGAAGGGACTGTCTGTTGGAAGGACAGCCCTGATAGTCAAGGTTACTTTTACTTCTCGTTCAGCGAAGAACTGCTGAACCACGAAGGACAACCAGCCGAAGAAGACATCTATGGTGTTCGTGATGACAACATCTTCTTCTACTTGGGTGAGTATCAACAGGAAATGTTGCATAAAGCGATTGCCAAAAGTCATACATATTTTGACATTGGTGAAGAGTGGTACATTGACCTCACAGAACCACATGAGTTTATTTATGAGTTGACGGTCTCACCGTAAAACCATTACAGAAACTTTATGTTGCAATATCAACAGAGTGTCTGTACCATTCAAACTAACGCCAACAGGAGGCAACAACCAATGAATTATCAGCAAGTACAGGATTATGCACTGTTATGTTCTTTAGAACACCATCTCTGCAATGTAGAAGAAATGATGGACAAGGGTTTTATCCTTAGTGACATCCTCGCACTCGTAGAGGCTGGCTCTAACGAACCAGTGATTTGGGAACAGTACGAATACGCACCACGAGAAGATGTCGTAGAAATGATTGAAGACGCACGAGGTGTGCATCTGTATAACTTTATGCACCTCTTGACAGAAGTCAATGGAAAAGAATGGGCAACCAGTTTCAAGGAAGGAAACTAACCATGAAAGACTTACAAGAAAAATTACAAAGTAATTTGATTGCTTACCTTGATGGTATGCCCGATGAAGTATTAGACAAAGTTTGTCAAATTGTTATTGACACAATCAAGGAATGTGAGCAGTCATGAAAGAACACGACCAAGCACAAGAGTTCTACGAACACATTGCAAGGAATTACACAGAGATTCGCAGTAAGTGTCTGAAGGCTGTGTGGAAGATGCGCAAAGACCCCGAAGTGTGGGACAAAGCAAACAAAAGTTGGTTCCCTGAAGTTGACCAGTGGGATTCATTTGATGCACAAACCGACATCAATTACTATACAGACGGTAACCAAATGGATTACCCAAGTGACCAAAAGCCAACCATGTCTGTGACTGCATACCTTTACGATGGTGCCAACATCATTACAGAAACTTATGTAAAGATTGATTTGAGCAAGTAATGACAACATCACAACAAATTGCACGATTTATTACAAACCTTGACGATGACCAATTCATTGGTTTCAATGTCTTTGACAAACTCTGTGAGCAGTTCAACTGGCAAGGATTGGTGTTTGGTGATTTAGACATCGCCCATGTATTCCATGAAGTTGCAGGTCACACCATTACAGAAACTGAACTTGAAACAATTCGTGACAGCGTTGATTTGCATGACATTCTTATGTCGGCTTCACAGGTTGTGATTGAACATCTCACAACTGTAGTATCTCAATATCTTGACCAACAGGAGGACAAAGATGAGTAAGTGGATTTTAGATATCCAGTCAGGCACATTAGTAGACGCAGAGAACTGTGTAATCTTTGACGATTCAGTCATTACTGATTACACTAATGTGGATGAGGTGAATCCTTGGTATGACGAAGAAGGTTTCATTGACTGCGCAGAAAAGTATGGCAAACCAGTTCTTAATTACCGCAACCCTGAAGAGGTACACACTGTGTGGTGTGCGGATGATGTACAAGAATTGTGCATGAATCTGACAGATGCTGAGGCTCTTGAAGCATTACAGAAAGTTTCAAAGGTTCTGCATGAACTGTCTATCTCCTACGGCTGGGAGATTTTAGAAACGGCTCTCGCATCCGAAGGATACGAAATTACAATGGATAAGGAATCCGAATGAAAAAGAAAATGATTATTGTGGGTACTGATGATGGCATCATTCTTGATGTCAGCCGTTGTGCAATCTTTGATGAGAATGAGTTAAGTGAGGCAGACCAAACCATGCTGAACTTTGGTACAGAATCTGACGCACTCTCTGTGGCAAACCGCCACGGTATCAAATTGTCTGACATCTTGGAAGGCTGTGGCTACGGAGACTTAAACTATTACAACTCATTAGCGTTGAGCCCACTGGCACTGCGGTCAGAGTTTGCAGAGTTTCCTTTTATTTCCGATGAGGTTGAAGCCGATGCAGAAGCAAAAGCAATCCTTGAATGGGGTTCCAAACTCAGTGACACACAGTTGATGAATCTCGCCGCATACGCATTACAAGACGATGATTTGTGGAACCAGTGGCGTACAACAGTTATTTGGGCGTTGCAGGAGTTTTATGCAAAGTTTCAAGAAGCGAGCAAAGAATGAGGGTTGCAGACTGGTACAAGTGGACACGCTTTAAGAAGCGTGTAGGAGCAACTCTTTTATTGCTTGGCATTCTCATTTCATTTGGAATGGAGAATGGTTCAATCTCTTACGGAGTCTACGGATTAATCATTGCAGGAACAGGCGCAATCATTATTAGCACAGTGCCCAAAAACCAATGGTGACATTACACAAACTTTGTGTTGATTTCTCATTGCCTTTCCTGTAAGGTGATGAGTGTGTGGGGTTCCCCTGTCATCTCCTAAGGCTTCAGGGGAACCTTCCACACAAAACCGATTAATTTTCTGAGGAGGGAATTATGAATAAGACAGAACAAAAAACGGAAGTAGTTGACCCCTGTGTCTATTGCGGACGCTCAACAGCATTTGGTGCAGGAGATGGTTTATTCGTTAACCGTATCGGTGGCGACTTCACGAACGAAGAAGGCGAGACCATTGATGGCTGGGCGTGTCCTGAATGCGGTGGTTACGAATGCACTGAGTGCGACAAGACCATTTACATTGACGAAGAGATTCGTGTTGATTTCGTAGATGAACAGGGCAACCACCATTACGGAAACTATCACGAAGAGTGCTATAACGAAACCAAGCATGGCAAGCAATACGATTGGGAAGACGGGGAATAAACAATGTCTTACCCAATCATCTATCTTGAAGAATCCAATAAAGAAATTGAAGACTGTACAGTTCTTCACGCACTCAAGGATTTATTTGTTCGCATACAACTCCGTGATGGTCATTCATGGGGCTATGTAGAAGTCACCGATTACAGCGAAGGTTTGCTGTGGTTCACAGTGTCCTTTGACAACGACACCCATTCCTACCAAGTCATGGCACCCATCACATCCATTCAAACAATTACCTACATCTGACATTACACAAACTTTGTGTTGTGTTTCCATAAACCGACCGTTATATTTACAACTACCAACAACTAGTTCCTAGGAGGGACAATGCCAAACGACATCAGCACATCAACAAGTATCCATCCACACACGACAGAAATGTCATTTGAGTTAAACCATATGCCTCAATTTGGCAACACAACTTTTAAGATTAAGTTTAAGGGTTACATCAACGCCGTAGACATTTTTCTTCCAATGACACCGCAAGAACTTATTGCATTGCTTGAACAGCAAGTTGCCGATTTGAAGAGCCTCACTGCAAACAGTGCCCCTACAGAAACTAATACAGATTCTGACGAGCCCACAGAACTCAAGACCTTTGCAGAAAAGTTCAACGCTTCACCAATCGGTTTAGTAGTCAATAACATTCTCAACAAATAAACAACATCTCAACATTACAGGAAGTAGAGAAAATGAAAGACAATACAAAAGATGGATGGACACTCGTAGGAGAATGTGCAGTTGACTCAGGTCAACTCATGGTCTGCGACCCGTGTTACATCAGTTCACATTGGAAGAGCAACGAGTTCACATCCAGCACTGACGAAGATAAGAATGATTTCTCATATGACGGTGCGTGCGTTACAACAATCCGCCACACAGCAGGTCAGTTAGGAAATGATTTTGGTTCTCGCTACCTCGGTGTAGCAACATCCACTGCTGGTGGGGACGGTGTGTTCCCTGTGTATGTGCGTTACGACAACGGTACAGCCATGGAGTTTCGTATTATGCTTGACGGTGCCAAGTTGGACAATCTTGGAGAAATTGTTGACTACAACGAGTGCCCCGACTGCGGTGATGACATGACAGGTTGGTCATGCGAGTGCTTCAAGGATGACGACAAGGATGACGAGTGATGATGAGCGACATTACAAAAACTAAGAAGTTGCAAGTCTTGACCAAGACCGATACATTTATCAACAACCAAGTTCCACAGGAGGAATCATGACAACAGTAAAGTACCCCGAAGCACAAGTGCAACTGGCAGGTGAGGACGGTAATGCGTTCTCAATCCTTGCCCGCACAATGAAGGCATTGCGCAAGGCAGGCGTGCCCAGTGACGAAGTCACTGCATACCACACCGAAGCAACAGCAGACGACTATGGTCACTTGCTCCGCACAACCATGCGCTGGGTCACTTGTGACGCATACGACACAGCAACCGACAACGATTGCCACGACTGTGGCGACACGACCGATATCTACGCCGATGGACTCTGCGAAGACTGCTGGGACGCACAAGAAGAAGACGAAGAGGAGAACTAAGTCATGACTATCACCGACAAACAATTAGATGAAATTACGCAGGGCATCCAAAGCCGTAAGCAAGCAGAGGAAGAGATTGTTCGTGCCATGCTCAAGTACAACCTGACAGAAAGGGAATTACTTCTCGCAATCTTTCAGTCGTCTTACTGGCAGAACCCACTGCGTTTGATTGATTAATATCTCACACCCCCAGTGAGGGAGAAGGGACGGTGCAAACCGTCCCTTTTCTTTGCACCCCATTATGGAAACTGATACAGAATCTCACGAACTGATGTCACACAAAAAGCGATGTCACTAGAAAACCGACATCACAGAAACTTTGCTTTTCATTTTTAGAGATGATGACACGACTAATAGGTAACAACATAAATGTGAGAATCCTCTGACATTTTAGGAGCCAAGGAGGCTTGTAATAGATATGAACAAGAAACAAAAAAAGTATGACCAAGAACTGAGTACCTGTGAGGTTGCTTACAACCCTGAGCGTGATGGCTTCATCTGCTCTTACTGCAAAGATTCATTTACTATCTCGCAGATGGACTGCATCATCGGTGGAGGTCTCGTACCTGTCACGCTTGAAGAGTGTGAGCAGACTTTGCGCTTCCTGCGCAAAGAGACTTGCTTGATGTGCGAGTTGCCAGTGTCCCGTTCGTTTGACTAACTAGAACATTACACAAACTTTCACGGACTCGCCTCCACCTTCGGGTGGGGGCTTTTTCGTTTTGACCATTACAGAAACTTTCATGTTGCATCTTGCGAAAGATTGCCCTATCTTTGTCAGTGGGCAACACCGCCCCGTTTCCACAGGAGGAATCACAGTGTTAGATATTGACACCACACTCAAGTACATGGCGTGCATCGCACAAGGCGTTCGTGCCCACAGTTTCTTTGATGACATGGGCTCACCCCCTAAGACCGAGTACGACTTTGACAGGGCTCAAATGGCTATCAGCATTCTCTGTGCGTTCATTGGTGAAGAACAGCAGAAGGAACTCACCGCAGAACAAGTGCGTGCGTTTCTCGTGTACTGCGGGTTGTCCCAAGAACTTGCACTGCGTGTTGTTGACAACGATAACGAGCCACTTGGTTGCTACTAACCAACCCCCAACTCCCCCAGCAGGAGCCCTCGCCCTTACGGGCGGGGGCTTTTGTCGTTCTCAGGACATAACAGAAACTTTGTACGAATGGATGTTGCATATCTCATCTGACTTCCCCTACAATCGGTCGTGGGGCATTCCCGCCCCGCTCTAACAGGAGGACATCAAATGTCACAAGAAACACTGGAATGGCTCAATCAGAACACTCTGATTGGATTCACTGAACGCCGTGGAAACGCATGGCACTACAAGGCATCTGAGCAGGGCTCGGAGAACAATCACTACATTGGCGCAATCCCCGTTGCCGATGTGTACCGCCGTTTGCTCAACTGGCAGGCAGTAGAGGCACCAGCATTCGTTGGTATCCCAACCGCTGATGGCTTTGACTATGTCCTTCAGAACGACCGCAAGTTCATTGTCCGCTCTGACGATTCCAGCGTGCTGGGCATCTTCAAGGACGGCTATCAGATTCACCAGTACGGCGAATGGCTCATTGATGCAGTCGCCAACATCGTTGATGACAGCAACCTTGCCATCGGTCAGGCTGGGCTCCTGAAGGGTGGAGCAGTCGCTTGGGTCAGCATTGAATTGCCTGAGAACATTGAGACCCCATCGGGCTTCACAGTTCGCCCGCAGTTGCTTGCAACCACCAGCCACAACGGCTCACTTGCCACCACCCACAAGATGACCAACACGGTCGTGGTGTGTGACAACACGCTGTCCTTGGGTCTCGCCGAGAAGACAGGTACATCACGCACCCGTCACAGCAAGCACTCAGGCTTCAAGGTTCAGAATGTCCGTGATGCCATTGGCGTGGTTCACACCATGGCTGACAGCATCATGCTTGAGATTGAGGCTTTGGCTTCTATCTCGGTCAGCGACAAGCAGTTCTTTGACATCGTGAACCGCCTCGTGCCAATCGCTGAGATGGGCTCAACCACCAACTCGGCTCGCACCAAGTTGGGCAACAAGCAGGACGCAATCTTTGACCTGTACAGCAAGAACCCAATGGTCGCTCCATGGAAGGGAACCAAGTTGGGTGTCATTCAGGCATTCAACACCTACGCCCACCACATGAGCGGTACTGACAAGAATCGTGCCCAGCGCAACCTGAGCAACGCAGTCATGGGCAAGACCGATGACGCTGACTCTGAGGTTCTCAAGGCGATTGACCTCGTCCTCACCGCCTAGTCCACAGCGACCCTCCACTGGAGCCCTCACCCTTCGGGGTGGGGGCTTTTCAGTTTCTGTGATGTCCCCAGCAGAACCGATGGTGTTTTTTGATGTCTCCAAAAAACCGATGTCACTAAAAAACCGACCTCGTTTTTTTGAGCCTTTCCCAATGCCCACAAGAGTTTCTGTAATGTCCCCACAATGTCCCCACAGCGTTTCAGACCGTGCTTTCATGCAATCTTTGCATGACTCCTGTGCTGTCCGTGAGGGATTGTTTCATTGCTCGCTGTTGCTGTGATGCTGTGAGCGATTGTTTGATTGTTCTTGGGTTCATTGTGAGTCCGTGAAAGATTGTTTGATTGTTTACGGATTCGCTTAACACACTTGAATCCGTGAAACACAAAACAAATGCACACACATACACACCCGCATACACACGCCCGTGTGCGCACCCGCACCCACGCACGCCTGCGCCCGTGTGCGCACGCACGCCTGCTCGTGAGCGTTCGTACAATCCGCCGTACTCGTCCAGAGCGACCGAGACCGCCACCGACCCGCACCTGCGAACCCGACCGAGACCGCCCCGCTGTGAGTTCGCCTGTTAGGCACACCTAACGCTCGGTGACCTGCACCTGACCGAGCCAGTGACCGAGCCACGGGAGCCCGCAGGATTGCCCCTTCAGAGCCCGTATGGGGGCGATGGAGCCCGAAAAGGTATGAAGGGTGCCTAGGGGGGGTCATCGCCCCCTGTGAGCGTCCTACAGCGTCTGACGGGATTAGGGGTATTTCAGGGTATCCCAAAACACCTGTTTCGTTAGGCTCACCTAACAGACTATTGGTCTAATCGGGAGACCGCCGAGCCCGCTAACCCAGCACCCACACGGAGGCTCCAGCAGAGCCCGCAGGAGCCCGTATGGGGGCGACAACGGTCGGTCGGGTATCACAGTGCCCGCCCCGATTCTGTGCCCCCTACGAGCCTCCCAGCATGGTCTCAGAGGATTGCGCCGCATCAGGGGTGCGCGAACCCTTACGCACCAAGGGTTTGCGGGGTTTGAAAATGATCCCGTGGAGGTTGGTGGGTGTGTTCGTGCGGAGGCTTATGTCATCGCTATGTCATCGCTATGTGAATTGAAACAATCTCCTGCTATCCGACCCGCACAATCGGAGCCCGCAGGACATTACAGAAACTCGGAAATGGAAAGAGCCCCCACCCCGAAGGGCAGGGGCTCCGACCGCTGGGTGGCTAGAGGTCTGCGAGGTAGGAGCGCAGGATTGCCATCGCAAGGTTCTCTTCCGAGACCATGGTGTCCACCTCTTCACCGTCCATGACCGCCTTGGCTTCACGGAACTTGCCTTCCAGCAATCCCCACAGGCGGTCATCAATCGTGCGGGTGCCATCTGCCTTCACGCCGAGAACCACCTGCGAGCAGACATCACGGGTCTGACCCTTGCGCAGGAGCCGAGCCTCAGCCTGAACCACATCCATGGAGTTCCACGGGAGTTCAGCGAAGACGATGTGGCGACCCTCGGTCATGGTGAACCCGACCGAAGCCGAGATGATGTTCGCCACCACGAGGTCGTACTGCTTTGCCTGCCAGCCATCAACCACTGCCTGCTTGGCTTCAGCGGTCATGCCACCGTGGATGGTCGCAACCTTGAGACCAGCCTTGGTGAAGTGCTCCATGATGGCTTCACGGATGTCGGTGTGGGTAGCCAGCACGAGGATGGGCTCGTGGTCGCCTTCCTCGGCAGATTCAATCGTCAACTGGATGTGAGCGATGACCGACTCCAACTTTGCCTTGCCGACCAAACGGCGCAGTTCCTGAACACGGATGAGGGCTTCAGCCTTCATCATGGACTCAGCCTTGGCGTGACCACGGGTGTCAATGAGCCACTGCTCAAGGTCGGTCTCGGCACGCTTGTACTTCTTTGCCCACTCGCCCTGCAACTGACCGTCCCGCAGGATGCGTCCCATGTTCGGCAGGTCTGCGATGACATCAGCCGAGCGCACACGATGAGCCCAGCCAGTGATGTCGTGGAACATCTCGGCGTGCAACTGCTCGGTGTTCGCCTGACCACGGGCACCGTACGAATCCACCGCTGGGGCGAAATGGTCAAGCCAGTCTTTTGCGCTACATGGCTTGCCATCAATCGCATGGCGACCGAAAGTGTTGAGACCCTGCATCAACTGGAAGAGACCAACACGGGTCTTGGTGAATGGGGTGCCACTGAGGAGCCATTTCGGCATCTCGGTACGGCTGGCGCAGAGGTGAGCGAATGCACGACCACGACCTGCACGACCGCTGGAGACACGCTGGCACTCGTCAACGATGAGCGCATCCACGCCACGACCGAAGTCACGGACGAAGTAGTCAGGGATGATGCGGTTGCCGTGGGCATCCTTGGCGTTCTCGTCATCCCATGTGAACTTCTGCTTGCCACCAATGAACCAGCGGTTGTACCCATGGAGCGCACCGTCCGTGACGATGAGAACCTGAGCGGTCGGGAGACCCTCGGACTCGGAACCTTCACGGTCAAGCGGGGCACGCTTGTTGATGATGTCGGTCGTGACCTCAGGAGCCCACTTGGCGAACTCGTTCTTCCAGTTCCATGTCAGCGATGGCGGGCAGACGACCAGCACCTGCTTTGCGCCGAATGCCAGTGCGGACTGAGCGAGCATGATGCCCGTGATGGTCTTGCCAGTGCCCTGCTCGTGAGCGATGAGGAACTGGCGTTGCTGGGTTGCACGCCGAACCACTTCCACCTGATGTGGCATGAGGTCGGGGTGGAACACGGGTTCCATGTGTGCCATGGATTCCCATGACTGGTACGGGGTTGATGCTTTCATGATGACCCTCCTGTGAGTCGTTTTCGGCTTGTCAGTGCGACTCGCCGAAGGCGAGTCTAGGCACGCCCACAACCCAAACACAACACCACATATGGCATTACAGAAACTTTTTTGGCTGGAGCCCGCAAACCCTTACGCCCCAAGGCTCCGAGCCCTGTCGGAGAACGGAATCTGCGCAAGCCGAGAACATGACCCTTCACTACCAAGGGAATCACCTGAGAGGACACTAGGAGAGCCATAGAGGGCGATAGATAGCAGTTGGGTATCAGAGTGCCATATCGGATGTCGTGCCCCCTACGGGGCGTACACAGCGTCTGACAGGGTCGGTGCGGCAACGATGTCGGGAAACCCTTGCGGTGTATGGCTCGTAGCAATGCTGGCAGGGGCGTGGATGGCGTAGGTGCTGGGGTGGTACCGCCACATCCCCCCAATCACAACCTGTAGCCCCAAAATTAGGCTGACCTAACACGCCCCATCTACTACTCCGTGATTCTGTTCTATCCCTTGCACTGCATGGCTTTGCGGGACATTACACGAACTTTCGCACGCCCTGAGAGGGCACAGAAATGCACCTGCGCCCACTGACAGCCCAAAGCACCCATCGCCCCCCATACGCCCGTACAGCGTGTCTGATGGAGAGAGCAGGTCATGGGGAGAAAAGCAACCTCTGCGTGCAGATTCTTTGGTGTGAAGAATGTCACAGGGGTGGGGAGGTTGTGGTTTGCTCAGGATGGCGGTATAGGCGACCCCCCCATGGTTAAGTTGCGCAAAAAAACGGAGGGGGGTGCAGCACCCACTCCTCAGTGCCATGCAAAATGGCGTAATAGCCCTATTCTATAAAATAATTCTCAACGGGTTCACAGAAAATCGCTCCAAATAGCCCTATACTAGGTAAATGAGCCTTTCCAACCATCAATTCGGTGACCTGATACCAAAGTTGGAACAAAGACATGGAGATGATTTCCATGACTCAGTGACCGCATTTGCCCTAGGAACGCCTAGTGACCCCATGGCGGAGTCCTCCTCATCCTACGACCTACCTATCAGCCGTGCAAGAGTCCCTCTGAGTGCCCTACCAGACCATGGAACTAGTAGTGCTGCCCGTATCGGTCGTGCGCAAGAGGGATATCGGACCTCCCCATCCTCAGTGCCCCCTATTCTCCTAGTACAGAGAGCAGGAGGGTATGACATTGCTGATGGTCACCATCGTGTACAAGCCGCTAGGAACCTCGGTAGAGAGCATATCCCTGCTTGGGTGGTGCACAGCCCTCTAAAAGAGCCTCACCCTGGCTTTGACGACTGACCTATACTAGATAAATGGAAGAAATAACAGACCCCTCCTTTAAACAAACCACCTGTGATGGGTGTGGTCTACCCATCCGTTCGGCATCATTTGACCTTGTATCGGACATGATTCGGTATGAGAACCCTACATCAGGTGGTCTTGTTTCGTCAATGGCTCATGGACTACCTAAACCCGTCAAGCGTCAGGTAAACGAATGGTTGCATGATGACCCTCGTGCCTCCAATGACCACCGCCCATACCCTGCTGCCTATGGTGAACGCCATACGCATGACTCTGACTATGAACGACAAGAACGAGAATGGCGTATGTCTGAGATGGAAAAGCGTTCACACCTAGGCGAGCAGTTCCAGTAAACTAGGTATATGCCTGAACTGAATGCCAACATCCCACCGATTAGTTGTTTTGTAAGAGGTAACTTCCTTACCAACCAAAAGAATGGTCACGACCTCAAGTTCCCAGTCATTGTCTTTGGTGTTGCTTCTATCACTGACAGGGCACCAGTGTTTCATTTCCTCATGGAAGATGGCGGAATTTGGTGGAGAGCCCCTATCAATGCCTTCTGCATGGACGAAGACAGCCCTGTTGTAGAAATCTACGACCTTGTTATGTGGAATTGTTTCTCTCCATACATCACTGTCACTACTTTTGAGCATATGCGTGGACGTTCTATGTCATATATTGACCGTCACAAGAAAAATGTGGACGGAAAGTACATGTTTACCCTTGACTGGCACCATCCAGACAACAACATTGCAGATACAAACTACTCAATTGACTCTGCCAACCACAAATGTGGTCATGTCATCCTACGAGAAGACGGAAACTTTGCTATTCAGCCCAATAACCGTGTGCATCTCTGGGACCCATCGCATACGACCAAGAAAGGTGTCCATTTGATTGACCGTGAGGTCAGTGACATCGTCTGGGGTGTGGAAGACGGTAGCAAATGGCTCACATCTGATGATTCTAGTTACAACTATGACGTAAAAATAGTTGACAAGTCATAGTAAACTAGATATATGAGTCGTCCCGATGGTCCACAGTTCCGTAAAGTAGGTAATCATAAGATGTACCGACACAATACAGGCAGTTGGGAGACCGTAGACAACTATCACTTCCAACAAGGGTCCCCTCCCACTAACCTATGGAATGTCCATGACCTACGAGACCCTGATGCATGGGAGCCAGTGTTTGAAACACAGCACGGTAGTCTAAAAAGTGCTCATTCTGAGTTTAGAAGGTACCATCCTGAGCGTGATGCGGGCGACAAACCGCTACTTGAGCACTAATGCCAGTACCTGAAGGACAACAGTTCATCACGCTATACCGTGGATTGCAGGGAGTACAGCCCCATCGTGTAAACCATCGCAGTATGGGAGACATCTGGACCAGTAGTTATGGCGTTGCTCATAGATATGCCTCTGGTCAAGCAGACGACAACACCAAAAACTCTACTTTTGGAACAATTGTTAGAGCATCCGTACCAGTCCATGCGATTAAAGAAGATGATACAGGCGATGATTTGAAAGAATACCGTCTACATCCTGGTTCTGAGGTAGAAGTAAGTAGCAAAGAGTTTGTACAACAGCGTGGTGAGAGTAAAAGACACTCTGTTCCTGACGATTATTGGAAAAAGTACCCAATGAAGGGTACAATTTAGTAATGCTGCCATTACACCTTGAAGAACAGAAATTCAAAAAGAGTTTAAAGTCAGGTCGTTTTTATGGCACTGAAATGTGGGGAGAAGAGCGCAATGTCAATGTAAGAGCAATGGGTAGGCTTTCCAGCCCTCAATTTACAATGCTTATGCGTCCATCTGATTATTCTAATTCATGGTTAGACATGGATGTACCAGTTCCTCATGTCCCTGGTCATGTGCGCCATCAACCTTTTGATGCAGACCACCCTGAGTACCAAGAGTTAGAGCAACGAATCATGAAAGAGGGTGTGCGTAGACCAGTCATCGTTGGACAGAAGCAGAATATGTACAACCCTGACATTCACCTTGACCCAAACAAAATAACTGTGCGACCTGCTTACCCTGTCATGGATGGTCACCATCGTGCGTTCTTTGCTATCAAACATGGTTTACATATCCCTGTAGTACAGTTTGTAAGCCAAAGAGGGAATTACTAAAAAATTTCTGGTGGGGTAAACTAGTTATATGTGTGCAATGGAAAAAGGTTAAGTATGGCTCGTGGTGCTTGGCGTGACCCTAGTAGAGAGACAACACCTCTTGGCTCGTCCCCTATTCATATTTCTGACCGAGGCAGTTATGGTGAAAACAGAAGGCAAGCAACAAAAGGCTGGCACGTTGCCTTACGAGTAAGTCGTGAATCAATTGAAAAGAATGGCATTGACCATAAAATCATTGGTAGTGGTGGTACAAGTGTCTTTAGCGACAACCGTGACCAATTTGGGCGTAGGCCACGACAAGGTAACTACTTTTTCCTACATCAGGAAGATGCCTTAGATTTTGCTCAACCAGGCATCCATGACATTTGGGAAATAGATATCCCAGAAAAACGTCAGCACATGTTCTTCCATGACCGTGGTCTTGGGCCAAACTACTCTGGGCAATCCCCTCGTAAAATACCAAAGAAGTCGTTAACTCTTTTACATCTAGAGGGTCCCCCAAGCCCAGAGGCTTCTGAGAAATTCAGTAAAAAAATTAACTACGTGAGTAGACTATTGAACAATGGTCAGTTCAACGACTGAGTAATAAAGTAAACTAAATAGATGAGCGATTTAAGAGTTACAGATGTTCAGGCTGCATTGCGGCATTTTGCTGGTCTTGGGCATGATGTACTCACAGACCCACGTGCTGTCCATCTTACAAATCATCCTGATGAAGAACCTAAACCATACAGAATGGCAGCAGGACATAGTTTAAGTTTTGATGGTACGGGCATGCAGGTAGGCGGTTTAACGTCATATGTTATGCAATCTGAACGACCATTAATTTCTTATGTAGCAACACATATTCAACCCAATTGGCATGGCAGAAGGGTTGCGCCATTAGTACCTACAATGCAACGTGAGCGGATGGTGGCTCTTGGTGCCACGGGAGATGATAAATATCATCAATTTACCTGGGATACTACACATAACTCATCTTCAGGTCCTGGTTACCACGATAGTATGACTGGCTCAAAAGGGTCATCTGTTTTTCTTAATGATGGACGAAACGATATTCATGAGGCTTTAAAAGCGCATACAACAAAGGCTGTATCACATACAGGTGCAAGATACTTGTCTGAGGAGAGAAAGCAACCTATGACACCTGAGGAAATGTCTAACTTTGATGTTCCACATGCAATGTTGTCTATGTTGGAAGGTGCCCAACCTTTTAAAGGTATTATCACTGTGCGACAAGGTTTAGGCAATATTTACCATTACAACCCCGATACAGAAGAATTGCGGACGCACCTTGTCAGACCTTAGAGTAACTGATGTTCAAGCAGCCCTACGGCATTTTGCTAATAATACTGGTCACAATGTTTTAACTGATGACCCACACAACATTTTGATTGATGACAAAAAATACGGTATGGCTGTTGGGCACCGCTTAAGCATTCATAACTATGAAAAAAGTACCAGAATGGCTTCTCGTGGTGACATTCAACTTTCATCTTTTATTCAGCAAGCAGAATCACATATTATTTCAGAGGTAAACAGCGCTCATTCTTTTGCACGCCCTGATGAGAAGGAATTCCCATGGGTAAGGTCCACAGCCCCTTTAGGGCCTTATCATGGGTTAGGTTCAACAGGTGGTCCTTATGAACATTATGCAACATTTGGTGTTCAACACCCTGATGGTCTGATGAAAGGAATGATTCATCAAATAAATAAACCAGATGGTTGGACTACTAAAAAACCCTCTAGCGTATGGGAACCACATGAAGATATTCATGAAGCATTGAAATCACATACTGATTTGCGACCAAAGTATTCCCCAGAAAAACTTAAAGGTTTTGACCACCCACTTGCTTTGGAAAGATTAATATCTGAAAAAGAAGAAAGACCTGGCGTTGCAGAGGGGTCCAACACTACCTATAAAGGACTTGTACACGTTGTTCACGGAGACCATGGTGATACAAACCACTACATCTATAACCCCGCTACAGAAGAGATGCATAGATATGGGTGACCTTAGAGTAACCGATGTACAAAAAATTATTCGTAAGCATGCTGATGTAGGTCACGACATTACACAAAGTCCACAGCATGTACATTTGGATAATAAGCCTTATGGGATGGTTGTAAACCACCACTTACAACTTAACCACGGTTCTTATGGTGGTGATGATGCAAGCATTTTGAATACATACTTGACGCAGGCAGAAAGACCCTTAGTAAGTAAACTACAAACAATGTTACGTGGTAGCACCGTTGCAGGCACTGGCAATAGATTTCGTCCTGAGCGAGGTGTAACACCCTACGGTAGGCACCAGTTTAATTCTAAAGAACTTAGTGACTATGGGTATGATGACTTACATTATATAAATGGTAATCATTCCACATGGGTGGGAGACCATGGTGAGTGGCAAAATGAAAACGGATTATGGGTACCCCACGGTTTTTCAAAGTACAAAGATTCGCATGAAGCCCTACAATCACATACTTCAGCAGAAGTTCCACATGATGGAGTTGTGCACAATGAGGAATACGACTCTCGTGAAATGACACCTGAAGAACATTCTGCTTTCAATAACACTGAAGCATTACATAACCTTACAGGATTAAAACCATTTTCTGGATTAGTAAACGTATTACATGTTCCTAAGGATAGTCCTAAGGTTTCTTACACTTACAACCCACAGACAGAGGAACTGCACCGCCATGGCGATTAACCATAATGATGTGTATGACTTCCTACACGGTGTTAGAAAACATAATGGTATTGACCTCATCTCACAACCAAAGATGGTAAACATACATGGTAGGACATACCCCACTATTGGTAATAATCTGTCAATAGACAATGTGGATGGTTGGGGAGATTTATATATTCATATTCCCCATGAAAATGGTTATCTAACAGAGATGCATGTGTTTAACCCAAACACTAACCCAAAACCTACCAAACTTGAACATCCTAATCACGTAACCGTAAATGATGTCGTTCCAGGTACACGTAAAACCCAAAGTGGTTTAATACGACCTACTTTTAACTTTGGAACAAAAGGTGTAAATAGGACAGGTCCTTATAGCATGGATACGGCTGGGAACCTTGAACATACCTCAACTAAGGACACAACTCATATTCACAAATTTCTTGAACATATTTCTGGGTTGCCATCTCCTCAAGGTGAAGCACTTAACATGTATGGTCGTGAAGGAAATGGTCCAATCCCAAGAGACAAAATGCATGCTGTTGATTTAGCAGAAAGCGTTGGTCATCTGCGTGAGTTACACATAGGTATAACCATGCCGAAAGGCACTGAACATCATTTAGCCATTGCAGACATCAATGCACGAGTAAACGGTCCTCCTCGCCAAGGCGACAAGGAATACCTATATGATATTGGCTCAGAGTCTTTAACAGGGGTTCCAAAAGAAATGCGCACAAAATTCGGAGATGTTGGTTAATGCCTACTTATCAATACAAATGCCCAAATGACCACTACTACGAAGAAGAGCGGTCTATTACATCACATGAGCCTATTCTCATCTGTACCTCTTGTTCAGAGGAGATGAAGAAGGTATTTAGCGTTCCTGCGCTCAACCTTGTCGGTAGGGGCTTCTACCGCAACGGCGGATAGTATAATAGTTCTATGAAACAAATAATTCTTCGTATTTGTGCCACTTTTGCGGCTACTGGTCTTTCTGTAGTCGGAGCGGGCGCTATTGCTGGTATTCCCCTTTGGAAGGCTATGCTGATGGCTGGTATCAGTGGGGTAAGTTTTGTTGTTGAAGGTCTTGCACGAGCATACATGGATGATGGTAAATTAACAATCAATGAGATTAATGATGTTTTCAACAAAGTTGATAAGAAAGCAAAGTAATGGCAACTTCTAAACATTGGAGCGACCCTGAAGAAGATGCATACACAGACGATGAGGGTAACATCTTGTATTACGATAAACAAGGCAAATTGCGAAAGTTTAAAGCAACTGCTGTTGAATACCAGCAAATGTACCACTATGGAGATGACTAATGGCTAGGAACAAAGGGATTGACCCAGACGGTGATGGTCCTGGATTTAGGGATGATGACTCCCACTTCCAGTTAAGTGGGGATGAAGCACAAGATTACGCCATAAAAAAGGCAAATGCTAAACCAAGGAAAAAGCGACCACCTAGTGCAAAAGCAATTGCTCGTGGTCTTAGGGCTCAACAGCACATGAACGCAACACAGTTTCGTGAACCCGAAGACCGTGGTCCTAGACCTGGCTATGTACCACCTGCGCCTGGAGAACCAGGTGGTCCACTATTGCCTAAAGAAAAACCTAAAGAGGATACAGAACCTCCTAAAGAGGATTAATACACCCCATTACCAAAACTTTAGTACTGAGCGCCTAATGCCTTCTTCTAAAGATACTTTAGGAGTATAAAAACTTAGCATCTTAGAAGAATCAGAGCAACGGTAAGCAACACCTTCGGGAGCATCAGTCTTGTGCTCATAGGTAGTTGTATAACCTACTTCTTTGCACACTAACTCTGCCAGTTCATTGAACGTAGTAGGTCTACCTAATCCAAGGTTTACAGGTCCAGGTACATCAAGTTCTACAGCCTTGATAGTAGCGGCAACTACATCCTCAATATGGATAAAATCACGCACTTGCTTACCAGTACCCCAAATAAAAAAAGGGTCATAATGATGCACGCCACGGTGGATAAAAGACGGGAATGGGTAGGTTAGGTCTTGGTCTTCCCCGTACCCTGAGAATGGGCGAAACACATGAACCCGAAGACCTTCCTGCTCTGCATACTTTGCAAGGATTTCTCCTGTTAACTTAGCCCAACCATACGTAAGGTCTGGTAAACGCACGTTATCTAGGTCAATGTCATCCTCTACAAGTTTGTGCTCGCTACCGTAACCTTGAAGGTCAATAGGGTATGCCGCAGAAGACGAGTAGTACACAACATGGTCTGGTTTGGTACGTAATGCCCATTGGAACATATCGGAGTCAATAGCAAGGTCAGTAGCGACTTTTAAAGGGTTTCCTTCAATAGTTGCCCTACCCCCAACAATTGCGGCTAAATGAATAACTAAATCAAATTTAGTATTGTCTTCAGCAAAGAACTTACGAGCATCTAAACCATTAACAATGTCAACACACGTAATGTCATTGCCATTGTCTAATTGTCGGTGAAACTCACGACCAACAAAACCAGCATCTCCAGTAATTAAAATTTTCATTTGCATCCCCAAATTCCATATGTATAAGTTTCATTAAACACAGTGCTATCTAACATTACAAACACATTAGACTCCCAACCTGCTTTTGTCAAGAGTTCTTCTACACCTTCACGGTCCCATGCCCAATAATGCTCTTTATTGGTGTCTTCCCATGCATTAATTGGTGTAGTTAAAATAAGACATTCTGCTTTTTCCCTCATCTGTTGTAACGCAGGCACAGGCTTATCTAGGTGCTCAAGTGTCTCTGAACAAATAAACAATGATACGTATGGTATTTTCTTGATAGTTTCCTCAACTGGGCCTGTGTGTTCATAACCCTCTGCATAGTCACCCAAAATAGTTGGTAAGTCCAAGTATTTAGCAATTGCTGCGTTACCGCAACTTAAATCAGCCACTACTGTGGCTTGTACTTCTCGTGCCATGTCTTTGGCAATAGTCTGTGTAATCTCAACACGTAACCCATGCCCACGACCATAAAGACCATGGTCATGTGGTTCAGGGTAAAGTTTGTCAAGAAACTCTTGAGAGTGTTTTGGGCGCAGTCTTTTAATCACGAACAACAGTCATATCATGACCACGAGTTTCAATTGCGCCAATTGCCGTAGGAAAGTGGGTTGCACGAATGTCAGTACGAACATGTGTAGGAATTCCTAACAAGGTCTTTGCATCATGGTGGTAACAAGGGTCATCTGACATACCTGTGTCAAAATCCCAACGCCAACGAATCTTTGTAAAGACCTCACGAGCAATCATAATTGCGGCTGCCGAAGCCATAGCGTCCATTACAGGAAATGGGTAGGTATCTACAACGGGACCCATTAAACCATAAGTTGAAATAAAGGGGGCTGTAAGGGGATAATGCATCTCCAACAATTTTGGCAATACATCATCTGATGGTTGACAGTCAGCCGCTAGAAACAACAAATGTGAGCAGTTGGGGCGTGACTGAGCGTAATCCACAACAAGGTTTTGACCAACAACAATATGGCGAAGACGGTTAGCGGTTGTGACACTTGTACGACCATCATCCAATGAGTATGTCCAGTACTCACCACCAATCTCAGCAAGTCGGTCCAGTAAAGGCTGAAAAGGCTCCAAACCACGTTTGTCTATTTGAATAGCCACAAAATAGTGTACTTCTGGGTGAGTGCTTTTTACAGCCTCAGCATTACGCATCCAAGATGCCCAAGTGTCCTCTTGGTCCATAACAAATGCAGCCATTGTGGTTCCTACAACAATCATTTATACTCCTAATAAGTCTTCTTGAGGTAAACTATACACTATGGCGAAAGAACACCTCAACTACGAACAAATGAATTTGACTCAAGCACATATTAAAGGGTTAAATGTTCATAAAGTCGTTGAAGAACTACTAACACATGTTATGAACCATAGTCCCACACCTGTAATTGGGCGTAAAACAAACGGTGGACATGTACAACTTTATTTTAAAGATGATGGACTTGTAACCCTTCCAAGCACACCTAAAGACCAACATTCTGTTGGTAACGCTGAATCACAGATTCGTAGGTCTCTAGGTACTCATGGGTTTGAATTTCCAACCCGTGGACAAGTTAAAAAGCAGTCAAAAAAAGAAAAGAAAGAAACTACTGAAAACCCAGTAGTAGAACCAGAATGATTGTTACATACCCTATTTACACTGAGTCTTATGGGAACGCCCTCAAGTTGGCAGAGAATATGGCTAAGTCACATGGTTTTAAAACTTCTAGACTTTTAGGCATTACAAGAACTGGAAATGGTTCGTGGGATGTAAGGATGTTGGTGTCATGACTATTGGAAAACAGTTTGAAAATACATTTTGGCAAGACCCAGATACAAATGAAACACATGTTTGGACTAGGGGAACTCCTCAACCAAACATAACTCCTTCTGGTCGCCCTCTTCATCAAACAACAACACTCAACTCCGTTTATGGTTCGTCAAACGAAGACCTTGGTGCTGGGTCACAAGGTTTACAAGGATTGTTGTTTCATCCTTTAACTGGTACAGGCTTAAAAGGTGACTCAATGGTTCCAGATGCCATGCGTAGAGGAACCATTCAAAGGGCTTTGGACTTAACCAGCGTTGAAGGTTACAAGAAAAACCTATCAAATATCTTGGGAAGAGTTACTAGGAGGTCTACAAAACGAAATGTTGCGCATAGGGTAGAAAGAGCCAATATCTCCGACAAAGGTGCGGAAACACACATTCGCAGGTTGACTGACACGCTGGACCAGTCAGATATGCCAACTCACATTATTGCTAAAAAAGAAACCCCCACTAAAACAGTATTAGACCCTCTCCCAGGACGTGCTTATGCTGAATCTAGTGGTACTGCTATCCGCCTGACTACCCCACGTGATAGTAAAACTAAAACAGTTATAAGTAAAGAAACAGTTAGTGTTCCTTCAGACACCCCTATTGGTAATCCTAAATTTTGGGACCAACTAGATTGGGCACGAAGGAGAGGTGGGGATGACCACAACTCAATATCGGCAGATGAAACTTTTGATTTAGCCACACATTGGGTACACCCAGAGACTGGTCATGTGATGACTAGGGAATACGCCCAAAACTTGCCGTATGTAAATGACCACAATGATGCAGAAAACCCCATGCAAACCCCAGCATTGTTGTTAAGGGATTGGGGATATGTACCTAATTTATTTCCAGGTAAGGGCAATGCAGCCGCTAAATCTCATTCAGTTGGTAAAGTTGGTAAAGTTGAAATTGGTTATGGTGACTTTGACCGTGGCGATGGGTACAATCGGGAAACTTTTCACAACAGGTTTAAACCAGGTACCAAACAAGAGGAAAGAACTATTGTTAAGCGTGTTCGTATTGAACCAGCATTAAATGAAGAAACAATGGTACATGAATTAGGCCATGCTATGGACCCAAAGATAGGTGAAGGTGCTACTAACCGTGGTAATTATACTTATGGGAATAAAAAACACACAGTTATAGCAGACCCCATAGAAGAAGGCGTAGCAGATGCTTCCGCAGACCGTTATACCCGTTACAAAGGCCAATTTCAGGACACACTTGCAAATAATGAACAACGCCTAAAAGATTTTGAATCTAGTGGTTATACAATTAATTATTCAGGATGGAAAAACAAAACACAAAGTGCTTTGTACGCAGCCACTCGTTACCATACCGCTTTGGCTGACAACATGAGTCACCCACAACAAATGCCAAGCCGTAAGCAACTTATTGATGCTTTGCCAGAACAAGAACGTAAGGCTGTTAAAGGTACAAGACTTTTTGGCAACCCAGGTAACCAATACTTAGATACTGCCAACAGTTTGGCTCTTGGTCATCTGTACCATCACATGCCTCATGTTCGTGGAATCTTAAAACAGGCTGGTTTAGAAGATGCTGCTCTTGAGGCTCATGCCGATTACAAAAAACGTATGGGTTTAGATGTTCAACATCCAGTATTGCCAGGGATGGAAGACTTTGTCTGATGAGAAGTCCTGTGACCTGTCTGAGCAATGTGTGTGGTGTGGCGGTCAAATGCGCCCTGAACACGCTCATTATCGGTGCGAATCTTGTGGCTCTAGGGACTCTTGTTGTGAGGGAGTTTATTGATGAGCGCCAGTGAACATGTAAGCAAGCAATTTAAAGGTCATAGCGACCCCAATGTCCATTGGTCTGAAAACTGGGCAAATAACCTTCGTGAAGCAAATGTTCGTGCTGACGATAGTCGTAGTCATATAAGTGGTTCAGTGTTTGATTCGCCAATTAATCAGTGGGTTAACTCTTCGTGGCATCAACCTGCACGATTTCCTACAAATGCACTTCAACATCTAGACAGCCGATTGGCTGAATATGGTCATTTAGAGCATTGGGATTCAAACCCTGAAATAGCACGAAGGCAAGCAACCATACGAAAAAGACCTGATGTACAAAGAATGGATGTAAACACAGAACACCCTGAGCATTTGCATGAGCAAATGAAAGGAACAGGTGTACCAGAACATGTTACTGTCTACCATCATGGTGACATTCCTGCTAATGCTGAATATGCAAGTGGCTCAGTTGACCCAAAGTGGCCTGAAGAAGTTAAATCAGGGTGGAGAAGCAAGGACCCTTCTATTAACAGAGGGCGTTTGCACATTTATTTAGTGCCACATCAAGACATCCTCCATGGAGGGTCAGGTGTTGAAGATGAAGTATTCTTTAGGCGTGGGCAGAGTTTTAATAAAACCAAACGCAGCCAAAAACAACAAAGAATAGTTGCTACCAACTTAGAAGACCGTATGGAATATGGTGGCTAACTAGTTATCCACATGTTTATTCACATGTGTGTATAATTATTAATGAGGTTCTTACCCACCGAGGCGGATTGCTTGCGAGCAGTCCGTCTTCGTGTCTCTGGTAAACTGTATTAATGAACAAGACCCGTGTGCGGGTTACAAGTTGTTTTTTGTGGGTAATGCTCACATTCTTGGGGCTTTATCCGTCATCTCCCGCTAAAGCCGAAAACTTAATAATCACAGAACCAACAGACGTTTGGTTTGATTACAGTGAGACAACACAGTTTATTGCCCAAACTTACATGATTACTGGGTACAACTCAGACCCAATGCTGTGGTTATACAACGAAGCAGGCACTTTGCTTTATAGCATTGATGACTCCATTGGCTTGCAGTCGTACATCTCCATGGAGGTGCCTGCTGGTCGCTACCGACTCAGGGCTGGTATCTGTTGTGGCAACCCTGATGCTTGGCATACCAATGGAGGGTGGAACTTACGGTATGAACTGGGTTTCAATGGTGTTGGGTCTACTCAGACCACTTCTACAACCTCTACAACAGTAGAACCCACCACAACAACTTCCACTACGTCTACGACTTCTACCACTACGTCTACGACTTCTACCACGACATCCACAACATCCACAACCACAACGACACTGGCACCAACCACAACCACGTCATCTACTACCACCACCGTTTTGACAACAACAACGACAACAGAGCCACCGACAACAACAGTATTACCGACAAGTACAACATCCACGACCTCCACAACGGTTCCTGAAACTACTACCACCTTATCACCTGTGACGAATACCACAAGTACCTCTACAACCACCACTAGCACCACAATGGCTCCTGTGCCCACCACAACCACTACAAGCACCTCTACGACCTCTACAGTGCCTCTTACGACTACTACAACTGAACCTGTACAAGAACTTGTACAAGTTGACCCAGAAGTAACAGCGCTACTTGGCGCTATCAGTATGTTGCCTCAATCCGAGATTGCAACGGCTGTGGATAATATTATTGAAGAAGGTGTCAGTCCTGATGAAGCAACCGCTCTTGCAACTAATCCAGAAGTTCTACAATCGGTTACTTCTGAACAAGCCGCAGAAATCTTTGATGCAGTTGAAGTCTCTGACTTGTCTGATGCGCAAGCAGACCAATTGGT
>Ga0208975_1000118_pt1 | contig 39673 bp, 56 predicted proteins | sample GreLakmeER78MSRF_FD_187700 | JGI IMG/M metagenome (GOLD analysis project Ga0208975, IMG submission 187700) | Freshwater lentic microbial communities from great Laurentian Lakes, MI, USA - Great Lakes metaG ER78MSRF (SPAdes) | ecosystem: Environmental > Aquatic > Freshwater > Lake | place: Great...
GGTTTCCGACTCTCGCGCCCAAGTCCCACTAACGCAACTTTTTTGCATTAGTAATAAAATTGCATTTAGAAACTTGATTAAAATAGCAATTTAGGTATATAAAAATATCGACACCGATCATCCAGCCTTTCAAGTCGCGGCACCGGAGTTCACTGAAGCGCCAGAAGACGTTCTAGCAGAGCGCCTTGTGCTCCGCTGGAAGCGTGTGCAGGATCTTTCGCGCACTCAGGCAATCGCGATCGTAAAAGAAGAGTATATAAAACTGCAAATAGAGAGAGACGGTCGATACGGCATGGATCACTACTCTTACGCGAAGGGCATCAGTGCAGTGCTGGCTCACATCGCAGACTCAGCCACTCCGATGGTTGAACTCGATGCGGTCGCCTACTGCTACGGCCTCATCGGACGCGCCGAGGAGTCGATGGATGAAATTGCAAAAAGACATAATATTAGCAAACAAGCGTTTTCAAAAAAAGTTGAAAAAATATTAGACAGTTTCCATTTGAAGCCGCAATATGGGATGCGTCCGCAGCCACAGAGGAAAGTCTACAAATCCGTCCACCTTGCAAAGTGGTCCAACATCGAGCAGGACGCCCCAAAATCATGACCACCTACATCACAATTGATCCCGGAGTTAATGGAGGCATCGCATGGGACGGTGGTGCCTCTCTCGCGTCCTGCATGGCTATGCCAGACAGCGACACCGAGACAGCCGAGGAGATCGGCCTGCTATACAGTATGCGGCCCGGCGTCAAATGTGTCATCGAGGACGTGCCGAAGTTCGTGGGGCGAGCATTGCCAGGAAGCACAATCTTCCCTCTGGCGTTCAACTGTGGCTTGCTGCGGGGGATCGCAGTATCGCTTCGGATGCCGGTTATCCTCGTGAGGCCACAGGATTGGCAGAAACATTTTCGGCTCGGAACAAAAGGCGATGCCAGCACTACCGAGTGGAAAAATAAACTGAAAGCCGAAGCACAGCGGCGCTACCCTCATCTGAAGGTGACCCTCAAAACCGCAGACGCGCTTCTGATGCTCGCGTATGCACAAGAAAAACAGCTATAATGTTTGAACCCGTTAAACCAGAAACACGCACCAGCGCGCCATTATTCAAGTGGATGCAGGTCAATGAAGTCAGGGAGATGCGTGCCGCTCGCAAATGCCAGGCTGAAGCAGCCATCCGTGCGAGGATGGCCAAACATCCGGGCGAGGTCTACACGCTAGACAGCTCGTCTCATCCATTCAAGTTCCGCCGCGACGCCTGATATGCAGCTTGCTCTTCCAAACTTTGAATCATTCAGCTCAGACGAGCTGCAAGAATATGCGTCACGAGAGTTGGGCATCATGCGGGATGAGGCGCAGATGGCGGCTGGCATTTCGGCTACGGCATTCACTCGTGCGTGGGCTGTTGGTAAAGCGTGCGTAAAGCTCAAGGATGCAGTCGGGGAAGACGCGTGGGAAGAATACGCATCACAGAATATCGGTGGTGGCGACTACTATGCGGTCTACCGTTGTATGCGTCTCGCGCGTATGTCGCCGCAAGCGCCACCGTTGCAGAAGTCTGGCAGCAGCCAATACAAGCAGCTCCAGATCACCATCGGTGAAGAGACTGCACCCAAGCCAACGCCGCGGAAGACGGATGTCTACAAATTCCAGAATTTGATGGCCTCGCTCGGGTGCATTCGTCGATGGTGGAGAGAGGGCGAGGTCATCGAGACTTTGGATGACGAGATGATCTCGGAGATTCTCGAAGACATGGAGTTTATCATTTCAATTTATAATGACCTCACTAAAAAGATTTCCGAAACCGCCGTGCCCACCGAAGGTGGACAGTGAAATCACTCTTGGTGCACCGCCACCGCGGATGCAGCAGACGATGGATGTCTCGAAGGAGACGGTTGCTGACTCACAAGAGCGACTTGGCGACACCGGTGTGCTGTTACGTGAATGGATTGAGTGGTGCGAGAGCACAGGCCGTGCTGCACATGCTGCGGAGCTGATCGCGCGCAGCCGTGCGTCAATGCGCAATTCCTGATGGAGGCACTTACTCCAGAGCAAACACAAGAGCGTTTTCAATCGCTGCTTGAAAAAGTCCAGCGCGGCGTTGTCCTGTCTGTCGCCGACACCGATTTTCTGCACCGTCACAAGGACCATGCGCGGTGGAAAAAGAACCTTGGCGCGGTTGCGGCGGTCTTTAACGTGACCCCTGCGGCCATGCGGCGGTGGCAAGAGATTAACCCGGACGCATTCCAGAAGACGCCACTGGGCTACGATCTTGATGCCATCAAGGTGGTGAGAAAGCAGTTTTTGGCAGACGGCAACTATACGCGGCTGAACGATGGCGACGAGGTGAACGTCGAAGGCGTGGAGGATGTGGCGACGCTTAAAGCGCGAAAAATCTTCCTTGAGTGCAAAAACCTTGAAATTAAAAACAAGAAAGCTGAGTCAATTCTAATCGAGGTCGATAAAGTGCTCATCGCTTTCAGAGCAATCTGTTATGCGGTCAAAGACAAGTTCTCCCGCGTTCCTTCAGAGTTGGCGTATGAAGTCAGTGGCGTTACGCCGGCGGAAGCGGAACAACGGATCAGGGAGAAGATCGACAAAATCTGCCAAGAGTTGTCTGTCGAAGACTACTCAAAGCTGGAGGAGGCATTGACCACAATTACTGATGACGGCGATGATTTAGAGCCGGAGCCAGTTGTGCAGGAAAAGCCAAAGCCTAAGAGGCAGAAAAAATGAGTTCCATCATTTACAATGCCGTCAGGGAAATCTTTCGCCCAACTCCTAAGCTGCAAGTGGAGGACTGGCTGAAAACGCATGTGCGATTCGAGCGCGGGCCGATTCTTGGGGCATTCGACACGAAGAACTCGCCATGGATCAAGGAGCCGCTGACGCAGCTAAAGAACCACGAGACACGCGAAATCATCTGCGCGTGTTCGGTGCAGAGTGCCAAGACGGCCCTGGCCGAAGGTGCGATGCTCTACCTGATCGCGGAGGAAGGAGGCGACATGTGTCTCTACCTCCAGACTGACGAGCACGCCGACGAGTTTCTTGATACGCGGTTCAAGCATCGCATTCTGGATTGCAAGCCAGTCACCAAGCTGCTCGCTCGTGGGGATAAGTCGATTCAGAAGAGGACGGTGGCATTTGCGCACATGACCCAGTATGTGATGGGCGCGAACAACATCCACAACCTGCAATCCAAGGCGGCGAAGTACGTAATTGGAGATGAAGCAGCTTACTGGCCACACGGGCACATCGACGAATCAAGGAAGCGCACGACATCGTTCGATGCGCGGAACTCAAAGCGCATCTACGTCTCGACGCCGATGAACAACAGCGGCGAGTTCTACGAATCTTTCATCGCCGGGTCATGCAGTGAATGGCAGGTGCGGTGTCCTGAATGTAACGAGCACTGGCCGATGGTTCTATCTCAGTTGCGGTGGGATGGCGAGGGAGCAAAGCTGGCAGATGGCAAGTACGACCTAGCGCGCATTCGGAATACTGTTCGTTACGAGTGCCCTGCTTGTCACGTGATGCTGAAGGACGATCCACGGGTGAGGCGGTCGATTGCGAACAGCGGGTTCTACGAGAATCAGAACTCGGCACCAGATCCCCGTGTGAAGTCTTACCACTGGAATGCGCTCACGGTTCCATGGGTTTCGTGGGATACTATCGCATCAGAGTTTCTCAAGGCCGAATACTCTAGAAAACTAGGCGATTATTCACCTCTTGCAGAGTTTGTGCGCAAAAGGCTGGGTGAATTCTGGGATATGAGGGAGTTTCAGTCGGAGGAGGTCAATTTGTCGGGCGGGTTTGCGATGGAGGAGGAGTGGGACCAAGAATACCGCCGATACCTGACTGTGGACGTTCAGAGGGACTATTTCCGGGTCATTGTGCGTTTATGGGCAGAAAACGGCGACTCACGCCTCTTTTTTGCTGGGGAGCTGCATACTTGGGATCAATTGCGCGACTTGCAAAAGCGATTAAACATCAACGACGGCAGGGTGTTTGTCGATTGCGGCTTCGAGCGATACCAGGGCGAGGTCTATCGCCAGTGTGCCGACAATGATTGGATGGCAGCCAAGGGAGATGGGGCTCAATCGTTCACTTGGACGATCTTGGACAAGCGCACAGGTAAGTCTCAACAGGTGCGCCGGCCATATTCGCAGGTGCAATTTGTAGACTCAGGCATCGGTATTGCGAGGACAGGAGGCAAAACCATGCGAAAAGCAGACCTTTGTAAGCGCATCAGGTGGGCGAGCGACTACATCAAGCTGAACTTTCACCGGCTACGTGCAGGGCAAGGAGCATCATGGCAAGTGGCCAACAATGCCCCAAAATGGTACTACAGAGAGATTCAAAACGAAGTTTTTGTGACGGAAAAATGCAAAAAGACCGGCAAGAATAAAACCTATTTCAAAAAGCTGGGAGAAAACCACTCATTCGACTGCGAGTCTATGCAGTGTTTAGCGGCCCACATTGAAAAAATCATTGGCCAGGCAGACGTGCTAGAGATGCCATCACTCAAAACGCTAGGCCGTGTGGAGCAAACTCCTGTCAACGCTTGACAGTTAGTGTGATTTTATGGGTGGACCTTCGATTTTGCGATATGCTTCGCTACAGTACTGCGAGACGCTTTACGAGCAGTGCTTGGCGGCACTGACCGAAGGGCAAGGAACGATGGTCATTGCCACATCTGGCGGTGGTGAGTCAGAAACCCGTTCGAGCGGCAATGACGGTGGCATTCCGGTCATGACGCTGATGCGCGCAGTCATGCGACGGATGCACCAGCTTGATCCAGTCAAATATCCGCTTATCTCCAACCGGCTCAAGCCTGACTTTTCCACGTTTCCTCTATGAGTTTCATCGAACAAGCCATTCGGTTTTTCAGCCCGGCAACTGCCTTGCAACGCCAACGCGCGAAAGCGCAGCTAGAGGCTGGAGATAAGGTGGGATATTGGCGCGTGGGTGCTCAGTCATCGACAAACCGCCGGGCAAGTGGGCAAGCATTGGATCAGCCTGACTCTAGCCGCAATCATACCGACCGGGTGACGTTGATTCGTGAAGCGCGGTGGCTGGAGGAGAACAGCAGTGTCGTTAAGTCGATCCTGCGCAAGTTCCGCACGTTTTCGGTGGGACGCTTGCAGTATGTCCCGCGCACATCGTCGGAGGATGCCAATAAGGCGATTTCTGCTTATGTGGAGCGGTGGATGGCGAGCTGCGACCTAACGCGCCGGCACCATTTTCGCGTGATGGCTGGGCTGGGAGTGACTTCGATGAAGCGCGACGGAGACATTGGCTACATCGTGAGCGAAGTGCCGATGACGCCGATGGATGAAATGCTCAAACTCAGTCCGATCCGCCTTCAGGCCATCGAGGCTGACCGTATTGGGTCGATTCCAAACCGGAACGGCACCGACACAAAGCCTTTTAAGCCGCTAAAGCGGAACGAGCAGGATTTCTCCGGTGTGGTCATTGATGCGATGGGTCGCCCGATCCGTTACCGTATTTACAACCGAAGCACCACCGGTGAGAGCATGATGCCGGCGCTAGAAGTGCCAGCACAAGATTTTCTCCACCTTTTTGACACAACACGGCTGGATTCATACCGCGGATTCTCCGCTTTTGACGCATCCATCACCGATATTAAGGATTTGCAGGAGATTCTGGCGTGCGAGAAAATTTCTGTAAAGTACTTATCCTCAATTAGTGGTGTCATCAACAATGCTGATGGTAGTGCCGATCAGGATGTGTCACTTGATTCAAGTCATTCGGACTATTCTGCTGACGCAGACCGCATGAAAAAAGTAGAACCTGGGGCGATTCAGTACTTGGCAGAAGGAGAATCTTTCAATCCTGTCGATTTCAATCGGCCCTCTCCGACATTCAACGGCTTCCTTGATACACTCGTCCGTTCGACCGGTCTGACGGTCGGATTGCCATTCGGGTTCATCTATTCTTGGGCAGGACAGGGCACCGCGGTGCGCATGGAGGCTGCTCAGGCTGCGCGGGAGTTTGAGATGACCCAGCTCACGCTGGAAGAGAAGTTTTTGTACCCCATCGTCATCCGGGTCATCGCCCGCGGGATGCAGTTGGGGCACTTGCCGGTTGTGCCAGACTTTGATGCTGGAGAATGGCGTTTCCCGGCAAAAGTGACGGCTGATGTCGGGCGTGAATCAAAGGCGTTGATCGACGAGACGATGGCCGGCATTATCAGCAAGACTCAGATCGCTGCTGATCGTGGTGAGGATCGCAATATTATCCGCAGCCTACTGCGTGCTGAAGCGATGGAGCTTGTCGAGGATGCGAAGATGGTGCAGGCCGCATCGGACGGAGTGCTGGATCTACCGACAGCGATTTACATGCTGGAGCGTCGGGCACCGAATGCTCCGTCAGTTGTGCCGCCGGCAGCCGCGGCAGAGCCTGAGATGGAAGATTCTGCTGAGGATGAAGTCGAGGATGCTGCTGAGGTGGAGGATGAAGAATCTCCGGAGGACATAGCAGAGGATGAGGCAGAGGCTGGGAGCACAGATTGACATCACGGTGGCGAGTATGCCAGTCACCGAAGAAATTCAGACATTCGCAGCATTTCAGGGCAAGGTTTCGGGGAACACGATCATGGGTGTTTCTTTGATTCAGGAGGGGCCAGCACTCGGTCACGGGGTGTATGTGGACAAGCGGTCGCTGAACAAATTCAAGGCGCTTGCGATGGAGAAGGGACGGGTGAAGGCAAAGCTGAATCACTTCTCTTCGGTGCAGGACACGGTTGGGTATTACGAGAATTTCCGGGTGAGTAAAGGCAAGCTCCTTGCTGATTTGACTCTTTTTGAGGCTCACGGAGGCAAAGAGATGCTTCTGGAGATGATCAACGAGATCCCCTCAGCTTTCGGTGTATCTCTGATGTTTGCAGCGGATTCTCCGGAGCTGGACAAGGAGAGCGGCAACTACATGACTCGCCCGCGCGGGTTGTATTCCGCCGACTTTGTAGACACGCCGGCAGCCAATGCTGATGGCGTATTCTCCGCTGATCAGATTGACAGCGAGGAAAATGATATGCCTACAGAACAGGTGGCTCCTACGCCAGAACCTCAAGTTGATTTCTCCGCTTTGATTGCGGAGCAGTTCGCAGCGTTTACCTCTAAGTTCGATGCGGTGGCTACGCAATTTGCTGAAGACAATGCCAAGGTGCTTGCCGAGTGTGAAGCACTGAAGGGCGAACTCAAAGCGTTGCAGGCCAGTGAGCGCGAAATCGACTTGCAGGCAAAGCTTCTGGCCGCTGCTCCTCCGGTCGCCAGCTTTTCTGCTCCGATCAACGAGCCGGAAGTGAAAGGTCCATCGGTCTCGTATCATGAGGCCAAGAATCAAGCCATCGGCACCGCCACCGGACTTGATCGTCTCAAAGCCGTTCGTGCGTTCACCGAAAAATTCCCCACCGAAGCTGACTACGTTTCGGCCAACTCTTAACCTTTTTCACTCAAGACCATGCCACAAGCCAATCTTCTCGACATCGCCAAACTCAACGGGTCTGACACCATCGTCGGCCTGATTGAGGAGACCCTGACCTACGCTCCCGAGGTTCAGATCATGCCCGCCCGCACCATTCGCGGCACCAGCTACAAGATCGCTTCGCGCGTCTCGTATCCCGGTGTCGGCTTCCGTGCCGCAAACGAAGGCTCAACTCCAACCAAGTCGGAATTTGAGAATCAGCTCATTGAGTGCTACATCCTAAGCGGCGCAGTGCAGGCCGACGTTGCAGTCGCTCGCGCTTACGAAGACGGTGAGCAAGCATGGAAAGACATTGAGTCGATCGGCGTCATGCGTCAGGCGATGATTGAACTCGGATCGCAGGTCATCTACGGGACCTCGGTCGATGCTAAAGGCTTCCCTGGTCTGCAAGCTATCCACACCGCCTTCAACTCCGGCCTCGGCGCTTCCGCTCTGACGGTGGATGCGGGCGGGACCGCCGCTGGCACTGGCTCTTCGGTCTACGGCATCAACACCGACACCCAAGGCGTTCAGCTCGTCTTTGGTGCTGGTACGACCTTTGAACTGGGTGAGTGGCGCATTGAGAACGTCGGCACCTCCTCGGTGTATCCGGCTCACGTCGCCAACCTAACCGCTTGGGTGGGGATGCAAGTCGGCAGCAAGTACAGCGTGGGTCGCCTCAAGGACGCAACCGAAGATTCAGGCTTCGGCGTTACCGATGCTAAGCTGGCCGAACTCCTCAGCAAGTACCCAGTCGGCTACCGGCCAAATTACTGGCTGATGAACCGCCGCAGCGCCTATCAGCTCCAAGTCAGCCGCTCTGCCTCTACCGTTCAAAACGGCGTTAAGACCTCAAGCGGTTCTGAGATCTTTGCTCCGCTGCCTACCGAATCAAACGGCATTCCAATTGTCATCACCGATTCTATCGGCAACACCGAAGCCCTTACCGCCTAACCTTTAAGAATCTAAGACCATGCCTAACGAATTTTCTCGAAACACGCAGGATGCGACGCTTAGCGTTTCGGCCACCATCCCGGCTACCGCGACTAACGCGACAACTGATGACATTAACCTCGGCACTAATAGCAAAGGTTTTTTCACAGAAAACCACGAGCTGGAAATTTTTATTCCTGCTTTGACTAACGCGCAGCTCGGAAGCGGTGCAACGCTAACGGTGCTTGTGCAAAACGGAGCAGCCGCAAGCCCAACAACCACGACCGGCATTAGTCGTGTTATCACCGGTGCCGGTTCCGGTGCTCCAGCCACTACCTTCCGCGTGCGCTTGCCTTCTGGATCGCTTCAGTACGTGAACGTCAAGTTCACTACTTCATCCACGGGAGGCGCAGGCACTGCAACCGTCAAGTTGCTGACCTAGTTTTTGGTGTAGTGTGTTGATCGTTCATCGTGGGCGGCTGACAGGGTTCTATCCTTGTCAGCCGCTTTTTTTGTATGACATACGCATCACGCATCGCCGCCGCGCATGGCCGCATCCGGAACAAGTTCGGTGCGGTGACGGCCACCGAGAATCTGTACGTCTGGCACAGTGGGGCGCAGATCCCGTGCTATGAATCGACCGGTCGCAACCAACGCAATTTACTTGCATCAATAGTGGTCAAAGATGAGACGATGACCGTGCACGCGACCAAGGCTGCGTTTACGACCGTACCTCAGACCGGTGACGAGGTAAAATTTGGCACCACTCTGGCAACGGCAGTCACTCTCCGTATCGACACGATCCAGACGAATACGATTCGTCCATTCTATGCGCTGGACCTCATTGATCCGAACAAAGCCGTCACCGCAGAATGAGTGTATCCCTGACCGTCGAGACCAAAGAGTTCCAGCGCGTGCTCTCGAAGTATGCCATGGCCAAGGGCAAGACCGATGCTGAGGTGGTCAATAAAGCCATGCGCTACTGGACGCCATTTGCCGCAAAGAGGATCATCAACAAGACGCCTGGCAGCCGGAAGATTTTGCAAGAGTTGCTGGCTCCAGCCAGAAGCCGATACCGGACAAAGAAGGTAAAGTCCAAGTTCAACAACACCGCTGCCGCGGCAATCTTTATTTGGCGACTAAAGAAAAAGGGAATGCCGATCACGAATGACCTGAATGATCGAGTTGAAAGGTTTGTGGGAGCGCGTGCCAACTCTGCTCAATTCCTTCGTGCCGGCTTTATTCCAGCATACCGAGAGTTCGGTGTGCCAAACAGAAAGGCCGGCACTCAGAGGTATTTCAAATCAAGGAGCTTTGGTAAAAAAGCCATTCCTTCCGCATTCCATAAGGTGACCGCTTTTGTGACCAATGCTCGTGAAGGCGCTCACGTAATTTCTCCGACAGCATTTCAGGAGAGCATCCGTGAGGTAGAAAACCTCTTTATAAAATTCATGCTGGCCGACCTGCAACGTGTCGGCAGACAATTTGGGATGAATCCATGACAACATATCCAATCAATCCATCCGAGCGCACCCAGCGGCGCATCTGCTCAATTCTTGAGAGCGACCTCCTGCCGTTGGCTGAGTTCACTGGTTTTGTTGTGCGCAACGGCAGAGAGTTCCAACAGGAGAAGTATCCCTTTTTCTCGGTGCAGATCACGGAGAACCAAGAGGTATTTCCTGGCATTAACGTCTGGAACGTGAACTTCACGGTGGCGATGGTGGAGGACAGGCAGGAAGCGAACACAGTGCTGGGTGCAGACACACGCCCCAGGCATGAATTGCGGGCCGAGAACGTCAGTGCACGGCTCTTTGGCCAGTGGAATGGCCTCACGCTGCCGGCTGCCATCAATGCCATCGTAGACGCCAATTCTGTGCAAGTTTTGAAGATGAGCGCAACCAATCAGGCGAACGGAACAATGAGTGAGGATGAGATCTCGACCGAGTATTCGTTCACCTTGTCTTGCACGTCGTCCACGCAGTAACGATTGACACCCAAACCAATAATATGGCAGCCGTCGCAGCAATCATCCAATACGGGAACATCCCATCCACTGCTCTAGGATTGAAAAACGAGTCCAATCCAACGACTCCAGATATCCTTGTGCAATCACTCACGATCAGTGCTACTCGTGAGGAAAAGGAGTATCGCAATGCTGATGGCAACGTCTTCGCTCTGCAATATCGTAACCCTACGATCAGCTTTGCTTTTGACGGGTACATCACCACCAAGAGCGGCTCAGGGCTTGCCAACTTGGAGCCAGGCCAGCGAGTGACGGCATTGGCCAACTTCACATCCGACACGTATGGCTTCTCGCCAACAGATGGGGTCATGATTTACATGGACCCAAGCCGCTCCGAGACAAACGAAGAAATTGCAAAAGCGACCTTTACAGTTAAGCAATTGCCGTTTGTGTCTGTTTAATGAGCGACTCTTGGATTGTTTGCACTGATTTGGATTTAGCCGCCGCATTCGGGACCATCGGAGTCCCAATGCGGCCAGACGTACAGTTCGTCGCGGAAAGCGGCAAGGAACACGTCTTTATGTATCTCGCGACAGAGAGTGTCACGAACCCAGCATTCAAGACGGGGGTACTGATGAAGATGCTAAAGGATAAGTCGCTTGAGAAGCAAGACCCAGAGCACCCACTGCTCTATGCGCTGACCGCGGTAAAGAACCGACATGCCATTACCAAAGCGATCAAGGATGCTGAAAGACTGATCCTGATCAGCGCCAAGGGCAGCAAGCGCACAGCCTACGTGCGGGAGAATATCACCGGAGAGGGGCTTGCAATGGCAGAAAAATTCTTACATAGTGGAAGACTATGATCGAAGAAAAAGAAATTTCTGTTCTGGATTTGCCGACAGAAGAGGTGGAAAACAAAAAGCGTGAGGACGCTTTCAATAATACCGGCTACATGTGGAATGGTCAGCCATTCACTGGCCTGACTTCTGCCAGAAAGGATTTGTGGGTTTCGCTTTGCCATAAGGCCGGCTTCGTTTCATTGTCGCAGTGTTTTGACGATATCTCACTGTTCACGCCGCTGGCGAAGGCAATTCTTTTTGTCTGCACCGTGCCAAAGAAAGAACTGAAGCGGCTGCGCGCGCAGGGCATGGATGCCATGCTGGATGCGTTTGAAGAATGGTGCGACAAGAACGTGCCTATCCGGCTTGAGGCTGATGCCATCTCTGTCGGCATCCAGGTGCTGAACGATTCGTCAGTGAATCAGTCCGAGGTTCTTCATTCTGAAGGATCGGGCGTGGGAAAGCCTTAGCACATCCAGTCTCAGCGGCTTATTACGTCGCGCTGGTCCACCAGAATACTGGATTAGACGAAGATGCCATTCTCTGGGATCTTCCATTGTCGAGAGGGCTTGCCTACATGCACGTCGGCATCGTAATGCAAGGAAGCGAGACTATCTGGCCGAACAACGGCACTCCTTCCGCTGAGATGCAGAACGTGCACCAGTTGCTAAAGGATAGGCCGTGGCGTAAGCTTGACATCTGACAATCAATCAATGGCCGCCACTCTATCCGCACAGCTCACACTCAACTCCGCCCAATTCCAGGGCGGACTGAATCGCGCTGTCATTTCTGCCAATGCGGCAGTCGGACAGATGACGGCACAGTTCAACACGTTGAAGAACGTGGCAGGGCTAGGGGCCATTGGCGGCATCTTGATGCAGATCGGGCAGAAAGTGCTAGAGGCGACGATCAACTTTGAGAAGTATCACCGGCAGTTGACCATCGTCACCGGTGGAACAAATGCGGCAACGGCAAAGATGAAGGAGTTGCAGCTCATTGCTGCAATGCCGGGACTCAACCTAGAGTCCGCTGTTTACGGCCAAGTTCGTTTGCAGACGATGGGGTATAGCGCTGAACAAGCGACGGCCCACATTCAGACGCTTGCAAAGACTGTGGCAGGGTTTGGTGGCGGCGGTGAAGAGATGAAAGGCATCCTGCTTTCATTCTCTCAGATTAGTTCTAAGGGGCAGGTGTTTGCGGAAGAAATCAATCAGATTGCCGAACGCTTGCCTACGGTGCGACGGCTGATGACTGAGGCGTTCGGCACTTCCAATGCTGAAGAGATTCAAAAGATGGGCATCTCGGCAATGCAGTTTACAGATGCTTTGCTGAATGGGATGCAGAATGCGCAGCCGGTTACGGCTGGGGTTGCGGAGGAAATGGCGAAGTTCAAGGTTACAATGGATTCAATCTTTGCCGATGAGAGCGGCGGATTGAAAGGGGTTATAACTTTTTTTAATGCAGCTTTATCGGGTCTTCAGGCACTCCACACAGGGACAATCAATTTATTTACAGACATTGCGACTAACGACGGCGCTCTTTCAAAGTTGAAAGAAGTTCAAGCGTTTAACGCTAAAATGGAAGCAAAGCTTGCAGACGCCAGAGCAAAAAAGGATAGAGAAGAAACTGAGATTTCTCAAAACAGAAAAAAACAGGCAGATGACTTAAAGAAAAAGCAGGAGGCCGCACAAAAAGCAGCGTCGCAACGAGTCACGCAAACGGGCCTAGCTGTTGCAACTGCCGGTACAGATGAAGCCAAGCTGGCAGAGGTCAATGCTGAGATCAAAAGGCTCAACATTGCCGATGATCAGTTAACCCTGATGAAGAAGCTTAAAGACGCTCAGGAAGGGCGGATTAAGCTGAGTGATCGTGAACTACAGAAGCTGCAGACTTACATTGGATACCTGGGCCAGCGGAAAAGCCTTGAAGAATCCATTGCTGCTGAGAAAAAACGGGCAGACGACCAAGCTGCTGCCGATGCCAAAAAAGCAGCCGATGAACGAGAGCGCCTTGCCAAGATGACGCAAGGAGTGAGAGAGAAGGGCGAAGCTCTTGGTTTTGGGCGCTTAACGCAAGACGAGCAAAGTGCACAAATCAAAAAAGAACTAGCCGGAGCAACTCTTGAAAGCATCATGAGTCAGCTCAATGATGCAAAAATCCAAGGCAAAGAGCTGGACGAAGATGCTATTCTGGCGCTGGAAAAGCAGATCGAGCTTTTGAAGGAAAGAGATTCTATCGAGGGGGCATTAAAAAAAGAGCAAGAGACACTGCAAACGGCCAAAGACAAAGAGCAGGTTACCAAAGCAGTTGAGAAAGCAAAATCAACACGCGACCAGCGCGTTCAAAAGATTCGCGATGCCAACACCGAGGAAAGGCAGAAGGCAAAAGCCTTGCGAGACTTGACCCGGCAAGAAATGAAGGCTCTTGATCCAAAAGATTTCAATACCAAGATCGGAGAGGATAAAAGAAAAATGATGCGCGAGGCTGCGGCTCTCAGTGCCAAAGATAAAATGAACAAACAATTTCCAGACCCGGCAGAATCACTTGATGCAATCAGGAAACGCCTCGATGCCTTAGCCGCCGCCTAATTATGCCAGCCGCCGTCACCACCTATGGCATTGATGTCGATGTCGCACCGCGTTTAGCGGATGCAGGCCTATCGTTTTCCGTATCCGAAAGCGGGTGGGATACGATGAAGCTGAAGTACTTTGGTCGGACCAACAGTCCGGCTACGTATGCAGCCACCTACTTTGCCAACGGAATGCAGCCGGACTTATTCCCGAACATGTATTTTAATGGTGTGGGCATCACGCAGGAAGGATCAAACATCTACTCGTTCGAGGTTCAGGCCGCGGGGCTGCTTGGCCAACAAGCGGTGAAGCGCACCGTGTCCAGCAAGATCCAGTCGTACAAGACTGGTTTAGGCACAGTGCCAGGCACAGCAATTACTGGAGAGATCCAAGGGCAGTACATTAACCTTTCCTGCACGTTCCACCAAGTGACCGAGTTCTTTCCGAACACGGCCACACGGCCAGAGAATGCAGTCGCACTTGGACCCCTCCCCCCGTATCCAACAAATCCTTTTACCACGCTGCCTACTACGCCGATCTACAACTACCCATACGGGTGGATTCAGGATGGGCTAGAGATTGAAACGATCAACGGTGCTGGTGTTTCCATCTACTTGGTGAAGCAGAGCATGGTCTACATCTACCAATGGATGCCAGGTTGATATGCTGCCAGAACTCCCAGTCATCGACCCGAAAGTAAACGGTGCGCGGTCAGGATGGCTGCTGAACCGTTTGGTGGATCGTATTCGGATGCAGCGGCTTTTGTCGTCGGAGACGATCAAAATCACAGAGACCAAGGACGGGCAAATCATTGATCGTTTAGGATCAGGCGGAGTAGTAGCGCCATTTGCTTTAGGCTTCGCCGTGTCGCTTGATGGGCTCACAGTGGTAGTTTCATCCGGGCGCATTATCTACCCTCTCTGGGGGGCAATTCTAGGCGATAATCCAACACCAGGAGATTGGCAGAGAGAAGTCAATTACGTCGGGGGTGTGCTGAGTGGTGCCGTCTCGCAGGTGTGGCTGCAAGTCTTGTGGTCTGAAAACGATACGACTACGACCGGCCCACTCGGCACTACGACCTACAACATCTCGGGTGCAAAAGGTGGCCGAGGGGGTGGCGGTGGCGGTGGTGGCGCGGCTGCCGGCGTCCAGCCAGACATTCGTGCTACCGCGGGAGGGGCGGCATCCAATGGTGACGATACTGGAGCAGGTGGAGCAGGTGGCATCGTTCTCGACTACAGCACAGATCCACCTACTCCGGTGACCGGGCTTGGCAATAGCTATGGCGCAAGCGGTGGCGTCGGAGGAGTCGGCGGGGCCGGTGGAGCAGGTGGCAGTGTCACCTTTACCCGCGCAACCAAAGCAACAGCTCAGATCCGCAAGTGGTCGATCAACGGCATCTCTCTTCACAATGCAAAAGGCACAGCGAGCCAAGCGTCATCATGGATACAGCTTGCCTCGATTAGCGGTACGACAATCACTCAGCACGTGCTGGGCACAATTTCAATCACGCCACCGGCAATCACTTTCATCATCGCCTAATGCTGCCGGAAATCCCGAACTTCTTTCTTGGTGACCTGTACGTCTTAACCGGAAAGACGCTGGAGAAGATCGTGCAGCGCATTCGGATGCAGACGCCGATAGCCGGCGCAAACATCCGCTCAGAAGAAACCAACGCAGGGATGCTGCTTCATGCCGATCAGCAGATCGAGGTCTCGCCAACAATAGCGATCAATCACGATTTCAAGGCGTCGCTACCGGCACCCAACTCGCTCGACATTACCGCAGGCAAAGTCATCGGCACAACCTGGGGGACGCCCAGCATGAGCAATCCTCTGCCGACTGATTGGCTGGCGGAGCAGTATACTGTCGGACCAGCCACTCTAGCGGTTGCGGACGGACAAAGCGTGTGGCTGCGCATCCAGTGCTCGCAGACGGACGTGAACATGAGCGGCACTCTCTCCTCTACGGGGGCGAGCACACTGTCGGTCACTACCGGTGGCGGCGGTGCTGGTGGTGGTGGCGGCGGTGGCGGAGCCGGTGCCGATGGAACGACTGGCTATGCCGGTGATGCTGGCGCGGCAGCGTCTGGACAAACGGGCGGTGCTGTCGGAACCACCAATGCTCTTGGAGGAACGGCTGGTGGAGAAAACTCAGGCACGCCGGCAGAAGGCGGAGAAGGAGGCAATGGTGCTGCTGGCGGTAACGGCGAGAGCAAAACTTTTACCCACTACACAACTTTGCTGATGGTGTTCCGGCGGTGGCAGATCACCTCTGCCAGTCTTGAAGTCCACACGAACAAGCCAACGGCTGCACCGGCGACGAACATCTACATTCGTATCGCATCTCAGACAGGCGGCGTTGTGACCCAATACCATGCTGGCTCCTACCACATAACCCTCCCAGCAACTACCTACATCAGCTCCTTTGTTCCCTGAATTTCCCAACTTCTTTGGCAATCTCAACTACTTCCTGAAGGGGAAGACGTTGAACTTGTTTCGCAAGGCGCTCTATGAACAGGTGCCGATTCAAGGCAACGGCATTATTCTGCAGGAGACAAACGACGGCATCATCATCTCATCACTGCAAGGCAAAGCGACAGCGACCACAAGCCTGATTGATTTTACGGGCGTATTGTCTGGTGATGACGTAACAATTCGCGGAGGCAAAGTGCTGGGCACATCGTGGAGCACGTATGACGTGAACGATCCAAGCAGTGGAGGATGGACTGAATCAGTGGCGACGGTAGCCGGCGCAACTCTGGCGGTTGCTGACGGGTTCTCAATCTGGCTGCAGATTGGGATCACACCGACAACAAACCCGGTGGTCGGTGCGCTCTCGACTGCGGATCAGCAGACACTGACAGTGGTCGGCGGCACGGGTGGTGGTGGCGGTGGTGGCGGTGGTGGCGGAGCTGGTGGATTAACCACCGGCGGAGACGGATCTAACGGTACAACTGGATCGAACGGCGCTGCTGGATCGCCGGGTGCTGGAGGCGCCGGCGGAGGTCCGGGCACTAACGCACCAAGCACTGGAGACGAGGAAGGCGGAAACGGCGGAAGCGGTGGGTATGGCGAGGCGGGCGAATACGGCTTGTCTGTCTCGTTCCAGAACTACACGAAGGCGGCAGCACAGATCCGGCGGTGGACGGTATCGGGTGCGTCGTTCGTGGTGGCGGCAAGCAAGCCATCCTCCAGTGCGACGACCGCAAACCTGCGACTTCTTAGCCGATCCGGATCGACCATCACGCACCACCAGGTCGGATCAGTCTTTTTAAGCCTCCCAAGCGTCACCTTCATCTAAGATTGACATCCGCCCGCATTTTATGCCGAACATCTTCGCACTGTCATTAAAGGCACAGAACAGTTATCCTGCAAGTACCGTCGTCCAAGCCGCAACCCAGCAGGTGCCGGATTTGATTCTGCGCGAAGAAGATTTGATCTCCGGCGTGTTCGAGGTGTTTGGCAGCGGGGCCGTTAATTCTCTGACGATTAACGCATCCAATCAAATCAGCTCAGTCCTGAACGGCGGCACCGCGGTCCTTCTTACAAACCCGATCACCAATGCCAATTTGGTGATGACCAACTTCCGCGGCTTGTACATCAGCGTCACCCAGCGCGACCCGCTTGTCGAGCCAGCCTCAGTGCAGCCAACTGCCACCTCGACCACATCGGTCGCTATTGGAACAGGGTCGAAAACTTTCACCGTCGCAACCGGGCTGGCGTATGTGACCAACATGCGGGTCCGCATTACGCATTCAACCACTGCCACCAACTACATGGAGGGCGTGGTGTCTGGGTATACCTCTGGCACTGGAGCACTTGTGGTCACCGTGGACAAGATTAGCGGGACAGGGACGATTGATTCGTGGACGGTGACGGGCATCGTGTGCGCGCAGGTCGCATCTACTGACTTCGGCGGGATCACATTCACCACCGTTGCTCTTCGTGAGAACGCAGCCATCGCTTTTACTTCTCCTGCTGCAATCAAAGCGGTCAGCGGCAACGTCCTTAACGTCTACCTTAACGGCACAACCGGCCTGAACGTCAACGTGTTGGTCATCGGCTCATAATCTTATGCCTTCTACATTCAAACTTTCCACGATCCTCCAGAATTCGTTTACCGGAAGCGCGACTCGTGCGCCGATTGCGCATTCGGTGCCTCCGATTAACATCTCGCTTGCCAATCAATGGAGTGTTGCGGCTGAGTTCACCGCCGCCTCAGCTAACACGATCACGATTGGCACCAGTGCCGCAAACATTACGGTCAACAGCGTTATTCAGCTCGATCCGATTACGCGCGCCACCATTGTCCCAGCTCGTGTGCTGGGTTATATGATTTCAGTCGCCGGGCCAGCAAATGGATCAGTTGCGGTGGCCTGCACAGGTTTCGGCAAGGTCACGTTTACATCAATCAATGTCGGAGTCGGCGGGGTGCTTAACATCTACAACCCGAATGCGGCCAACTCAACCGCTGCGGAAGTCTTGACGATCACGCCTCCCGCTGTTGGCTACACAGTCAGCGTGGTAGCGTATGGCTCCGCCAACGTGCTGCCATAACCCCTCCTTTACTGCGCTCGGTAGCGTGCGAAATCATAGTATCGCATATCGGTTCGACTCCGGTTGCAGTAGCCATTGACAGACGGAATGCGATCAAGACATGGAACCTGTCACGCGCGAACAACTTCAGGATTTTGAGTCAAAGCTCAAGATTCTCGACTTAGTAGTCAAATTAGGCTGGGCGCTGCTTGTCGGCGCCTTTATGCTGGGCACATGGGTGGCGGCGATCCAGATCGCGATCAACAGGCAGACGGAATCGCTCAGGGATGTGAAAGATGCGATAGGTGCGACGAACACCACAGTCCGCAATCTGGAGATCAAGGATAGTGCGGACACACAACTGCTTCGGTCGATAGTCGAGAAGCTCGACAAAATTGACAACAAGCTCAATCCGTAATGCCTGCACCCGGACATCCCATCTTCGGCAAGAAGCCAGAAGTCCGGCGCGCGGAAGATCTAGCGGGTAGGCCGGTCATCAAATCAAACCTCATCCACGGCACGACCATGAAATGGCTATCCAACAAGATCCTGCCGTTTCTGCTGAACTGGAAAACGACGCTGGCTGGGGTGGCTCTTATTTTGCACGGATTGGGCGCTGTGGTCGATGCGCTCTTACAGGTGACCGATGGAGTGCTTCTGACGCTGGAAGGTCTACAACTGGCAACTGGTGAGATCATAGCCGGCGCTGGTTTAATTGCTGCGCGGGACGCTAACAAGTCGAGCCAAGATTCTAAAGTGCGATGAAAACCATTCTCCTTATCCTTTCTCTCGCCTCGTGCTCGTGTGTCAGCATCCAACAGATGCCAGACGACTCGCTTTTTCCCGACAAGAGCACTGACTGGCGGGACGGCTTCAAGGCTGGAATGATGGAAGGCTTGCTTTTGTCGGTGACACTTGCTTGGTAAGCATATGAAATTCTTCACATGGTTCAAATCACTGTGGCATCGCGATGCGGTAGCCAAAGCCACCGAAACCGCGCGGCTGCTAGTCGCTGGCTTGTCGAACGAGCAGTTTCAGGTCATCGTCGATAACGTGACTCTGGCCAGCAAAATGCCGGTGTCCGGACTCGACAAAGCGATGCGGGTGCGGGAGATCATCACATCTCCGCGCTTTACTCTGACGCACGGTACACCGCCATGGGTGCAGCAGGGTATCGACTTCGCCAGCGTCATCGTACAGCTCGCGTGGGTAGTGGCAAAGCTAACCAAGCGCATCTGATGCCAACACTCCAAGCACTCCTTCACGTCGCGTTCTTCGCTCTCATGGTTGTATGCTGGTTTTTCATGCTTGGCTGGATTCTGAGTTCGTTTTCCCCATGACCAAGCGCGACATCCAACTTATGCAGGAGAAGATCGGCGCATATCCTGACGGCGTGTGGGGGCCGATGTCGCGTGCTGCTTGTCAGAAGCATCTCGACCGCTTGCGACCAGTGCCGGTGCAGTGGCCGATGCAGGACGACCAATCGCTGATCGCGTACTACGGTCAGCCGGGTGACGAGAGCAATCTGGTGAATCTATCCGTGGCCGACTTGGGCGTGCACTACGAAGGGCAAGCGGTCAAAACTATCCGCTGCCATACGCGCGTCGCATCCAGCCTGCATCGCGTGCTGACTGCGATCAGTAAAACGCATCCTTACGTGCTCAAGCAATACGCAGGGTGCTACAACGACCGCAACATGCGCGGCGGATCGCGCAAGAGCTTACACGCTTGGGGTGCGGCGATTGACTTGATGGCAGGATCAAACGGCAATAACACAGCCTGGCCGACCGACGCATCCATGCCGCTCGAAGTCATGGAGTACTTTGCAGACGAAGGCTGGCTTTCCGGCGGGGCTTATTGGTCACGCGATAGTATGCACTTTCAAGCCACACGATGACTCGCACAATCTCACTCACCGAATCGACCGCTGACCTCGGGATGCTGCCGGTGTTCTCGACGACGCCGCTCTTAATCACGGGTGCCGTACCAGCCGCTCCGGCAATGTCGCAGTGGGTGCTGGAGTTGTGGAAGCGCCAGAACGACGCCAGAGAGGTGGGAGCAACTCCTCTGGCATCATCGGCTGGATATGTGGCCGGAGGCGCCGTCACGTTTGTGCTGACGGCGGCGCAAATGAATCTCGTGCTCTCTGACGAGATTAACAGTAACAATTACTGGCTCGCGATTGGCGGGCTCGATTCCAACGGCTTTCCCTATTTGCTCCGATCCGGCAACATCGAGGTGATTCCGTCTGGTCTGTCGCTGGCTCCAGTGACCACTATCGCATTCTCAGTGGTCAACGAAGTTGTGTCTTTTGCCTACAACGGCGCCATCTACCGCTTTGATGCGGTGACTGACACGCCACCCGGACCGATTGACGGAAGCGTTGTGGTTATTGATGGGATGATCGTGGTCACTGTTGACGGCGTATCTTATTCCGTTCCCGCTGTATGAGTGCCGTCACCACGCCAAGAAATGTTTCCCTGATCCAACGCGATGCCTCCGGCGACAATCAATGGATTGACCTGCTGGGGACGGCGAACACCAATAAAGCGATTGGGTTTAACGGATCGGGCGTGATTACTACGCTTTCGGCGGCGCTAGTCGGAACGGCTAACACGTTCACCACCGACCAGACAATACAAGGCAAGCTCACGGTGCGCGCGGTAGTCGGTACGGATGCCAGTGTCGCTGCATCTGCTATTGACTGGGCGACGAGTACGAGCTTTTACAAGACGCTCGCGGCAAACACGACGTTCACCTTTTCCAACGCGCTGCCGGGTCAAGGCATTACGGTTGCGGTGACCAACACGAGCGGCAACTACATCGTCACGTGGCCGGGGACAATCAAATGGCCGAACGACTCAATCCCAGTGCAGAGCATAGGAGCGAGGACGGATGTCTATTCATTCCGCAACATCAACGGCCTCGTCTACGGGGCGGTGGCGCAGAGTGCTGGCGGAACTGAATCGTTTGCCAACACGCAGGCGCGCTTGGCCTCGGTGCCTTACAAGCTCGGTCTGATCGGTGTACAGGTCGATACGCTGGAAGTGTGGGTGTCGATTGGTGTCACGGCTGGCGATTGGCAACTAGTCAGCGGTGCGGGTGGAGTGCCCCCATCTCACACACATTCATTCTCTGAGGTGCATTCACTGCCAACTGTGGCGCCGTCGCTCACGGACACGATTGGCATCCCACTTGGCGATGCAGGTGGCACTCTTTCGCACTGGGCATCAATCAATCTCCTGCTGGATCTGGCGCGTGTGCCGCGTTCTGGGCGCGATACGCTGTTATCGCTCAATGATGCGGGCGTCACACTTACTGATGCGCAGATCGTCGCCATCAACACGTTTTACCAGTACGTGGACGCAATGGGCATGATCAGCGGCAATACCAGCCGCTCGCGTCTAATGCTGCCAGTCTGGGCTAGCAACATGCAGGCCAACCTTCTTGACTGGCTGCACCCGGCAAGCTCCAGCCGACCATTCATTCGCAACGCATCGACCGGCGCCAACAATGCCGGTGACTTTACGCAGCCGGGCGGATACATCGCGCCGACCGGAGTGACTAACTCCGGCATGATCGACTTCGATTCAACCGTGGCACAAGTATGGGAGGAAACAGATTACTCATTAACCTACTATTCACACTCGCCACCGCTGACGGACGACAACACCATGATCGGTGCGCGGAACGATGCAGTGTCGGGCGGAACGAATCGGTGGTTTACCACGTCACGCAGCACCACCACGCCGGGCGTGTTTCGGGCCGCGGTTGGATCGACGGGCGGCAGCCTGCACGTGAACCTTGGCCTGCCAGAGCTTTATGTGGGTGGAACGGTGGGCGCGCTGAATCCGCTAGGCTTGATTCACTTTGCTCGCAAGGGAACGCTATTCAGCACCCGCAGACGGCTGGCAGCAGGCATCGCAGACACGACGGATTTGACGACTTCAAACACCGCCGCAAACGCCATCATTCGGGACAACAAGCTGGGCGGGTTTCTCTTCTACAACGGCAACACGACCGGCAGCTTGATTGGGCCGGGAGGCATCCTGCACAACCAGCCTTCGTCTCTCTTCTATATTGGCCGGGCTATTGGTACTACTGGCGCGGCAACGGATACATTCTCTTTGATGCTTTTCAATCTGGCTATAGCAATGGGGGCTCCTTCAGTATGAACAACCGTGAACCATATCTTGCTGAGCTTCGCTCACACCGGGGCAACCTTCTAGGACAGCCAGAGCACACCGTTCAGAGCTATACTGCTGTCGCTAAGGCAGGTGTTGCGATGATTGAGCTTGACCTGCATCTGACATCCGACGGCGTACCAGTCTGCATTCACGATGCAACCGTGGATCGCACGACCAACGGAACCGGGACAGTGGTCAGCAAAACACTGGCACAAATCAAGGCGCTGGATGCAGGGGTCGATTTTGGACCATCGTATGCCGGGCAGCAGGTGCCGACGCTGGTGGAGGCGTTGCTTGCGATTAAACCGTATCGGGTGCGCGTCATGATCGAGCCGAAGGTTGCAGGCACAGAGAACGCCATGCTTAACGCGATTCAGCAGGCGGGCTTTCCGCTTGAGCGCGTCACGCTCCTGGCCGGTCTATTCTTTCCATCGGTGAGCGCGGCAACCATGCGGCCATACTTCCCAACCGTGTCCATCTATTGGATCGCGACCGGGCCGCCATCGGCGTTCGGCGAAGCAGGTTTAACCACTTTCAAAAACCAAGGCTATGACGGCATTTCCTACTGGCCGCCTGCTGGTGGAGCAGTCTGGGGGCCAGAGGAGACGGCATTGATGCAGCGGGTGGGGCTTGGGTATGCGCGCTATGGATTGGCTGGCGGGGCGTCTGAGATCTTTGGTAGCGGGGCCAACGTCTACCTGACCGACGATCCAACCACGGCGGTCTCTACTGTGGCCACCGCCAACTTCACCGCATTTAAGGCGGCGTATGCAATCACTGTTGGCAGTGACGGTCTGTACAACGATCCGGATGGCGACGGCTTTACCAACTTTGAAGAGATGATTTACGGGGGCAATCCGATGTCATCTCGGCGCCTGCCAGCCACCGGGCCATCGGTGCAGATCGTGGAAGCGGGCGGAGTGCGGACGGCCTATCTGACCGCAGTACCAGCAGCGACCAGAATGTTTGTCACTTGGTACTTTGCGCCGCAATTCAGCGAGGACGGCATCACATGGACGGACGTTCCAAGCACATCGTTCACCACTCTTAACGATGGCTATCCTCGGGACTTGAGCCATCGCTTTGTGGTCGATATGGGGCCAGTGCTGCCGACAAACACCAAGCGGGTGCGGTTGTATCCTAAGCTCTTCCCGATGCCCTAAGATTGACATCCCTTACGCAATTAAGCCATGGCCACACTGTACTCACAAACTCTCGCTCCCGGCATCGAAAGCAGTCCGATTTTCGTCGTCCAAGGCACGATCGTCGGCATCCAAGCGACGCAGCCGGTGTACGTCCTAGCATCTAATGGCGCACTCATTGCAGATATGGGCACCAAGGACGCGGCCAACATCATCCCGACGAATACAACCATTACAATCAAAGCGAAGGAGCTGAACACCGCATCGAGTGTGGTCACGGTGACGGGTCAATAAGATGCCCGTGGAGCTTCCCAAAGTCTTCCGGCCAGATGATCCACTGTTGATCCTCCTCCTTGCTACAGTGCTCAAGAAATGACATCCAACTTCACATCATACATCGCCCCGGCCATCCCGGTGCAGATTCCGGTGGCGTTCTCGCCGACGGATGAACTGTTGATGATGATTGGTGCGGCGACGAGTGGGGCGGCTCCAGCACCGACGTACCACGTTCTTGTGGAGGCTGGTGCATCGCATAAGGTGCTGGTTGGCGCTCATGGCGACCTCGTAGTTTACGTTTAAATTTTATGGCCAATCTCAATCTTTCCGAGTTTACCGAGAAGCTTTTTGTCACTGATGCCGATCACACGTTCATCTGGGACACGGTGGGCGCGATCAGCAAGCGGGTGTCGCGGAATTCGTGGCTCAACTCGGGCACGCTCACGTCCGACGCACCCGTCACGATCAGCCAGACGTGGAACAATGCAGCGGTGGCGTTTACTGGGTTGAAGGTCAATGCGGCTGGCACGAGCGATGCGAATAGCGCGTCGGGGTCTTTGCTTTTGGATTTGCAGGTGGGTGGGGTGAGTAAATTTAGCGTGAGGAAAAGCGGTCAGGTTATTGGTTCAGACGGAACGGCACTTTTGCCAACTTACGGTTTTTTTGATGCCGGATGGGGGACTGGGTTTAGTGGAATGTACAGGTATGGAACTGGTGTTGGTTTTTCAACTGCTGGCGGAAGTGTTAGCACGTTGTTAATTCAACACACCGGAGTTAGACTGCATACTAGTCTTGCTTTTGGCTGGACCAATGGAACCGCAGAAGGAAACCTAGACACCATCCTCGTCCGCGACGGAGCCGCCAACACCCTAGCCCTCCGCAACGGCACCAACGCGCAGATGTTCCGGGTTTACGGAACTTATTCAGATGGCAGCAGTTACCGCCGTCTTGCTATTGGATCATTTAACGGAACAGAATTTGATATTCAAACCGAAGGTGCTGGCACAGGAGCAGCGGCAGGGCCACTAAACTTTGGGACTGTTGGTGTTCGCCGCATGACCATTGGCACGACCGGCAACGTCGGCATCGGCACGACGGCTCCTAGCTCGAAGTTGCATGTTGCCTTTCCCACTTCTATAACGGGTTTAAACCTAGAGTCTGCTGGTTCCACCTCAGTATCTACTTTCGCCACGTGGTCTACGCCGTGGGGCTCGTTGTCTGGAGGTATTAAATCTGGACCGGACAATGGCTGGACGACTCAGATCTATTCTAACCAGCAGCTCAGTTTGAGCGCCGGTGGCGTTGACTCGTCCGACTTGCTGATTTCCGCTGCTGGGCTTGTTGGTATTGGCACTAATGCTCCTAGCTCGAAGTTGCATGTTTACCTGAATCCGGCGACCAACTACACCACGGAAAAAGTTCAATTTGGAAATTCTTTTTTCGGGAACGGGGTAAGCGATTATTCCTTTATGTGGATGGGCAGCATATCCACTCCTCTTACTCTCTCTAATTCAAATTATGTATTAGCTAGTGATGGTAGTGGAACAATCTTAAATTCCCCTTCGACCAGCGGTATTACTTTTCAAGTTGGAGGATCTAACCGATGGTCCTTGCCAAATACGGGTCATTTACTCGCTGCAACAGACAACGCCTACGACATCGGCGCGAGTGGTGCGAATAGGCCGAGGAATGTTTATGTGGGGAGTGATGTAATTGCGTCAAACAATGTAGGGGCTGGCGCAGGTGGCTACTTAAATTGGTTTGGAAGATCCATTATGGGTTCACCATCCAATGGCGTTATTTCTTTACTAAATAATGCTGGAGCCGACTTTAACCGCCTTCAATTCGGCGGCACAACCGCCAGCTTCCCGGCGCTGAAACGAGTCGGAACAGAGCTTCAGGTCGTCATTGCCTCAACCGCAGCCGCCATCAACGTCGCCGCTGCAGACGCGGACATGACGTTCATCGAAGACCGGTATCGCCGCAAAGGGGCGGGCGATCCAAACACCGTTGTAACGGCTCCTATTGGGGCGGTTTATCATAACACCACTGGAACAACAAATACCAGCTTTTGGGTCAAAGAATCCGGCACCGGGAACACCGGCTGGGTCGCGAAATAACAACATTTTACCAACACTTTTACCAACACTTTTACCATGCCAATCGAACCTGAATCACCAATCGTCACCCCTGCTGTACCTGAGAAAACGTACAACGAGCAGTGGATCTATAACCTCGTCGTGCACGCGCCGACGCTCACCACCGGCAACGTGCGAATTGAGCTGCTGCCTTACGATCCGACCACGCAGGAGATCGGACCGGGCACGCTCAATCAGCCGGTCTACACCGACCAGTTGTGGCAGGCAATCAACGAGGTGCCAGAAGTCGCCGTGGCCTTCCAAGCCGTGATCGACTGCGTAGCTCCGCTGCGGACGTGGATTGAAGCGCAGAACGCGCCGGTGCCAGAACCTCCTGCTGAGTAGGCACTTGATTATTTCTCCCATCCTCCTACCATGTGAGCGCATGAAACCAACCATCTCACTATCGCTCACAGAAACCGAAGCCGTTGACCTGTCCGGCCTGATCGACATCGCCGTCAAAGCTGGCGGCATCAAAGTCGCTGGTGTCGCGTCCGGCATCCACCAGAAGCTCTTCGACGCCTGCGCGCCATTCCGCAAGGAAGAAGCCGCACCACTAGTTGATGCTGAGGTGGTCAGCTAGGCAACCATCCTTCCACTCGGAGGTCGGGGGGACCAGAACCGGGTGAAGAAACCCGCATCCTTTTCTCATGGAGGATGCGGGTTTTTTGTGTGACGTGATCTTTTTTTATTGACGGCGTATTCAAAGCGTTTACAACTGACGACATGCAGATGAACGACTCAACCATCACCATCCGCTGCACCAAGGAGCTGCGAGAGCGGCTGATGGCTGCGGCTAAAGAGGTCAACATGCCGGTCTCTGTCTTTCTGCGCATCGTTCTAACCCGTATCGTGAAACAATGAAACCCCAACCCCACCGAAACATGGCGCAAGTCTACGCAGCCGCAGCCAGCCGGCGCCGCAGGATGCTGCGCGACGCCAAGAGCGAAGCCGCATCCTGGTACAAAAACAACCCAGACGACGGGCCGGGTGGGTGCGTGTGCATCTTGTTCATCACGGTTCTAGCCGTCATCGTGTACAGCGCACTTTTCTTCTGCTGGATCTAAATATGGACACCAACACACCTACAATCAAAACCCGACGCCCGTCGGACCAGTCAAGCTGGTACGAGGTCACCTATCAAGACATGCAGGGCAAAAAGCACACCAAGGTCTACAAAACCCGCAGTTCTGGCAACGCAATAATGACCTGCGAGAGCAGCATGGAATGCGATAAAGTTTTGCAGGTTGTGGCAATCCCGGAGCCGAAGAACAAGAAATGAACACCTTCGTAAGCGGTGAGAGCGATGCCAGCGGCCAAGGACCGCATATTGCGGTTGGTCCGGCAGCCGTGGCAATCCGCCGCCCGGAACTTTTACAACCAAACATTTTTTATGAAAATAAAACCCAAAGCCAATGCGGCAGGGGAACAAGTGCGTGTGACTTTTTCCATCAATCAGTATCCTTTTACACTTAAACCAGAAGAGATTATTGAGCATGCGGAGGCAAAGCCGGTTAAGCAAATCAAGCCTAAACGCTTAACGATTGCTGAAAAGAACCTATTGGCCGCGTACAATGCTGAACACAGTTGCAATGCGGCTACATTGAAAGAAGCAGAAAAGCATCGTTATGCCTTATTAGGCAGTGATGGATTTTTTACAGGATATGACGCATGTGCAAAACAAGTGCACGCCATCGCCAACAAGTTTAAGAGAAGGGCCAACAAGCTCGCACGCTTGCAAGATCCAGCATCATGCAGTCAGGCTGCTGCTTACCTCGATGTGGTCGGTATTCTCCAGAAGATGTTTTTTGTGGCAAAGAAATAGCAGGCTTTACCGGCCACCGCAACACAACCGCAAAACAACCATAATTTACCGCAAAACAACCCAATGGAACAAACACACAGCAAAGCACTAATGGCCTATGCGGGCCAATTATACGACGCATACATGACCGGCTGCGGAGGCATCGACTGGCTCGACAAACCGCTGCCTTCCTGGGCGGATTACGTCTGCAATCCAAACAACAAGCGCAGGGTCGAAGCGTGGGTCGATGTAGCTCGCGTGGCGATCCGCATCGAGACGGAGGTGCGAGACGGACAGTTATGAGCACTGACGAACCAAAACCGCGCTGTTGCAGCGAGTGCGTGCATTTCCAGAGAACAATTCCTAATTTTGGACAATGCGAAGCACCTATTCCTTGGTGGGCTTATGATTGCGATTTAGACCCTGTAATCCATCTACCAGAAACGCTGGCCGAAGACTGCCCCTGCTTTTTACCCAAACCCTGACCATGGGCACCTACTACACGAAAGACGAGCACGGAAAGGTCAACGGCATCATGACCGTCGCCAACGTCTACAAGTTCAAAGGCTTTACCTTTGAGTACAGCGACTTCCTCGGGCCGCTCAAGGTCAACAAGAACTTTGAGCCGGCTGCCGCGATGGGGCGGAAGTTCTACAAGGTTTACCGGGAGTGGAACAAGCTCACAAAGGAAGAAAAGGCAGCAACCCAGATATTCGGATGACCACCAAACCAGCACTACTCGACATCATGCTCCAGCAGCGAGAGACGATCAATTGGCTGCGGGCCTACGACCGAAGCATCTACGAAATCAGCCGGGAGGCAATTGAGCATCACCAAGGAGAACGCGACTACTGGAAGGTGCGGTGCGCGGCAGCCGAGGACAAACTTATCGACATCTTACTTTTCAGGAAATCTTAAACAAAATATAATGTGGATACTACCCAAACAATTACACACCTTGGACTTTGTGCAGGATACGGAGGCATTGAACTTGGACTACAGCGAATCTTCCATGCTCTGCGCACAGTGGCTCTTTGTGAGATCGAAGCCTTCGCGTGTGCAAACTTGGTCGCGAAAATGGAAGCAGGACTCTTGGACCCAGCACCTATTTGGTCGGATCTTAAGACGTTCCCATGGTCAGACTTTCGTAGAAAGGTGGACATCCTCACTGGCGGATATCCATGCCAGCCATTCAGCGCCGCAGGGAAGCGACTTGGTAAGAACGACCCCAGACACCTCTGGCCGTTTATTGCAAACGGAATTCGTATTCTACAACCAGCGGTCCTCTATTTTGAGAATGTTGATGGGCACATCAGCCTCGGACTTAGAGAAGTCATTGAAGAGCTGGGAGAGCTTGGTTACAAAGCGACGTGGGGAATATTCTCAGCGCGTGAAGTCGGGGCTCCACACCAAAGGAAACGAGTCTTCATCCTGGCCCACGCCAACAGCGGGGGAATACCGAGATCAATCAGCGAATTGGGAAACCTTGGCCAGATTAGACAGAGGCGGGCGGATCTTGCGCAGAATAGCCACGTTGCATGGCCAGCAGGCCCAAGCGCCGGCCAGTACAACTGGGAACCCCCCAGAGTCGTGGGCTACTCCGACAGCACGCGATCACAAAAGTGGACGCGGCAAGAACGAGAGGAATTACAAGGAGCTGACTCCAATGGTCGAGAGGGTTCAACCCAGCAGGCTGAATCCACGCTGGGTGGAGACTTTGATGGGCCTACCGATAGGATGGACGATGCCGAGTTGTTTCTCAGTTGTGACAACCGTAACGACGAACTCCGACTGCTCGGTAACGGAGTCGTCCCATCTACAGCAGAGAGAGCTTTTTTAATTTTAGCAAACCAATTAGATTTATTATGAGCGGCGGACGATTTCGTTATGACCAGAACAAACTCCAGTACCTAGCGGAGGACATCCAAGAGATTATCGAGCGGAACAACCCGCTCAACCCCGGCGACCGGCACTCGCCGGAGATTATTGCAAAATACCAAGAGGCGGCCTACAACCTCGAACGCACCTACCAGATGGTGCAACGCATCGACTACCTCGAAAGCCAAGACGACGGCCCGGAGTCCTTCATTGAGCGATGGGATGCGGAGGTTCCACCGAGTTGGGAAGAGACGTTCAAATCAAAACAACCATGACCACACCGACACCGATCACAGAGTCCGTTCAGGCGGCGCTAATTTACGTCCGAAATAATTACGAGGAAGGTGAACAATGGGATCTCGCGTGCCACAAAATGCAGAGCGAGATCCTTAACAAAGACCGAGGACGCGGGGCTCCGCAACTGGCCGCCGCCGCACGGATTTTGGCTGATGAAGTTGAGAGGCTGCGGGCGCAACCACAAAGCATCGCTCTCTCAGACTGCTGCGAAGCACCCGCCGTAGTCGCAGGTAAGCCAAACTCGACCCAATGGTATGCCTGTCCCGAGTGCTGCCAGCCGTGCGATGTTTATTATCAGGACAAGAACACCCAACCACTATGAACGAACAAAAATATCTCGACCTCATGCACGAGGTCTATCAAGAAGGAGAGTGGCGATCTGATCGCACCGGCACGGGCGTGTCATCGCTATTTGGTAAGCATGTCGTGTACGATCTTGCTGACGGATTCCCGCTGCTGACGACCAAGAAAATCCACTGGAAAAGCGTGGTCCACGAGCTGCTTTGGTTCCTCAGCGGTAGAACCAACATCAAGTATCTGCAAGATAACGGTGTTCACATATGGGATGCTTGGGCTGACAAGTACGGAGAGCTTGGGCCGGTCTACGGCTACCAATGGCGCACTTGGAATTTTCACACGGGCTATAAGGGCAATCCAGACGACTATTGTGATCAGATCCAGAGTCTAATCGACAGGATTAAAAAAGACCCGTTTAGCCGCCGTCACATTGTCACCGCATGGAATCCCAGCGACATTTGGGATATGGCACTCCCCCCGTGCCACTGTTTCTGGCAGATCTACGTCCACCAAAACGGCGAGATCGACCTCCAACTCTACCAGCGCAGCGCCGACATCTTCCTGGGCGTTCCGTTCAACATCGCCAGTTACAGCCTTCTCCTGATGATGATCGCACAAGTGACCGGCTACAAAGCGGGCCGATTCATTCACACGATGGGAGACGTGCATCTCTACAGGAACCACGTCGATGCCTACTTTATCCAAAAAGACCTCACGATTTTGCCGCCGCCTATCGTAACGCTCAACCCCGAGATCAAGAGCATCTTTGATTTCAAATTCGAGGACATCACTTTGGAAAACTACAACTCGTGGCCCGCGATCAAAGCACCCGTAGCAGTATGAACACAAAACCACAATCCGATCCGTTAGGATCATCCCGCCTCATGTTTTGGCAACCCATCGAAACAGCCCCGAAAGACGGCTCCGAAGGTTTAGCAGCAGTGCGCTATCCAAACAAGGGACGATACGTAACCTTCTTCCTGTATTGGATAGACACTTTGAAAGAATACCCCGACGGAGTATGGGCATTCGATTACAAAACACCGCTGACCTACGGCGAACCTGCATATTGGATGGAAACGCCCCAGTACGTGGAACCAAGCGAGGAGTTAAAAGAATTTCCGCAACCCGGAACTATCACGTTGTCTGGGCCGGGGTCCAAGCGTTGGAAAGAAATCTATCAGAGCAGCCCTCCCCCAGAAGGAGTGGAACTAAGTTAAAAAACTAACAGACCAAGACCAGTTATGATTACAGACGAACAATTCACAGCATTCCCAAAAATGGCCCGTTTGCAACGCGAGGTCATCGTCACCGAGAAAATCGACGGAACAAACGCACAGCTCTACATTACCGACGACGGCAAGATGCTGTTCGGTAGCCGCACCCGTTGGATCACCCCCGGTGACGATAATTTTGGGTTCGCACGCTGGGCCACCGACAACAAAGACGAGCTGATGCAACTCGGACCGGGCCGTCACTTTGGCGAGTGGTGGGGCCGTGGCATCCAGCGCAACTACGGACTCAACTACCGCCGTTTCAGCCTGTTCAACGTGACCCGATGGTGCCCGCATGGAGAGGTGCCGAAAGCAATCCCGACCGCTGACCCGCGCAACGTCAAATTGCAGGACATGCTCCCGGCCTGCTGCCATTTAGTACCGATCCTCTGGCAGGGATTGTTCAGCACGGCCGAGGCTACTATCCAACTTTGGGAGTTAGGCCAGACAGGTAGCCAAGCCGCGCCCGGATTCATGAATCCCGAAGGCATCGTGCTGTTCCACGTCGCCGGAAACGTCGGATTCAAAATGACGCTCGACAACGACGGAGTGCCGAAATCCTCATTAAAATGAACAAACCGCTATCAAGACAACGCCTGTATCAGCTCGTGCTTAAAGCGCAAGGCAAGTGCGAACTCTGCGCCAAGGAGTTGCATCCGGAGCACAAGACTTGCGAGCCGTGCGCATCCAAGAGGCGAGAAAGGCTGCGTCAGCGAAAAGGATACAAACCAAAAGTGATGGGTGGCCCTGGCAGACCAATAAAAGGAGCAGAGGAAACGCAGGAACAAAAGCTTGCGGACATGCTCGTTAAGATGTCCAAGGTCAACTATTCATTGCTAAATCACGTCATAGCCGAGGACATGAAGGTCAGCGAAAGCACGGTAGCGCGCTATAGAAAGATCTTTGCACCGACAATCAGGCAGCAGAGCGAGCTGGAGCACAAGATGGCTAACGCAGACTATTCACTTATGAATATTGATCTGATGCATATCTACGGTGTAAGCCAGCAGACTGTTGCAAAGTATCGCAAGATCTACGGATCAAAATAGAATTTCCCTCCAAACAAAAACAAAACCAAACCAAACCAGAACCAACACTACATCATTATGGCAATCACAGTTAAAAACAGCGGCGGCAAATCGTTCGCCCCGCACCCGGAAACAGAAGGCTTCATTCGTGCCGTCATCGTGGACGTAACCGAACTGAAAACCATGCAGACGAAGTTCGGTGACAAGGAAGTCTTTAAGCTCGTGTACGAGACCGAATACGTGGACGAGAATGGCCGTCACGGCATCGTGTGGTCGCCTCCCTACACACCCAGCCTGAATGAGAAGGCCAGCCTCAGGAAGGATCTCAAGCGCATCCGCGGCGTGGACATCACGGCAGAAGAAAGCCGCGAGATGGACATCGAGGCCACACTGCTGGGATTTCCCGTCAAAGTCATGATCGAGCACACCAAGGTCGGTGACCGCGTATTTGCTCAGATCCTGAACATCCGGCCAGATGCCGGCGACACTCCATACAAACCCTGTGGAGAATACGTCCGCCAATGCGACCGCCAGGAAGGTGGTGGCAGCACTTACCGCCCGGCATCCGCGGCACCGGAGGACGATACCAAGGAAGGCGACTGGATGAAGTGCAAAGTGCACGTCGGTAAGTTCGCCAACATTCCGCTGGGCGACATCCCGAACGAAGCCAAGGATAATCTGCACGATGTGTGGATTCCAACGCTGGAGAACAAGAAGCCAGATGCCAACGACCGCCGGCTGAAGGCTGCTCTCATTGCCTACAAGCAAGAACTCGCCACCACCGACCCACGCGACATCGAAGACAATCAGCCGTTTTAATCATGAAAACCTGCCTCTTTGATATAGAAACCGGCTCGCTCCCCGAAGCCTACATCGAGCACCTCTGCCCAGAGTTCAAGCCACCCGCCAACTATAAGGACGCGGCCAAGATTGCTGAGAACTTGGCAGAGCAAAAGAAGACGTGGCTCGAACGCGGCGCACTCTCTGCCCTGACCGGTAGGGTGCTCGCTATCGGCACACGCACCGAAGGCGTCACCACCATCATTGCCGACAACGACGAAGCAGAGATGCTTTCAAAGTTCTGGACATGGGTGGAAGATAGCGTGCGTGACCGACGCACCGTAGTGGGGTTCAACAGCAATCGCTTTGATATCCCCTTCCTGACCCGCAGGTCATGGGCCAATAATGTCCCCATTCCCAGCGGCGTTTACGCCTACAAAGGATACGTGAACCACCAGTGCTTCATGGACCTCGCACTTGAATGGCAGTGCGGCGACCGCATGGAGTGGATCAAGCTCGACACGCTCTGCAAGTTCCTCGGCCTCCCAGCCAAGAACGGCAGCGGCAAAGAGTTTGCAGGCCTGTGGGAACATGATCGCCCTAAAGCGATTGAATACCTGAACAACGACATGGCCATCACCGCCAAAGTCATGGAACGCCTGCTCGGCATTTCAGAACTTTCGGTGAAGCCAGAAACCGCGGCTGAACCGCAATTGGATCTGGGCTACTAACGCCATGGAACCAAAACCAACAGCGGCTGCAAACGCAGCCGCCCCGGTCAAAAAAAAAGTGGGTTCCTTGATTATTCGTCGAAACGAAAATCCGACAAGGCCAATCCAGATAGATCCCGTTTCGTCCACCGCATCGCCACAAGACCGACTGCTGGGGACAGAGAACCTGACCGACGTAATACCGAACTTCCCGCCCAAGAGCACCGAGAGCGACCGCCTGTGGCAGCAAGCGTCCCTCCTTCCACACAGTCGGCTGGGAGTGATAGTCGGGCACTCATCCCAGACAGCGTGGATAGCGTGCTACCGCCCGTCATTACCGCCACTCCTGCTCTACCCACTGCCGATTCTGGGCCGCCTACCGGACATGCCGCTGGACCCAATCCTTCCGCATCAGCCGTCGTAAGCATGATGGACGTGCGCTGGCGCAAGGGTAGGCGCCTGCGCCGCGAGAGCATACCTCCTGAGTTCTGCCCAGTATGCTGGGACAGATTCAACAAACAGCTATGGACCGGCTCGTGCATATGCACGGGCGCGGTCTCTTTATTTTTTAGAGCACCCAGATAAACACCATGATCATCACCACCGAAAAAGAACTAGACCCGTCGCAAATGAATGCGCTGGTCAAAATACACAACGGAATGAACGTCTTTCTCACCGGTAACGCCGGCACAGGCAAGACGACCGTCATCACAGAATTCTTGTACCAGAATGTGGACGAGCTTGATTCTATCGCCGTTACGGCCACCACCGGCATTGCCGCGCTCAATATGCGCAACCAGCTCGACGATATCGTGGAGACGATGACCATATACCGGTGGGCCGGTATCGGCATCGGGCCGTACAATAACGCTTACCAAGGGTACGAGAACAACGAGGAATGTCTTGCAAGACTCAAGGATGAGATGAAACGGCCACCTTTCAAATTCACCCGACCAAAAGCAATTGAGCGCATCTGTAACGCCAAAATCCTGATCATCGACGAGATCAGCATGTTGCCAGGCAAGACGCTTAACTTTCTCGACTTCTACTTCCGCAAGATGCGCAAACAAGATCTGCCATTTGGAGGCATTCAGGTCATCTTTGTCGGCGATTTCTTGCAGCTCCCTCCGGTATCCAAAACCGGCAAGTACGATTGGTGCTTTATGAATAAAGCATGGAAGGACGCCGAACTAGTGCCGGCAGTCCTCACACGCATCCACCGGCAAGATGCTGATGAGTTCAAAAAGCTGCTCAACGCCGTCCGTGTCGGCAAGATTGGAAAGGAGGAATCAGCCATCCTGCAAAAGCGTGTGGCTCGCTTTCCCTCCAGCAAGATCATTCGCCTCTACACTCACAATGTGCAGGTCGATAAGTACAACAATATGCAGCTTGGACTCATTGATGATGAAGAGGTTACATTTATAATGAGCGACACTGGTGATTCTGGCTGCGCATGGATTCGTGAGAATCTCACCTGTCCGGAAAAACTTACACTCAAGATCGGCGCGCGGGTCATGGTCACTGTAAACCTGCAGGGAGGTATCGTGAATGGAACAATTGGAACTGTTAAGGGAATAAATAAAGCAATGGGAAATATTATTATTAAAGTAGACGGCGTTCCGGACGACGAACCATTGACCCAAATCAACGAGTACACATGGCAGGTTGTCCCAGGCAAAGAGAACTACGGTTCAGTCACCCAGCTTCCAATCCGCCTTGCCTGGGCCACCACAATCCACAAGTCACAAGGGCTTTCCCTGAACGCAGCACTCATTGACGCTCGCGCTGCCAGAGAGCCTGGCCAGGCATATGTCGCCCTCAGCCGCGTTCGCACGCTGCCGGGGCTTTTCCTCAAAGACACCTTCTCAGGAGTATTCGTTTCCCAAGACGCCATCAACTACACCAACGCCATTTCTTAAACATGCCTGCCAATCCCATCACTTTAGAAGAAGAGTCTGCCGTATCCGGCACCCACAAGGCTCAAGTCACGTGGTTCCCAAATGCCACCTCCGTCACTCCAGTCGAGACCAACTCGCTTGATTCATTTATCGAGACATGCCGGCAGGGAGTCTATCAAGACCTGATCATTCAAATAAGGGCGGCACTTACCGAAGGAAAGACCAGCACCGCGGCCAGCCTGAAACGACGCTTGCCCTGCATCACTGTTTCGTGCTCGATGAGCAGCCGGGCCAGAAATGCACCCGTTCGTGCCCGCACCCATAGCGGCTGGCTGCAGTGCGACTTTGATGGCAAAGAGAACATCGGGCTGGATCAAGCCGAGACCCGCAAAGAACTTGAGGCTGACCCACACGTCGGTGCCGTATTCGTCGGTCCTTCCGGGGTGGGCATCAAATGCGTCATCCGCATCGACAGCACTCGGCATCTGGAGAGCTTCCACTCAGCAGCCGAGTACTTCATGAACAATCACGGCCTCGCAATCGACCAGGCGTGCAAAGACGTGGAACGGTTGTGCTTCGTCAGCTACGATCCCGATGCCTGGTGCCGGCGCACTGCGGCGACCATCCTGCCAATTACAAAAAAGGCGGTGTCACCATTGGCAGAAAAGATCCTCAGCATCCCACGCCCTGAGCAGTTTACCCCAGCTCAGATCGAACAAGCAGAGATGACCGAGGCCGATGTGCGTGAGATTCTTGGATTCCTACCCAAGCGACCGGATTACGATACGTGGCTGCGAGTCGCCTCCGGCGTTTTCTCCACCCTGCCACTAGAAAGCGCCATCCAAGTGCTGAATGAATGGGCACCAGAAGAACACCCCGGCGAATACCTGCAAAAGTACCGCAACCGGCTCAAAAAGGTCACCATCCGCACAGTCATCCACTACGCCCAGCAGAACGGATTCAACGCATCCGCCGCAGCCAAGCGCAAAACATGGTTCGGCAATATCAACGTGGGCCGTGCCAGCCGCGGCAGTGGGCACGCCCACCTCTTGGAGGATGACGAGCACACGCCAGAGATCAGCGAGGAGGAGCAATCTGCCCTGCTCTATGAGGAAGAACAGATCGGCGACGCCAAAATGTTTATCCGCGAGTGCCAGGACGACTTTGCATACGATCCTCTCTCGCAATGCTGGCGCGCCTACGATGAGGACACCCGTACCTGGACCAAGGATATTGTAGGGACAAATCAGATCGTGCTCTCAGCAACCGTGGTGGATGAATACCACAAGATCATCGAGAGCATCGAGCGCGCCACCGCGGCCCAGAAGAATAAGGACGTGACCAAGATGAACAACGCCCTGATCGAGTCGATTAAAAAGCGTTGTGCCAATCTGCGCAAGGCACCGTATTTGTCGCAGGTCACCAGCCTTACCCAGCGGTTTAAAGAAGTGCTGCGGCCAGCAACCGAGTACGACAAGAACCGGCAATTGCTCGGCATTGCCGATGGCTACGTCATCGACTTTGAAGCCAGAAACCAAGACGGCGTGCACGGTGTCGAGATCCGCAAGGCAGAACGACGCGACCTCATCAGCGTCAGCTCACCCGTCCGGCACGATGCCGCAGCACTGTGCCCAGCATTCGATGCGTTCTTGTTCCGCGCATTTGCCGAAGATCAGGACATGGTAGACTACTGGTGGCGAATTGTCGGGTACAGCATGACCGGCTTCGTGGACCACGATGCCCTCTTTTTCTGCTACGGGCTGGGCGCTAACGGCAAGAGCACCGGCCTGATGGTGCTGCGCTTTTTGCTGGGTGACCAACTCAGCACTATGGTTGATGTGAACACTTTGCTGGGTGGTGGCAATGCAGATTCTGCCATGGATTACAAAAAGTCCATGCTTGAAGGCAAGCGGCTGGTCATTACAGACGAGCTGCCAGACAGTAAGAAAATCAATGAGAGCATGGTCAAAGGCCTGCTAGGAGGCGAGGACATTGTGGCGCGCCGGCCATATGAGCGGCCATACACCTTTAGCCCGACACACAAAATCTGGATGGTCGGCAATCACAAGCCGAAGATTTCTGGCGTGGATCACGGCATCTGGAGGCGCATCCACCTCATCCCTTGGGAAGTCACCATCCCGGTGGCAGAGCGCAAAAGCAGATCGGAGATGTGGAGAACTTTCCAAGACGAGCTTCCTGGCATCCTCAACCGCGCCATCGACGGCTACAACGACTACCGCATCCGCGGTGCTCTGGCACCCCCAGCAAAGGTTAGGGCTGCGACGGAGGAGTACCGCATGGAGGAGGATTCCCTGCAGCAGTTCGTGTCGGAGAGGCTGATCAAGGCGGATGGAGTGAACTTGCACACCAGAGAGGTCTTCAGCGAATACAAGAACTGGTGTGCTCGCAGTGGAGAGCCTGAGGTGGTGGGAACTGCAAACAAGCTGTCCCGGATGCTGAAGCAGCCGCCATACAGTATGGAAGTCGGGCTAGGCTCGAAGAACATAAACACGGTTTTTGGCTACAGTTGGGTGGAGTAGCACAAAAATGGGGTTAACTACTGGGTTAAGAAGTTAACTTTACTACCCCCTTTTCCAAACTCTTCTAAGAACTCTTCCTTTTTTCCTAGGAAAGTTTGGAAAAGAGGTAGTAATAGTTAACTTCTTAACCCAGTCATTTTATGGTAGACTATACTTCTTTATAGAAAGTGTAAAAAGTCTAATAAGAAGAACAAAGTGCAGAGAGGCTAATCTCTTGAACACTACCTCTGCAAATCTGGCGCATGGCGAGCACTTGAAGATGCTGAGAATGCCAAAAACAGCACCATCCAGCTCGCATATATTGCAAGGTAGCCCCCCCCTATGCTTGGTCTGGGGGAAAAGCAAAATCTGGGCAGGAAAGGCCAGCACAAGCGCCCGCTGAGTGCTGGGTGGGTGGATACAGCCAAACGTCAGACAGAGCTGCTAAGGCGGCATCTCTGGCCAATTGCTGGGCATGTGGGTCGGCCAGATTGTGTGGCATATTCTGCAAAAAAACGTCAGCGATATGAGTGGAGCTTTCTATGCAGGTTTTCTGGGAAAGATTCTCAGGAAATTATCAGAAGAAAAAGTCTGGAAAAACATTCAGGGTATTTTTCCCGGATTATCCCAAAGCATTTTTTACGCAAAACACGTAAAAAGCCAACCTCCCCAAAACCCATTTTTCCCTGTATTTTTACATTTGGTTTTGACTTTCAAATATTTCAAAAATTCATTTCCAAAAAATAAATAGGCCAGCTTTAATATGGGATACCCCCCTGCCCAACTCCTTGAATAAAAAATTTTCTCAAAAATGCGAAATTTCTCATTTTTGTAAAAATTCTCAAAATTGTGAAAATTCTCAAAATTGTGAAAATTCTTAAAATTGTGAAAATTATCATTTTTGTGAAAAATATTGAAAATATGGTTTTTCAAATGTTTTTGAAAATGAATTTCAATCTCATTAGTTGTTCGTTTTTGTGCACAAGTGAACAGTTTTTCTAGCGGTCAATTTTTTTTTGATTTTCAGCCTCACCGACCGTACCGGCCTCACCGTCTCACCGTCTCACCGACCGTACCGGCCTCACCGTCTCACCGTCTCACCGACCGTACCGGCC
>Ga0208975_1000119_pt1 | contig 39638 bp, 36 predicted proteins | sample GreLakmeER78MSRF_FD_187700 | JGI IMG/M metagenome (GOLD analysis project Ga0208975, IMG submission 187700) | Freshwater lentic microbial communities from great Laurentian Lakes, MI, USA - Great Lakes metaG ER78MSRF (SPAdes) | ecosystem: Environmental > Aquatic > Freshwater > Lake | place: Great...
TTTTGAAGATGAATTAAAAAAGCAAATCGCCTTAAGTAAAGATAAATGTCTTACAATTTGGAGTCCATATTGGTCTTTAGAATTAAAGGCACTTTTAAATCAGCTAAAGGATAATGGATTTGAAAAAATAAGACTCGTTCCTTCAAAAAATGAATCAGGCCTAATTGCTATTACTAAAACTATTTTTGACGAATGCAGTTCAATCGATGGTGTTAGTTTTGAGGAAGAAAAATGGGGAGCTGTTGAAAGACCATTAATTCATGCGAAGGTTTGGATGACAGACAATGCAATTTCAATTGGATCATGGAACATGACGAGGCCCGGTTCAAATATTCAGAAATCAAGAAAACGCACAGAGGACAATAATAACAATTTTGAGGCAGGAATAATTGTTGAAATTAGCAAAAGTGAATATAAAGAACTTATCTATTCAGCTGGGTTCAGAAAATTAGTAGATCATGGTTTCAAAACTGCTCAAGAAATTGAAAAGGAAAGAAAAGATATATTAGAACCGTTTGAATTTCCTTTCGTTATCACTGCAGATTGGACAAATGGAGTTTATGAATTAATGAATCCAAAATTAATACCGGTTGAACTTTTAGATGCAACTGTCAATTTACCTGATAATAAATCAATAAAACTTAAGTCGTTTTTAACCCCAATTAAGTTTAACACTTATGGAAGTTCGCTTCTAAATAATAGATTTTTCAGTGTTAAATTGAAGGATAAGCTAATATTTCATGGCTTCATCAACGAAATAGGATTAGAACATAGGCCAATTAATGAATTTGATTCGGAAATGGACTTGTTAATGAGTTGGATAAATGGAGTGCCGGAAGATAGACCAGATTTAATTAAGAAGCGAATTACGCAAGAGGAAGACGAGACCGCTGACCGAGATGAAACAAAAAGCCTTGATTTCTTTTCGGTGAAACCCTGGTTTAATAATCTTCATGGGTTCGCACGGATTAGGGAGAATATAATTGAAGCGGCAAGTTATAGCCGAGCCGAAGAAAGAAAACATGCTTTACTAAGGATCGGGAGATTAGTTCCAGGTTCAATAGCCGAATTAAGGGCAAAAATGATTAAAAGAAAAGAGCAGTATCTTTTAATAGAAGAAAAGAAAAAACCAAGTCCTGTATTTCTATGGTTCATGATTGAAGAAACAAACCATTGCATCAATAAATTCAATGAATGTGTAAAAATTCACACCGACTTTGACGAGGAAATAGAGCAAATTAAAAATCTTGACCTCAAGCAGTTTTTAGGACAACAACACGGTCATGAGTTTAATAACGATCAACTTCAGGAATATATTGAATTGATAAGTAAAACTATTAAAAACGGTAAATGAAAAGGCTAATTACACCTGAATACATAAGTAAGCTAGTAAACTTTAGTCCGGATTTGCAGGAGGAGTGGATTTTTGATGCCAAAAAAGATGACATGCGTAATGCTCAAGCAAAAGGCGCATCTCATCTTTACAATTTACTTCAAAAAAACAAAATTGCATTACTGGCTGATGAAGTAGGTATGGGGAAAACTATTCAAGCCCTATCGATATGTGCTGCATTATGGAGAGAAAAACCTGAGGCTAAAATTTTAGTTATTGCACCAAGGGAAGTTGTTGCGAGAAATTGGATTTCTGAATATGGGCAGTTCATAAGAAATCATTACAGGTTAAATGACAATAAAGTAAGATCGGAAATTGGTGACTTGCCAGTTAATGAAATGATTTATTGCCATAGTCTTTTTGCTCTTACACATAATATTGGTTTAAAATGGCCTAAACTTCTTTTAGCTAAAACAACAAGTTTCAGTGCCTTAGTTTCATACTCTAATGTAGCTAAATCGCTTAAATCAATTGGAATTAATTCTGGTGATATAACAGGGACTAATCTTGAGAAGAATGAAAAAGTTTGCAAATACATTCGAAATAAGATTGGTGTAGATGAACCAATATTTGACCTTATTATTATTGATGAAGCACATTACTTTAGAAATAGTGAGGCAAAAACATTAAGAACTGACACAGCAAAAAAACTTTTTGGCATTCCCGATAAAGATGTGCCTCTTGCCAGGAATGTTCTATTAATGACAGCGACTCCTAACCATTCCACATCAGGAGATATTAAAAGTATTCTGTCTTACTTCAGCAATGATTATAAAACCTTGACCAACGATGAAATATTGAAAAAACTTTGTGTAAGGAGATTAAGAAGGCTATCTGATAATGGTATAACTAAATATGGATATAGAAAAGAAGTAGAATTACCTGCTGAATTTGAAAGTGATCCAATTGGAGAATTATTTTTTGGTCTCTATCATTATGAATTGATTCAAAAAATGGAAAAAGATCATGTATCTGGTAAGGGAACAAATAAGATAAGATCTTATCTGGAAGGTACTGAGTTTATTCCTGAGGAAACCGAAGTGCTTGAGGGCGAAGACGAATCAGAAAATGAAGAGGAAACTAGTGGTCAAAACAAAAAAGCAAAGGAAAAAAAATCATACTCAGAAGGAGATGACATTGGAATTGGAGACGACAGAAATATGTTATTGAATTTGAGTAAAATATTTTATGAGAAATTCAAAAAGCCTCCACATCATCCAAAATATGATGCGATGTTAAAGGAAGTAGATGGGGAATGCAAAAATCAAAAGGCTGTTATTTTTGTGAGGAGAATTCTTTCGGTGTATGAGATTAACAGGAGAATGATTAATAGCCTTGATCAACAATTATGGATGAAGTTTCGAACGATAAAGGGACTTGAAAAAACAGAGGACATCCCAAGTCGGGACAAGTTTAAATCTCTATTAACTTTTATTGATGAGGATGCAGAATTAATTGAAGAGGAATCTAAACCTGAAAATAATACTCAAATAGAGGGTACAAAGAAAGAAAAGCAAATAATTGAACATATTAAAAAATCTGATGTCTTAGATTTTTTTGTATTGAAAAAGGAAAAGATAAATGATAAAATTAAGGTAGATTCGACTCCAGCCTCAAACTTTAAATTGAGGTTTGACCCAAATAAACCAAGCCCTTTCGCTATGTTTTTCAGTCCAGGGCCATCCTACGATGAAAAGCCTTACGTGAGATTGACAATACAAAAATATATAAGCGGAAAGAAGACAATCCTCAATTATTATGAATCTTCGTTGCATCATAGATTGGCTTTTTATCCGGAATGGGAAAAAGTAAACAGGCATTTTATTAAAAGGAAAAAGCCAGTTATTGGTAAAGAAGAAGAACTGAATGAAATAATTCCAACCTTCTTCACGATTTTTTGGTCAATAATATTAGCGAATAGAGAAGCTCATAAAAATATTATTTCTGCATATGAAAGGCTGACAATAGTAGAAAAAGAAGCGCTATGCAGATTCATTGGGGAAGGATTATTATCTGGGTCTACAGTTATAGTTGATTTATTTTTGATTTTTGTTGAGCTCAATGTGGCAAACAAGAAAAATAAGCCGGATGCCCTTAAAGATTATCTAACTTTCTGTTCAAAAATATCACCTATAATTAATAGTGGAATTGTTTTCAAAAAAATATGCGATTCAATTCTAAATTTCAAACAGATCTATCGCAAGGTTTTTAATATTCAAAGTGAAGCTGACTTATTTAACGAAGACTGGAATCATTTTAACTACATGAATGTTTATCCTTTTAGCGCCAAAAATAAAAACGCATCAATTCTAAGTTCTTTTAACACGCCTTTTTTTCCAGATTACCTTGTTGCAACATCAGTCCTTCAGGAAGGGGTTAATCTTCAGTTTTTCTGTGATAAACTATTTCACTATGGAGCCGCATGGACTCCTGGAGATAACGAGCAAAGGAATGGTAGAATTGATAGAATGTTTGGTTTAATTGAGAGGCGACTGAATGAAGCAGGAAAATCCGACTCAACACTTAATTTATACTATCCATATTTAAAGAACAGTGTTGATGAAGCTAATTTGTCAAAATTCTTTATTAAAAAACATATTTGTGATAAACTGATTGACGAAGGGAAAGGAATTGATGAGGAAATTTTAAACAATTTAGAAGAGGACCCTCAATTTAACTGGCGAGGGTTTTTACGATCAGTACCATCAAATGAGGTTGAAGAGCCCTTCAAAGTAGATATGAATAGGTTTAGCGGCATTTCAGCCCCTGAAATTAAATTACCTGAAGAGTCTATTGCAATTTTTGTTGAATCCATTAAATCTACCATACAATCGATTTCAGATCTTCAAATTGAAATTACCTCCCTTGGTGAGAACATTGGAAACGGATTTGTTGCAGATCCTTTCATAGCTGATGGAATAAAAAACAGGAGGCAACCAGTAATAATTGAGTTGTTATTTGATTCAATTGGTTCTTCCTTAATGAAAGAAACTGTTTTCACCTTAAGAATGAAAACACCTTTAGAGCGGTCAATGAAATGGAAGCATGCACTAAAAGCCATTAGCGATAATAGTATTTTTGTTCCTGAAGGAATTAAACTTTGTTTAGATAGCAAAACCGGAAGAGGAAACTATTGGGGCCTTTATTTGAGGGCCGATTTACCCATTTTCACAGATAGGAAAAAAGGCAACCCGATTAGTGTGGATGAAATAAAGGATTGTTTTAAGAATCTTGTTTTGTTTTCTGACCAATTAGAAAAAAGTGCATTCCAAGAACAAGACCTTTTGAAAGATGACTTGAATCTATCTAAAACAATTTCAGTGTTAAATAACAAAGAGAATATTCTAAAAGGGGCGAAAGGCGTAGTTGAAAGAAAAAACTGGAGAATAAGCAATAATTACTCCCGTCTAAATTATATAATTGATACTGCGATCGATTTGGAACGTTTTAATTTGGAAAAAAATCATGAAGTAAATTATCTTCACTATAGTATTGGAAAAAGCGGGATAGTGATTAATGCCTACCTCTATGCGAATGACGCTACAGAAATCGAATATGATTTTCTGGAAAGAATAATGTCTATGAACTTAGCCCAAGCAAAGTTTGAGCTCAGTTTTTGGGCGGAGTAGCCATTTCTATAAATGATCTAAACGAAAACGACTGGTAACAAAACTACTCCCGAGTTTTAATTGTAACCGCTTTCAACTTTATTTTCAACTCCCAATTCTCCTTGTAAATATTCAAGGCGATAATTCCACCAACTAAAATTATCGCTCCCATAATAAGAATGGTGTCATTGTTGTTTTTTTGACCTACTGCTGCCTGAACAGAAGGTAATTGAGATATCGGCATCTTGCCAAACAGTTCTTGCATTACTGGATCCATGGTATAAGTGTTTTATGAGTTAATATTAAATGATTTTCATAGCCCCATGCCAATGCGTAAGGGCCGTATGTTAATACTTGAAGTTCGCTACCTGGCAATTGGTATTGCTTATCATAAGCCTCGTAAACAACTCCTTTATCCTTTAAATAGTACTTTGGTAATTTAATAGTTTGAATATTACCTAAGGTACCCGCCATTATACTAACATTGCTAATTTGTTGTATAACAACATTTGCTTCAATAGGCTCGGAATTAACTTCCTCAGGCGGAATAGGTATATCAGGTGGCTCCTCTATTTCAATATCAGATTGTTCGAGCTTCTCAAGCCTCGCATGACGCTTATAACGGTTTTTACAGTAGTCTATCAGGCCGTTTTTTTTAGGACAGAATTCTCGATTCATGTGCTGTGCAGTAAACACGTCATGGCAGTATGGACACTCACGAATATATTCGCCTATTGGGTCCGGGTTTTCAAACTCCATTATATTTCCCCGTTTCTACGCATTAATGCCATTTCTGCCACTGTTGGTTTGTCTAATTTTAACCAAAGGGTAATTTCCTTACGGCTAAAAATTAAAGGTCGCCCAGTTGAAAGCCTCGGAATTTGCCTCTTGCACACTTTTGCGTATAGAGTTTCTGGCACATAGCCGATAAGGGCAGCTGTCTCCTCTAATCCCATTGTATCGGTTTTAGGAATAGCTTCTTCCTTGGCTGTTTTTATCTCTCCCGAAATAACTGCCTTTAGTACATCTGTTAAGCAGCTTTTGTGCAGCTCAACAAACTCCTCCTGAGTTAAAGACCATAATGGCTTACTAACTGAAGGGCTTAAATTAATTTTATTGTTTTCCATGATATTTATATTTTACACAAGAATACAGGTTAACTCTAAGGTGTTCGTGAAACCCTAAATAATAAAAAAAACGCAGGGTTTCATGGTTATCTCATTAAAGATGTATAGGCACGTGAAACCCATAAAGAACGCTCATTAATCTCAATGGAATCATCTTCTTCTTGCTCTACCGTCTTGCGGGCAACATAATAAGGATATCGTTCTATTAGGTCAACATTTTCTAAAGCGTGAATAGCAATTTCATTAAGCAGATTTTCTTCTAACGGGTATGCATTCAAGAGTGCTGTAATTTCTTTACACGCTACTTTTGCATATTGCGATTCTAAATGGTCTTCTCTAAGTTCAATATTAACAAATACACTAACCTTAGTTATTTCCTTCGGTAAATCTCTTTTTATTTCTTCCTTTTCAAACATATCTACCAAGCAGTGTTCAATTGATCTAACTAAAAAACTCCCATCTATAACCAATTTTCTGAGCTTCATTCTTTTGGTGCCACTTTCAATTGGTTCTAAATATTTTATGGTAATATCTTGTGTTACAATCACGTTGGATTTAATTCCACTCAAATAATTTTGCAATTCAAAACTTCCAGAAAACTCATTATTGGTAAGCCTAGCCATATCTCTTACCACATCATCTCGTTTCCTTTTTTGAAATAACTCCAAAGCAATTTTCGATATTTCAACAAAGTTTACATCCTTACATGTCGGAAATTTTTTGGCTAAGTGTTTAGCTAATTTATTTATGTGATTATGGTAGTTTATTAAAGTGGACGGACTGCTTCGCACCGCAGCCATTTGCTTCAAATATTCTTCAATACTACCATCGTATTTCAGTTCGTATTTTTCCTGTTGTTTCATTAGTTTTTATTTTTAAAATTCAACTTAGGTAATGAGTTTACTGCTTCTGTTTTTTTACTATCTACAATCTTAGCGTATATCTGTGTTGTTTTTAATTCTCTATGGCCAAGCATTTTGCTTACAGTGTAAATATCGGTTCCATTTTCTAACAATAGTACAGCATGGGTATGACGGGCGCAATGAAAAGTAATTTTCTTTTTTATTCCTGCTCTTGCAACCCATTCAAATAAACCAACATTCATATAAGCCGAGTATTTTAATCCGGCAAATATTCTGTCCTCTTCTAAAGCTTCTCCTTTTGGTCCCATTAACTCAACCGCTTGTTCCGATATAGGAAGATACTCCATTCCTTTGGTTTTTTGTTGACGAAATATCAACTCATGGCCACGTTTTTCACTATGGCGCAATTGGGCCCAAGTCAGTTTATTGATATCACTCCATCTAATACCTGTTAAACAAGAAAACAAAAAAGCATTTTTAAGAATCGGATATCTGCACTTTTCTTTTACTAATGCTTGCACTTCATCAAAAGTTAAATATTCTCTGAATGTTTCGCCTTGCGAAAAACCTTTCATAAACTCCGCCCAGTTCTCTCGTAAAAATCTTTCCTTATAAGCAAGCCTGATACATGCTTTAAACTTGTTGTAATAAGAGTAAAGACTGTTTTGAGATAATGGATTCCCACTTTTAGTTTTTGCTTGCTCTTTTATATAACGCTTAAATTTTTCTGCATTCTCCAAATTTATTTCATTCATCATAAGCACTTCACCAAAACAAGCTTTCAAATGCTTTAAAGCAGAATCCCAGTTTCCATAATTGCCTGCTGATTCATTTCGTTCTTCCATTTTTTCTTCAAAGAATCTTAGAAAATTTCTTTTTCCAAAATCCTGGCGCATGGTGCCATACTTTTGATCTTGTAGTTCAATAGTTTTACTGGCTTTAATTTGTTCAACTAGTTCCAATGTTTCTTTGTTCTGTTTCTCTTGTAATTTGTTTTTTGGTTTGTTGTAGAGAAACAAATCAAGTGATTCACGAGTTCTTCTTCCGTTAACTGTGATTTCTAAATTAAGGCTTGATTTTTCATCGCCTGTTTTTCTTTTTCTGACATTAATTTTCATGGTTTTTGTTTTTAAATTGTTACAGAAAAACTGTGACAAAAACCGTCACATAGTATTCCTTTCTGTGACAAATATGGGTACACTTTAACCAAGTCCGAAAAATAGTTAGCAACACCACGCACTTATAAAGTGTTGGTAATTAACAATTAAGAAGGTTTTTTGTGGTCGGGGATTGTTGGGGATTATTGCGAAAAAGGATATTACTTCCCGATACAAAACTTACCAAAAATATTAGCGAGTAAATCATCACTCGAAATCTCTCCTGTAATTTCACCTAAATAATGAAGTGCCTCTCTAATATCTTGTGCCAGCAAATCGCCACTCACATTTCCGTTTAATCCATCAATCGTTCGTTGTATCGCATTGCCTGTATGTCGCAATGCATCTACGTGACGTGCATTCGTTACTATCGTTTCCGTTACATGAACGGTCCTACTATCAAATAAACTCACCAACTTCAATTTCAAATCATCAATGTATAAATTTTCTTTGGCCGACAAAAACAAAACATCAAACGCATTGAATTCTTTTTGAATACTACTAAAATCTTCCTTGTCAATTTTATTGCCAATTAGCACAAGCTGCGAATGATCTGAGGTGATGTGCTTTTTTAACTCATCTAAATTTAATTTTAATTCCCCAGCAGTCAATTCATGTACATCAAAAAGATAAATGACAATCGCAGATTGTTTTACCTTTTCAAATGCCTTTGACACTCCAATTGACTCAATAACATCAGTCGTCTCCCGTAACCCTGCCGTGTCAATGAAGCGGAATAGAATTCCGTCAATCGTAATTTCATCTTCTATGGTATCACGTGTGGTACCTGGAATTTCAGAAACAATGGCGCGTTCTTCATCTACCAATGCATTTAAAAGAGTGCTTTTCCCTGCATTTGGTTTTCCTACAATTACTACTGGAATTCCATTCTTAATCACATTACCAACTTCAAATGAATTCACTAAGCGATGCACCAAACGTTGAATTGTATAAAGTAACTTTTTAAGGTCATCACGGTTTGCAAATTCTACATCTTCCTCCGCAAAATCTAATTCCAGTTCAATCAGCGATGCAAAGTTTAATAAATGTTCGCGCAATGTTCTAATCTTTGATGAGAATCCCCCCCGCATTTGTTCAAGCGCTACTTGGTGAGATGCTGCAGACTGCGAAGCTATTAAATCTGCTATTGCCTCTGCTTGTGATAAATCGAACTTGCCATTTAAGAATGCGCGCAACGAAAACTCTCCTGCGTTGGCCATACGCGCTCCATAACGAATCAGTAACTGAACTAATTGTTGTTGTATAAAAATACTACCATGACAGGAAATCTCAACCACGTCTTGCCCTGTAAAAGAATTAGGCCCCTTGAATATTGAAACCAAACATTCATCTAATGCAATTTCACCTTCTCCAATTGTCCCAAAATGTATGGTATGCGAGGGATGGTGTGCAATCTTTTTTGCCTTGCCTATTTTGTTTCTAAAAATCGATTCTGTGATGGAGTAGGCTTCTGGTCCGCTAAGCCGAATTACGGCAATTGCAGCAGTTCCATGGGCTGTGGCAAGGGCAACAATTGTATCATCGCGTTCGAAGTACATAGATTATTTCGACTAATGTAGGAAAATCTACATCTGTTTGCCAAAAAGCATTAACTAATTCTTGCTAAGACACTGATAAACAGCTTAAAAAAACCATAGTTTCTTTTCATTCAAACATAGATTGTATCTTTATAATCTAAGTTCAATTCTATAATTTAATTATGCAAACGCCAATCCTTACTTATTTAATTCTTGCCATCACCTGCGTTATTTCACTTTTAACGATGGAACGAAACGATTTAAAGGGCAAATTTATGTTTAATGCATACGCTATTTCTTACAATCGGGAATGGTGGCGATTTTTTACGCATGGAGTTTTGCACGCTAATTTTCCCCACTTATTTGTAAACATGCTCACGCTCTATTTTTTTGGCCCTTTAGTGGAACGCAATTTTTGCTCACCTGAATTATTTGGTGAAACAATGGGAACGGTAAATTACATTTTGTTGTATGTAGGTGCTTTATTTTTTTCTTCAATTTTTACTTTTTTTAAACAACGGAATAATCAGTATTACAACGCACTTGGTGCATCGGGTGCTGTTTCTGCAATTGTTTACACTGCTATTTTGCTCTTTCCTACATCCAAATTGTACATCTTTTTCGCAATCCCAATGCAGGCATGGATTTACGGAATCTTGTACCTCTGGTATTCTTCCTACATGTCCAAAAAAGAAGTTGATAATGTTGGACACGATGCACACTTCTGGGGTGCTGCATACGGCTTCCTGCTTCCAATACTTATGAAACCTATTTTAATAATTGCTTTTTTATTGGAATTAAAAAATTCTATTTTTTAGAAAAAGGGTAGGGGATTACCTAATGTATTTTTCTAAATTAAATCGAATAGTTCTAAATTATTTTTTTGTAAGTTTATAGTCCTATGAGTGTCTTAAATACTAAAATTCTTTTTCTAAACGGAGAAGAACGTCCTGCAAATGATGTTCTTTTTACTCCTTACAATAGATCTTTCCGCTATGGCGATGGAGTCTTTGAAAGTATGCGTTTAGTAAATGGAAAATTAGTTTTTGCACAGCGCCATTTAGCTCGACTAATGGCCGGTATAAATTTATTGCAAATGCGTTTGCCCGATATTTTTATTTCCTGCTCTTTGGAAGATTGGTGTAATAAGTTAGCCATAAGAAACGGTGTTACTGCGGGAGCACGTTTACGACTTAGCGTTTTCAGAAACGATGGAGGCCATTATAATCCACAAGTAAACGATGCTTCCTGGCTGATTGAAATTTGGGCTTTAGAGGAAAATGAATATGTATTAAATGATATTGGATTAAGCATCGAACTGTATCAGGATATCCGAAAACCAATTAATAAACTTTCAACACTCAAAACGGCTAATGCGCAGTTGTATATACTTGCTGCTTTGTATTCAAAAAAAATGAATGTCAGCAATGCCATTCTCATCAATCATATTGGAAATGTTATTGAAGCTACAAACGCAAATTTGTTTGCAGTTAAAAACGGAGTGCTTTACACTTGTCCGCTTGCCGAAGGCTGTGTGGCTGGTGTTATGCGTGCCATTATCATGGAAATAGCTACTGAAAATAGAATTGCTGTTTATGAAGTTCCCCTTCCTTTAAGTATTTTACTCAACTCCGACGAACTTTTTTTAACAAATGTTACAAGTGGATTGCAATGGGTAAGTTCTTACAAAGCCAAAACGTATAGTGCAGATACAGCTAAAAAGTTGCTGGTTCTATTGAATAAGAAAATAAAATCTTAATTTCTTAACCATTAGTGACCAATAAAAAATGAATTCTATAAAAACCCTTTTGAATTTCTAGTATTATTTTAGTTTACTGACGATGGGCCTTGGTTATTATGGTTTGCTCTGAAAAAAATAAAAAAGTGGTTAAATTATAAATATTAATTTAATGTTCGTTTTTTTCGTCTCGATTGGCAAAGAGAGGATGAAGAAAATTTCGAGGCGTAAGCGATACCGAAAAGCGCTTGTCGTTTGATAAGCTCTGCTTATCACTCTTTTCTTGTATCGGTCGAGGAGAAATTTTCGCCGAACGTCTTCAATCGAGACTTGATTTTTTAGTTCTTTTGTATCAAGACAAAAGGACAAAGAAAAAAATTTGGAAACACCTACTTGCCATCCTGCATAACCAACGAAAAATATGATTTGAGATGACAAATACATTAATAATTCCTTAACAATTGGTTCAGTTTAACACATTTTTTTCACATTACTTTTGTCAAAAATATTGAGTTATGTCATTTGTCTTTTTTATTGGTAGTTTTGTTTCTCTCTTTGCACTTATCAATCCATTAAGCGCACTTCCTGTATTTATTTCATTAACTGAAAATCATGATTCCAAATGGAGGAATTATCAAATCAGAAAAACATGCATGTATATTATTCTTATTTGTATTTGTTCTTATTTTGCAGGATCAAACATCCTTGGTTTTTTTGGAATATCTATTAATGCATTGAAAATTGCAGGCGGAATAATTATTTCGCGTTCAGGATTTTTATTATTGAATGCAAAACATAAAAGAGATGTTAAGAATAAAATTAAAAAGGAATCATTAGAAAAAGAAGATATTTCATTTAGTCCTTTGGCAATGCCACTTTTAGCAGGCCCGGGCTCAATCTCATTGTTAATTAATATGTCTATTGAAAATAGCGGAATGAATAAATCAATCATTTTAATGATTGCAATACTATGCGTTGCACTATCTATTTACGCAATTTTTTCAATAGCACCACAAATTTTAAAATATACTGGACAAGCGGGATTGAAATCAATGTCTAAAATTATGGGCTTTTTAGTTTTATCCATTGGTATAGAAATGGTTTCGTCAAGTTTTCTAATTATGTTAAAGTCAATTATGAAATGATTAAATATTAATTTTTGATCATTGTAACTATAATTTAAAAAATCTTTTGGGCGTGTCCGCATTCGCGGAATGTGTTTTTCGCGCTACACGGTAGCTGCTGCAACCACGCACGCAAATCAATTGTTAATTCATCGATGGGTCTTTTGGAAAATTAACCATCTGTGCAAACAACTTTCCCATTTTTTTTACAGTTTCTGTCCACATGGCCGATGAATCAGTTTTAAATATTAAGGCATGGTCTGAATTGGAAACAAACCACGACTTTTCTAAAATTTCTTTTTCCAATTGACCTACTTCCCATCCTGCATAACCAACAAAAAATATGATTTGAGAGGAATCTATTAAGTTAGCTAAAATTAAAAGCTTTACCTCTTCAAAATTGCCTAACCAAAATAATCCGTTGCCAATTGGTATGGAGTCTTTAATCTTTGTCCCAAGGGTGTGAACAAAATATAACTGATCGCCATGAACGGGGCCACCATAGCACACTTTACTATCAAATGCTGGAAAATTATTAATAGCATCTGCCACATTAAATTCCAATGGCTTGTTTAAAATAAATCCAACTGATCCTTTTTCGTTATGCTCTACAAGCAGCACAACTGAACGTTTAAAATGGGAGTCATGCAAATAGGGTTCTGCTACAAGTAAACGACCAGGTAATGGCTTAAGTTTATTTTTTGCAAACATGGCATAAAAATACATAAAAATATTTTGACCAACTCTTTCACTTATGCTTTTATAATTAACGATTTCATTGTATTAAATCAAATTTATACTTTTACATTTGTAATCATTAACTATGGAAGATATTCAAGCACATATCAATGGACTTCGCCACGACTTTTCCAAAATGTCTTTAGACGAGGACACTTTGAACGCTAACCCATTCAAACAATTTGAAATTTGGTTTCAAGCTGCAATTGATTCCAAGGTACCGGAGCCCAATGCAATGATGCTTTCAACTGTTAATGCACAAAATTGTCCTTCTTCCAGAATTGTATTACTTCGTAATTTTTCGGCTAAAGGATTTGTTTTTTATTCCAATTATGAAAGTCAGAAGGCAAAAGATATTGAGCTCAACAATGCTGTTTCAATTTTATTCTTTTGGCCTGAATTGGAGCGACAAATTCGAATAGAAGGGAAAATAATAAAACAAACTGCAGCCGAATCTGACATTTATTTTAATGCTCGACCACGCAATTCTCGTTTGGGCGCTTGGGCTTCACCGCAAAGTGAAAAAATAAGTAACCGAAAAATACTGGATGATCTTTTTCAAAAAGTTGAAAAAGAATTTGAGGGTAAAGAAGTAACACGTCCAGATTGGTGGGGAGGTTATGTTTTAGAACCGGAAAGAATAGAATTTTGGCAAGGCCGCCCAAATCGATTGCACGATCGCATTTGTTATTCCAAAACATTCAATAGCAATTGGGAAATTGCACGTCTGGCTCCCTAATAAATTAAAAATAGAGTATAAAAAAACCGCCTTTATAAGCGGTTTTTAAATTTAATCTTTTGCTGCAGTTTTCTTCGCCGTTTTTTTGGCAGCTACTTTTTTCTTCGGAGCAGCTTTTTTTGCTGCAACTACTTTTTTAACTACCGCTTTGCGTGGTCGTGTATTTCCGTATGACTTTCTCCAGATTTTACCCTTACGCGATTTTTTATCTCCTTTTCCCATAATTGTATTGTTGTTGTTTTTAGTTAATACAAATGTAACAAATTCTATTCTTTATTCAGCATTCCTCTGTTTTCTAAACTCTTTTTCTAAGAGATCAGAACTTTTTACTGATTCTTTAACCCAATCGAGTTTTAGGGCTAAAAGTTCTGCTGCTGTCAATCTCCATTCAATTTTACTTTCCCTAAGTCTTTTCATCAACTCATACATGCTTACAGCGGCTGAAACTGAAATGTTAAAGCTTTCGGTAAATCCATACATTGGAATTTTTACGAATTCATCTGCTTCATTCAAAATTGTATCCGAAAGACCGTCAATTTCTGTCCCAAAAAATAAAGCGATTTTACCTTTTGATAAATCAATTTCACTAATCAAGCAATCGTTTTTGTGTGGACTTGTCGCTACAATACGATATCCATTTTTCTTCAAGGCTTGAATGCATGAAAGAGAATTGTTTTCCGTCTTGCTGTGTCGTGTTAAACTCAACCACTGGTGTGCGCCTAACGATATGTCGGCACTTGGATTGTATTTATTTGAATTTTCAATGATGTGAACATCTTGCACGCCAAAGCATTCAGCACTTCTGAGTACAGCACTCGCATTGTGAGGTTGGTAAACATTTTCAACCACTATTGTTAAATAGCGCGTTCGTTCCTGAATGACACTTTCGAATTTTTCCATCCTTTGTTCGGTGGCAAATTTCGACAGGTATTCATACAATTCTTTGGAGTAGTTATCCATTTTAAAATCAAAATCGTCCGTTCGAAAGTGCCATTAAATTGCACATTCTGTATAACATTCTCGCACCTACATTGGCATCCCATTCGTCGTTTGAACTTGGAGAAACTTCATTTAAATCTACTGCAATTATTTTCTTTCCCGATTTCGAAATTTCCTGAATCAAATAAGCAATTTCTTCAAATTCAAAACCACCTGCAACAGGCGTTCCTGTATTTGGACAAAGTTTTGGATCTAATCCATCAATATCAAAACTGATATAGATTTCTTCAGGTAATTCAGCAATTATTTCCTGCACTTGTTGAGACCAGTTTTTACCTAAGTAACGGTCTTGTTTTATGTCACGATCAAAAAATGTTTTGATTCGCCCATTGCTATTTTGAATTAATTCAGCTTCTTGCTGACAAAAATCGCGAATACCTACTTGTACAATTTTGCTTACCTGTGGTATTGTTAGCGCGTTATACATGATAGAAGCATGCGAATAGGTAAAACCCTCAAAAGCCGGGCGCAGGTCTGCATGTGCATCTATTTGAAGTATGGCAAAAGCAGGGTATTTTTCTGCTAAAGCCTGCAACATTCCAAAAGGTGTGCTATGATCGCCGCCAAGTAGTGCCACAAGTTTTCCTTTGTTCATCCATTCAAGGCAGCGCTGTTTTACCCAGGCATTCATCCACTCTGAACCCGCATTCACAAGTGCCTTGTCTTTTTCCAAATCTGCATCTTGTGTAGTATCTATTCCATTGGTAATGGATGCTATATAAACTTTTGCCTTTGTGCGAAGTAATTCAGCTCTCGACTTAACATCATTTGAAATTTCCTCCATGGCAATCCCAAGTTTCCATGCATCAGTAATAGATGGATCATATAAATCTACCTGAAAGGAGGCATTGAACACTGCTGATGGTCCATTTATAGTTCCATCGCTATACGATACAGTTACATCCCAAGGTACTGGCACAATCACAACATCTGCTTCTTCGCATGTAAATGGTAATCCGAAAATATTGGATGAGGAATCTCCTAGATTATTTGGATCGAATTTTTTTAATTTATCTAATTTACTCATGTCGTTTCTGCTACTGGTAGAAAAATAATTTCATGTGAATAAACTTTAAATATAAAAATCCTTTCAAAAACAATGAAAGGATTTTTAGATATTCCAAATTGTTGGAGTATTTAAAACTATTTATTTACAGTTGCAGAAAGTTCAGACCCAGCTTTGAACTTGGCTATTTTTTTTGCTTTAATCTGAATGGAGTCTCCATTTTTTGGATTTCGTCCAACTCGCGCTTCGCGTTTTGTAACAGTAAAAGTTCCGAATCCTATCAGCGAAACCTTTTCTCCTTTTTTAAGTGCTTTACTAACGCATATGATAGTAGCGTCAAGTGCACGACCTGCATCTGCTTTAGATATTTTGGCTTCGTTTGCAATTGCTTCAACAAGTTCTGCTTTGTTCATATAATGTTTTTTTTGGGTATGTGCTTTGTTGCATACAAATATAGTCTTATAAGTATGCCACTAAATTAAATCTAATCTATATTTAATCTTTTTGTTTGTAAAGAGACGAAATATGTTAATAAATTTTTATTCCCAAGTATAAGCTAAATATAAAAATTATCTTACTCAAAACTATTTAAACAGGTCGCCATCTTTGAATTTAAATCCTAAAAGAAATTCGGATGCCTTTATTTTTTTCTTTCCAGCTACTTGTACTTCGAGTACTTCTAAAATTCCTGTGAGGGTGTAAATTTTAAAATGTTCAATGATACTACCTGCTTTAAACTCTTTATCGTTTGCTGTTGCAGGCGTAAATTTTGATTTATGAATTTTCAATGCAATAATTTCTCCGTTTTCTCTATGTAATTCAGTCCATGCAGCAGGGTAGGGGCTAAGACCACGAATATGGTTATGAATGGCCATTCCATCTAAATCCCAATTGATCTTACAATTTGCACGAAATATTTTTGGAGCAGTTTTCAAAACCTCATCTTTTTTAATAAAGTCAGCTTGAGAGATTTTAGATATTTCACCTTTACCAATAGCAGCTACTGTTCGAACTACAAGATTTGCTCCAATTTCCATCATCCTATCATGCAAATCACCTGCTATTTCATCAGGTTCTATCGGAATAGCTTCCTGAAAAATTATTTTCCCTGTATCAATGTCTTGCTCTAAAAAAAAAGTACTTACACCAGTTTGATTTTCGCCATTTATTATTGCGTGATTTATAGGTGCAGCTCCACGATATTGAGGAAGCATAGATGCGTGCAAATTAAATGTCCCATACTTTGGTAATTGCCAGACCACCTCTGGTAACATGCGAAAAGCAACCACTATTTGCAAATCAGGATTTAATAATTTTAATTGCTCAATAAATTCCTGCGATTTTAATTTCTCTGGCTGCAACACAGGTATATTATGCTGCCTTGCAAATTGTTTTACTTCACTTTCTTGTATTTGTTGGCCTCTTCCGGCTGGTTTATCAGCACTTGTGACTACCGCTACAATGTTGTAATTTTCTTTAACTAATTTCTTTAATGTCGCTACAGCAAAAATGGGCGTACCCATAAAAATTATACGAAGAGAATGTGAATCGGTCATGAGTTATTAGTGAATGGTTAACAGTTTTTATTTTTGTTTTTGCGTGAGGGATTGTAGCATCTACCATGTAGCGCGAAAAGCCCGACCCCATGGGGAGTTAGGTATTTGTGTTTTACTTCATGGGGACACGCCAAATATTTCAGAATTTATTTTGCTAATAACTAATCAACAATAACCAATCACCTTTTTTTAATATCAACAATGTGTACAGTTTGACCCGCCATACAAATGGATAATCGGTTCTGCACTTCATACTTAATCCAAACCTGTAATCCTTGTACTTGGTAGCCAGGTTCCCAAACATCTGGTTCAATTCTTTTATCCGCACTATCCTTCAAGCTTATCATCCAAGTACACCCATCTAAAGTTACTTCTTCTACTAAACCTTTAACATAACCTTGTTTTGCATAATCGACAGTAGGATTAGCAGTATCTTTCACAATTGTTTTTACGCGATTACAGGAAAAAACAAATAGTAGAGAAAGAATGAAAATAGGGAGGAGAAGATTGCTAAGTTTGCACATAAGCGTTTCCATTTGACAAAAGTAATGAAACGAGATTATTTACACCGCATTATTGGTCCTTTGCTTGGAATTTTAATCTGGGCTTTTGCTGATTTGGTTCCGGGCAAGCCAGAAGTGACCACTATGGCAGGGATTACTGTGTGGATGGCCTGGTGGTGGATGAGTGAGGCGATGCCGCTTGCAGTGACTTCGCTACTCCCTATATTGATATTTCCAATTATGGGAATTGCTGCTGCCAAAGATGTAGCAGGTCAATACATGGATAATATCATTTTCCTTTTTATCGGAGGATTTATTCTTGCTTTTGCACTTGAAAGGTGGAATTTACATAAGCGATTAGCATTGCGGATTCTTACTGCGGTTGGAACGAAACCATCGAACATTCTTTTAGGAGTAATGTTGACAGCTTATTTGATTTCGATGTGGATTTCAAATACAGCCTGTGTGATGATGTTGTTGTCGGCTGTGCTTGCTTTAATTATTCATGTGGAAGAACACATTCAGGATGAAAAGGCGAAAAAGAAATTTGCTGCTGCTTTATTAATCGGATTGGCTTATTCTGCTTCGATCGGAGGTATGGCAACATTGGTTGGAACACCAACAAATATGATTTTTTATCGCGCCTACAAAGAAGCATTTCCAACATCGGATGCTGTAAACTTTGTAAGTTGGATGAAAATCGGAATTCCGGTTTCGTTTGCATTGTTGGTTTTCACTTGGTTTTTGCTTCGTTATATATTCATTCGGGGAAAATCAAAATTAGGAATTGAAAAAAACTACTTCGAAAAATCGTATAAGGAATTGGGGCCGATGAGTTATGAGGAAAAAATTGTTCTGTTTGTTTTTTCACTGACAGCTTTATTATGGTTTACGCGCAGCGCGATTGATTTTGGCGGAATGAAATTTCCGGGATGGGCTTCTTTATTCGGAAAACACGCTGAATATGTTCAGGATAGTACTGTCGCTATTTTCGCGGCAATTTGTCTTTTCTTAATTCCATCAAAACAAGCGCCGGGACAAAGTATTATTACCTGGAAAGAAGCGGAAAAACTTCCATTCGATATTATTTTATTATTCGGTGGTGGATTTGCACTTGCTTACGGATTTGACAGTTCAGGTTTGAGTATATGGCTAGCTGGAAAACTCAACATTCTGAATGGTTTGCCTGTTCCGTTAATTATAGCAGGAATGTGTTTGTTGGTTACAATCATCAGCGAATTTGCATCGAACGTTGCAAGTATTCAATTGATGTTGCCAATTTTAATTGCGTTGTACAAACCGCTTGGAGTTGAACCGCTCATGTTATTAATTCCGGCGACTCTTGCCGCTTCACTCGGCTTTATGCTTCCGGTTGCAACTGCTCCGAATACAATTGTTTTCGGAAGTAAAAGAATTCGTGTTGCCGATATGTATAAAGCAGGATTCTGGGTTGATGTTGCGGGGATTGTAATTATTACTGCGGTGGTAATGGTGCTCTCGTAAATACGAATTGCGAATAAACTGAAATGATAATCTTGTAGCCTTCGATACGCCTCTCCCCACAAACCTGTGAGGACGACTACTCAGTCTGACAATGATGACTCTGTATTACATCAGGGAATTTTGAATGAATTGAAATGATAATCTTGTAGCCTTCGATACGCCTCTCCCCACAAACCTGTAGGAACGGCTACTCAGTTTGACAATGTTGATTCTGTATTACATCAGGAAATTTTGAACGAACTGAAATGATAATCTTGTAGCCTTCGATACGCCTCTCCCCACAATCCTGTGGGAACGGCTACTCAGTCTGACAATGTTGACTCTGTATTACATCAGGAAATTTTGAACGAATTGAAATGATAATCTTGTAGCCTTCGATACGCCTCTCCCCAAAATCCTGTGGGAACGGCTACTCAGTCTGACAATGTTGATTCTGTATTACATCAGGAAATTTTGAATGAACTGAAATGATAATATTGTCGTCTTCGATACGCCTCTCCCCACAATCCTGTAGGAACGGCTACTCAGTCTGACAATGTTGATTCTGTATTACAACAGGAAATTTTGAATGAATTGAAATGATAATATTGTAGCCTTCGATACGCCTCTCCCCACAATCCTGTGGGAACGGCTACTCAGTCTGACAATGTTGACTCTGTATTACATCAGGAAATTTTGAATGAATTGAAATGATAATATTGTAGCCTTCGATACGCCTCTCCCCACAATCCTGTAGGAACGGCTACTCAGTCTGACAATGTTGACTCTGTATTACATCAGGAAATTTTGAATGAATTGAAATGATAATATTGTCAGACTGAGTAGGCTCGCGTTTTTCCAGCGTGCCGTATCGAAGTTTATTCTACATAAACAACGAGTCCTTTTAAATACTCTCCTTCAGGATGAAAAATATTTACGGGGTGGTCGGCTGGTTGAGTCATGTGATGAATTACGCGTACATTTCTTTTTGCCACAATTGCTGCTGACATAATTGTATCGAAAAACAAACGTCTGTCCACAACCTGCGAACACGAAAATGTAAAAAGAATACCACCTGGTTTTAGTATTCTAATTGCCTCAGCGTTCAATCGTTTGTAACCCATCACTGCATTGTGTTTTGCACTCATGTGCTTAGCAAAAGCTGGAGGGTCAAGAATAATAAGATCGTATTGGTTGTCTTTGTCCTTCAAAAAATCAAACGTATCCATAACAAAAGAAGTATGGTTTTTGATTCCATTTAATTCTATATTCTGATCTGTTAGCGCCATGGCTTTCTTAGAAGAATCAACACTATGAACTTCTTTTGCTCCAGCTAATGCAGCGTAAACTGAAAATCCTCCTGTATAACAAAATGTATTACATACTGATTTGTCTTTTGCATACTTCGCCACAAGCGCACGGTTATCTCGTTGGTCCACAAAAAAACCTGTTTTTTGTCCATTCTCCCAATCCACATAAAATCGATTTCCGTTTTCAATCACTTCTCCTATTCCTTGTGGCTCACCCAAAATATAAGAATTTGGAATTTCAAGTCCTGCACCCTCTTTATTGCGATAGAGTGCTTCGCTACTTTTATCATAAACGGCTTTTAATTCTTCGCCCATCACTTCTTTAAGTGCTTTTGCAATTTCTATACGCTGCACATGCATACCTATCGAATGCGCCTGTAATACCGCCACTCCATTATAAAAATCAACAATCAACCCTGGCAATCCATCTCCTTCTGCATAAAGTAGGCGGTAAACATTCGTGGTAGCATTATCCGCGATGCCAATGTTTTTTCTGTAGACAAATGCCTTTCTTATTTTTTCTTTCCAAAATTCAATATCTGGATTTACCTGTTCGAATGAAAAAACACGAACTGCAATTGTTCCATCTTGTATATGTCCAGTACCTAAATATTCATCTTGGTTGGAATAAACATCAACTACGTCGCCCTCCATAACAGGACCTTTGATTTTTTTAATTGCACCTGAAAACACCCACGGATGAAACCTGCGAAGTGATTGGTCTTTACCAGATGAAAGAATAATTTTTGAACGTTCTAATGCCATGTTGCAAAGATAGATTGAGTTTGGGGTTTGTAGCTAAAAAGAAAATATTTATTGAAGCAAGATTTCTGTTTCCTTTGGAATACAGTAGATTCTATTATTATTCGATTGTTAATTGTCTTTTTATATTAAACTTTATTCTTCCTGCATCTAGTAATTGTCGAACAACAAATGTTAACTCAGTAGTGGATATTTCAGGAAACAAATCATTCAACTCTGCAATTTTTTTCGGTGAAGAGCTAAGTAGTTTCACAAGTTTAGTAGTGGTTACATCACGACTAATTTTCTTGTTATGGCTTGTTTTTTTTATACACGAATCACAAACGCCGCAGTGCTCCACATTCAGTTCACCAAAATAGGCAAGTAACTGTGCCTGCCTACAAACTGCGTCACCAGAAATGTAGGAAATCATTGCTTTAATTCTTAAGGAAGTAATTTTCTTTCGTTCAATTAAATGTTCAGGTGCTATATAAAGTTTTTTGGCATCAACACGGGGTAACAAAAATGTAAAAAGTGGTCGATCATTTTGTGGTATATAATTAAGTAAATCTCTTTGCTCAAGATCTTTTAGAACTCTTTTTACTTCCAACTCCGTCATGTTAGCTCTTTTTGCAATGTCCTTTTCCACTATTCGAACATACTCATCGAACAAACCTGCATACATACGTAAAAGTGATTTTATAAATCCTTCCAATTTCGGATTTTCTACTTGAAAGCGGTACAGTGTTTCATTATTCGTAATCATTTTTAAACGAGCAGGAGTAAAAACAGCATCGTTTACAGCTATGTAACCTTCTTTCTCTAAAAAATTTAAGCTATGGAAAACTTTTATTGCTTCTAACTTATATGTTTTGCATAATTTTTCTTGATCGAAAATCAAGGTCATTCCAGCACCTGATCCTACTGGGACTTCGTACATATTTGAAAGTGCTTGGTAGGTCCTTTTGATTTCACTCAATGGTGGAAAAGAGGCTTCAAAATTTCGCTCTAAATCATCTATATCCTTGGGATTGTAAAACAATAGCGCTGCTGCCGGTTTTCCATCTCGACCAGCCCTTCCTGCTTCCTGAAAATAGGCTTCTGGACTATCGGGTAAATCAAGGTGAACAACAAAACGAACATCGGATTTATCTATTCCCATTCCAAAAGCGTTAGTTGCTACAATAACTTTACATTCGCCCGTTAACCATTGCTTCTGTCTTTTTGTTCGCTCTTCAGGCGAGAGTCCAGCATGATAAAAAGTGGCGGCAACATTATTTTTAGAAAGTAATGACGCTACTTCCATTGTTTTTCTTCTACTTCGTGCATATACAATTCCACTGCCATCTGTCTGCTGTGAAAGCTTAATAAGTGGGGAAATTTTATCTTCTGTTTTTTTAACTGTATAAGCCAAGTTACTTCGTAAAAAACTTGATTGAAAAACATTTTTTGTTTTAAAAAGTAATTGTTCTTGTATATCAGAAACTACTTTTGGAATAGCCGTTGCCGTTAAGGCAAGTACAGGAACATCCGGACATATTTCTCTTAAGTCAGCTACTTGCAAGTAGGGTGGTCGGAAATCGTAGCCCCATTGCGAAATGCAATGCGCCTCATCCACAGCAATCATGTTTACTTTCATCTTACCTATTCGAACACGTGCAAGTTCTGTTTGCAATCGTTCTGGTGATAAGTATAAAAACTTGATTTTACCATAAACGCAATTGTCGAGTGCGATATCTAATTCTCTTTTCCGCATTGCTGATGTAATTGCAATAGCAGGAATCCCTCTGCGTTTTAAATTATCAACTTGATCATGCATCAGTGCAATGAGAGGTGAAACCACAATGCAAATGCCATCTATACACAGTGCAGGAACTTGAAAACAAATTGATTTACCGCCACCTGTTGGAAGTAGTGCCAATGTGTCTTGTCCATTCAAAATACTATTTATAATTTCTTCCTGAAGTGGACGAAAATTATCGAACCCCCAATATTGATTTAATATGGTTTTGGGATTTTGCAAGAAGGTGAATATAAAATAAAAATATCGAATTTAATTATGGTCACCGCAAGCATCTTCCATAAATGAATGGCTTTCCTCATGCCAATTGAAGCTTGGACTATATTTATTTGCTTCCCACCAAAAATTAGAACGCTTATTGTCGTAATTACCAACTTCATTCATAGTTTCTGCGTCATAAATTCGTCCATTCACCATGGTATAGTTAACGTATTGACTGTTGTGAATATCGTCCAACGGATTTTTGTCAAGAATTACAAGATCGGCAAGTTTACCAATTTCAATAGATCCAATTTGATCATCCATTCCGATATACGACGCACCATTCATTGTAGCGCAGCGTATGGCCTGCATTGGCGTCATTCCACCTTGACTCAACATCCAGAGTTCCCAGTGAGCTCCAAGGCCTTGTAATTGGCCGTGTGCACCTAAATTAACTTTTACACCAGCGTCAGCCAATTTTTTGCAGGATTTTGAAATTTGAATAAACCCATTTTGATATTCCTCTTCAGGCGACATGGTACGATGCCTTGATCTTGAATCGATGGTACCTCTTGGAAAAAATTTCATCAAGCGTTTATTTTCCCAAACATTTGAATGTTCATACCAATAACATTCTCCATTCATAGCTCCGTAGCTTACGATTAATGTTGGCGTATATCCAGTTTCACTCGCAGCCCAAAGTTTAACAACATCATCGTAAACAGTCGCAACTGGAATGTTATGTTCAATTCCTGTATGTCCATCAAGAATCATTGTCATGTTGTGGTAAAAAGTAGAACCGCCTTCTGGAACAACCATCATTTTTAAATCTCTGGCAGCTGTAATTACTTGTTGGCGTTGTTCTCTCCTAGGTTGATTATAACTCTTTACTGAAAAAGCACCACAGGCCTGTGTACGATATACTGCAGAACGCGCATCATCATAACTATTAATAGTTGCTTTGAAATCTCCTTCGGCGCCATATAAAATCCAACCGGTTGAAAAAATTCTTGGACCAATCATATTTCCTGCTTTCACTGCCTCCGCTTGTGAGAAAACCATTTCCGTATTAGAAGATGGATCGTGTGTTGTTGTTACACCAAAGGCAAGATTTGCAAAATAACTCCATTGCTTTTGTGGACTTAAACCGTGTCTAAAGGTTCCTAAATGCGCATGAACATCAACTAATCCAGGCATAATTGTTTTTCCTGCACAATCCATTACCATTGTACCAGTTGGAATTTTAACGTCATCTGTTTTTCCAACAGCTATAATTTTATTTTCTTTTACGATAATTGTTCCGTTTTCAATTATTGTATTATTCTTATCAACACTTATGATTCTGGCATTTGTAAAAGCAATCATACCTTTTGGTTTATCACTTTGCATTACAAGACCAATTTTAATTCCTGTGGTATCAAAACCAGAAATAGAATCTTTCCCATTGGAAATAAATGCAAATGTTTTGGAAATTTCACGTGTGAAATAAGAATCGCCCATTGTCCAATGTAAATTTTTGCTATCGGTACTCCAATGAACACTTTGCCCAGCATCTCTTGTTACACAAGATACAGGTACTGAGCCCATTTCTTTCCCTAATTCTATTGCTTTTCCACTTTGAGGAAATGCACAAACATAAACCTTGAAAAGTTCACGGAAGGCAATCCAATTGTTATCTGGACTTGGTACAATTTCCCATGCGTACTTTGATGTGGCAAGTGTGAAATGTGTTTTTTTATCGAGGTCAAATGATTTTAATTGTTTCTCCTCGCCATTATCTAAAAAGTAAATTATTTTTTTACCATTACTGGAAAAGGTTGGTTTTTCAGCTCCTTCATTAAAAAGAAAATTAGCTTCTCCTCCTGAAGCCGAAACAGAATAAATACCAGGTTTTACACAGAAAGCATTTCCTTGGTGGTCATTACCACTTTCTTTCCAAAAGACGATTGATTTTCCATCAGGTGAAAACGATGGCATTCTAAAAATTCCTTTTTCAATTGTTACTTTCTGTGGTGTGCTACCTGTTTTTGTGGATATGCTCATTACAGCGCCCGTGTTTGCATCATTCCAACTTACATAAGTGATTTTAGTTCCATCTATTGAATAAGAGGGTTCAAATTCAAAATCAGTACTTGTGGTTAAACGAACTGGCACACCATCTGGTAATTGTTTTTTCCATAAAAATCCTACAGCATTAAAAATTATCGTTTTTTCATCTGGTGATGTCACTGAATTGCGAATCATTTTTACGGAGAAGTTATCCGGAGCGGCAATTTGAGGGAATTTATTTGCCTTATATATATGATGTGAAGAGGTAACCGTAAAAGGAATATCACTTACTTTTTGTGATGCGACGTCAATATTTTTTAATTTCCCTTTTGACCAAATTACAATTTGCTTATCGTTAGCATTCCAACTGAAGCCTGTATAAACACCAAAAATACACCATGCTTCTTGCTGGTCTTTGCTCAAATCATCATAAATAGGCCATTCTTCTCCTGTTGCTAAATCTCGTAGAAAGAGGACTGTTTTTTCGCGAATACGACGAATAAATGCAAGTGTTTTTCCATCGTGAGAAACCTGCGGTCTAAATGCACCACCTGGTCCGCCTGTAACAGTTGTAATTTCCGAAGTTTTTAAATCGTATCTATTGATTACATATATCTGATTGTTTGGGTCTTTATTGTATTGAAAATACCCCCCTGGATACATGTCTTCGCTATAATATAAATATTTTCCGTCGCCGGTAATACTCGGTTCATTCACATCTTGCTGCTTATTTTTCTTTACAGTAAGTTGTACTCCTTCACCACCTGTAAAATGGTACATCCAAAGTTCTCCTGCACCTATTGAGCGTGTAGAGCTAAAGTGTTTTCTTGCAATAATGTATTGCCCATCGGCAGACCAGATACCATTATTTAAAAGTCTGAACTTTTCAGTTGTTATTTGTTTCGCATCAGACCCATCTGCTTTCATAGTCCAAATATTATCTCCACCGCCTTCATCACTTGTGAAACAAATGTTTTTCCCATCAGGACTAAATCGAGGTTGGCATTGCCATGCGTGGCCACTTTTTAAACTAACTGCTGTTCCACCTGTTGCTGGTATCGCATAAATATCGCCAAGTAAATCAAATACAATTGTCTTTCCATCTGGACTAAGATCCAAATTCATCCATGTTCCTTCTGCTACGGTAAACGAAACTTCTTTGAATGTTCCTGTAGGATTGTTTACATCCCATTTTTTATCTTTATCAGGTGTAGCAGCTATTAATAGTATAGCTGAAGTAATCAAGAATAATTTATTTAATTTCATAAAAAAATTAGTTTACAAAGAAAATGAAAAGTCCCGCAAAAGCAGGACTTTAATATAGAATTATAGAAGGGTCTTAGAACCCAACTTTTGGACTGACTTTCTGTTCAATAAGAATACCCAAACAAGCAGCATCGGCTGTCTGTCCTTTGTTAGGACCACTACCAGGAATAGTAATTGCAACTGCTATATTACGAGTTGTTTGACATGAAAACTCCATGTGTCCCGATTTGTTATTAGTAGCATTATCATATAATATTTCGCCAGTTTTTGCATCGGTAAGAATCAATCCAATTTGAGCCCCGAGGTCCTTGTCTGCACAAAGCGATATAGAATAATCGAAACCGGCATAAAAAATTACTTTTAATTTGGATGAAGTTCCTTTTGCAAAAAGGCCACTCTTTGATTGTGAATTATAAATAAATCCACCTTCGGAACGCTGGCTACAGGTTGTTTGGCGATGATAGGTAACGCAGGGAGTTTGCGAAGAAAGGGAGATGTTAATCGAAACGAATGCTAAAAATAAGATACTGGTTATTAATTTTTTCATAGAAATAATTATTGGTAAATTCTTAGGTTTATTGAGCATTTGTAAAACTTGATCTAATGCTAATGACTTTAGTTTTAATTTTTTCGAATTGTTCTTTTGAAAGGGTTGATTTTGCACCACCTCCAATAATAATTTTTCCAGTATTTTGTGGTGCTTTTACAGCCACGTTTTCTGTAGATTGTACCTCATTCATAATAGCAAGCAGTTCACTAAGTTGACTGGAAACACCTTTTACATCAGCATTTTCTGCGTGCTTCGCTGAAAATTCAATAAGATTTTCCAAAGCTAATTTCTGATCTACGATTCGCTCAGCTGTATTTTTATCTTTTTCAAAGTCCTTCACCATATTCGACATCAAGTAAACACTTTCTATCCAACCACCAGCTAACATCAAAGTCAAATCTGCCCCACGTTGATTGCTTTCCAAATTTTCAAATGTCGATAGGTAGAGGTCATTAGAAATCGCAACCAAGGAGTCCCCATTTCCTGCATTTTTACTAATTCTGTCTTTGTCTTTATCACTTAGGTTTGTTGCAACTTTTAATTTATCGCCCATACGCATACAAGTACCAAAATAAGAGACAACTTTATTGCTAATATTAAAAGTTGCACAATACAAAAGGTCGGACGAATATATGCCAAGGTTCAATGACTGTGCTTTCTTGCTGTCGTATTTTTTTTCGTTATCAGGAGAATTCAGGTTCTCAGCGTTTGCATTTGATGCACCAGAAGCTTTCATAAATGCAAAAATTTCAGAAGGCGAAGGAACACCTGGGTCAAAAGCATTCTCAACAATTACTGTTCCATTAGTATCTACCAAAGTAGTGTCAGCACCAGTACTTGTTGTACTATCATTTCCACAGGAATTTAGAATTACTGCGGAAATTAAAAGCGAAGCAGAAAGGAAATGATGTTTCATAGAAATAGTCCGGTCTAAAAGTGATTTGTACAAAAATACTAAATTTTCCATAAGTGTTGCAATTCTAATTAAATAAGCAATTGATTAAGTTCAAACGAATTTAAATTTTTATTGCCATTTAAGTGATTATTTGGTTCAAAATCAATTTTAGAATCTATTTTTGTGTCATTATTTGCTTTGAAGACGCATTTAATGCTATAGATTGATTAAAAACTGACTACATCTATAAATGAAAGATAACCTTAAATTGAAATCTACAGTATTTTTATATTTTTTGTCTCTTTTCTTATTCAATAATTCTTGTATCAATGCGCAAGCTACCATTTTAGGGATTACTCCTACTGCACCTAAGTTTAAAAAACACATTGAATTTTCTCCAGCTTTTTCGTATGCTGTCATTAATAATAGGAAAGAGGTTCGATCAAAGTTTAAGCCAGGCATAAATATTGGTTTACAGTATGCAACTCGTTCCTGGTTTAGCTGGTCTGCTGAATACACTTACTTTTTCAAGCATAATTCAAGTCCAGGTTTTGTGAATATTATTGCATGGAATGCAGAGCTGAATGGGATTTGTGCCTTTCGAATGGCAAGTAGTAAACTTAATTTCCGTTTTGTTTTTGGGCTGTGTTATTTAAATTGGGCGGGAACTTTTGTTGGACCTAGCGTGAATGATAATAATACATGGTACGCTGGCAAAAAAATTGAACAAGAATGGCTTGGAGCAAACCTTGGCTTTGGATTTGAATACCCTTTTGGAAAAAATGCTAAATATTTTATCGATTGTAGGTCACGGTTTGCGATGGAAAAATTTGATATTATAAGTATTTCCGATACGAGTTTTATTGCTGGAGTTAAGTGGTATTTACCATCCGATAAATCCGCGGTATCATCGAGTTCAAATAGTCGCAAAAAAAAGAATCATAAAGGTCGTTTTCGTATTTACAAATGGCCTAATAAACGATGAAAATCAAAATTGGAAATTAGGTGTTGTAAAAGATAAGATGAAAACTGTATTTTTTTTATTTTGCTTTGGATTGTTGACCCTAGAAATTGCTGCGCAGTCAATAGAAGTACGTGGAAAAGTTTTTGATAAAATTGACAGCACTGTAACTCCCTCGGCAATTATTATAAATAAGCGCATAGGTACAGGGCTAAATTGTATGCCTGGAATGCCATTTTCTATGGTTGGTCTAAAGACAGACACTTTTTTAATTACTGCAGGCGGCTATGAAGTTTTAAGAATTTGTTTTAGGGATTCAATTTTCAAGACAATTTATTTTATAAAAATTGGTTTGCAAATGAAACCAAAGATGTTGAGTGTTGTTGCCATTTATCCGATTAGAGATTTAAAAGAAATAAATGCCCAGCGAGCAACTATTGGTAAAGTACAGACTCGACAAACAATTGGAGTTGTAGATGCAATGCAAAGTCCAATTACCTATTTATACGAGCGGTTCAGTAAAGATGGAAAATCTCGAGAATTGGTTTCAATATTAGAAAACCAAGACAACGTCGAGGCTATTTTAAAAGAATTATTCGTTCTCTACACGAGTGCAGGTGTTATTACTTTAGATGAAAACGAATATGCTAATTTTATTAGATACCTTAATATATCTGAATCTTTTTTGCGAGATTCTAGTGATTATGATTTAGCAGTTTATGTTCGTTTTCATTACCTTTTATTTCAAAATGCCAAAAAAACACATAATCGAAATCAACGTTGATGTTGGGAAGAAAATTGTAGCGTATTTATAATTAATCCATTGCTTCACAAATTAGTATTTTATGTTTTTGTTTGTAGCATTACAATTTCTTGCGGAAATAGTACAGCTGATTCATCCGTTAAAATAATTCCCCAAAAAATAGCTAAACAGCAAAATTCATTAAAAGCTAATCTTGTTTACGCATCTGAAATTTACAAAGCGAAAGCTTCTTTAGGATTTTATTTGACTGGTAGAGTAGGAGATAGCTTATTAGCTTGTTCGCAGAAAGGTAGAATTGAACTTACAGATAGTGTGGGTAGCTCAAAAAGACTGCTCATAGATTTAAAAGCAGCTTACCTAGTTGATAAACTTTTTATGCTACCAAGACCAAATCATAAGTGGTTTATATGTTGGCAAGAGACAAGTATGGATGGGCTACGAAGTTGCTTTGCTGTTTTTTCATCAGAGTATTTAAAGCCCGATTGGAAATTAGTCTTTATGAATCCTAATCCAGGAAGACCCGTCGTAGATGGAACAGCGGCATATATTTCAACTTTAGGAATGGTAAGTAAAATTTTAGTAGAAAATGGGGATGTAGTTTGGAAAATGGATTCTTTATTTAATACGAAAAAACTTCAATTTCAAGAGATTCAAAGCGCGCAAGTGTATAGTAACGAGATTATTTTTATAGACTTTACAGCACCCGGTATTCGGGATTATCGTGACTCGTTAATACTTGATCCTATAACTGGACAAAGAAAAAATAAATAATTTATTTTATTTTCCATTGTATTTTCTATCTTTGACAAAGCAGCTATGGCTCCACGCCTTCTAATTACACCGCAACAATTTTCTATCACAATCAACCGCCTTTGCCACCAGTTGATTGAAGTACACGACGATTTTTCTCAATCAGTAATTATAGGTTTACAACCACGAGGAGTAAATCTTGCAAGGCGTATTCATACTACTTTAAAGGAAATTCTTAAAAATGATGCCATACTTTATGGTGAATTAGATACTACTTTTTACCGTGACGATTTCCGAAAAAAAGACCTTGTTCCTAACCAAACAACTATAAATTTCATAATAGAAGATAAAAATGTAATCTTAATTGATGACGTTCTTTTCACAGGCAGAACAATTCGAGCCGGCTTAGATGCTATGATGGCATTTGGACGTCCAAAAGATGTAGAATTAATGGTTTTGGTCGATAGACGTTTCAGCAGAAATTTACCAATTCAAGCAAAATATATTGGTATTACAATTGATACCATTGCCTCCGAAAAGGTAAAGGTAGAATGGAAAGAAAACGATGGCGAGGATCATATTTGGCTTTTAACAAACGATAAGGATGATTAAAAAATTAAGCGTTAAGCATCTGCTTGGCATTAAGCAACTTTCGCCAAATGATATTGAGCTTATTTTAACTACTGCCAGTCAGTTTAAGGAAGTTATTAATCGCCCAATTAAAAAAGTTCCCTCCCTACGTGACATTACCATTGCAAATTTGTTTTTTGAAAATTCAACTCGTACAAGAGTTTCTTTTGAACTTGCTGAACGAAGATTATCTGCCGACACAGTCAATTTTTCCGCCTCAAGTTCTTCGGTAAAAAAAGGGGAAACACTCATTGATACAGTTAACAATATACTTGCAATGAAGGTCGATATGGTTGTGATGCGCCATCCTAATCCTGGTGCTTGCGTTTTTCTTTCAAAACACATTAATGCTAAAATTATTAATGCTGGAGATGGTTCACACGAACACCCTACACAAGCATTATTAGATGCCTTTTCTATTCAAGAAAAGCATGGTACTGTGAAAGGAAAAAAAGTTGTAATTGTAGGCGATATACTCCATTCGCGTGTAGCACTTTCAAATATATTTTGTCTTCAAAAACTTGGTGCTGAGGTTATGGTTTGCGGACCTCGAACGTTGATGCCAAGATACATTTCCTCACTCGGAGTAAAAGTTGAATTTAACTTGCAAAAAGCATTGGAATGGTGCGATGTGGCCAATGTGTTGCGCATTCAGTTGGAACGTCAGGATATAAAATTCTTTCCAACACTACGAGAATATTCAATGCAATATGGGCTCGATATGAACCTGATGAATAAAATTGGTAAAGAAATTACAATTATGCATCCAGGTCCAATTAACAGAGGCGTTGAAATTACAAGTGAAGTTGCCGATTCTGCTCAGTCGATAATTCTTGACCAAGTTGAAAATGGAGTTGCTGTGAGGATGGCTGTATTGTATTTATTAGCCGGTCGCTCAGATTATTAATGAGTTGATCAGTATCTAAAAATCAATTTAAATACTTTGTTTTTAAGTTCGTATTCATTACCTTTGGAAATATGAAGCTTCCATTTACTATTGAACAAGCAGATAAGTATACTTTAATTCGACTTCAAGGCGATAAGCTTGACAGTTTGGTTGCACCAACACTGAAAGCGCAATATATTATCTTAAATGCAGATGGAATTAGAAATATTATAATCGATTTTTCTGAAATTCGTTATTGTGATTCGTCAGGACTTAGTGCAATTTTAGTTGCCAATAGACTCTGTAAAAATTCAAATCGTTTACTTGTACTATTTGGATTACAAGAGCCAGTTAAAAAGTTAATTTCGATTTCTCAACTTGATTCTATTTTAAATATTACTTCAGATTTATCAACTGCAATTGACCGCTTGGTTGTAGAAGATGTACCATTTGATAGCGGAAATTAATTATTAATTTAACCTAATAAAACACATGAAAAAAATCTACACTTTATTTATTACATCAATTATTGGTTCTGCTGCTTTTGCACAATGTATGGTCAATCCAGCTTTATTTGGTGGTCCGAATAATACTAATTATGCAATCATTCCAAATACTACAACCAATTTACCCCTAGCATATGTCGGTACAGGCTACTCGGCTGATTTGCAATTTCACATTCAACCAGATACAACTGTAACGTCTCCGATTCCAGGAACTTTTGACATTACACAAATTAAGATTGATAGTATTTCTGGAATTCCACCTAACTTTTATTATTTAGCTAATCCTGCAAATGGAATCTTTACAACAACTACTGCTACACCCCCAGGAACTGGATATGGTTGCGTTGCTTTAACAGGAACAGCTGCTCCTGGTCAAGAGCTTGGTGGACCAGGTGGAAATGGAATTTACCCTATGACTGTTTACTTTACAGCAACAGTTGTAGTATTTAGCATTCCAGCTCCTCAAGCATCAAGTTACACTGGCTATCAGTTACACATTTTACCTGCAAGTGGATTAAACAGTTTAAACGCAGGTATTTTTTCAGTTTCTGCGAGCTTGCCAAATCCAGCTAACGAACAAGCTGAATTTATTTTGAATTCACCAGTAGGAGGATCAGTTCAGTTTTCTATGTACAACATGCTTGGTTCAATTGTAAAACAAGAAACTGTTTCTACAACAGCAGGCACCAATAACTATTTTTTGAAAACAGCTTATCTTAGTTCAGGTGTTTACATGTGTTCATTCCGTATGAATGATGCTCTTATAACTCGTCGCATCACTGTATCACACTAATGGCATCAGCGTTTGAACTAACCATTTTAGGTTCTAGCTCAGCGACGCCAACCGCAAACCGAAATACAACCGCTCAGTTACTAAATGTAGCTGAGCGTTTTTTTTTAATTGACTGCGGGGAAGCTACCCAAATTCAATTAAGAAAATATAAAATTCGTTTTCAAAGAATTAATCACATATTCATTTCTCACCTTCATGGCGACCATTACCTCGGTTTAATGGGTTTGCTTTCCTCATTTCATTTATTAGGACGCATAAATCCAATTCATATCTATTCCCCTAGCGGATTGAAAGAAATTATTGCAATACAAATGAATTTTTCGGGAACAAATCTTTGTTTTGAAACGGTGTGGCATGAATTGGATACAGAAAATCCAAAAATTATTTTTGAAGATAAAATCCTTACCGTTGAAACAATAATACTTAATCATAGAGTGCCTTGCTGTGGATTTATATTCAGGGAAAAAGAACGTGAATTTTCCATCAACAAAGAGCAGGCAATAGTCTATGGCGTTCCATTAACACAAATGGCGAATGTAAAAAGTGGTCAAGATGCCGTTTTGAATGATGGTACAATAATTAAAAATGCGCTGATTACGCGTGGAAAACAAAAGGCTCGGTCGTATGCATTCTGCTCTGACACTCGATTTGACGATCGTGTTATTCAAGGCGTTAAAGGGGTAGATTTATTATACCATGAGGCCACATTTATGCATGATTTGCTGGAGCGTGCAAAGCAAACTTATCATACCACTGCATTAGAAGCGGGTAGGGTTGCTCGTCTTGCAAAGGTTTGGAAATTGATCATTGGGCATTTCTCTGCTCGTTATGTTGACCTCAATCCTTTGCTAGCTGAAGCGAAAACAGAATTTGAATCAACATTTTTAGGTGAGGATGGGGCAATTTTTAATATTCCTGAGCAACCATTTTGTCGAAATTAAAACCTTTTGCTTTTTTATTTTAGAAAATAAACTACCTTTGACAATCGTTATTTTTAATTAGTCTTAATAAGAAATGTCTATCCCGATTTTAATTGCGCAATCAAATTATCTTATTCGTGAGGGAATTAAGTCATTGATTATCAATTACAAAGAATATATTTTTAAAGGTGAAGCTTTAAGTTCTGAAGATCTCTTATTTCTTATAAATTCCTTTGATAATGGTGTAGTTATTATTGATCATAACGATCCAGCTTTTGGAATTTCAACTATTCGTAAAGCGAAAGCCATAGCACCTGGTATCCATTTTCTTTCCATATCAGACAAACCTAACCGATGGATGCTTTCTGATGCCATTGCTGCTGGTATAACTAGCTATTTACTTCGGGATTGTGATAAAAATGAATTTATAGAAGCAATTGATGCTACTGCAAAAGGGGAACAATTTTTTTGTGGTAAAATCCTAACTGATGTTTTGAAATTTACTGATGAAGTTAGTTTGGAAACTGAATTTATCTCATGTGAAGGAGTAAAAATTTCAAACAGGGAAACAGAAATTATAAGTCTCATTTCAGATGGTCTTTCGAATAAGCAAATAGCTGAGAAATTATTTTTGAGTGTACATACTGTTACAACTCATCGAAAAAAAATTATGTCAAAGTTGGGAGTGAACAATACAGCTGGACTTGTTTTATTTGCAATTAAAAATAACATTGTAAGTCCCAATCATTTGCTGTTTAACACTAACTAAGGTTCGTTAAATTAGAATCTCAAATAATTTCAATCTTCTTTTCATAGAATAGCTGATTTCTTAAAAGTATATTACATTGGATGTACTTCTCTTTATCTTAGCCAAATGAATCTACTCATTGCCGACAGCGGGTCCACCAAAACAGATTGGCGTTTTATTGATTCAAATCGTAAAATTATAGCATTTCGCTCTGAGGGTTATAATCCATACTTAATTTCAGGGACGCAAATGGAGGAAAGTTTGCGTAGAGAAGTTTTAGTACCATTAGGAAGTAATACTCCAACAATGCTATTTTTTTATGGAGCTGGTTGTGGAACAGATGCTAATAAGTATGCTGTAAAAAAATCGCTTGCGACAATTTTTCCTACTACCTCAATTGAAATTAATACGGATTTATTGGCTGCGGCGCGATCGCTTTGTGGTCCTGAAAAAGGCATTGCTGCAATTTTAGGTACAGGTTCTAACTCTTGCCATTTTGATGGAAATTCTATTGTTGCAAACAATCCTTCACTTGGATATATATTGGGCGATGAGGGGAGTGGTGCTGCTCTTGGAAAAGAATTGATTCGCATGGTTCTTTATGATACACTGGAAATTAGATTGAAAGAAAAATTTGTTAATCGTTTTAATCTTACAAAAGAAATAATTTTAGAAAAAGTGTATCGTGAACCACTACCTAATAGATACCTCGCTTCATTCAGTATTTTCATCTATCAAAATATAGAACACTCACAATGCGTTGATTTAGTAGTGGAGAATTTCCGCTCATTTTTTAAAAATCATATTTTACGTTATACAAACGCTGTCGATTTACCACTTCATGTAACTGGTTCTGTTGGCTTTTATTTTAGTAATCTGCTGCGTAGGGTGGCCGAAGAACAGGGAATAAGACTCGTGAGGGTTACTGAAACTCCAATTGCTGGTCTATTGAATTATCACATTGGTGAGCATTAATGCTTTAATTCCTGTGTTGTTTCCCCGTTGAGCTGAAAGTAATTTGCATTTAAATTTTTGATAGGAAAGCAGTACGTATTGGTAATATAAAAGTTATTCTTTTTGCAAAAACTTTCTTCGGTACTAATAGAAATACACTTGTTGTATTTAAATTTTGAATAAATCAATGTTTCTGTTCCTAATGCCCAAGGCACTAGAATTTTTTCTTTGCTTGCTTCTGTTTCTAATTTAGTAAGGAAATAAATAGCTTCTCCCTGATTTATTCCATGTTGGACAATTTGGTCAATATAAGCCACTCTTTTTTTGTAATACAAACATCCTACATTGATATAATGAATTCCATTAACAAGGAAGAACAATACTAAAAGCATCGGAACTAGTTTGTGCATTTTAGTTTTCTTAGAAACTAATTCAGCAAATACCAAACTGATCATAAAAAATGCTGGTAGAAAAATACGTTCGAGCATAATGCTTGAATCGCCTTTGTTGAATGTTATACAAGCGATAATTAGATATCCAATTACTGAAATTAATAAGGCAAAAAGTTTTAGCCATTCCTTTCGGATAAATAGCCAAACGAGTGTAATTAATCCTGCTAATTCAGGAAGCCAGTAAAAGTGAGTGAAATGAATTTTAATAAAATTTAAGGATGCACTTTCAAAAAAAGAGGTTGTTCCTATGGAGTTTTTGAATAACTCAAATTGAGCACTATCGTATTGATCCAATGGACTCAAGAAACGTATGAGCGTGAATAATACGGGCAAGGATAAAATTATCCAGAGTATTGATTGTTTTATTGATCGAGCTTCGATAAAATAGTAGATACATACAAAGCCAATTGTAAAAGCCCCAATTGGATGAGTTAGCAGAACTAAGCAGGCAGTAAAACAGGCCCAAATTATTTTCCAATATATTTTTCCAGCAAAATCAAAATTTAAAATTGAAAAAAGGAGAGTGGTATAAATTAGGCATTGGTGGGTTTCGGTAACAGTATGTAAAAAACTCTCCCTTACACCCATTGTTAACGAAAAGAGTATGAGCAATCCTGCAGCAGAATTAGCAAAGCGATAAGTACAAATTCTCCAAACTATATAATAAAGTAAAATATAACTGATGGAGAATACATAAACCAATATTGGAAATGGCAGTTGAAGTTGGATTGCAATAAAAAGGGGTAGTTCAGAGAAAAAAACTCCGATTCTTCCACTTGGGAAAAAGAAAGATTCGCTATTGACTCTTTGAAAAAATTGCCATGCTGAATCAACATAAGTTACTCTTTCAACTGCATAAACGATACTGTATATCAACAATACAATAAAAAATAAATTACCTACAATCTTTTGGAAGGTGGGAAATTGAAAGTTATTTATTGAAGCAGTAAATTTCATTCAAATAAAAATTCTAAGGAGATAAGCAAACTTTTTTCAGGAGGAATGATCTTCATTTATCGGGCAATAATAAGTTTCCCAGATGCAATTTTAATTGAGTTGTTGTAAATTGTATAAAAATAGACTCCTGTATTTAAATTGGAAACTTCAATTTTGCATGATGCGTTTCGTTCTGTATCAAACTTCCAGTTAGCATTTGAAATGATTTTTACCGTTCTGGATGAAACATCAACCAACTCCAAGTTCAATTCACCATTTATAGGAGAATGGGAGTCCAATAAAACAGTTGCCTCATTTTGAACTGGATTTGGAAAAATGTGAGTAGTAGCTATTTCTGAAACGTCAGGATTTTCCCTTATTGCTAGAATATTTGTAGCGATGCCACTTGTGTCGACTTTTACTAAATATACATTTGGAATGTTGCTGTTATAACCTTCTGTAAAACCACAAGCAATGTATCCTCCGTCGTTTGTAAAATCAACACCGTATCCCATTTCCAAATCACTTGTTCCATAGGTAAAACCCTGCCAACCAAAGCGGTCATCGAATAAAAATAATTCGCCACCACCATTTCCATTGTTGTATGTTGTTCCAAGCACAACTATCCGCTGATTAGATGGAACGAATCGAACGGAAGTAAACCAATCGTCTAATACACCACCAAAGGTTTCAACAAATTGGATATTACCATTCATGAAAAATCCAGTGATATAGGCATTTTCATCGGTAGCATTTTTATATTGACCTGCAACAATTATCCTGTTATAAATGGAATCCTCATCAATGCTCCAACACTTATCTTCTAAGGTTGACATACCTATTGTTCTTGTCCATAACGTATCACCAAATTCATTCAATCGCAATATCCAACTTTCACCTGTTGTATCAGCCAAACTATAGGAATAGCCCACAACGGCAAGTGAAGAATCCTTTGTTTGAATTATGCCTCTGGCCTCATCTTCTTTGTTACCACCGTAAGTTCGTGTCCAAAGCGTATCACCATTTCCATTTATTTTTACCAAGTAATAATCTTCGTTACCAAAATCGCCACCATATGTGCCACCTGCCAAAATAAATCCACCATCGTAAGTTGCAGCAACATCATAGAAAAAATCCCATGCTGGAGTTCCAATGTATTTTGACCAAAGAGAATCTCCATTTTTGTCAACTCTCATTACCCAACCGTCATATCCTCCATTTCCGGATGAATTAGAAAATCCTGCAATGATAAAACCAGAATCTGGTAATATTTTAATTGATCTAAATATATCGATGTTAGCACCTGAATAATATTTTGACCACATCACTAGTCCAAGACTATCAACCCGAACTAGGTAACCATCACTTATTCCAGTGGTACTTGTGCTTCCTGCAACAACATATCCTTGATCAAGACAAGAACGTACTCCAAAACCATATTCTATACCGTTACCACCATAGATATTTTCCCATGCAGCAGCAGTTTGTCCAAAAACAGATGAAGTAATAAGAAATGAAATAATCAAAAAAATATTTTTCATTTTCTGTTTTTAAAATGCATACGAAAGATTTACAAACAATCCTTGTCCACGAGTTTTACTTGGCACTAAGTAACCGATTACATTGTTAGTTCCTGCAAGCATTGAAAATCTTGAACAAGGTTCCCAAACTATTTTAAGAGGAAATTGTAGTCTGGAATAACCACCCCAAGCTGCTCCCGTTGTTAAACTAAAATGACAATTTTTTGTGTGCCAACCAGCAAACATTGAAATTTGTGGTAAGGCATCGCAGTAGCTCCAAGCACGTGCATCAATTCCTCCCCAGAACTGACCGGGCGTAAATAAGGTGTACCGTAATAGAACTCCTAAAGGTAAAAAGGAAATTATTTGTCCATTTTGTGCAGCGCCAATAAGTGAGTCGGAATTGGGAATACCTGTTAATTGGCCACTGTTAAT
>Ga0208975_1000120_pt1 | contig 39597 bp, 54 predicted proteins | sample GreLakmeER78MSRF_FD_187700 | JGI IMG/M metagenome (GOLD analysis project Ga0208975, IMG submission 187700) | Freshwater lentic microbial communities from great Laurentian Lakes, MI, USA - Great Lakes metaG ER78MSRF (SPAdes) | ecosystem: Environmental > Aquatic > Freshwater > Lake | place: Great...
ATGGTAAGGTGGCTAGTTAATCATTATCTATCAGAACTTAAGCCTGATGGCAACGGGGGACATAACCTAGAGGGACGCATTACCCGATTGGAAACCCGTATTGACCAAATTTATATGCTCCTTAGTAATAGGGATTAGTCTACTCTTTATACCAACTCCTGCTAGTGCAGAAGATGTAATCATTAATCTTGATGCTACAACTGCCTATGTAGATGTAGTGGTTCAAGTAGATACAACAACAGCCTACACAATTACTACTACTACTGGACCACGATTTGAAGTAGTTGACTCAGTAACAGTAGAGCGTGTGTCTTGGGTAGATTCTTGGATTACTTTATATCGTGGTATAGCAGTTGATAGTGGAACAGTAATTGCTCAAGATGATGACAGCAACCATAACTCTCAAACTAATTATTATGCATCACGCCTTAGTGGAATACTAAACGCTGATACCTATACGATTCGTGCTACATCATACGATTATATAGTTGCTGGTCAAAGACCAATAGGAACTTATACTTTAAGTAGTGGTTTGATACCACCACCAGTAGATACAAATACTGTAGTGGTAGATACAGGTACTGTTGTAGTTGATACAAATACAGTAGTGGTTGATACCAATACAGTAACAGTTGATGGAACTACTGCAACGGTAGATACATCCACAGTCCCAACCAATATTCCAGAACCCACATCTCCAGTTCAGCCACCGCTGCCAGAAACTGGGCCAATTCTAATAATGCCTCCATTTGATATCCCCCAAGAAATTATTGTTGTTGAAGAGATTATACCAGAAGAACTTCCCCCAGTGGAAGTCATTGAAGATATACCTGTGATAGAAGACCTTCCAGATATACCTGAAGAAATTATTGAAGTAATAGAAGATTTACCTATAGAAGAAGTTGTAATAGATGAAGAACCAATTACCATTGAAGAGGCAGTAGCAGACATAATTGCTGAGGCTGAGGCTAACGGTGAGGCTATTACTACAGAGGATATGGAAGAGGCTGGCATTACCCTTGCTGACCTACCTGCTGATACACCTGTCCAACTAGATAATGGTGTAGTCATTGAGGCTGGCACAGTAGTAGCCCTACAGTTATTAGAAAGTCCAGCAGAGTTAATTTCTGCAATCTTTGATAATCCAGCAGAGGTATTTACTGCTCTCTCAAACATAGGTGCTGATATGTCTGAAGAAGAAAGAACAGAATCAGAGAATACAATCATTGCTTCCGTTATTGCTACTCAGGCTGCTGTTAATGCAGTAGCCGTAACCTCCGCTGCTAGAACAGCCACACCTACACCTACAAGTGGAGGTACTAGCCTGCCATCAAATGACAACATTAAGTTATACAAAAGGAGAAAACCTTGAAAGTACTAAAAGATATGGTCCAACAACTATGGACCTTACTAGGTATGTTTATTGCTTGGGTTGTATTGACTGGCTCTGCTAAGACTGTAGTTGGTTATGCAATTATATTAACCTTAATAGTCTGGGCTATTACTTATCCATTGCGAAACTCTAACGATGAGTAATGATATTGATTGGGAACACCAGAATAAATTAAGACAACAATGGCTAATGGATAATCCAGAGGCTGAATACCAGGGATGGATGTCAATATGAATGCAAAGAAAGCAACACCTGCTGCAATAGCAGTACTACGTCAAGCAACAGCAATCAAACCAACAAGAAAAAAACTATCAGATGGTTTACTACCATCTGCTGCTCATATGAAAGCAAGCCCAACCTCTGACCATAACACAGGGTATGCAGTTGATTTAACTCACGACCCTAAGAATGGTATTGACTGTGTTGAAATATTTGAGAAGTTAAAAGAAGATGCAAGGGTTAAGTACCTAATATTTCAGGGAAAGATTTGGTCTAAAGAAAAGGCTAAAGAAGGCAACCGTACTTATACTGGCAGTAATCAACACAATAAACATTTACATATTTCCATTAACGATGGGTCAGGAAATGACACATCACCTTGGTTTTGGTGGATGAATCAACCTAATCCATTGGCAATATTAGTTGCATCTATTACATCAGTACCAGCAAAGAAACCTTATCCAGTAGTAAAACCTCTAGTTTGTACCTGTTGTAAGGTGCATAGTAATACCAAATAAAGGAGCAATAAATGAACGAACAGTTCAAGCAAGTAGTAATAAGTTGGTTCCGAGCATCAGCAGCAGCGGTAGTTGCACTGTATGTAACTGGAATTACAGACCCTAAGCAACTAGGTGCAGCCGCACTAGCAGGACTTGCAGGCCCAGTTCTTAAATGGTTAGACCCATCAGCCACACAGTTTGGTCGTGGCAGCGAGTAGTTGTAAATAAAAGAATCCCCCGCCCAGTATTACTACTGGAGCGGGGGTCTTTTTTGTTTTCTAAGCAGTTCCCCTCTACTTAGCCAACTCTTGTATTACTTGCAGGATTTTATCTGGTTGTATCAGATAACCCTTTGACGGATTGGGTGGTATGTTACATGTAATTGGGTGTCCATATAAAGTAACTGCATGTTTAAGATGTTCTATAGGTACTATCAATACGCTTCCTTCTAATACAAATGCCCAGTATGCAGCCTTACTTACAGATATACCAGATGGATACCACTCTTCATTATTATGTGACCAGCATACAGTTTCTATATATAAGTTACTCGTATTTCTCCATTTAAGGTCTGTCTTAACTTCAATAGTTTTGCCCTTGGTAAGGAGTTGATTGACTAAGGATTCTCCCTCATGCCCAACTGATAGGTCTAAATCAAAATCAGATAGTTTACTCATAGTTATTATTAAATACAGAAGCAGGAACAACTGTCTTACCAATTATTCCACGTTTACTTCTATATTTATCCCTTTCTTTTTTGGTAGTGGCACCCCAAATTCCTTCAACTAAATTTTCAATTGCATAGTTAAAACATTGGATTTGCACTGGACAAGTATTGCATAATTTTTTAATATAATCAAGGTTGGGATAGTTACCTTTTTCTTCAGTGAAGAATATTTCTACATCAATACCAGTGCATGCTGGTACATCTTTCCATACTGGATAGTCAATCAAAACTTTTATCCTCCCGTTGAGTAGAAACCACTTCCTTTAAAATGTACTGGTATAGAGGACCATATACGAGTCATAAGATTTCCGCAAGAGGCACAGAATGGTGCAGCAGAATCATTTGTTTCTTGTACTTTAGTACATATCTTGCACTCGAAATCATAGTAAGGCATTACATACAATCCATTCCTATATCATCTATTGGTGTGGGTAGGGTTACCAATGAGCCACAATCTACACACTCACCATCTAAAAAGTAAAATGCTATCTCGCCAGATTCAAAGGCTACTATTGCTGTAAATAATTGTGAACCACATACACAGATATCTCCAATGGGATGACCACGTAAATCCATAGCATTGGTGTAATCTTTTTGAAATAAATCTTTTATTTCTTTAGGCTCTTGTGTCATCTTCTTCTTCATCTTGTTCTTTATCCACGAGATTATCTGTATCATTAAACGACCTCCAACCTCCTAGTATTCTGATTAAAGAATTAATTGCACGGTTAACTCTCATGCGTGCACCATCAGCAGAGGTATTTAATTCTTTACCAAGTTCTGTCCACTCGCAATTTTCTATTGTAAATTTTAATCTTAAAATATTTTGTTTGGCCTCTGGCAACTGGTTGAATGCTTTTTCTATATCTGACCTAAGTACTAGCCAGTTAGTTCCATCTGTAACCTCACCTGATTTACCAAACTGAAAGTTAAGGTCTTGTATCTTGCTTGGTATCTCATAACTATCTGCCAAAATAGATGGAAGAAATGCTTCAATAACTGATGGGTCATAGTAATAAAGGTCAACCATATCGTAGCCAAACTTACGGGCTTTTTCTTTTTCACAATAAGTTATGGCTGCATTGCGTAATGATTTAGCAATAAGTTTTTCTTTATCTTTAGGTGGTAACTTAGACCACTCTGTATATTTATTTGGATGTGTAACAAACCAAAGCCATAAGATTTGTCTTATATCTGCAGGCTCAATTATAGAATATTTTCTGGCGTATTCCATGCCAAGGGTGGACACAAGCAAATCATATTCCTGTACCCACGCCTCAGTCATTAGTTAATCTGTGCCTTCCCACTGTCCTCTTTGTACCAATAGTCCTATTATTGCATAGTTAGCCAGGTCTATAAGGGTATCTTCTATTGATTCAAAATTGGGCGTGGCGCTTTTATCAGCCAAGTTATTTAACCTAGCCAACTTATCATACATTCTTACACGCAGCCCATTCATAGCCCCACCAGGGGCAAGGGCTATATTCAGAGGACCATAGTCCTCTTGCTTCTTCATCATAATACTACGCAACTCATTAAGTATTACATCAACATCACTCGGATTTTTCATCTAACATCCTATTCATATGTATATCAAACTCTTCCATTGCTGCTTGAACTGCTATCTCATTACTAATAACTGCTCCTTGCCCATTGCTACTTGCTAATAATATTATACCTAACATTGTTAACATTTGTTTTGCATCTTCTGGCTCTTCATCTATTCTTAAATAGATATCTCTTAATGCATTTAAAATATCTAATCCTTGCTCGTCAGATACTGCTATGCCAACTAATTTTTTATTAGACTTTACGTGCTTCCAAAAATCTTCAGGATTGTCCCAAACATTTTCTGATTCGCTCATCTATCCACTCCTTTCCTTCTTGTACTATGATGCTATTAACATCATGTCCTTCTGGCATTTGCAATAAGTTAACATTGTGTAGTTCTCTGCTTAATCTTTTACCAAACTCTAAGCCAGCATTATCACCATCTGCTAATACAATTACTGTTTCAAAATCATCCAGTATTTTTGCATAGTATGGTCTCCAATTATTAACTCCAGGTATACCAACTGATGGGTGCCCTGTCTTGACTGACAGAACAACTGTGTCTAGTTCACCTTCGGTTACACATATATAACTACCTGCTGTTAATACTACTTGTGCATTAAACATTGTAGTCTTAGCCCCAGGCATACCCATATACTTAGCATCGTCATGGTTGTTGATACTTCTAAATCTTATATCAACTACACCTGATGGTGTAATGTAAGGGATTGCTAATCTATTTTTGTAAGTCTCATGCCCTGGTAATGGGTCTGCTACTACACCTAGATTAAAACTTCTGCCCTCTTCTACCGATAGATGCCGAGTTGAAAGATACTCTTCCGCTAGATGCAGGTCCTTTGCGTACTGGTCTGTTGCCTGCAAGAGATATGCTCTCTGCGAATTTGATAGCCTCAATATAATTACCTCCTTCTTTGTACATTATTAAATCGTATACGTCACCTTGTGCTTCACAGCCAAAACATTTAAATCTATTTTGTTCATAATTAACGGCTGATGATGCGTGTTTATCTCCGTGAAATGGGCATTTCATTTTGCGCCAACCATGCCCCACTGATGGCAGGGTGGCGCCTACATGTACTAAGTAGGCAGATACATCATGTTTGTCCATTAATTTTCCTAATTAATTCTATCCATATTTTTGCTGGCATTGTTGCATACCATTCTCCTACATCTCCTTTGCCTATTCGTTTGTGTATTATTACACCTGTCCACGCTTTATCATTATGTATTTCTATTTCTAACTCTTTTACCCATGCGGATAGGTCTAACTTTTTGTGGTTTTTTACTTCTATTACTACTCCATTAACTCCTGCTATATCTCCTTTGTCTAGGTGTGCACCTGCAATCCTGCGTTCTACATATGGGTACCATTTTTTTAACCAATTAACTACATCTCGTTCTGCACTGGAACCCTTTGCTTTACTTGGATTACTCACATTAACTCCTCTTGATTAGATATATACCTAATCATAACGTCATCTAGATACATAGATTCTGGATTGAATGCAAGAGTAACATAGTTATTACCTGTCTGGTCAGCCTTACCATAACGATTTTTAACTGCTGCTACACATAAGTAATTCATATCCCCTTGTTTCATCTGACCAATAGTTAATACCATCGCTGGTATCTGGTTAACTAAACCTTGGATTGATGAACGTGGTTGGCATGGACTGCCTTCATATCCTTCTTTAGTATGGTGTAATACAAGTAATGCTGCATTTGTATCTCTGGCTAGATACTTAAGTTCTTTCATGGCTGCACGCATACCACCAAACTCATCGTGTCCATCCATTGCTATATCCATTAGGTTATCTACAACAATAAGTGCTGGACTTCTACCCCAAATGGTTTCGAATGCTGATACTTCTTCATCTAAATCTTTTAATGTTGGGCTTGATTCAAAACACCAGAACAAATGATTGCCATTGGCTAATACTTCTTTTGCTTTTTCTGGTTGTCTTTTAATTAATTGTTCTGCTTGTTGCTGACTAATGTTGCCAGTCATAGCAATCAATCTCATTGCCATGGTATGTGCATTGGTATCTGCACTAAAGTAAAGAGTAGGTAATTTAGTTTTTGCTGCAATTGCTAATGCAATTGATGACTTGCCTGCACCTGGGGTGCCTGCTATTACTGTCACCTCTGCTCTGCGTAATATCATTCCCGCATTTTCAAATACTTTAAACACAGCAGGTAATGGCTCACCACCTACATTAGTGTTGTTAACACTTCTTATTAATGTTTTCATCTCTCTCCTTTAATATAAACGGGGCGAAGGGCTATACCCCACGCCCCGTCTACTGTTAATTACTAAGCAAAGATAGGCTTAGTACGTAGTTCGGCAGGAATCTTTGGTCCTGTCCAATTTGGTGCTGCTGCTGGGTCATAGAACGCTTTGTATGGTTTGCCTGTTGCCTGTGCTTTGCCATACTTTAGAACCATTACACCTCGTTCACACGATGGTGCACCTGGCTTGTTGTATACCCAAGTGTTGCCCCATTTATCTTCTACTGTTTGTTCTCCACCTGATTCATTGGATGAAATGTTTGAATTAAAACTAGAAGCAATATCTGATACGGACATTGGCTTGTTTGCCGATGTACCCTTTACTGCTAGTTCTACTTCAGTAACTGCATCGGTAATGATATGTATACCTTGTGCAATCATGTCAGCAAACTGGTCTGCTGTATCTGCACGCAAAGTTATTTGCGTACCTCCTGCTGTTTTGAGGTTGATACTGATTGGTGATTCAGTGCTACTCATTTTTCTCCTATTCAAATGTAGTGATTAGACCTTTCTGGTCTCTCCACTTTCGTGCTTTCATGGCTAATTGTAAACCCTTTAAGCCTTCTTTAATATCTATCCACACTAACTTACACGTGCCTGTTCCTGCGGGTAGATGGATAATGATTGCTTTATCTTTGTTTACTTCGCCCCATGTACCACGGGTTGCCGTGGCGGTGTCGTACGGCAAGCCGTTAGCATATATTGCTAACTGTATTGCGATATTACTTGGATGGTCTATCCGACCAGTCTTAATATCTGCAATAAATAACTCACCGTTATACTCAACAACTCTGTCTGGTGTGCCAGCAATTTTGTACTTGTCAAACACACTGAACTGTTCAATGAACTTGTTGTTGAGAATTTTAGTTGCATGTTCATAGGCTTTTACATCTGGCATCCACTCTGGTGGCACCAATCCTAAATCATGCCCTAAATCTAATTGTTCAGCAAATGAATGGATTGCTGTACCTATATTGGCTGCTTTGTTTGCACCTGCTACTTGCATAGCATCTTCAATCAAAGAATTAACAGCCAACTTATCTTCTTGTGCTGCAGTAATAGATAATAATATATCTGGTCTGGTTGTTAAACCTATTGCAGCCATCCGCATTTTCCATGCTACTAATGCTGATGCATCATCTAATGAGTTGGCAATTGTTGTTGCTCGTGTGTAAGCAACTGCCTTACCACCATTGGGTGGTACTACTAATGGCCTGCCATATCTATCTCTATCTATTTCTATGATGTTCTCCTTTATGAGTCAGCCCTAAGAAAGGAGATAGCCGAAACTAGGGCTGCTCAAGATTAGTATATCACATTATGATTCAGCGTGTACTGATTCAACTGATACATCATCTACCCATACATCACCATCAACCGTTAGGTTAACCTCAAAAGCATCATCAAGAATTTCTTGGGCTGCTTCTGCATTAGGTGCTTCTATACCTGTAACTGTGGCTGTGATAGTGACTGTTGCTGACCAAGACCTAGTTAACGCTTCGGTTTCTAGGTTTATAAGTAGATTATTAACATCGTCTACTTCACATACAATCTCATCACTATCTGTTTCATATCTAGATTGAAAGAATTCTCTTACATCAAAGCGAGCACTTCTAAACTTGCGTTCAAGTTGTGCTAGTTCTACTTTAAGTTGTTCTTTTTCTTCTATTAATTTAGTAAGTGATTCATTGGTAAAGGTATACTTAATACCACCTACCTGTGTAGATACTGTTGGTTCAGTACCATCTACTTCCGTATAATACATTGTCATTCTATCTCCTTTGCAAAATTAAAATTATTACCGAATAAAGTTAATGTAAACCCATCAGTAATTCCATACTTTTCTGAATCTGTTTTATAAAAATACATTGCAAACAAACCTTTATACCATTTGTCTACGTAAGTATCTCTATCTTCATACTTGTACATTCTCATGCTATCTCCCTTTGTAGTTGTTCTAACTCTTTCTTCAACAAAAGAATTTTTTCTTCTGTTGTTGGTTCTGGTTTTTTACCATGTGCCCTCCACCATATCATAGCAAAGTCAAATGACCTATCGTTAAATTGATAGCACCATTTTTCTTTGTGCAAATGATGGCAGTTTTTATCTTTATTACCTGAATAGATAATTACTCTACCACCATACTGATTAATCTCCATCATAATATTATCAGGAGGAATACCAGCATCAAGTAACTTACCTACCCATTCCCTTACTCTATTTTGACGGCAAGTTAGGCAAGGACATTTGTGTTGCACTTGGTGCTCTGCTGTTTTTACTTGCATTACATTTGATGTAGATATCATACTCATTACACACCCAACAATTCAAGTGCTCTAGTTTTAACACCATCATTACGACCAGCCATTGTGCTAACTGCTAGGTTCTTACCCTTAGCATTGTAGTCAGCCCACTCTACAACTGCATGCCACATACCAAACTCTGTATCTCTTATGTTCTCTTGTGTAGGAGAGTTAGCATAGATATTAAATGATTTAGTTCTGGCATTAATTGCATTAGTAAATTGTTTCTTTTCACCTGTTGATAACAAATCATATGGTGCTTCCTCTATCTTGGTAGGTAATGGAAACACACGCTTGAAATAATTTCTTGCGTGCTCATGACTTGCTTTTCTATTAAGTAATGTATCTGCTAATGCAGTGTAATCATTAGCCATGTCATAACTTAATCGTATGATGTTAGCAATTTCTGAAATTGATAGCATTGCATTGCTTGTATGATTTAAACTATAAGTATACTTGTTATTGTTCTTGTATATCTTATTGATTTGATTCATGCAAAACAAACGCTCAATCACTGGTTTAATTATGACTGAACTACTACCATCATGGCTAGTACGGGCTAGTAAAAAGACTGAGTGCGGGTCATCTGCAATGGTCATCTCCATTGGAGTTTCCATTAGCATCCATACCTTTGCACCACCATCATACTCACCTGCGGCTGCGTATCTCATACCACCAGAATCAATTAGGTTATCTAATGCTCCAAAAATTTCAGCATTCTGAAATACTTTGTAGCGATTACCAACTACACCAATGGCTGATGTCTGACCATATGGGTCTGTTTTAATAACTGCTTTTTTGTTTTCTACTGGGATATAATCTTTAACCATATCTATACCATTCTCACCTGGAACTGTATAGGTTGCAGTTATATCATGTAATGAAACTGTCCAGTCTAATCCTGCTTGACTGGCTACTTCACTGGCTGATGTAGCCTCTACTGCTACACCTGCTTTGTGCCATGCACTTTTACGCACGGCTCCGTGTATAAGGGTTTCAGTTGTCATTGTTTATCACTTCGCCATCTATTGCATAAATAGTGTCAACAACTTTGGTATGTAATTGCTCAGACATTTTAGCAAACTCATCTGCTGGCCACTCGGCAGCAAATATCCTGCTTAATAGTTTTGCTAATGGATAGTCTGGGTTAAGAGTTAATACTTCAAGCAACATAATCTTTGCTTGTTCTATCTCTTCAACCTGATATAGGTATCCACAAAATACTGTGGCTAATGGAACTGCTTTGTCTTTAGTAATAACATTACCAAGTAATGCTATATATTCACCTACATAGTTGATATCTTTTTCTTGTTGAATACCCATGATAAAGTCACGGATTTGTAGGTTGTCATTAGTAGCAATGGCTACCTCTGCTATGTGTGTGGCTGATGGTATAACACCATCTGCTAATCCATCAATTGCTTTACGAATCTCCTCAACAATACGGACATTAGTATCACGGTCATCTGGATTATACTTACCTTCTTGATTAATCAACTCGTTCCTTACTTCATTGCGAAGTGGGTCGTAGTCTATCTCTATCATGTTATCTCCTTTTTTCTGAGGCCGTTCTGCCCCTGTTGGCAGGGCGGCCAACTTACTTATAGGTATCTTGCTATTGAATTGTAAGTAGATGTTGACACCACTTCCTCATCAGTTAATTGAAGGATACGGATAGCATTGGTTATCTCCTCCTTCATATCTTTATAAGTATTGATATGCATTGTTTCAAATTCACGTTGTGGTTCGGCTGGAAACTCACTCTCTTTAATTGTTAAATCAAAATCAACATTAAGATTGCCAGACCATTGACGATAGTTAGTACGTATGTTTTCTGCTTTTGATATGTTATCAACAGCAAACTTGATAACTTCTTTGCGCCATTTTTCTGCAGCCTTTTGATATTGTACTTCGGCTTCATCTTGTGATGTGTAGTCAAGTTCTAACTTGGCTAGTGCTTGTTGTAACGCAGTGATTACCTTTGCTGTAGGTAACTTTACGTTGATTGTTCTGCCATTTCCTCTTGCCATGTCTATCTCCTTTGTTAGTTGTTGTGTTCCGTGTTCGCAGGTAGCGGAACAACCCACCTTCCATAATCATCTATCTAGATGGTGCGAATTTTTGGCATAAACTACGCTGCTTTTCAGACTGTAATGTCCTTACGCTGGTTCACTATGCCAAACTTAGTACCACCCATTTGCACGCCAATGTGCCCATGCAACTGATGGTTTTTTGTAGCGGTGTTGGATATACTCCAGCCCACGCTCAATCTGGAGCGGGGCTGGGGTGTTAGGGTCAAGCCCTAAAATTTGTGGGATTCCACCAGCAGTAGACTCAGGGTTATCTGCCGTATGTTTCCAGGCAGATTCTTTACCCCAAAGTTTTGCTAGTGCTGTGTATTCAGACTTGTTCCAATGTGGGTATTCCCATTTCATCAAGGCTTTGGCGTACGCCTTGGCTACTCTTGGTGTCCACGTAGATGTGTCTATACAATTGTCTTGCAATTGTGTTGCTACTGCTACTGCGTATGCTGGACTGGGAAAGAATGGTATTGATAAGAACGCCAGTAGCCAACTTAAATACCCTGCTAACAATCTCTTCATCTAATAAACCTCCATGTGATATATCCAAAGAGTAATAAGAATGTCCAGGACTGTGTTGTTGTGAGGTATGAACTTGCAAAGACTTGTTCAATCATCTCACCCTAACAATCTCTTGACTATGCTTAACCCCTTTATCAAACTCTAACACGTACCACTCATTGGGGTCATCAAGGGCTTCATCACCTGCGGTGTCTATGTTTATGTGTGTAGTTCGGCATCTAACTTTTGCCATAATCCACACGGTGTGCTCCCATTGAGGAGTATCTTCGTCAAGCATTTGATTCCTCCTGATTTTTGGCAAGGTCATTAACTGTAGGTTCATCTACATATACTCTGCCTGTTGCAAGTAACTCGTCATATACATCTAACAAGTCAAGCATTGCGTATGCAAATGCTTCTTTTATTTTGAATAGTTCTTCTCTGGTTCTCATTGTTATCTATTCATCTTACGTCTGGTTGCAGTAGCATCATTCATACGCTGAATGATTTCATTCTGTGTCTTGATTATATAGATGCTATAGCCCATGGTCAAGATGCTGGCGACTAGGGCTATCATGATACCTATCATTGTTCCTGTGTCTAGATACATTACTTGCTCCGTTTCTGTGCACGCTCAGCCAATTTGGCTGGGCTATATCCATCAATAGTCTTACCTGTTTTCTTTTGTACCTTAGGCTTTTTCTTCCAAGCCTTGCCATTCTTTCTGTCGTTACTCACATTATCTCCTTTGTTATAGGGCTGGCTGCGCAGGTAGTGCCAGCCAGCCCGTTGTATGTTACCCTACTGTTATTGAGTGGGCAACAATTTGTTGGCGGGTTTCCAGTTTATCTGGATTGCGGCGGTCAAAGTAAGTCTTTAAAGACCCTTTGACACGGATGATGTCAGAGACACCATCACGTAATGGCACAGATAATAACTGTGTCTTTACTTCATCATCAAGAGCAACTATCTGGCCTGTGTATACACACTTGCCAAACGCATCTCTTTGGCTGATACTTGCTAGTAACACTTTATAGTTACTAGTTCCTGCTTCACGAACTGACTTTATATAGCCAGTTATGTCTACATTATTCATGTCTATCTCCTTATTCATTTAGGGCGGTTGCCCCTGTCAACTTGTTACAGGGGCAACTGCTATTCAATTAGTTACAGTTCGGACAAACTGTATGTTTATTACAAACATAATGGCAACTACTACATATAGTCTCGCATGTTTGTAATTCGATGGCATCTTCTAAGTCAAAGAATCTATCTGCCATCTCTACTACTGGGTCAAGATATTCATCTTCTCGCTCAGTCCATTTATGATTGGCACCCTTATCATGGGTCCAATCAGTTGGCTTACTCCATACTTTTAGATATGTAAGATTGCCTTCGTCAACAATCTCATGCGCTATGTCTGCTGCTTGTGCTTCTCTTTTATCTAAGCATTCTCCACATAACTCGTTGAGTTGTGTGCATTGGTAACAGTCGTTAGTTACAGTAATACCATTACTAATTACTAGTTCATGTTTTATTTCCATAAGTATTCCTCATCCTTTCCACATTTACAACACATAGTATAAACAACACCAGTTATATTTAACTCGTGCCATTCATGCTCATCAAACTTACATTCATTCACACCTACTACATCTATATCATATCTACATTTATCACATGCTCTATATAATTTATTCATTATTTATATCTCCTTATCATTACGCTTTATTACTTTAATAAAGCGGCTAATCCACACCATGTCCAGCGGGTTAGTCAAGGGCGAGCAATTAGTTATCATTGACTGCGACCCCTTGACGAACCCATCTTGCTGGGCATGGTATTTTTGGGCCGCTTTAGTAAGGCGTAAGGCAGAGTTATATTGTGTATAACATATTGATATGGGGCTAGTGCTGTGTGTGTGTATCATTGACTCGTCAAACACATATGGTCTTATCATAGATTTCTTTGTTTCACAAAGAAATCTAAGCGACTGGTTGGGCTGATAACTGGCTGTCATAATGAGCACCTTCCTAAGTAATGACAAAGAAATCATGATGTTTAGTTCCAATACTTCGTAAGCGTAGAACCGATGAGAGCGGGCGCTCAGGTTTCCTTGGACTTTGGTCTGCTTGCAGACGCCAAAGGAATCGTTAGTATTTAAACGATTCGCAAAGGCTTGTCCTTTGCACTGCTCGCAGACGCCAAGTTAAGCAATATGGATTGGAACAAACATCAAGGTTTCTTTCTTAGCCGTATTTAGTGGAGATAAATAAAAAGGGCTAACTGATTTCTCAGTTAGCCCGATTTATTAGGCTACAGAATTTACAGTGAAATTCGTTAGCCAGGTCTTATCAGGTGTTTGAGAAGTCCTGAACCAGCCTGAAACAGTAGCCACTGGACGCTTTGCGTCTGCACCAGCAACTCTAGGAGTTGAATCTAGCAGTTTTGCCAGTGGCTCCACTGCGGTGAATGTAATGAACGGCAAAGATGCTTGGAATTTGCCTTCCTCATTACGGAGAATCAATACGCCCTTTGCGTATTGATTGCTGTTCTTGGCTGTCTTGATTTCAAGACCAGCCAGTTCAGCGTTCTGAAATGTTACTTCGTGTGACATTTCTACCTGCTTTCTGCCAGTTTTTTCTGGCAGGCATCAGATAACACAGGGGTGGTTCCTGCTGTCAAGGAATGTCTTTCCAATTCCTTGATGGCAGGTGCCCCTGTGTTATGATGCGCTTCTGTCAGAAAAAAGGCAGAATAGCAGGTGTCTCAGAAATGTCATGACGAAGTGCTTTACATTTCAGGTTGCTGAATCTGGCAGTCTTGGAATCAGGTTAGACAGCCAGTTCAGAACAGTAATCAAACGCAAGGTCAAGGGCGTTTGATGACACCGTAATGGGGAACTCTAGGCAAAGGACAAGCCTTTGCCACCAGTTCATTACAGGCAACGCAGTAGCCACGCTAGCATAACTGCTTCAACTCTGACGAGTTGATGAGCAGATGCCAGCGTCAGGCTACAGTTTCGCTTAGGCTGGTTCAGGCTTATCAGACACGAAGTCTGATAAGACGGCTATCAATTTCTTAACAGGAAATTGTAGCCGAATTAAATTGGGCAACTGATTAGAAATCAGTTAGCAATTTAATTTATCGGAACCTCTCTGGCGCTCTCATTTAAATAGTTAGCCAGAGGGTCAGTACTGATTAGCGAACTGGAACGGTACTGACAGCGCTATCAGCCCGTAAGCCGAAGGGTCTAAATGACCCTAGGCTTATTAACCAGTCGCTAACCTATATATGTACTCATCATAAAAGATTTTCCCGTACAGAAGTATCCCCAGTACAGATACAGTTTGTCCTATTTTGTACTGATTTTTGGCATACTAAAAAAATACTTTAAAACAAAACGTTCGTTTTGACTGTTTGAACGGGTTAATACTATATAGAGGCTGTTTCTTTTTAACAGTAGCAAGTCCTTGGGGGACTTGCGTTACAGACTGTATTTAACAACTGTTACAACTGATGAAAACGGGACAGGAATAATGACATTTACTAAGGGTGCAAGTAACCCCAGAACCAATGCTATGGCAGGAGCAAAGGCTAAAGTTCTAGCCTTAGTGGCCGAGGGCCACTCTGTACATAAGGCTATGGAGATAGTTGGCAAGAAACCAGATACGGTTAGAATCTGGATACTTAGGGATAAGAAGTTTGCATCAGACCTAACAGATGCCAAAGCCACCGCAAAGGATGCTTCTCTAGCAGCCCTAGGTATCCCAAAAGAAGAAATAGATTTCCCAAAGTTTTCTGAGATATTCTTAAATCAAAGATTGTTTCCACACCATCAAGATTGGATTGACTTACTAGAAGATAGGGAGCCTTCGTGGCTCCACCCTAGTATGGTTTACGAGAAGGCTGACCCAACTCGTCTATTGGTTAACGTGCCACCTGAGCACGCCAAGAGTACGGTCATTACCGTAAACTACTCCACATATCGTATCGCTCTCAATCCTAATGTCCGCATTATCGTGGTTTCTAAAACGCTAGTCAAGGCACGTGAATTCGTGTACGCTATCAAGCAGAGACTCTCCCATCCACGCTGGTTAAAGTTGCAAACAACTTTTGGCCCCGAAGGTGGTTGGAAAGAAGATTCAGACACTTGGCGAGTTGACACCGTTTATCTTGGGAGCGATGCACGAAATTCATCAGAGAAAGACCCCACCATCCAGGCGCTTGGTATGGGTGGGCAAATTTATGGAGCACGTGCTGACCTTATCATCCTAGATGACTGCATCACTACGGCTAACGCCCATGAGTGGGAAAAACAAATCAATTGGTTACAGAAGGAAGTTATTACCCGTTTGGGTAAGAACGGTAAGTTACTAATCGTAGGGACACGAATTGCAGCGCAAGACTTCTACAAAGAACTCCGTGAGACCAAGCACTGGTCTAGTGGTAAAAGCCCTTTTACTTATATGGGCATGCCTGCTGTTTTGGAATATTCGGAAGACCCTAAAGAGTGGAAGACCCTCTGGCCTAAGTCGGACATTGCGTGGGATGGGGATTCTGACGTTCCTGACGAAGAAGGACTCTTCCCGAAATGGGATGGCTTAGCATTAAAAAGAAGACGCAGTGAGGTAACACCATCAACATGGGCCTTGGTGTATCAGCAGGAGGATGTCGAAGAAGATTCTATCTTCCCACCCGCTTTGGTGCAAGGCAGTACTAATGGTTTAAGAAAGAAGGGTCCATTGCGCCAAGGCGTGGTGGGACATCCGACTAATGTTGAAGGTTACACAATTATTGGATTTGACCCTGCTATGGGTGATAAGGCACATGCTGGTTTTGTAGCAGTTACTTATAACAGAATAGATTCTAAAATATATGTTTTAGATTGTATAAACATGGCCGAACCTAATCCGCAAAAAATTAGAAGTACAATAGAAGAACTTGTATTGAAATACAAGCCACAAGAATTTAGAGTAGAAATCAACGCCCACCAAAAAGCATATTCTTTAGATGAAGACTTGCGACAATGGCTTAGCATGCATGGTACAAGACTTGAATCTCATGTTACTAATAAAAATAAGTGGGACGCAGCATTTGGTGTAGCATCTATGTCTACCCTATTTGGAACTATACGAGAAGAAAAATTTCAAAAGAATAATATGATTGAACTACCATCTACTACTGACTCTGAAGGACTCAAGTCCCTTACTCAGCAGTTGATAACTTGGAAACCTAACACTAGAGGTAAGACCGACTGTGTTATGGCACTATGGTTTGCCGTGCTTAGAGCACGGGAGTTTATGCAACAAACAAATCACTTACAAAAGTTTTCATCTAACAGATGGACAACTAGAGCACAGTCAGCCCAAAGATATACAATCAACTTAGACGAAGCCTTTTCAGAACAATGGGCTGAACAATATGGATAGGACTTAAATGTTATCAGTAGACCAAATATCTGCAAGGGTAGAGTCTTTACGCTCACGTTCAGTAGAGCGAGATAGAAGACAACTAGATGTACTTGCTGTTCGTAAAGGACAGATATCACAGGTATACCCTGAGTTTTTTCCAGAAGGTGTAGACGCTAACGTAGTAGCAAACTTTATTGACATTGTTGCCCGTGACCTATCTGAGGTAATGGCTCCACTACCAGCAATTAATTGTTCTGCAGCCAATCAGGTATCAGATAGAGCAAGAACCTTTGCTGATAAGCGTACCCGTATTGCAACAAATTATTTTAGTAATTCAGATTTACAAGTGCAGATGTATCAAGGTGCAGACCAATACATTACATTTGGTTTCGTCCCATTCATTATTGAATTAGACGAAGAAGCAGGGCTGCCACGTATACGCATAGAAAGTCCAATTGGGGCTTACCCAGAATTTGACCGCTATGGACGTTGCATTGCCTTTGCAAAAAAATACTCACTTACACTTGCGGAACTGGTTTCACAGTATCCTGAGTTTGAAATCCAACTATTAGGTGCTGACCGTTATGAGCAGAACCTAAATGCACGTATTGACCTTATTCGTTATTACGATAAAGAGCAATCAACCATCTTTATTCCATCACGGAATAATCTAGTTCTATCTCAAGCAAAAAATCCACTTGGTAAAATGCAAGTGATAATAGCAAAACGGCCGTCAGTAGATGGTGAGATGCGTGGTCAATTTGATGACGTGCTAGGTATCCAACTGCTTCGTAATAGGTTCGCATTACTTGCGATGGAAGCAGCAGAGAAATCAGTACAGGCACCAATTGTTGTACCAGGCGATGTTCAAGAACTACAGTTGGGTGGAGATGCAATTATCCGCACCAACTCACCAGCAGGTGTGCGCCGTGTAGATTTAAATATTCCACCAGGTGCATTCACTGAGCAACAAGTATTACTTAATGAGTTGCGTACTGGAACACGTTATCCAGAATCAAGAACTGGAAACATTGATGCATCAATAATCACGGGACAAGGCGTTCAGGCGCTTATGGGTGGTTTTGATACACAAGTTAAATCAGCACAAGCAATCTTTGCTTCTGCTCTTAAAGATGTTATTTCCGTCTGCTTTGAGATGGATGAAAAATTATTTAACTTTGTTAAAACAATTCGTGGTGTAGATGCTGGTTCACCTTACTCACTTGAGTACACACCATCAAAAGATATTAAGAGTGACTATACAGCCGATGTTCGCTATGGCATGCTTGCTGGTCTTAATCCAGCGCAGGGACTTATCTTTATGCTACAAGCACTTGGTGGTAAATTAATTTCTAAAGATATGGCTATGCGTGAGTTACCATTTGGTATTAACGTAACCCAAGAGCAAGAGAAAATTGAAATAGAAGATATGCGAACTGCATTAATTGGAGCAATGCAGGCTTACTCTCAAGCAATACCACAAATGGCAGTTCAGGGACAAGACCCAACAGCAATTGTTAAGAAAATAGCAGAGGTTATTAAAGCACGTCAAAAAGGTAAAACTCTTGAAGATGCAATAGAAGATATATTTGCACCAGAATTGCCTCCTGCTGGCGAACAACAAATGGTTGAGCAAACGTCCCCTGCTCCCGAGCAGCCAGTAGGAGGTCCTACTCCAATGCCGCCGCAAGGTCAAGAGGCTACTCCAGATATTCAAAGTTTACTTTCTAGTTTAAGTTCAACTGGTAGAGGAACGGCTAGCGCAAGGCGTGTAATTAGAAGATAAACTAGGTGGGGGACAATGACAGCAATAGTTGGAATACAAGGTAAAGGCTGGGCTGTTTTAGGCGCAGATACTACAACTTCATATCTAGATAGACCATACGTGGCTAAAGGATGCGATAAAATAGTTAAGATTGGTGAGTATCTAATTGCAGTTGCAGGTGATGCAATTGTAGGAGATATTCTTAATAACTTATGGCAACCACCAAAGGTAATTAAGACGCAAGACCCAGATAGATTTATGATGATTAGAGTATTACCATCTATAAAGCAAACCATAATAGATGGCGGATATGACCCAACACCTAAAACAAAGAATGATGATGATTCAGGTTGGGATGCATTAGTTTGTTTTAATGGTAAGTTATATCAAGTTAGTGATGACTATGGATATATGAGAGATGACAAAGGTTTATATGCAATAGGTTCTGGTGGAACTTTAGCCCTTGGTGCATTAGCAGCACTAGAGCCTGAAACTAAAACTCACGCTAAAGCATCTGGTGCAGCAAAAAAAGCAATTAATATAGCAATTCAATACAATGTGTGGTGCGGTGGTACTGCAAATGTTAAAACACAATTTACTAAGTAGGAGATATTATGTCAATGATGGAGCCAGGTGGATATAGAAAACCGACTAACCCAGCCCCAGTATCAGGCCCTGGCGCTCTTAGCCAGCGTACTGACGGGAGTCCAACACAACCCGCAACTTATATTTCAGGATTACCACAAGGAGAAGGACAAGCAACCTACGACCAACAATTAGCAGCGCCTATGATGGGTGCTGTAAAAATGTCAGATATTAATATGGATATTAGTACTACTGATTTAGATGCACCATCAGAATTTCCTAATGAAGAAATACATCATGGAGCATCATGGGGTAATAGTCCAACTTTAAATCTTAATGCTGTTAGTGGTATGGCTGGAACTAATCCTGTAAATGTAATTTATAGAGCAATGAGTATGGACACAACTGGAAGATTAGAAGCAATCTATAATAGAATAAATATTTACTAATGTCACAAAATATGCCATTACCACCATTACAAGATAATCCTTTTAATTCACAACTTGCAGATGCAGAGCCATTGCTCTATGCAATTAGTAATTCTGGTCAATGGAATTCAGAAGAACAGGCTGTAATAAATAATTTAACTGGTTATATAGCACTAGATAGTAAATTATTAACAATGGAAGATGTATCAAAAGCAAGAAAAGAATATTCTAAATTTCCTAAAGCAACACAAGAATTTTTAAAACAATTAAATCCAGAAGCAGATTATCAACAACAACCTAGAAGTCTTGTAAGAAAAATTTTATCAGTACCAGAGCAATTGTTTATTCAACCATTTAGAGAAGTTTTAGGTGGTATTGAACAATTTGGTAAATTACTTAAATCTGGTTATAAAGCAACTCAAGTATTTGAACAATCTATTAGTAAAGATTTAATGGATTTATTTACTAAAGGTGTACCAAGTAAACAAGGCCCTGATAAATTTGCAACTGCGGGCGAAACAATGGACGCTTTTAAAAAAACATTAACTAGTAAATCTTGGTCCGACATATATGAAGGTACAAATATGTGGCGTGATTCTTCTCTTAAAGAACTTGAAAATAAATATGGATATGCTGCATCTTATTTAGCCAAAGAATTAATTGATGGTGTAAAAGTAAGTGATATTATACGACAGTATCAAACAGAACAGGGTCAACTTGATACACCATTTGTTAATGCTTTTCAAAGTTTTGCGGAAAACACTCCTGAATGGAATAAATTATATTTAGACCACAAAGATAAACAAATTAATCCAGGAAATGATATACAAAATTTTTTAGATAAAAGATTTCCTGCTAAAGATTTTAGTCCTATTTGGAAAAGTACCTTAGGTACAATTCCGTTTATTCCTGTACCAGTTCCAGAAGAAGATAGATGGGCAGTTAAAAACTTAGGTCCTGAATATAAACAACAACCATGGGCTTCACTTTCTGGTCAGGTTAATTTTGGATATACATTAGCAATTGACCCACTTACATATCTTACATTTGGTGGAAGTAAGTCTGCAATGGCTGCTGGAAAATTATCACAAAAACTTTATGATGATAATTCACTTAGAACAATTAATGATTTATTTAATAATCCAATGTTTACTAATAAACATACTAAACTTGCAGAAGAAATTAATTTACTTAGAAAAGCAGAAGATGAAAAAGATGCTATTCAGGCAGGATTAATTAAAACTCGTATAGCCACATTACATCCAGAATATGACAATGATGTTGTGCTTAATCTTTTTACAAAAACAAAAGTTCAAAATGATAATTTAGAAGAAGTATTTGTTACCGACCTTGACACTATGCGAAAATTTTTTAGTCGAGGCGATATGATGCATTACATTACCAATATGAAAGTTAATGGTATAATTCAACAAAGAGCACACCATGTTGCTTTAGAGCGCAGAACAAGAGCACTTACTGATAGTTGGAAAATAGGATTTGACCAAGCCTTTAATGGAATTAGAGGAGATGTTTTAACGGGAAAAAAACCTATACCACTTGAAACTTCAAAGGTTATAAAGGCATGGGAAGAATATATTGTTAAAGATGTTGATATAAAATCAATTGTTAAACCAGATAGCGATACTTTAAAAACTTTAACTTTACATAAAAATAATCTTACTAAAGCGTATAATAGATTATTTGCAAAACTACCTGCAAATAAACCTATATACCATACAGACGAAGGTGTTGATTCATCATTAACCACTTTTAGACAACTAGCAAGATTTTTAACTGGAGATAAATTAGTTGCTGGTATACTTGCAGAAAAATTTAAATTTGCTGCTCAAGAAGATAGACTTCATACTCTTAAAGTAATGTATGGTATGTACCTTGATAAAATAGGTTTAACCTCAACAGCAAATGGAGTAACTGCAAAACGTGCTATATTAGAGGGAGTGTTTGGTTCTCAATTTGGATTAAGAACAATAACTAATATAGAAATTCCTAAACACATGGATAAGACAGCATTAAGTTTAGAAGATGTTGGAATGAGTTTACCGCCTGCTGCTAGTCAAATATTTCATTTAAAGCCAGCAATTTCTCAAATTCCTTTTGATGATGTACTTAAACAAACTTATGATTTAGGTGGCATGGACCGCCCAGTAACAGGTATATATAAAGAAAAAGGTGTACGAGGTACATTAAATATTGCAAATAATATAGCAGTAAATGCAGGAGCATTCTCAACTTATAATAGTGGATTACGTGCTATTCAAACTGGTTGGACTGGTGCTGTATTACTTCCCAAAATTGGTTTTAAAGCATCCTTTGACCACGTTGTTGTAGGCTTTCTTGTAAATGCCCCTGCTGAAATAATTGGTTTATTAAATAGAAAAGGTGCAAATTTATCTGCAGCAATGCAGGCAAAAACTGGTAGTAAAGAAAGTCAAGGATTACTTAAAGGTTGGTTCCTTAGTAAAATTGGAAAGAACCCAGCAGAAGCAATTTCTATTGCTGAAAGAAAAGCCCTTATGGGTATTGAAAATGTATCAACAACCTATACACTAGAAAGTGGATTAACAGTAACTGTTAAAGAATCTTTCCCAATAGGAAAAATGTTTGAAGGTACTTTTACTGAACGAGTTTCTAGAACTGCACTTGAAAAATTTACTAAGTTAAAAGGTGATGATTTAGAACATGCAGTTGACTTGTTTGCTTTAAATCCTCATAGTATTGAAGGAGTTACAAAATCAGCAGTTGCTGCTACTTTTGCTAATCAAATACCAGAGGGTAGTATTGCTAAAGAATTATATGGTCAATCATCTTTTTCTTTATTTTTAGAAGAACAAGGTTTAAAACAAACTGGTAAATATATAATTGATGAAGCCAATGCTATAACAGATAGTAATAGAATATTTGCTCACATGAATGCATTTCGTCAACATTTTGCATTTAATAAAATAGGTTCAATAGATTTTGGTTCTGCTTTCTTTACCAACAATGGTTTAAAAACAACTGATGATGTTGAAAATTTTGTTACTCAACTTATGGGTCAAGTTGGTTGGGTTAAAAATTCATCTGGTAGTTATGTTGCCAAGGGTGGCGGTGTTAAGAAAACTAAAGATGGTAAAGTAATTATTGATGATAAAAAATCTTTAGCAAAAATTAAAGAATTTAATGGCAGTTGGCTTAAGACATCTAATTATAAAGCAACAGGTTTAACAGATGCTCAAATAAGCGAACAAATTATTCGTGGCAGTATGGCAGAAATGTATACCATATGGCATGGTAGCGCTAAAGGATTTAATGCAGATTTAATAGAAGCATTAACAATGAAAATAAATGCTGTTAAAAAAATTCTAGGTAAAGATGTTCCAGGTGAAACAGATTTAGAAAAAGCATTACGTTTAAAAAATCTTAAAGAACAAGCAACTTTAACTTATCAAATTGATACATTAACTGTTGATGAGTTTGCACAACTTACTAAGAATAATCCTTTAAAGGGTACTATAAAAACAGATATTGATTTTCCAGAACTTGCAAATACTAGAACTAAACCATTTGAAAAATTAGGTAAAATGGGTGCTAGATTTTGGGAAGCAATGGATAAACAAATAGGTGATTTTTATAGTTCTGATATTTATATGATTAAATATTTAGAAAATCGTAAACGTTATAAAAATTTTGAAAATAAATATTATAACGAAATTCGTGAGGCAAGTATAGAAAATGCTTTAGAAAATTTTTCTAAACTTACACCAAAACAAATAAAAATAATTGATGATAGTGCAAAACTACAAGCAAAACATTATTATAATGGTGTAGCACAAAGCAATGCTATGAACGAAGTACTAATGTATATAGATAATCCAGCAATTAAAAATCAAATTGATTTTAGTGCACGAGTAACTGGTAGATTTATTAGAGCAACAAATGATTACGCTAGACGTTTAGTACGATATATGAGTCAAAATCCAGACCAAGTTATTTTTAGAGGTGGCTTATATGTTAATGCCTCTAATGGTACTGGCCTTCTTTATGAAGACCAAAATGGTGTTCAATATATAATGATTCCAAATGATACTATGTTTTGGAAAATGGTTGCACCAACAATAGCATCCCTTGCTAATCCTTTAAATGCATTAGGTGGATTAAAAAGAGGAGTAATGGATGAAGACTGGAGTTTCTTTAAACAACCAGAATGGAATCAATATACTCTTAAGGTATCTTTATTAAATCCATCCTATGCCGAGGGTGCTGGTATGTGGACATTAGTAGGACCAACAATTGCTACACCAGTTTTGGCTAGTAAGGCTTTAATACAAAACGTAAGCAGAAGTATAGATACAAAATTTTTTGGTTATGATGTAGGTGCTGCTGGTATAAAGTTTTCTGAAGGATTAGATAATTGGATACTTGGCCCACAAAGTGATAACACTACATGGGCACGGGCTTTAATACCAGGCAATTTAACAAACTTATATAATCAACTTCCTATTGAACAAAAGCAAGGCCTAGAAGTAAATATAATGTTAAGGGCTTTAGTAGCATTACAATCTAATCCGCTTACAAAGGTATCTGGTGATGACCTTAGGGATGAAGAAAAAATGCAAAAATTTATTGAGAGACTAAGAATTGCTTCTCATAATATTGTAGCAATAACTGCTGGCTTTAATACACTTTCTCCTGTTCCGTTGGGAACAACAGAATCAGGTATTCCAGATGTTTTAAGAAAACAAGGCATAACTACCTTTAATCAATTTTGGGGAGAAGTTGTTCGTGGTGCCTTTGCTAGCAATTCGGAAAATGGATTTTATTTACACGACCCATTAGCCCTTGCTACTAATATGTACATTGGACAATACCCAGATAAACTTGTTCATACTGTATCTAAAACTTCTAAAGCAGGCAAACGTGCAATTAATATTACTAAAGAAACAAAAAAGTGGAGTATAGAAAATAGACAATTAATAGAAAGATATCCAGACGCAGCATGGGTATTTGCTCCACATATTGGTGAGTATGACCCAGGCGTAATATCTTTTTTACAGGCTAGTGACATACTTCCTCCAAAAGAAAATTTATTTGCTGATGGTAAAAAAGGTCTTAAAAGATATATTATAGATGTTACTGCTGCTAAAGATATTTATCAATATTATAAAATAGATAAAGATGTTTATAAAATATTAAATGACCCAAATAATCTTGAAAGAAATAGTGCTACTTATCGTAGGCAATTATTGGCTGAAGCAGAAACAAGAAAAAATGTAATGAAGACTGGCAATTGGGCTTTAGCAAAAGCACTAACAAATGAATCATTAGAACAAAGACAAGAACAACTTGATAAATTTGTACAATTAGAAAATATGATTAAAGATAAACAATTTATTAAAACATTTCCATCAGCGCAATTAGAGTTATTGCAAACAGTAGTTGGTAAATCAAGGGTAATGATAAATACATTTACGGACCGTAATGTTAGAACTCAATTTGAAGGTATGGATGAATTGGAAAAAATAAAAATGGATGGTATAAAAAATATAGAAAGCGTAGTAAAAGGCAATCCAGCATTAGTGGATGCATATTCACTATTCATTCGTCCACTATTAGATGAATTATTATCAACTCCTCTAAAAGAAATGACTAAATAATGGGCTGGAAAAAAGATGCTAATGGTAAAATGGTATTTACAAATGATGGTTTTGGATATAAAAATAATCCAGAATTAGGAAACATTGCTAATCCTGAAAGATTAGAAACTTTTGTTCCTATTTCCACACCTAGTGGTACAAAAGATGACCCATCAAATGTTCCAGTAGATGAAAGTTTAAAACCAGTAGGCACTAAGCCTATGATTGAGTGGAGTAAATTTACTGATGGCACTCTTAAGGAGCAATCAGGGGGAACAGCAGGTGCTATTACTGGTGAGCCATATATATCTTATGGTACATTGTCAGATGGCACACCAAATCCTAGGTCAATAGTTGTTTTGCCTACTACTGGTTGGATTGGACCAGAGACTGGTGGTGGAGTTAGACAAATAAGAAAAGATTATGAAGGCGAAGCGGGTTTTTATGTACAAGATTTAGATTCTGCTGTTCAAGAATATATAAATAGAATATCACCATCAGATATTTTAGCATACAAATTTCAATTACAAGATTTTTATGCTGGTGGTCAAGGCGGTAAAGATTTTGCAGTATCGGTAGAAACTAATCCACAAGATAAAGACTTAGGATTTGCAAAAGCGGTTAAAAAAGCACTTCAGGCCTTAAGTATTGATAACTATAAAAGAGGCGTAAGCATTGCTGAAGCAAAAAAAGTAAATCCTGCTTATAATGCAACTGGAGAACTTTATGATTTTGAAGGTTTTGTTAGGTCAAGAAATCCACTACCTGCAAAGGTAACTGAAAGCACGAGAAGTAGTCAATTAACTACAGAACAAGATGCTTTAAGAGAGTTTTATAGAACTGTTCAAGAATATGTTGGAGACCCACTACTGGTTGATGAGTTAGATAAACTAGCCAATCAATATGTAAAAGATTTACGTGCTGCAGAAACAGACCCAAGTCGAATAAGTAGAAGTACTAGTACAACTAATCAAACAGGAACTAAAAGAACAGGTACCTCTGTAAGTTTTTCACAATTAAATGATGTAGATAGACTTGAAATGCGTATTAAACTTATAACCAAAGGCAGTACTGCAGCAAAAAGTACTGGTATTAAATTAGTTGACCCAACAAAACTTCAAGATGCTGGTGGTAAAATTGGTAATTACTATACTGATTTAACTGAGTATTCATATAAAACTGGAATCAAACTTAGCCCTGAAACATTATTGTCAAAAGTTTCAGAAATGAATAAACCAGGTGGTTCTATTGAAGAGCAACAACGTACTTTAATGCAAGCATCTAAGTTAAAGTATAAAGCCCTTGCTCCATATATAGATGCTGGTATTATGCCAGGAGATTTTATTGCAGACCTTGCTGCTATTAAAGCAAGAGAGTTAGATTTAAATGCAAAAGAAGTAAATATTTTTGATGAAGATATTCAAAAAGGAATTACTGGAGACACATTACTAGGTCCAGAAGATTTTACTAACTTAGTTAGAAAAAATCCTAATTGGCGATATGGTTCTACTGCCAATAATTTGGCTGCTCAATTTATAAATTCAATTTCAACTACATTTGGAAAGTTAGGCTAATGGCATACGACCCAGTTACAGGTGTATATACTCCAGACTACAGACCAAATCCTGATGCATACATGGAAAGATTATCAAAACAAGGTTTATCTAAAGCAATGGCTGCATCATCTGCTAGATACCAAGCACAGGCAGATGATTACTTTGCTCCAACTGGGCCAGGTGCAAACATTAATCCACTTACTGGTGGACCTAGATTTGAAACACCAGCAGGTAAAACTCCAGAACAATTAGCAGCAGAAGAAGCGGCTAGATTAAAAGCAATTGCGGATGCTAAAGCAGCAGCAGATAAAAAGGCTCAAGATGAAAAAGATTTAGCATCAAAGCGTGATGCTTTTGCTTTAATTAAATCTACCTTAATAAGTTATGGATTTACTCAAACCGAAATGACAGAGTTAGATGCCTTTATTGAGTCCGTAATTACAGATGTAAAAATAGGACCAGAGTTGGCTAAAATAAAATTGAGAGAACAACCTACTTATCAAGCACGCTTTATAGGAAACAAAGCAAGAGTTGCTAAAGGGTTTAATGCTTTAACTGAAGCACAATATTTACAACAAGAAACTGATTATTCACAAACATTAAGTTCATATGGTGTAGGTCAACTATCTAGTAGAAGTCAATTTGCTACATTTATTGAAAACAATACTTCAGTAACAGAGGTAGGTAGAAGATTAAATGCTTCAGTAAGAAGAGTTAAGAATGCTGACCCAACAATTTTAGAAAATCTTAAAAGACTTTATCCAACTATTACCGATACGGATATTGTTAGTTACTTTTTAAAACCAGTAGAAACAATAGAAGAGTTAGAAAGAAAAACTACGGTTGCAGAAATTGGTGCTACGGCACAACAATATAAAATGAAAGAAACTGGCTTAGCAAATTTAACAAGATTTGAAGACCTTCAAAAATATGGAGTAACCCTTGAAACCGCAAGAAAAGGTTATTCAACTATTGCAGAAGAACTTCCCGATGCTACTAAACTTGGTAATGTTTATAGTGAAACTGGTATTACTTATGGGCAAACAGAAGCAGAAGCAGAACAGTTTAAAGACTCTGCAGAGGCTAAACGTAAGAAACAAAAATTAATAGAAACAGAAAAAGCATCCTTTAAGGGTTCAGCAGGAGTAGGTGATGCTGGATTGTCAACACAATACTTGCGTAGAGGTTCCTCAGCAGGTCAGTTCTAAATAGATTCCCTACACGGACCTACCAGCCCCGTGAGGTGTATAAGTCTGGTAGCAAGAGCCAACCAATTTCCCCGAATTGACTTGTGGCTTGCGACTAAACCAACGAATAGAAGGGTGGGTTGCTATGAGCAACAACTACTGGGAAGAAGAAGACGAAGACCAAGATAACGATGCAAATCTGCAAGGCGATGACTTAGTTAAAAGACTAAGAAAAGCCAAACGTGCAGACGAGAAACGTATCAAGGAACTTACTGAGCAACTTGAGGGATTGTCCAAGGTGCAGCGTGAGAGAGTCGTCAAAGAAGTCCTAGAAAAGAAGGGCGTTAATCTAAAGGCACAACGCTTAATTATGAAAGACTTAGAAGACATTAACGAGGAGTCAGTTAATACCTGGCTCGATGATAATGCTGATTTGTTTGGATTAAAAAGTGCGGAGCCTGTGAATCCTGAGCAAGAACTTAATCGAGCAGCCTTACGGCAGCAAGATATTCTTACACAGAACTCATTAACCCCTGAACGTACGGATGATTTAGAAACAAAAATAGCAAATGCACAATCTGCAGATGAGATTCTTTCTATACTTCGTGCACAATAATATTTAATCCATAGTAATTCCTATCACCTTGGAGGTGACAACAAATGGCAAACGCCTTTGTATCAACTAGTTCGTCCTCATTAGGAGGAACTTCTGGCAGTGCAGGTCTTGTTCAAGCAGCGTATGACCGCTTACTTGAATTTGCTCTTCGCTCAGAACCATTAATTCGTTCTGTCGCAGATAAAACACCTGCCCGTCAATCAATACCAGGTTCAACCGTTGTTCTACAACGTTATGTTGACTTGGCTCAAAACACTACCGCTCTGACAGAAACAACTGACCCAGATGCAGTAGCAATGTCCACACCAACCAACGTTTCTATTACTCTTGCTGAGTATGGAAATTCTGTGTTGGTAACTCGTGCGTTGGAACTATTCAGCCTTGCTGATGTAGACCCAGCAATCGCTAACATTATCGCTTTCAACCTAGCAGATTCTATCGATGCTATTGCAATGGAAACATTGCGTGGCGGAACATATAAAATCTTTGGTGGTTCAGCGACATCAACAGGAACAGTTGCAGCATCATCAACACTTGACTCAGCAGACATCCGTAAGGCTGTTGCTAAGTTACGTTCTGCTAAGGCTATTGGCCGTAAAGGCTCACTATACTGGGCTGGTATCCACCCAGAAGTATCACATGACCTACGTGCTGAGTCCTCTTCAGGACAAGGCTGGTTGCTACCTAACCAATACGGTTCTTCACAAGACCGCATTTGGGCAGGAGAAATCGGTAACTATGAGGGTGCATACTATGTTGAATCAGCACGTATGTATAATGCAAAGACTGGCGCAGACCAAACAGCACTAGCAACTGCTTCTGCAGTTAGCGGTGCTTCAGGTGCGTTTACTATTGTTGCAGCAAATGCTGCATTCGGTGGACGTGCTGAGGTTGGAGATAAAATCTCTGGTACTAACGTAGGTTCTTCTGCAAAGATTACAGCAATCTCTGTAGGTGCAACTAACACTACATTCACTGTAGACGTTGCTAACTCTGGAACAGTAGGAACTAATACTCTTACAGTAACTCCAGTAACCCGTGTATACAATACAATCGTATGTGGACAGCAAGCAATGGCACAAGCCGTTGCTGAAGAGCCACACGTAGTTATTGGACCAGTAGTTGACAAGTTAATGCGTCACCGCCCAATGGGTTGGTACGGCGTACTTGGCTTTGCTCGCTACCGTGAAGAGGCATTGTACAGAATCGAAACTGGTTCATCAATCGCTGCTCTTTAGTAGTAATGGAGGGTGGGGCTTATGCCCCACTCTTCTCTAAACAGAGGACAATATGGCTACATATGTTTTTGAAACACCAATAGTTAGAGAAGGCCCAGCGGGCGGACACCGCTTATTTCATTTTTATAAATTAAATGTGGGCATTAGTATTGTTAAAGATGCTGGTGTGTATAGGCAAGTTAGATACTTGCAAGATGAAGATTTAAGAAGTTATCAAGAAGTTTATCTAGGCGGTAATAAACACATAGTTGATGATACTATTAAAGCAGCATTAATTGCTGGTGGTGTTGATGTTACTGAAGCCAATTTTACGGTACAATGAGTTTGCATCAAGAAAGAACCCATCCAGAGTTTGTTGAAGGATGCTTTGGTTGCAAGATAAGTACATTAGAATTAAGCCCAGGAGATGCTCATAGCAGAGCAGCAATGCCAAAGCGTAAATGGGAGGGTGAGTTAAAAAGATATAAAGAAGCACGCAGACAAGGTATCCAACCAGCAGGCACAACAATGGATAAGATAATTGCTGCAGAGAAAGCATCAGAGAATTTGGGACGGGCATACAATGCTGAAAAAGACCCAAATGCAAAAAGTATAAATAAGAAAACAGCCAATGCAATGAAACAACTAAAGGAAGCAGGAATATAATGCCAATGGTAGACGGAAAGAAGTTCCCTTACACAATGAAGGGCAAGGCAATGGCTAAGAAAGCAGCAGCCAAAAAGCCAGCAAAGAAAATGATGATGAAAAAAATGGGTAAGAAGAAGTAACATGGCTAACAAACCCAATGAATTATCTGCTCAACAAAAAGCAGAACGTGGTCGGGCAAAAACTCGTTCATTTAAAATGAACACTCTTGACCCGTATTTAAATAAAGAGGGTAAGCATGATATTACCAAAATCCCTGGATTTAAATTTGGTAAAGAAACTGAGTAAATAATGTCATCAGGTCAATTTGTACGTAGTGATGGTTTCAATAAAACTATTATGCGTGATGGTCTCATCCTTACCTTGCGTAAGGATGGAACTGTCAAGGTTCAAAGAGACCCTAAGACTGGGGATATAATTAAGGGGAGCAAATGAAGAAGAAAGCAAAGTCTAAAGTTAATGAGGCTGGCAATTATACCAAGCCTGGTATGAGAGCATCCTTGTTTAAAAAGATTAAGGCTGGTTCTAAGGGCGGAGACCCTGGGGAATGGTCAGCCCGTAAAGCACAACTACTTGCAGTTCAATATAAGAAAGCAGGCGGAGGTTACAAGTAATGGCACTTGCTAAATCTCAACAGTCACTTAAGAAGTGGTCTGCCGAAAAATGGAAAACATCTGATGGTAAACCATCTAAAGGTAAGAAGAGATATTTACCTACTGCAGCATGGGCTGCTTTAAGTCCTGCAGAAAAAGCAGCAACTAATAAAGCCAAGGCTGCTGGTAATGCTAAGGGCAAACAGTTTGTTAAACAACCTAAAAACATAGCCAAAAAAACAGCAAAGTATAGGGGCAAGTAAATGGCAAGTACTCCAGCGTGGACACGTAAAGAAGGCAAGAACCCTAAGGGTGGCCTAAATGCGAAAGGCAGAGCATCCTATAAGGGTGGAACCCTCAAGGCACCTGTAAAGAGCGGGGATAACCCCCGTAGAGCCTCATTCTTGGCCCGTATGGGCGGAATGCCAGGACCAGAACGCAAGCCTAATGGGGAGCCAACAAGATTACTTCTATCACTTCAAGCGTGGGGTGCTAGTTCAAAGTCTGATGCTAAACGTAAAGCAGCAGCAATATCTAAAAGAAATAAGGGTAAAACTAAATGACAGCAACTCTTTCGGATATGATTAATGAAGTATCTATGAATCTTTCTGGATACACATTAACTCAAGACCGCTCTACGTATCTTAGGTCAGCAGTTGCTGCTACAGCATCATCTAGTGCATCACCAATAGTTCTTAGCCTTGGCTCAACAGAGAATGTGGGTAAGGGTATTGTTGAAGTTAATGAAGAATTATTTTGGATAGATACTTATGACAGAATTGGTAACACTGCAACCGTTGCTCCTTATGGTAGAGCATATTTAGGTACTACTCTTGCTGCCCACGCAGCAGATACTAAGGTAACTATTGCTCCTACCTTCCCTAGATTTTCAATTAAACGAGCCATTAACGATACTATCAAAGGCTTAAGCGGTATATTATTTGCTGCCGATACAACTACTATTACATATAGTTCTGCTGTTTCTACATACAGACTACCTGCTACTGGCGATTCATTAAATATTCGTAATATATTAAGTGTTGCCTATGAATCAATTGGTCCAAGTAAAGAATGGATTCCTATTAAGTCTTGGCGTCTTGACTCTAATGCTAACTCAACTGCATTTACTAGTGAGCAAACTATATCTATCTACGATATGATTACTTCAGGTAGAACTATTCAGATTGTTTACTCTAAAGACCCAACTCCATTTTCCGAACTAGCAACATTAGCATTAACAAATGCACAAGTATTTACATCAATAACTGGATTACCTGTTTCTTGTAGAGATTTAATTATTACTGGGGCTACCTATCGTTTGTTATCCAACCTTGACCCAGCCCGTGCTGCAATGGTTAGCGCACAAGCAGATGAAACAGATAGCAAACGTCCATACGGTTCATCTCAATCTCTAACAAGACAAATTTATGCTTTGTATACTCAACGATTAGCCGAAGAGGTTAAGAGTCAACAAAACAAATATCCTATCCGTGTCCACTACTCCCTCTAAATAGGAACCTAAATGACAACTAGAAAATACTCATCCCGCTCTCAACAGACCACGCTATCTGCTGGTATCACATCTAGTGATGCAACGGCAACTGTAGTTTCTGGTGCAAACCTTTTAGCATCCGTAACCTTTAGTCCTGCTGGAACATTTACAGTGGTAATTGACCCAGATACAGCCCTTGAAGAAATTGTAGATGTAACAGACCGAAGTGGTAATACACTTACTATTACTAGAGGTGTAGAAAATAGCGGTACTGGCGTAGCCCACTCTGCTGGTGCAGTAGTTAGACATATGGTTACTGGCCGTGATTTAAGAGAAGCCAATGACCACATTGAAGGTACTACAACCGCACACGGAATTACTCTTGCTAACCTAGTTAAAACCACAGATACTGGCACAGTAACTAGTGGAATGATTTTAGACGGAACAATTGTAAATGCTGATATTAATGCTAGTGCAGCAATTGCAGATACTAAATTAGGAACTATTTCAACTGCTTCTAAGGTATCTAACTCTGCTACAACTGCTACATCAGCCAACACAGCATCAGCCATTGTGGCTCGTGATGCTTCAGGTAACTTTACTGCGGGAACTATTACCGCTAACCTTACAGGTAACGTAACTGGTAACGTATCAGGCTCAGCAGGTAGTGCAACAGGTAATGCTGCTACTGCCACAGCCCTTGCTACTGGTCGCACATTCCAACTTACAGGAGATGTAGAGGCAAGTGGAGTTACATTTGATGGCACTGGCAACGTAAGCCTTACAACTGTAATTGGTACTGGTGCAATTGTTAACGCTGATGTTAACTCATCTGCCCAGATTGCTTACAGTAAAACTAACCTTACAAATAGCATTGTAGATGCAGATGTTAATGCCTCCGCTGCTATTGCTTGGACAAAAATTGCTCCATCATCAACAGTATCTGCAACAGAACTTGGATACTTAGATGGCGTAACTTCTGCAGTCCAGACTCAATTAGATTCTAAATTATCTACATCTACAGCATCAAGCACATACGCCCCATTAGCAAGTCCAGCATTAACTGGTGTTCCTACTGCCCCAACTGCTGCAGCAAATACTAATACAACTCAAATTGCAACAACTGCTTATGTTCAAACAGAACTTACAGACCTTATTGGTGGTGCTCCAGGAGCACTTGATACTCTTAATGAGTTGGCTGCTGCACTGTCTAATGATGCAAATTATTCAACAACTATAACTACTGCACTTGCTACTAAGTTGCCTCTTGCTGGTGGCACTATGACTGGTGCTCTTGCTATGGGTACTAATAAGATTACAGGTCTTGGAGACCCTACTAGCGCACAGGATGCGGCAACAAAGTATTACATTGATAACGTAGTACTTGCTCCATCTAACCTTACTGGACCAATTACATCTGTTGGAAGTGCAACATCTATTGCATCTCAGACTGGTACTGGAACTAAGTTTGTAGTAGATACCAGCCCGACACTTGTTACTCCAGTGCTTGGTGTGGCTACTGCTACAAGCATCAATGGAACTACAATTCCATCAAGCAAAACTCTAGTTGCTACTGACTCAACTACATACGTAGTACCAAGTCAGACTGGTAACTCAGGAAAATATTTAACTACAAATGGAACTGTTTCTTCTTGGACGCCTCCTACTGGAGCATCTGCTGGAACATATACACTTACCACAGTTACCGTAGATTCAGATGGTAGAATTACTGCTATCTCATCAGGAACTGCACAAGGCGAAACATTCAACCCGTTAATGCTAATGGGTGCTTAACCAACACTAAGGAGAAATAAATGCCAACAACATACAAGGTGCTTGGTCAAGTAAACCCAAGCGCAACAACAGCAACAACTCTATATACAGTACCCTCTGCTACACAGACAGTAGTATCAACAATCTCAGTATGTAACCAAGCATCAACTGCTGCTACATATCGTATTGCAGTACGTGTGGCTGGCTCTGCATTATCTGCAGAAGAGTACATTGTTTACGGAGCAACAGTGGCTGCATCTGATTCAACATTCATTACAGTAGGCGTAACACTTGGTGCTACAGATGTACTTACAGTGTATGCCTCATCTGCTAACCTATCATTCAACGCATTTGGAAGCGAGATTGCATAATGGCTACAAGTAACGTAAGCGCAATAGACAGAGAAGAATGGCAACTGATTGAAAGCAAGTCTGCTACTGGAACAAGCGTAACATTTAATGCTTTTTCTGGATATAAACATTTATGGATAACTGGTAAGGCTATAACTAAAGGTTCTTCCGATTATATTGTTGTTAGACCTAATAATAATTCAACAGCAGGTAATTATGCATATCATAATAGTGCTGGAACAGATACTAAATTTTTCAGTGCGGGCAGTGTAGCAACCGCTCAAGCATTTACTTTTCAAATTTTTGATGTAGATAAAACTACACCTAAACACGTTGCTTCTAGTTATGACGCAAGCCAAACTTCTGAGGAGCAGCACGCATTTATTGACACTGTTGCAGTTACTAGCGTTGTAGTATTTACAAACGGTGGAGCATCATTTACTGGTGGAACTTTCTATCTATACGGAATCGTGGCGTAAACTATGGCATCAGGTCGTTTATCTAAAGTTAAAGGTAAGGTAGTAGATATACCTACGGTGCCTACCATTGGTACGGCTACTGCTGGTGCCGAGTTAGCAACTGTTGCATTTACTCCATCAACCATTGGTGGAACTGCTTCTACTTATACAGCCTTATCTAACCCTGGTTCAGTTACTGGAAGCGGAGCAAGTAGCCCTGTTACTGTATCTGGATTGACTGCTGGTACTGCATATACTTTTACTGTGCGTGGTAATAACGCTACTGGTAGCAGTGAGTACAGTTCTGCAAGTAACTCTGTTACACCTACGGTAGCAACTTCTTATGAATCTATTGCAACAGTAACTTTGAGTAGTGCAAACTCAACTATTGAATTCACTTCTATACCAGGAACTTTTAAACATTTACAAATTAGATATATGTCGCCTTCAGGTTCATATGGAACATTAAGATTTAACAACGATACTACTGCATCAAATTATTACAATCATTATTTATATGGAGATGGCAGTAGTACTGGGTCTGGTGCAAATGCAAATAACGCTTATCTTCCTGAACCTGGTGGTTGGTCAAATCCTGCGGCAGGAATAACAGATATTTTAGATTATACGAATACTTCAAAATATAAAACAATTAGAAGTTTGGAAGGTTATGAAAGTAATGGTAGTGGTGCAATTTATTTTGTTTCTAATTTGTGGAAATCTACTTCGGCAATAACTTCCATTAAGTTAATTGCGCAAGGAGCAAATTTTGGGCAATACAGTTCATTTGCCCTATACGGAATTAAAGGAGCATAGACAATGGCCGCAGGAACAACATACGAACCGATAGCGACAACTACACTTGGAAGCGCAAGTGCAACAGTAGATTTTACTTCAATTAGTTCTGCCTATACAGATTTAGTTTTAGTTGGTAATTTTGGATTAACTTTACCTGATGAATCACCAATGCTAAGGGTTGGAAATGGTTCTTTTGATACTGGCACTAACTACTCATCAACTGAATTATATGGAAATGGTTCATCTGCTGGTTCACAAAGGACTTCTAGTGCCACAGGTGCAAGAATCACATTTGCACTTGGTGGCGGCAGTAGCGTCAGTTCTAATTTTGTTTTGCAATTTCAGAATTATGCAAATACAACAACATATAAAACAGTTTTAGATAGAGTTAATGTTACAACTGGAACATATCAAGGAACTGCTGCAATAGTTTCATTATGGCGTTCTACATCTGCTATTAACCAAATTAGGTTATATATAACAGGTGGCAATTATTTAACAGGCTCAACCTTCACACTCTACGGAATAGCGGCGGCATAATGGCAAATACATATAAATTAATTGCAAGTTCAACTGTTGGTAGTGGTGGTGCGGCTAACATAGAGTTTACCTCTATACCTGCCACCTATACAGATTTATTGGTATTGGCAACAGCACGCTCAACAAGGACTGGAAGCGTAGACGATTTAGTTATTCAGTTTAATAGTTCTACTAGTAATTTAAGTGGTAAGCGTTTATATGGTACTGGTTCAGGTACTGCTTCCGATAACTTAACTGATATAAGAGGATTTGCAGTTGCTTCAGGCTCCACAGCAAATACATTTTCTAATAATAGTTTTTATATTCCTAATTATACAAGTTCTACTAATTACAAATCAGTAAGCGTAGATGCCGTAAATGAAAATAATGCTACTGAATCTTATGGTGGAATAACTGCTGGATTATGGAGTAATACTGCTGCTATTACCTCAATTAAATTACTTGCCAATAACGGAAATCTAGAACAATACTCAACCGCTTACTTATACGGAATCAAAAACTCATAACAACTAAGGAGAAACAATGCCAAACCCAACTAAACTAATCGTGGACTGTTCCACAGGAATATCTACTGAGGTAGAACTTACCGATGCAGAGGTTGCTCAAAGAGAAGCAGATGCAGCAGCATACGCTGCCGAAGAAGCAGCCAAAGAAGCAGCAGCAACAGCCAAGGCTACAGCCAAAGCATCAGCAGAGGCTAAGTTAGCGGCACTAGGACTAACTGCAGACGAAATAGCAGCACTGTAATACCCGTAACTATTTAAAGGAGCACTGTGGTCAGTCGTGATATAACCGAAGGACGAGGCTCGGCAACTGCCAGTATTGGTCGTGCTATTGCCGTTGACCTTGGTATTACATCAAGTAGTTCTGTCTGGACTAATACAGATATAGCCTACGATGTAGCCCTTGGTGGTATGCCGTTCATCTATGCAGTATCAGATGAGCGTCCTTATATCAGGCAGACAGCCCCATTTAATAAGCCTCAATTTGATAACAACCAAGAGCCAGGTGAGCAATCACTTACTGGCTGGTGGATTAGAAGTCAATCATCATTCCATTCTGGTACAGGCATTAAGTTCTATGACCCATCTGGTGGTGAGACAACAGCGCATAGGTTTGCTGACTCTTCCAATGTAAATGTATGGACTAAGGGAGAAGTAACTTTACTTAAAGAGACAGCCAATATGTCTGGTGTTACTAGTGGTATCTATAAACTTATCTCTGGAGTATCTACAACTACTAACGTAGTTGTTGGATATATTCCTGGTTCTACTACAATTAAATCTTTTCAACCAGATGGTACAGTTGTAACAACTTATGCTCCTACCAACTTAGGAAACATACTAGATGGAACAGTAGTAACAGATGGCACACGTTTATTTGTTGCTGACAATGACCATATTTATGTTGGTCCAATTAACGCAGCCGCTACTGGCTGGACTGAATACTATGCAACTGGTACAAGGGCTACTCTTGCTTGGGTTAAACAACGTCTTGTTGGCGCTGTAGAAAATAAAGTTTATGAGTTAACTGGTGCTACTGGTAGTGCGCTTTCATTACCTGCTACACCAATATATACACACCCTAATTCTGCTTGGATATGGTCATCCATATCAGAAGGTGGCTCTGCTATCTATGCTGCTGGTTACGCTGGTGGTAATGGTGCTATCTATAAGTTTACATTAAATACTAGCACTGGTGTTATGCCAACCCTTACTTCGGGTATTATTGCAGCGCAATTACCTAGCGGTGAGTATCCACTTAAGATTGAATCTTATTTAAATTACCTAGTAATTGGCACCAACAAAGGTGTGCGTGTAGCATCTATATCAGATACTAATGGAGACCTATCATATGGTCCATTAATTATTGAAGCAGCCAATACAGGATTAGACTTTGCATTTAGAGATAGATTTGTATGGGTAACTGGTTCTATTGGTGGTTGTCCTGGACTATACAGAATTGATTTAGGTAACGAACTTGAGACATTGCGCTTTGCCTACGCTACTGATACTTTTCTTAGCGGAGTAAGTGGCTATGCTACTAGCGTAGACTTTGTAGGTAACTCAGACCAGATAGCATTTACTACATCTGGTAGCAATGGTATTGCTATCCAATCAACTACAGTACTAGCCCAAACTGGTTACATCAAAACAGGTAAGATTAGATACGGAACCTTAGAGCCTAAAAACTTTAAGCGTTTAATTGCTAGAGGTACATTTACTTCTGGAGAAACATTACTATCTTCTGTTGTTACTAATGCTGGTGGTTCTGAAACAGAGTTTGACCATATTGGATACTCTTTAAATGTAAGCCCAGTTGAGGTTATTACTAACCAACCAGAAGATGCCCAAGAATTTTTAGCATATAAGTTTACACTTAGTCGTGAGGCTGATGCTACAATTGATAATTATACTACCCTTGGTCCTACCTTCAAGGGCTATCAGATTAAATCAACTATTGCTACACCTCGTGTAAGGCTTATTAAGTTCCCTGTATATTGCTTTGATACAGAGACAGATAAGTACAATACGCTTGTAGGTTATGAAGGCAGAGCCTTTGACCGCATTAGATTATTAGAAGATATAGAAAAAACAGGAGATGTTATTACCTGGCAAGACCTAAGTATTGGTGAGTCACAACAAGCAGTAATAGAACAAGTTTCTTTTACTCGTATGACTCCACCAGACAGACGATTTGATGGCTTTGGTGGCATCATAGAGATTACGATTAGAACGGTATGATGAGATGACACCTACTGACTGGGCTGCATTAGCAGTAGCAATAAGCACTTTGATTGGTTCCTTTGCCTTAATGGTAAGGTGGCTAGTTAATCATTATCTATCAGAACTTAAGCCTGATGGCAACGGGGGACATAACCTAGAGGGACGCATTACCCGATTGGAAACCCGTATTGACCAAATTTATATGCTCCTTAGTA